>ERZ1106954.641-NODE-641-length-30037-cov-4.835701_pt1 | contig 30037 bp, 54 predicted proteins | sample MGYA00403678_ERZ1106954 | MGnify/ENA primary metagenome ERZ1106954 (study PRJEB35170, sample SAMEA104062445) | human gut metagenome | biome: human gut; feature: human-associated habitat; material: faeces | place: Denmark | collected 2012-08-20 ... | reverse complement strand
GACAATAACGTTTGGGAGCCGGGCGCGGTCGGAACGGAAAGCCTGTGGAAGGAAGTGGCGGCATGATCGGCTTTGCGATTGGTTTTGTCGTCGGCGGCCTGATCGGATTTGTGGTGGCCGCCCTTCTGGCGGCGGGAAGGAGCGAGCTATGACCGGCGAGAAATCGGCCGCGTTTGCCCGGTCGAAGATCGGACAGGGGTATATCTACGGGGCCAAGGGCCAGACGTGCACGGCGGCATTCAGGCGACAACAGGCCCAGCAGTACCCCGATCAGGCGCAGAATATCCTCGTCACCGGGGCCAAGTGGGACGGGCGGCCCGTGTGGGACTGTGCCCAGCTGACCCGCTACGCCGCCAAGGCGGCGGGGGTGGAGCTGCCCAGCGGGGCCACCAGCCAATGGCGCAAGGCCCCGTGGAAGCGCAAGGGCACCATCGACACCCTGCCGGATGGCGAAGTGGTCTACCTCTACCGCCAGAAAGGCTCCATCATGCAGCATACCGGCCTTGCGCTGGGGGACGGGACGTGCGTCCATGCCCGGGGCACGGCCTACGGCGTGGTGCATCAGCCGGTCAGGGATTACCCGTGGACGCACTGGGCCAGTCTGTGGGAGGCAGAAAGCGCTCCCCTGCCGGTGGAACCATTAGGCCCCATGACGGAGGCCACCGTGTACGCGGAAAACGGTCTGCCCGTGAAGCTGCGCAACAAGCCCAGTCAGGGAGAGAACCTGTACTGGCATGTGCGGAGCGACACGCCTGTTACCATCCGCCAGCCGGGCGAAGAATGGTCACAGATCACAGCGCTATGCACGGATGGAATCCGCCGCACCGGCTGGATGATGTCGCGATTTTTGGTACAAGGATGAAACTTTGTGCCATTAAATCAAGAAAATATGAAAATTCATGCCGAAAAGGAAGTGAGAACGAAATGACTACCAGCGAAATCATCTCCTTTGCGGCCATGATCGTCGCCCTGCTGATGCTGATCCTCACAGGCCGCCGGGACACGAGGGGCGGAGCGTCCGAACAGGGCGAGGTCAAGAGCACCCTCCGGGGTATCGCTAACGGAGTGGACGACATCCGCGTGGAGCAGCGGGCCATGCGCAACGATATCGTCAATCTCTCCGTCCGGGTGGGGAAGGTGGAAGAAAGCGCAAAATCCGCCCACCACAGGATCGACGCGCACGAAACGAGGATCAATAAACTGGAAAGCGAGGAGCAAAAGAAATGAGGAAGATCATGGTATGGTTGCTGGCAATGCTGCTCCTGCTTACGCCCGTCTGGGCGCTGGCGGAGGAAAGCATCCTGAAACAGGTGGACTGGACGCAGGTGGTCGTCTCCATCATCGGCGCACTGGCGGCGGCTATGTCCGCCCTGCTGGCGCGGGTATGGATGCGCTACGTGCGCCCGTGGCTCGAGAAGCGGGATATGATCGACGCGGCGAAGATCGCCGTGGAAGCCGCGGAAGCCATGCTGGGCCGGTATCTGGGGGAAGACAAATGGGCATATGCGTTGAACAGAATGAAAGATATGGGATTTAACATCGAATCGGAGGTCGTGCTGGACGCGCTGAAAGCCGCATGGAAACAGCTCGATTTGAAGCAGCTCGCCTCCGGGGAGAAGACGAAACCGCCTGAAGAATCCTCCGCTGCCGATCCTGCCGAGGTCGCGGAGGGCTAACCCATGGAGCACGGGCGGCAGGATTACGAGAGGGTCATTGAACTGTGGGTGCGCTCGGAGCGCGACCGCAGGGCGCTGAAACGTAAATACCTCGACGGCATCTGCTACGAGCAGATCGCCGACGAGCTCGGAATCAGCCCTAGAACCGTGCAGAACATCGTCAACAGGTGGCGGGGAACAGTAGAGCGCCACCTGTAAAAACCAACGCCGGGGATTATTCCCCGGCGTTTTTTTGTTGCGCGCGGCGCTTGCGCTGATAGAGCCTACTATACACCTTTTTATGCGGATCAACGCAAGCATCACAATAGCGCTGCCTTCCGCCCGTTACGGTGTATTCCGCCCCGCACCGCTCGCAGCTCGCCGTGCTGCCGATCTTCCGCACCTGACCGGCGAGCTTCCGCTGTTGTTGAGCCGCATAGCGCTTGGCGTTGAGCTTTGCCTCGCACTCCGGACAGCGGAGAGGATCATAAGGGGACATATATTCGCGGCCGCAGTCGCGACAGATAAGGGGCTCGTCCGGGTCATGCTTGTTATAATAGCACTCGTGCCACACCGCCGTTTCTGGGGAGGGCTCCACGTTTGGGAGCACCGTCCAACCGCGGAACCTGTGGGACGTAAAGAGCGCGCTGGCGGCGGAATTAACTTTTGGGAAATCCTCCGGGTGCTCCCGGAGGAACTGGTTGACGTTGGTGACCTCATAGATCTGGCCGCCCGGCGAGCGGAGGCGGAAAAACTTGCGGATCCTTGAAGGGGTCGGGTAGTCCACATGACCGTCCAACGTCTCACGGGAGACCACCTGCCACCCAGCGGTGCCGCCGCTTTTGTAAAGCAACTGAATCGCTGTCTTGGGCTTGGGGAAAAAGCCAGGGTGATCGTCCATAAAGGCTTGAAGGTTGTCCGTCTTGTAGTACTCGCCTTTAGGGGAGCGGAGCACCCATCGCCTGTACGAGTGCCCGGCCTTGGCGGTTTCCTTTTTGCGCTCCGCTTCTGCTTTCCTCCGGCACTCCATCGAGCAATAATAGAGCTGTCGGTCAAGGAGCTCCCGCCCGCATACCTCGCACGCCCTCATCGTGAATCAGTCTCCTTTCGTTTGGCGTAGCGCTCGCGGGCCTTTGCGTTGCGCTGTTCCTTTTCCTCCGGCGTAAGTTTGGCGTAGCGGGCCTTCGCGTCCTCCCGGCGCTTCTCCCGCCGCTCCTGATCGTAGCAGGTCTGGTATTCCTTCCGGGCCTTCTGGCGGCAGTCCTCGGAGCAGTAGAGAGGTTCGCCGGTCGAGTAAAAGGTCTTGCCGCAGACGGTGCAGGTATGCGGGAGGGGGACGGCCCGGCGGGCCTCGTTCTTGCCGTCCCGCTTCTCCGGGTCGGCATAGGCGGCCTGATTCCACTCGCGGGAGCTTTGGTTGCGCTGCTCCTTGATGGCGGCGGGGGCGCAGGCCTTACAATAGCGCTGCAGGCCCGATTCCACGGTGTACGCCGCTCCGCACCGCTCGCAGATCGCCGTGCTGCCGATCTCCCGCGCCTGCCCGGCCATCTTGCGCTGGCGGTACTCCGCGTTATGCCTGCGGTCGGCTTCTGCCTGACACTCCGGGCAGCGGATGGTCTTGATATGCCCGGTGTATTCCCGGCCGCAGTCCCGGCAGGTCTGGAGCTTGTAACAGCGCCACTTTCGCCACGTGGTGATCTTGGCGGAGGAGACCGGGTTGGGGAGCACTGACCAGCCGCAGACGGTGCGGGTCGTGCCGGAGGCCTGCGTAAAGCAGCTGGCGGCGGAGGCCGTATTGGGGAAATCCTCCGGGTGATCTAAAAGAAACTGGTTAAGATTGGGCACGCCGTAGACCTCGCCTGACGGGGAGCGGAGCGTCCAGAAGGTGCGGTTTTGGTGGTAGGGCGGGAGATCGAGCTCCCCGTCCTCCGTCTGACGGGAGACCACATCCCAGCCGTAGACGCTGCAGATGTAGAACTGGCGTATGGCGATCTTGGCGTTTGGGAACTCGTCCGGGCGGGCCTTGACGAAGTCGCTGATGGAGTCCGTCCTGTACAGGTCGCCGGTGGGCGACCGAAGCACCCAGCACTTATAGCGGCGCTTAGGCATCGTCAGCCTCCATGGAGTTGACGGCGGCGTAGGCGATCAGCTGCAGCGCCCAAGGGCTGGCAGAGCGGTGGTTGCTGTCAGAGTTAGCCGTCCAGCAGGTGGCCGTCCGCTCCGGGATGTTAAGCCTTAGCGCAAGACCGCGAATAGACAGGCCGCAGGCACCCGCGATGGCGCGAAAGTCGCCGCCGCCGTGAACGATGGCGTGAATGGCCGTCAGGATGCGCACTGCGTCCTCCGGGCTGGCGAAGTCGACGGAGCCGCCGCACTCCGCCATGAAGCGCTCGGCGGTGTCGCACTCGCTCGCGTCGATGTAGAGCCGGTGGAAGTCTTGGAAAGTCATGGGTCATTCCTCCTTCTGCCGGGCTTTGGCCCGCCCGGCTGGGCTTGTGGTAGGGTCAGCAGACGGGCACGGCGTCGGGTTTGGGTACGATGACTTCCCAGCCGTCCGGCGTGGTGATGCGGCCGCGGCTGATGATGACTTGCACGTCGTCCGCCTTGTAGATGTTGGGCTTGTGCCAGCCCTGCCAGTTGTCCCAGTATTCGCGGTTGCGGGTGGCGATGCACTTGGCGCCGCGAAGGGTATCGCTGGCTCCGTAGCAGCAGGTCTCATACTGTCCGCCGATGATGTAGTAATTGCGGTCGATTTTGGTGGTGACCTTGTTATCCATGTCCTTTTCTCCTTCTGCCCTCGTGACCTCCGGGGCGGGTGATGATCGTTACCAGACGCGGTCGATCACGTTGTTGTCCAGATCGCTGGTTTCGACGTAATAGTAATCGCTGTCCATATAGCGTGCCAACAGGGCGGTGTCGCCGGTCAGATCTTCGGGGTCGGAATCGATGTCCCACTCCACTTCGATGCCGAGTTCCCGGGCCGCCTGATAGCGGTGGTGGCCGTCGGACAAGATGGCGACTTCGCCAACGTCCTCAAACTCACCGATCGCCCAACAAGGAAGCTCAATCTTGGTAACGCCTTCCTCGATCATCTGAGCCTTTTTCTCCTCGACCAAGTCCCAGTTGACGTACTGCTGGCTGCTGATGATCTTCATGACGTTTCCTCCTATGCCCGGCGGCTTTCCCCGCCTGCGGCCCCTCTTGATTACGTGCTTATTATACTACGCATTGCGTATTATGTCAACACTTTTTTTGAAAAAAGTTGCATGAAATTTGCGGCGGACTTGCTGAAAACTTGCGCCGCCCTTTCATGGCGCTTCCTCCCCTTCTGTGGGAAGATATCCCCAGAAGGGAGCGTGAAAACATGGCGAATTTCCCACCCTACCAAATGCCACAGACATACCAGCCGCCCATGTATCAGGCGGCGTATCAACAGCCCGCCTATCAGCCAGCCCAACAGGCCCAGAGCGGCCTCAGCGGACGCATGGTCACCAGCCGGGAGGAGGCGCTGGGCGTGCCGGTGGATTTCATGGGCGGATTGATGATCTTCCCGGACGTGAGCCACGGCGCGATCTACACCAAGCTGTTTAACAGCCAGACGGGCCAGACCGATTTTGCGGAGTACCGCCGGGTCGCCAGACCCGAGCCAAAGACAGAGGCCCCGGAGGCCTACGCGCTGGAAAGCGACGTGAAGGCCCTGCGGGATCAGGTGGCGGAGCTGACGGGCCAGATCGACGCGCTCAAGACGCGCCGCCGCGCCCAGAAGGAGGCGGCGGAGAATGAATAACCCCCTCATGATGCTTTTGCAGGCCGCACAGGGCGGCGGCGACCCAATACAGATCCTCAGCCAGCTGGCCGGGAATGACCCAATGATGGCCCAAGCCCTCAAAATGGTACAGGGTAAGACTCCCGACCAGCTGCGCCGGATGGCGGAAAACATGGCCCGGGAGCGGGGGACAAGCCCGGAGGCGATCCTCCGGGGGCTGGGTATCAGATCATGAAGCACCCGCGGGAGCGCGCGGCCCGCGCTGCGAATATAAGATAAGGAGCGATAACACTATGGCGGATAATGATTTTTCCAGCGGCTACGCGGTAGGCGTAAGCGAGGGCCGAAACAACTCCAACGGGATGTTCGGCGATGGGAACTGGCTCTGGATCATCGTGGTCTTTGCCCTGCTGTTCGGCTGGGGCAACGGCGGCTTCGGCGGTAACCGGGGCGGACAGGGCTCGGCGGTGGACGGCTACGTCCTGACCAGCGACTTTGCTAATGTCGAGCGTAAGATCGACGGGGTCAATAACGGACTCTGCGACGGCCTGTATGCTCAGGCCCAGCTGGTAAACGGTGTCCAGCAGAGCATGGCTAACGGCTTTGCTCAGGCGGAGCTTTCTCGTTCTAACCAGCAGGCGGCCCTCATGCAGCAGCTCTACACCATGGGCGCGGCCAATCAGCAGTGCTGCTGCGAGACCCAGCGCCAGATGGAGCGGGGCTTTGCGGACATCAACTACAATATGGCCACTCAGGCGTGCGATACCCGTAACACCGTGCAGACGGCGGCGCGCGACATCATCGACGCGCAGAACGCCGGTACCCGCGCCGTGCTTGATTTCCTGACGCAGGACAAGCTGGCGACCCTGCAGGCCGAGAACCAGTCTCTCAAGCTGGCGGCCAGTCAGGCCACCCAGAACAACTATCTGGCGGGCGTGATGAGTCAGGAGACCAATCGGATCATCAATCGGGTGGCCCCCTACCCCGTCCCTGCCTATCAGGTAGCAAATCCTCTGGCCGGTTGCGGCTGTAACTCGGGCTATAACAGCTGCGGCTGCTGCTGATCCCCGTAAGGGTGACAATTCGGGGCGGGAGTCATCCCGCCCCTGAGAAAGGAATGAACATCATGGCCTGTAAAACTGTTTGTCGGCTCTGCGACCGGCTGGTGATCTCTCAGGCGGTCACCTTCGCGGGCGGAGCGCTGACCATCAACCTCCCGGCGGGGAGCTACCGAAACGGCCAGAAGTACTGCATCGTCGTGGCTCAGTCCATCCCGGACACCGCCACCATCAACGCGCCCGTGGTCGTCACCATCGGCACGGGGACGGCCCAGTACCCGCTGACCAAGTGCAACTGCGCACAGGTCACGGCCTGCGGCATCCGCACGCGCACCAAGTACTCCGCCGTCGTCGTCACCACGGCCACCGGCGGGACGTTCCGACTGCTGGGCCGCCCGGCTTGCGCGCCGAACAACGCACTTGAGTCCATCAACGGGACGGCTCCCGCCGCTGAGGCAGGAGGTGGCACGACGTGAACGGTATCACCATGAGGATGCTCACCCGCCCCCGCGAGGAGGGCGAGGAGGAACGCCGCCCGGAGGAGACTCGCAGACGACGGGAACGCGACTGGCCGGAAGAGCGGCGCACGGAGGCCTACGGCTACCCGATGGAGAGCCGCATGACGGCGGATCCCTATCGGCATCAGCCGGACTACACGGAGCCGCCCCGGGCGGGCCTGTATGACGGAGGCCGCCTCGGATTCGGGGCCGCCCACTACGACGGCGGCATGACCCGCGCGGACGATCACAAGCCAACGGCCATCAAGGCCACCGGCACGGTCTGGATGGACTCCCCCACAGCGGCGGAGGAATCCTCCGGCGAGATCGACCAGGAGTCGGCCATGCGCTGGGTACAGAGCATGGAGGGGACGGATCCCAACCATCCCCGCGGCGGGAAGTGGTCGCCAGAAGCGCTGAAACCTCTGGCGCAAAAGGAGGGCTTCCCCACCGAAGGCCCGGAGTTCTGGGCCTTCTACGCGGTAGCCAACGCCATGTACAGCGACTACGCCGCCACGGCCAAGCGCTACGGCATCCATAGCCCGGATTTCTACGCGGACATGGCCGCCGACTTCATCCGAGACTCGGACGCACAGCCGGACAAGGTAGAGCGCTATCTGCGCTATATCGTCCGCAAATAACAAGACCCCCTGCCACATCGGCAGGGGGAATTTTTACGCCGCCAGTTGAAATATCGCGCATCCATGATATAATAGGAAAGTCATGCAAGACTCCGTTGCTCTGGTGCAAAGGTTCGGATTATGCCGGGCTTGGTGTACCACATCCACCAAACCCGAACCAGAAATCTCATCCCCACGGCCCGCCAGATTGTAGGCCACGAGGACAGAGACCTTCTGGTTCGGGTTTTGCTGTACCACGATCTTATTCACCAGCATATCAATGACATTCCTCATATAATCCTCATCCTCCAGACACCCATCAGCAAAACAGGATAGCCAACGCAGAATATCCACCTCCGTCAGGTCGGGCGCGCCGCGCTGCTCATCGGCCAGCTCGGCGGCGATGCTGGCTTTGCGCCCCTCCAGCTCGTTGATGCGCCCCACAAGCGTGGCGGAGACCGCGCCCTGCTCCACCATGCGAAGGAGGTTGTCCAGCGACCGCGTCACCTCGTCCAGCTGGCGGCGGAGGGACACGGCGGCGCTGTCGTCCTCGGCCTGACGCTGATATTCAGCCGCGGCGGCGTGGGCCAGTGCCTTGATGTTGTCCGGGCTGAGGAGCGTCCGGGCGTGCTCCACCACCAGCCGCTCCAAGTCGTCCTTGCGGAGGGTGGGCATCCTGCACCCGAGGCGGCGCTTGCGCCCGCTGCACGCGTAGTAGTAGTACCGCGTCCCGGAGTGGTTGTGGCCGCTCTCCCCCGCCATGGGCTTGCCGCACGCGCCACAGTAGAGCTTCGTGCTCAACAGATAGTTGATCGTGGCCTTGGTGCGTCCGGGGGCCGTCGTGTTTTTGCGGAGCCGCTCCTGTACCCGGCGGAAGGTGCCAGGGTCGACGATGGGCGGGACTTGCCCAACCAGCTCCACCTCGCCATTATAATGATAGGTGCCGATGTACTTCCTGTTGGACAGCAACGCGTTAAAGGAGGAGCGGTTGAACGCCTTACCGGCCCGGGTGCGGTAGCCCTGCGCGTTCAGCTCGTCCGCGATCCGGGCGAGGCTCATGCCCTCGGCGTAGCGTTCGAAGGCCAGCCGGACGGCGGGCGCGGTGGCCGGGTCGATCTGGAGCCGCTTATCCACGGACACATAGCCAAGCGGGATGGTGCCGCCGGTGGATAGGGCCTTGGTGGCGTTCTCGTGCATTCCTCTCGTCACGTCCTGTGCCAACGACTTGCTGTAGAACTCGTCGAGGCTCTCAAAAATGCCCTCGATCAGCGCACCCTCCGGGTTGGCGCTGATGGGCTCGCACGCGCTGACCACCTTAACGCCATTCTGTCGGAGTCGGGCCTTGTAGACGGCGCTGTCGTACCGATTCCGCGCGAATCGGCTGAACTTGTAGACGATGACCACGTCAAAGCCACGGCGGCTGCTGTCCCGGATCATCCGCTGGAAATCCTCCCGGCGCTCCACGTCCCGGCTGGCGGACAGGGCCCGGTCGGTGTACGTGTCCACGACCTCGTAGCCCTCCCGGGCCGCGAACTCCTGACAGACCCGGAGCTGCCCCTCGATGCTGATCTCCTGCTGCTTCTCCGAGGAGTAACGGGCGTAGATAACTGCTTTCATCTGCTCACCCTCTGACCGGCGAGCCAATCGCCGCGTGGCCGTAGCGGATCAATCCACGATCCCCGCCGGTCACGTCCCAGGCAAACCATAGACAGATGACGACCAAGATCACAAGCAAGGCCAGCGCCACCACGCGCCAGACGCGCATTTGCTTTACTTCGGCGCGAAGGTGCTGCTCCCGCGCCTCGATCTCCGCGGCGTGGGCCTCTTTCAGGGTTTCCAGCGTGACGGCGGCGTTCCGTTCCATTACTTCCATTTCCCGCCGGTGGGCGGCCTTCATATCGGGGACGTACTCGCTGCCATAGCTGGGCTCGGGCTGGGGATCCTCCACTTCCTCCGGCGGAGGATCCAGCGGAATGCCCAGCGCCGAACAGATCGAGAAGACCCGGTCAAAGGCGGGAACCGTCGAAGTATTCAAAAAGTTGTCGATGGTGCCTTTCGAGTTTATGGTCAGATCGGCCAGTTTTTGGGAGGATATGTTCTGCCGGGCCATTTCCGCCCTGACGTGCTCCCGGAGCGCGTCCATATCATACGGCTGCATAGGATCCTGTTCGGTTTTGTCCATGTTTCTGTCCTCTTTCCCCTAGAAAAATTTGTCGAACGCTGGCGACCGCCAGAAAGATGTGATTGCGTCCGCGCATAACGACGTGATACACCAGTATCAGCAACGGCCAGCGCTTGCACTGGCTCCATTATAGGACGGATCGCCCGGAAACACAAGAGGAAAGGACGGAAGAAACACATGACAAATTATCAGGAAGAGATCCTGCGGATGGTGAAGGAGATCCGCACGCCGGAGATCCTGCGGAAGATCTACCGCGTCGTGCGGATGATGTACCGGGCGGAGGTGGGCCGATGAGCGCCGACGACCGCGCCCGCGTGCTGGCGTTATTGGAAAATTTGTGCCAATTAGACCTGTACAAGGTGGAAATTTATGCCAAGACGCTGCTGGAAATACACGGGGGGATTGCCAAAGCGACGGAGGAAGCGTAAAATAAGTGAAAACTGAAAAGGGAGTGGGACAATGAAACGATTCTTGGCGGCGCTGCTCTGCGCCGTGGTGCTCTGCGCGGCTGCGCCCGCCGTCGCATTGGAGCCAGTATGGATGACGCTGCGGGACTATCACTGGGTGACGATCGGAGACTACCACCTCACTCTCCCAGACGGAATGGTGCTCGTCGCAGAAAAAAAGGACAATAGCTCGATCACCCAAAACTACGCGCTGGAGAACGGAGCGGAAGGAGAAATAACAGACATTATGCTGTCTGTACGCCGATATACAGAGTTAGAGACACTCTATCCGACGGAAAACGAGTGGAAAACCATGTTTGACGGGGAGCTGGTGCCAGGACTAGAAAATATGACGCGCCTCACAGAAACGGAAACGAACTCATTTAATATTGATGAGCTCCTGTTTGCCCGTGCGGAGCTGAAAGGGACGGAAGGAAGATATTATAACGTCTGCTTGGTGAGGGGAAAGAAAACGGTGCTTAACATCGTCGCCATCGGCGACGACCCCATCGAAGGCGAAACAACAATGGAAAACAACCTCTACTACGGCGACGAATACGGCTATTCTCCCATCAATTACAAGGAGATCAGGCGCTATCCAGATCGCTACTACGGCTTCCACGCCATCGTCGAGGGCGAAGTTACCCAAGTCATGGGTTCGCGGGAAAAAGGCTTTGAGCTGCGCGTGGCCACAGCAAAAGGCGAGAAAGACGAGCTCGTGATCTACGTGCCACAAATCGCCATGCCGGACTACAACTTTTTGGACGGCGACAAGATCAAGGCCTATGTCGTCCTCCAAGGAGAGGAAAGCTTTACGACCGTAGCCGGAGCCACGGTCACCGTCCCATACGCGGGCGCGATGGGAATCGGGCTGAAAGACAAATAGCATCCACCCCCAACAGGGAAGACCCCCGGACACTACGTCCGGGGGTCTTCTTTTTGCGTTTGGCTGTCCAGATACGCCAGAAACGCTTCCGCCAGATCAGGCGGCATGTTGACAACGAATCTGACCAGCCGCTTTTTGGCCTCGCTCTGGCCCTCCATGGTGCGGGTGATGGACTGGATGTCGCTGCTCACCTGCGGGTCGATCATCTCCCCCTCGCCGGTCTCCAACCACCGGCGGGAGATACCGAACTCGGAGCAGATGAGGCGGAGAACCTGCTCAGATGGTGCGCGATCTCCGCTTTCGATTCGCGAGATCGCCGCGCCGGTCACTCCGACCTTATCGCCAAAGGCTGCTTGATTCAGCCCGGACGCGAGCCGCACCTCTTTGATCCTGTCTTTCAATGCCCTACCTCCCTTCGTCAAATATTATACCAAAAAAATTTACCTGAGTCAAGAAAAATACTTGACAATCTTACCAGAGTCATATATAATTGTACCAGAGTCAAGAGAGAGGAGGCGGACAGGATGAGTAAAGACAGTATCGCCAGCGTCATCATGGCTAAGGCGGCGGAAATGACCGACCGGGAAGCGGAGCTGGCCATGGCGGTAGCCGCCGCCATGCAGAGCGGCTACGAGCTGGGCCGACTGAGCGCCCAAAAGGACGATAACAAGGCCAGCGCGTGACGCTGGCGGAGGGAGGGAATAGGACATGGGAAAAACACGCTATGAGTCCGTAGCCCGGAAGATCGTGGATCTGGTGGAAGGAATGACCACCGAGGAATGGCTGAAAATCGCAGCCCTCATCGACGGCTGCATCAAAACACAGATCGCAGAAATGACCATCCAGAAGCCGGAAAATCTGGAATACCTGCTGGAACAGGCCATGATATCGGACGATTGACCGACGAAAGGAAACCAAAATGCCAAACAAAATCCCGGTGGAAATCCAAACCGAAGAACTGGAAGAAACCATCCGAAAGGCCGAAAAACTGGTATCGACGCTGAAAGAGGCCGCCGATCTGGCGCGGGAGATCACGTCCCTCGGCGAAGCGTTCCGGGTTTACGTCAAAGTGCCGGAAAAAAGCTGAAAACCACCAAGGAGGAAATAGGACATGTTCAACCAAGCCCGATTCGATCTCATCCTCGCACTGACGGGGGAGAAGATGGTCGACGCGGCGGAGGCGATGGGAATCTCCATGGCCTCCCTGTACAACAAGCGCCACGGGAAAAACGACTTCACCAGCCGGGAGATCGAGGCGTTCTGCCGCCATTATATGGTCAGCCCCATGGACGTATTTTTTGAGGGGTTGGAGGACGACCTGCGCCGGGCTAAGGGAGCGAAAGCATGACAGAGCTGCGAATGCGGTCGTACCGCCAGCAGGCCGCGCTGAGAGTGTGGACAGGCCAGGCCATCTATCACGGCATCGAGATTATCCCCCGGACGGGCCTCAACCTGCTGCGCTACAAGCGCCGCCTGCGGCGGATGGCCGCGCCGGTGTGCCCGCCGGATAAGACTTGGGAGGTCGTGCTGCTGTTCATGGCGGCGGTGGGAATGTTTTTCTATGCCTTCCTGCGGTGGTGGTTCCTATGATCAAGAGCCATGACTTCCTTCATGCCGTGCCGGGCCAGATGGCGACCCGCTTTGACCTCGGGACTCACCTCTTTGCTTCGGAGGGGTCGATCAACGCGCACAACACCTACTGCGACCCCCGAAAGATCCGAAGCACAAAGACGCTGGAAAAGTCGCTCTGTTACAACGCCCACTACCCGGTGGACATACGCGGGCGGAAAACGGCGGATAATGGGCGGACGAACCAACGGTGGACGCTGAACCTCGGAGCCTGTATCGAGTGCGAGAGCCCCTGCGAGTACGGGATGGAACGGCTGCGGAGGCTCAAGATCCACGAGCTGCTGGAACTGGGCTGCGGGGCTGACTGCCTCACCTGCCCGGAGCCCTGCCGGGTGTACAAGCTGGCCGTGGGTAAGATCGCGGCGGAGGAGATCCAGAAGGCCGTGAAACGGAAACAAGCCGAGGCCTTCGCCCGGGCGGCGCTGGCTCAATATCTGCCGGAGGGCGCGAAGCACCAAGAACGAGAACAGCCCCCAAAAGGGAGAGCCCACAGACGAAGCCCACAACGCGCCGCAGGCGTGGAGTGGGCCGAAAAAAAGGAGGAGACCCCATGAGCACGATGGCCTTGGACACACAGGCCCGGACGATCCTCGCACAGGACACCGCCAGAGCCGCCATGAGGGCGATCCAGTCCCCGGCCTATCTGGACGAATGCGAAGCGTGGGCCCAGAAGTGGTGGGGCCTCCCCTACGCCGTCGTCCGCCGAAAGACCCCGGAGGAGCTGGAGCCCCAGCTGACGGCGTGGCTCAACACCCTGCGCCGCCCGGAGCCGGTGATCTGCGGGAACGTGGAGGTCATCCCCTTTGAGCGGGGATAACATGGGGCTGGGAGTTCATCAGGGAAAGAACGTCGCCGAAATGCGCGCGGCTGTGCTAACGCGGCGAAGGTGCGGGTTCAACACCCGCCCGCCCCACCAACCCCGGGATGGACACACCCGGGTAGCACCTCGGAAGGGTGCGAAGCACCGAGCCGTGAGGACGGCGCGAAGCGCACCCGCAACGGCGAAGCCCACAACGCGCCGCAGGCGTGGAGTGGGCCGCAGAGGCATGGGGTGTCATTACCTCCTAGGGGCATGACCCCGACCCTACCCCTTAACCATCTTTTCGGGGCGGGCGGCCCTCTGGCGCACGGCGAACTGGTACGTCACCGGCGCTCTAAGAGGGCCTATTTTATGGGCAAAAAAAAGGCCCCGGCGAAACCGCCGAGGCCCGAACCAAAGGAAATAGGACTCTTGTATTATACCACGAAAAAACCGAGAAATCAAATCAAGGGAGGAAGGACAATGGAACGAAGAAAATGCCGCCGCTGCGGCCATCCCATGACGCGGATCATCACCCAGACCATAGAGCCGGGCGGAAGCCGCTGGAAGGCCTGTTACACCTGTCTCAGCTGCGGCTATGAGACCGCCACCGTGACCGCCAAGAGCGAAACGGCGGCGGAGGACGGGCTGGAAAGGTTCATGGATAGGGTCGACCGGGCGTATGAGGCCGCCGCTGGACGATCCGCCGCACCAAGAAAGCCCCAAACGGCGGAAGCCGACCGGGCGCTGGCCGCCTACGGCCTCTACTGCCAACTGTGCGAGGCACTGACCGGGAAGCCCATTGCCAAGCTGGACGAGCTGCTGACAGCCGCCCAAAAGACCAAGCGGGAGCTGGAAGCCTAAAAGGGCGCGGGCCAGCGATACGAGGCGGAGATCGCCCGGCTGAAACGTATGGCGGCGGAGGATATCCTGATGGCGGCGCAGAGCAGATGCCCCTGCAATAGCTGCACGGAAAACCCGATTGACAAGGGCTGCACCTTTGAGGAGTGCGAAGGCTGCGACCACCGCTGCGTGTGTTATGAGTGCAACGACGATGAGAGCTTTGTATGGAGGGGCGGGAAATGACCGAAACCCGGAAACGAAAAAAACGGCTGTTTCATCGGCAGTTCGCAAGGTCGATCTCAAAATATCCTGCCTGCGAACATTTGAACATGGCTCTTTGGTATCTGCTCAAAAAGCCGGAAGAAAACCGGGATGCGATTGGCGAGATCGTGTATGCGATCGTGAAATCAGGCGGCTATATCAATGACGTTCACGAAAAAAACGTTGAAAGAAATGGGGTTTATGCCATGACCGAAACGCCGAAGTGCCCCTATTGCGGGGCGGAATTGGAAGTGACCCATGCTTTCGTGAGCGATGCTACCGCGGCACATAAGTTGGTATACACCTGCTTCTGCCGAGAGTGCGGAGTATACACGCCCAAAAGGCCAACGCCGGAGGAAGCCCTTTCCGCCGCCCTACACCGCGCCGAGCCGGAAATGCGGCCCCTGACGCTGGAAGAGGTGCGGGCGCATTGCGCAAAAGGGCCGGATGCCGAACCGCTGTGGGCAGAGTTCAAGGAAGAATGCGCTATTTCCAGATGGATTTTTGCGATTATCCCACCTGATGTTTTCGACAGACCTGTCCTTTCCGAGTGGATAGCAACGGACAGAAGCGAAAAATACGGGAAAGAATGGCGCTGCTGGCCCCGGAAGCCTACGCCGGAACAGATAGTGGCGGAGAAATGGGAGGAATGAACCATGCAAGGCGAGCAACTTATGATTTGCACTGACGGCCAAGTCAGAACAAAAGTTGAAAATGCCATCAAGCGACTGCAATCCTTTGAGCCGCCGGAGGGGTACTACGTAGCATTCAGCGGAGGGAAGGACAGCCAGTGTATCTACCACCTGTGCCAGATGGCCGGTGTAAAGTTTGACGCACATTATAGCGTTACCAGCGTTGATCCGCCGGAGCTTGTGCAATTTATCAAACGCCAATACCCGGATGTGATCTTTGATTTTCCGCGTTACGCCGACGGAAGCCGGATCACCATGTGGGACCTGATCCCAAAACACAAGATGCCTCCAACAAGGATGGTACGCTATTGCTGCGAAGAGCTGAAAGAGAGCCGTGGAGAAGGACGTGTTGTCGTAACTGGGGTACGCTGGGCGGAAAGTGCCCGTCGAAAAGCCGCCCACGATGTAGCCAACATCCAAGGAAAACCAAAAACCACGGAAAAAATGGCGCAGGAGCTTGGCGCGGATTACCGCTTTAACAAGAACGGAGCGCTGGTACTCAACGATGATAACGACCCCGCCCGCCGCATGGTGGAGCATTGCTACCGCACCCAAAAAGTGATGGTCAATCCCATCGTGGATTGGGAAACGGAGGACGTGTGGACATTCCTTGACGAGATCGCAAAAGTGCCTCATTGCTGCCTCTACGATCAAGGCTTTAAGCGTCTCGGATGTATTGGGTGCCCTATGAATGTCAATGCAGCAGCAGCCGACTTGGAAAGATGGCCGAAGTACAAGGAATTGTATCTCCGTGCCTTTGCGCGGATGATTAAGGCGCGTGAAGAAGCTGGGAAAAAGAACGATTGGAGCACTCCGGAAGAAGTAATGGAGTGGTGGCTGCAAGGCCAACAGAAGGAGGAACCCACATGACCCCAAAACGCCTTTCCGCCCTGCTTGTGCTGGCGCTGGCCGCTATCGCCCTGACCGTGTGCGCGGGGCTGGCTGTCGGGCGGAACATGTGGCCGTGGATTGTCGCCTACTGGGCCGTGCTGACGGCCAAAAATATTGTGGATTCCGTGGGAGGACAAAAAAATGAATGAAGGAATGTACAGCAGTAAAAGTTGTGAATGGGAAACGCCGCAGGAATTTTTTGACCGGCTGAACGCGATTTATCATTTTGAGCTGGACGTGTGCGCCACCCCAGAAAATACGAAATGCAATCAGTATTACACGAAGGAACAGAATGGGCTACTGCAGAAATGGCACGGAACATGTTGGATGAACCCGCCATATGGGCGTGAAATAGGAAAATGGATGCATAAGGCATACCAAAGTGCCAAAGAAGGAGCCATTGTGGTTTGCCTTGTTCCGGCGCGGACAGACACGGCATGGTGGCATGATACTGTGATGCAGGGGGGGCAAATCCAGTTTATTAGAGGCAGACTGAAATTTGGGAACAGCAGAAACAGTGCGCCGTTCCCGTCTGCAATCGTTGTATTTGACGGCAAAAAATATCGTGGACTGGATAGGGAGGGAAAAGAATGACCATCAAAGGGCTGCAAAAGCTGATCGGCAAGGATGCCTACAACCTGACGCTCATCAACTGCTACGGAGGTGGGGGGATGATCGTCCGCCAGCACCTGAGCGTGTGGGGGCGGGCGATCTACCCCATGGACGGGCTGCCCGTCATGGACGAGGAGACGCTGCTGGCGGTGCTGGACGTGCCCCGGGAAAGGTGGAAAAACTGCCACGTGCTGACGGCGGACGCGGACAGCACCCTTCTGACGGCGATGATGGAGGACAATCTGGACAGCGACCGCCCGCTGGAGGAGATGGGTATTCAGCTCATCACCGGCGGCGGGGAGTACAAGTTCCTGCTCGACTCGCTGCGGGGGGAATGCGTTGCCATCCGCCCGGAGTACCTCAAGCCCATCGGCCTGACCAGCGAGCACACGTACTGGCTGCGGGAGACCGGCTGGGACGACAAGACCGGCGAGGCCCAGCACGTGATCGTTGTCAAGCTGGGGATGCAGAACGTGGCCGCCATCGCCCAGAACATCGACTGGGGAAGCGACGAGAAGACCGTGGCCCAGCTGGGCCGGATCTGCGACAAGGCCCGCGCCATCCAGCGGGAGCGGGCGCTGTATGCCGGGGAGGAAAAAGAGGAATGACCATCACCGAGGCCACCCGCCAAGCGCTGGCGGAGGGGAAGAACATCGCACGGCGCTGGTACGACCGGCGGATCATCATCAAGCCGGAGACCTCGCCGGACTGCTGCCTGATCTGGGTGGAGGGAAGCAGGCGACCGCCCGCCGTGCGGTGGAACCCGGACGCGGACGACCTGATCTCCGACGCGTGGGAGGTCACGGGTGACTGGTATGAGCCGTGACCCTCTATATATAGTAGAAACACCTGCGGAGCCTACAGATAGTGCCGAGCCAAGCGCCCCAGAAGGACGCGGGCCGACAAAACGAATCCCTCTCTGCTGCCAGCGCTGCGCACACTACCGCCCGACCTTCTACCTCAAGATCGGACGGGAATGCGCGGCTTTCGGTACGGTGGCGGGAGTGCTGGAAGACCGATGCGGGTTTTACGCGCCGAAATGACGCGGGGCGGATAGCGCCCTATACGACCCTGTAACACAATTAACTATACGCACATATGCATGATTACTCATATGTGCGGGAGCCGACAAAGGGGGAGGGGGTACGCCCTAGGGCGACCGGGGGAAACGTCAGGTTTCCCCCACTCGCCCTGGGCCATCCCGGGAGAAAGAACCAAAGGGGAAGAAAGGGACATGGGATATTACGAGAAACGGATCCAGTCGGGGCCGTATCTGGAGGTGTACCGCTACCATGCCCTGCGGTCGCCGGGGAAACAGACCCCAAGGGGCCCGGTGGAGCGGGACACCACCGAGTATCAGGAGGAGCTGAACTCCGTCGCCGCGTGGAAAAAGCTCCTCCGGCTGGTACTGTGTAATTTCAGCCGGACGGCGGGCGACCTCTTTGTGACCGTCACCCACCGGGAGCGGATCACCGAGGCGGACGCTCTCCGGGAGGAGCGGAACCTGATCGCCCGGCTCAAGCGGCTGCGGAAGCGGCTGGGCCTCTCCGAGCTGAAGTACATCGCGGTCACGGAGGAACAGGGCCGCTGGCACACCCACCTCATCCTCAACGGCGGCCTGACGCTGAAACAGCTGGTCAAGGTCTGGGGCGACCGGGGCCGGGTGGCGGTCTCCACACTGGAAGACCAGAACAACTACCGGGAGCTGGCCCGTTACCTGACGACCGACCACAAGGAGTGCCGCTGGAAGACGGACGAACACGGCGACCCGGCCCTCAAGACCCCGCGGAGGAAATATCAGCGACGCTGGCACGCCAGCCGGAACCTCGCCCGGCCCGTGGAGAAGGTCAAGCCAGCGCCAAAGCCCCGTCTGGGCGAGCCAAAGCCGCCCAAGGGCTACCGGCTCCTGCCGGACTGGCGCTTCGGGGTGGACGTGCTGGGCTATTACTACGTGGACTACGCCTGCATGGCGGAGAAATGGGAGCCGAAACCGTCGAAGGGAGGAAAACGGAATGCCAAAAAATCAAAGGGAAGCCATCCCCGAGCCGACGGAAAGCGTGGAACAACAGCGGCTCTTCAAGTGGGCGCGGATGGCGGCGGGCGCTCACCCGGAGCTGGGGCTGCTCTACCACATCCCCAACGAGGGGAAGCGGAGCGTCAAGACCGGGGCCCGGATGAAGGCCGAGGGGCTGAAAAAGGGCGTGCCTGACGTGTGCCTACCGGTGGCCCGGGGCGGCTGCCACGGCCTGTACATCGAGCTAAAGCGGGAGCGGAGCGGGCGCGCCACGCCGGAACAGGTGGCGTGGATGGACGCACTCATGGCGGAGGGGTACGCCGTCAGCCTGTGCCACGGCTGGGAGCGGGCGGCGGAAGCCATCGAGGCGTATCTGGAGGGAGGCGGGGAGAGTGGAAAATGAACATCCCTACCACACCGACCCAGAAAAGCCGCCGAATCCTGCCAAGGAGGCCCTGCGGGGCTACCGCTCCCTGCTGCGCCAGCGGGAGGAGGTGGAGCGGGAGGTGGAGGAGCACTACGCCCGGGCCACGTCCTGCACGGTGCGCCTCAAGCCCTACAAGGCGGCGGGCGGCTCCGCCAGCTACGACCGCATGGCGGAGGACGCGATGCGCGCCGCGGATGCGCGTCAGGAGCTGGCCGCTCTGGACGAGGCGCTTGCCGCCGAGCTGCGCCGACTCCGGGAGATGCTCACATGGCCGGAGACGGCCAACCAGCGGGAGGTCATCCTCCGGCGCTACCTGCGGGGCCAGCGCTGGGAGGCCATCGCCGCCGCCATGTGCTGCGACAAGGTCACCGCGTGGCGCTGGCACGGCGACGCGCTGGTCACGATTAACGCCAGACTGGCGGAGGAGGGACATCATGCGCCATAAACAGATCACCATGGGCGAGATCACGCCGGAGTATCAGAAGTTTACGGACAAGTTCAAGCCCAAATTGACCACGGACGACTGCTACACGCCTGACAACATCTACGAGGTGGTGCGGAGCTGAGTCTTTGAGCACTACGGCCTCCCGGCCGATACGCCCGTGGTGCGGCCCTTCTGGCCGGGCGGGGATTATCAGGCGGAGGAGTACCCGGATGGCTGCGTGGTCATCGACAACCCGCCCTTCTCCATCCTTGGGGAGATCGAGAACTACTATCTGGACGCGGGGATCCCGTTTTTCCTCTTTGCGCAGGGGACGACGATTTTTAAGCGGGATAAGCGGATCCACTACGTCATCGTCGGAGGGGACATCACCTTTGCCAATGGGGCCAGCATCAGCATCGACTTTGCCACCAGTTTAGGCGATTACCTGATAGAGACCGCGCCCGATCTCTATCAGCGGCTCAAGGAGGCCAACAAGGCCAACCTCCGGGAGACGGTCAAAGAGATGCCAAAGTACGCCTACCCGATGGAGGTTGTCACGGCGGCGCGCTGTAGGTACTACGCCGCCCACGGAACAGCCTACAGGGTCAGGCCGAAGGAGGCCCATTTCGTGCGGAAGCTGGACGATCAGGAGCGGGCCGGGAAAACGATCTTCGGCGCTGGCTTCCTGCTCTCCGAGCGGGCTGCGGCGGAGAGGGCTGCGGCGGAACGAGCTGCGGCTGAGAACGCGTCCGCCACCGTGTGGGCGTTGAGCGCCCGGGAAAAAGAGATCATCCGATCATTGGGCCAGCCGTAAAGTTGTAACGCCATGCAATGTTTTTTCTGGTATATTGGTATCAGGGATTCAGACACAGGGAGCGGCCAAGCGGCTGGCTCCCTGTTTTTGTGGAGGCGGCTATGGATGGGACGGACTACGAGCGCCTGATGGCCCTGTGCGGGGAGATGGACTTGGGCGCGGAGCCGGAGCCGGAAAGACCGGCGGAGGAGCCGGAGGAAAAAGAGCCGGGGACGCGGCTGCGGATCCACACCGAGCGCGGAAAGGCGATCTTTGACAAGCGACGCTACACCTCCGAGAAGATGCTGATGGCCGCTGCGGACTGGTACTGGCGGCCCGGCTGCGTCTACCACGTCCTCACCGGCGGCGACGTGGACTTTCTCTCCTTCCTGCGCTTCGCCATGCGCCAACAGCCGGCGGAGTACCTGATGGTCTCCAGCTGGTGCTACGGCGTGGAGGACGTGGCGGAGATCGCCTCGTGGGTCGACCGGGGCTACGTCCGGCGGCTGGATGCCTACATGGGAGAGATCGCGGCGGCCAGTTACGCCCTATGTCAGGAGGAGCTGGCGGCGGCTGCCGAGGCCACCGGCGGGCGCGTGGGCGTGTTCCGCAACCACTCCAAGGTGGCCGTCATCCTCGGCGATCGTTTCGATTGCGCCATCACGTCCAGCGCCAACATCAACACCAACCCGAGGACGGAGAACACCGTCATCACCTGCGACCGTGACGTTGCCCTGTGGTACAAGGCGTACTACGACGGCATTCACCCGTTCAACGGCTCGCCGGAAGGATGGATGCCATATGAAACACACTGAAAAGAATCCACACTACGACCGGGCGCGCCACAAAGCGTGGCGCGAGAAGGTGCTGCGACGCGCTCACGGCCTGTGCGAGGAGTGCGCGCGCTATGGCCGCGTCGGTAAGGATGGGCTGCCCATACCGGCGACCGTCGCCCATCACATCCAGCACCTCGACGAGCACCCGGAGCTGGCCTACGTCGTCGCCAACGGGCGCGCCCTGTGCGCCGATTGCCACAACCGCGCTCACCCCGAAAAGGGTGGCCGGAGATACCCCCCCACCCCTAAAGCCAAATTTTGAGAGGGTGGCCGACCGGGGGAGTGCCTGTCTGTATATGCACGGGGAAATTTTGAGGAGAGGGGGTAAAGCCGAGGTGGAGCCAAAAGCTTCCAATGACGCGCGCGCGCGAGCGCGCACGGACAAAGAACCCGAAAAAGCCGGGGAAAAATCCGCGAGACGCACGCCGATGGAACGAAAAAAACGGACGATCATCGAGCGGATGCAAAAGCTGGGGACATACAAGCCGCAGTACATGGAGGCAATCAATCGGACGGCGAAATTGTACGTTCAGATGGACGAGATCGAAGCAGCGTTCGAAAAATCCGGCGGGAATGTGGTTGTCACGCATACCAACAAAGCCGGAGCAAAAAACTTCGTCAAAAACCCTTTCTTACAGGCGAGAGACGAGGTCTACACGCAGCTGCTAGCCCATGAGCGGGAGCTGGGGCTCACCCCTGCGGCGCTCAAACGGATCAATGAGGCGGCAATGGCAAAAGAAAAGAAAAGCACGCTAGGTGAGGCGTTGAAGGCGTTGAGCGGATGATGCGAGGCAAATATGCGGAGACGGTATGGGAATATGTGCAGAGCGTACTCAGCGGGGAGCGGATAGCCTGCCGGGATCTGACGCTTGGGTGTAGGCGATTCGCGGAAATGGTGGAGAGCGGGAAGTACGACATCAAAACCAAGGACGCGGATTTTGTGATAGGAATCATTGAGGCGACGTTCAAACACAGACAAGGGGAAAACCTAAAGGGCGAGCCAATGCGGGGCAAGCCTTTTTTACTTGAGCCTTGGCAAAAGTTCTGCCTGTACGCCATGCTGATTTTCTTCAAGCCGGGGACGGAGGAGCGGCTGGTAAAAGAGGCGTTTATCTTCATCCCGAGGAAAAACAGTAAAACGCTATTCGCGGCGGCGATTGCCTACGGGCTGGCGATCCTTGAGAGAGCCAGCGGGGCGAAGGTGTACGTTGTAGGCGCGGCCCTTAAACAGGCCATGGAAAGCTTTGACAACTGGCGCTACAACATAGAAAACAGCCTGTACGGCAGCCGAAAAGAGGCGGAGGCGGACGGCTGGAAGATCCTAAACAACAGCTTCGGACACAGTATCAGTCATGAGAATCTGGCGGGAGGGTCGATCAGCCTGAACGCGCTGGCATCCAACCCGGACAAGCAGGATTCCTTTAACTGTAATATCGTCATCGCAGACGAAATACACGCCTACAAAACGCCGAAGCAGTACAACATCCTCAAAGAGGCCACAAAGGCGTACACCAATAAGCTGGTGATCGGTATCACCACGGCGGGCGACGACGGGACGGGCTTCTGTGCACAGCGCTTGGAGTACTGCCGCAAGATCCTCAACGGGACAGTGGAGGACGACGCGTATTTTATCTTCGTGTGCTGCGCCGATGCGGACGAAGACGGAGAAGTAGATTTCACGTCGCCGATCCAGCACCAAAAAGCGAACCCAAACTACGGGATCACGATCCGGCCCGCGGACATCATGAACGATGCGCTACAGGCCCAAAACGACCCGCAACAGCGTAAGGATTTCTTTGCCAAGTCGCTAAACCGCTTCACGGCAGCGCTCAAGGCGTACTTTGACGTGGAGGAGTTCCGCCGAAGCAACAGGCGGGCGGAGGAAGTGCTGGGAATCAAGCCAGAGTGGCCGACGGAAAGAAAAATGCGGGCGTTGGCGGCACTGCGCGCGGACTGGTACGGCGGAACCGACCTGTCAAAGTTGCACGACCTGACGGCGGCGGCACTGGTGGGACACTATAACGGGATCGATATCATCATCACCCATGCATGGTTCCCAATCGTAGCGGCGGCCAAAAAGGCGGACGAGGACAATATTCCGCTGTTCGGCTGGCGGGACGATGGCTGGCTGGATATGTGCAACGCGCCGACCAACGACGCGACGACCGTCGTAAACTGGTACAAGGCCCGGAAAAAGGATGGATTCAAGATCCGTCAAGTCGGGCACGATCGAAAGTTCTGCCGCGAATATTTCCTAGAGATGAAACGGGCGGGTTTTCGAATCGTCGATCAGCCGCAATACTTCTATAAAAAGAGCGAAGGGTTCCGGCATATTGAGAGTCAGGTGAAGAATAATCACCTGTATTACCTCGGAAGCGAAGCATACGAGTACTGCGTGCAAAACGTCCGAGCCATTGAAAAGACGGACGACATGATCCAATACGAGAAGATCCAGCCACAGCACAGGATCGACCTGTTTGACGCGTCGGTCTTTGCAGTGATACGGATGCTGGAAGACATGGAGAGGATAAGCGATGCAAAAAGCTGGTTGGATGAGTAAGTGGTTTCCCACCGGGCGAAGCAGAGACAAGCCCGGAAAAGTAAAAAGGTCTGGGGTGCTTTGCTCGCCGGATGAGTGGAAAATCCTGTGCGGGGACGGCTACAAGCCGGTCACCTCCTGCCCGGAGGTGCAGATGTGCGCCGGTGTGTATGCTGACCTGATCTCCTGCATGACGATCCATCTAATGCAGAATACAGATCAGGGCGACGTGCGGATCAAAAACGAGCTTGCAAAGAAGCTCGACATATCGCCAAACAAGGACATGACGCGGAGCACGTTCATGTCCTTGCTGGTCTCTACGCTGATTCTGCATGGAAATCAGGTGACGATCCCTCGGTACAGCGGTGAACTGTTGGAGGAGCTACAGCCTGTCAAACCGTCTATGATAAGCTTCCGACAGGACGGGGAGAGCTATCGAGTGCGCGCAAATGGCCGGGAATACAGCCCGGACGAAGTGCTGCACTTCCTGATCCGTCCAGACCCGGAGCAGCCGTGGCAGGGACAAGGCTTTCAGGTGGCGCTTGCGGACGTGGTGCGAAGCCTACGGCAGACCAACGCGACCAAAGAAGCAATCATGAAAAATCCTGTACCGTCAGTCATCGTCAAAGTAAACGGGCTTTTAGAAGAACTCAATAACAAAGATGGGCGAAAAAAGCTCAGAGATCAATATCTGGATGACAGCGAAGCAGGAAAACCATGGATGATTCCGGCAGACACCATAGACGTAGAGCAGGTGAAACCGCTCACCCTGAACGATCTGGCAATCGAAAAGAGCCTAGAGCTCGACAAAAAGGCGGTGGCGGCCATGATGGGCGTTCCGTCTTTTTTGGTGGGCGTAGGCGAGTTCAAGCGGGAGGAGTTCAACTGGTTCGTCTCGACCCGCGTCATGGCCGTAGCAAAGAGCATAGAACAGGAATTGACAAAAAAGCTCCTGTATTCGCCGGATCTGTACTGGCGGTTTAACCATCGGAGCCTACTCAATTACGACATCGGCGAGCTGGTCAACGCGGGCAAAGAGATGGTCGACCGCATGGCCCTGCGGCGGAATGAGTGGCGCGACTGGCTGGGCTTTGCGCCAGATCCTGATATGGACGAGCTGCTGGCGCTGGAAAACTACATCCCGGCGGATCGGCTGGGAGATCAAGGGAAACTGGTGGGAGGAGGTGAGAGCGATGAGGAGTGAACGGCAGACCCGCGGCGGCGCGACACGTTTTGAGACGCGGGAAGAAAACGGCAAAAAGAAAATCGAGGGTTACTTTGCCGTGTTCGATAGCAATTATGAAATCTTTGACGGAGCAACGGAAAGCATCGACCGCCACGCCTTTGACGGGGCGCTGGACGGTGACATCCGGGCACTGATCGACCACGAGACACGTCTGGTGCTGGGCCGCACGACGGCGGGCACTATGACGCTGCGAGTGGACGAACACGGCCTGTGGGGCAGCATCGAGATCAACGAGCAGGACAGCGACGCGATGAACCTGTATGCGCGGGTACAACGGGGCGACGTGAGCCAATGCTCCTTCGGTTTCGATATCCTCCAAGAGCGGACGGACGTGGATCCGGGGACTGGAGCCGTCCATTGGACGATCGAGCGCGTAAAGCTCTACGAGGTGTCCTGCGTGACGTTCCCGGCGTACAAGGAGACCGCCATTTCCGCCCGGGCGGCGGAATATCAGGAAATCCAAAAAAGGCAGATCGAGCTCTGGAAAGAGCGGATGAAAGCGAGGCTGAAAAAAGAATGGCATTGAAACAGGTCATCCTCGGCAAAAAGATCGGGGATCTGAACAAGGAACTGGCGGCGGAGGAAACCAAAGAGACAGAACTGCGGGAGCGCAGGGCCGAAATGGAGCGCCGCGAAGCGGAGCTGACGGAAGCGGTGGAGGAAGTCACCGAGGAAACCAGCCCGGAAGACAAGGAAGCGCTGGATGGCGAACTCGCCAAGTACGAGGAGGACGACAAGGCGCTGGCGGAGGAGGAAGAAGAACACGAGACCAAGCGACAGGCCATCAAGGCCCAGATCGCGGAGCTGGAAAAGGAGCTGGAAGAAATCAACGAGCGCAGCGCCTCCACCGGCAAAAAGGCGGAAGACCGCAAAGAAAGGAAGGCTGAAAGACCTATGGAGAATCGGAAATTCTTTGGAATGGACGTACAGGAGAGAGACGCATTTTTCGCGCGGGAGGACGTGAAAGGCTTCCTGCGGACGCTGCGCGAGGTAGGCCGCGAAAAGCGGAGCATTACCGGCGGCGACCTGACCATCCCCGACGTGATGCTGGGCATTATCCGCCAGCAGACCGCCGAGAACAGCAAACTGCTGAAACACGTGACTGTGCGTCAGGTTCCCGGCACTAGCCGGATGCTGGTGGCGGGCGCTATCCCGGAGGCCGTATGGACGGAGATGTGCGCCAAGCTCAACGAGCTTGCTCTGAGCTTTACCAATGTGGAGATGGACGGCTACAAGGTGGGCGGCTTCATCCCCGTATGCAACGCCCTGCTTGAGGACAGCGATATCGCGCTGGCGACCGAGGTACTGACCGCCATTGGCCGAGCTATCGGCCTTGCGCTGGATAAGGCTATCCTGTACGGCACGGGCACCAAGATGCCGCTTGGTATCGTGACCCGTCTGGCCCAGAGCAGCGAGCCGAGCGGCTACTCCACCAACGAGCGCGCTTGGGCCGATCTGCACACCAGCCACCTCAAGGCCATCACCAACAAGACCGGCGTGGAACTGTTCAAGGAGATCGCGACGATCAGCGGCGCAACCAGAAACGATTACGCCAGCGGTGCGAAGTTCTGGGCCATGAACGAGGCGACCAAGCTCAAGCTGACCGTGGAGGCCATGAGCCTCAACAGCGCCGGTGCGCTGGTAACGGGTATGCAGGACGTAATGCCGGTCATCGGTGGCGCGATTGAGACCCTCAACTTCATCCCGGACAACCAGATCATCGGCGGCTACGGCGAGCTGTACGTGCTGGCCGAGCGTGCGGGAGTGCAACTGGCCACCAGTGAGCACTACCGTTTCGTCGAGGATCAGACCGTATTCCGCGGAACGGCCCGCTACGACGGTAAGCCCGTGATCGCGGAGGGCTTCGTCGGTATCGGCATTGCCGGTACTGCGCCGGACGCTGACGACGTGACCTTTGCAAGCGATACCGCAAACCCTTAAACGCGGCCCTGCAAAAGCTGGAAGTAGGGTCGCTGATCCTGTCTCCCAAATTTAACCCGGAGACGCTGGAATACACCAGCACCACCACAGGAGCGTCCGCCAAAGTGACCGCCACGGCGGCAAAAGCTGGCGCGAAGATCGAGATCAAGAACGGCGCTACGGCGGTGACCAACGGAGGCTCTGCCACGTGGGCGACCGGCGCTAACGTGCTGACGATCAAGGTGACCTACGGTACGACCGTGCGCACCTACAAGGTGACGGTCACTAAGAGCTAAGAGACGGGAGCGGGCGTGATTCGCGCCCGCTCCCCTATTCCCAGAAAGGAGGGCGCACATGGACAAAACGACGGTGCTGTCGCTGGTCAAATCCCGTCTAAACCGCTTACAGAGCGATACCAGTATGGACGACTACCTGCTGGTGCTGATCGACGCGGCGGAGGAAGAACTCAAGCGGACGGGGATCACCATCCGGGAGGGGAGCGCCGACGACGCGTTCCTCCTGACGAATCTGGCCGTGTGGCGATACCAGAACAGGGACAGCGCGGGGGCCATGCCTCCGTGGCTTGCCCAATACCGGCGGGAACGTTGGCTGGCGGAAAGGGCGGTGCATGAGGATGCTCCTTGATAGTGGTATCTGCACTGTGTTTCAGCGGGAGGACGTATCAGAGGGCGGCGGAATGCCGAAATACGAATACACCGTACTGGCAAAGAGCTGGTACGGAGAGCTGGACTTTGAGACGGTGCCTGTAAACCCCAACGGCAAACGAGAGGACACTGAGGCCAGCTCAAGGATCCGAATCTACCAAAACCGCCAGATCGACAACCACACGGTGGTAGTGCTGGCAGACGTGGGCGCACTGCCGAAAACCGGCGTGCGCTACGACGTGACGCGGGCCTATCACGGCCACGACGACGATAACGGCCAGCCCATTACCGACCTGACGTTAAAGGCGGTGGAAGCATGACACTGCCGGAGTTTGGGCGGCTGCTGGCGACGGTAGACCCGGACGTTAAGCACCACGTCAGCGCCAAGCGAGGGAACTATACCACGTGGGCCGAGTATGAGCGCATCGACGCTTCGGCGGATGGTATCAATCAGGGCGGATGGAAAGTACAGGTGGAGCGATACACGCGGGACGAGTACGACGAGATCGCGGCGGCGCTCTATGACCTGCTACAGCACCGGGACAACGTGGCCGTGGAGTACCTGATGGACAGCGAGGGCGACGGCGAGGATCTGGTGATTCGCCATCTCTTTGACTGCGAGGTGTGGTGAGATGGCTAATTTCCATGTGCAGGGCATAGACGGCCTTGCCAAAGGTCTAAAGCTATTAGGCCAAGAGACAGGCCCAATGGCGGAAGATATGCTAAGAGCGGGAGCCGTAATCATGATCGGGACGTGGAATCAGGTCATTATCGCCAGAGGCCATGTGGACACGGGAGCCATGCTTAAAGGCGTAAAAGCAACAAAAATCAAGAAAAACAAAGACGGGGATCTTGAAATCCAAGTTTACCCTCAAGGGAAGGGCAAGGACGGAACGAGAAACGCGGAAAAAGCCTTTCTGCTGCATTACGGCTGGAAAAGCAATGCGGCTACAAAAGGGCCATGGGTCGGAGATCACTTTGTGAACGAGATCGAAGACCAAGGAACACCAAAGGCGATAGAAGCCATGGAATTTATCATGAACAAACAGATTGAAAGGAGTGGACTCTAAATGGCATTTGTGGGCATGAAGCACGTTGTAGCCGCCCCGATCAAAACGGAAGTGGCCGGTCAGGCTGTGACCTATGACGCGGGCGTGGAGATCGGCGCGGCGATCAGTGCGACGGTGACCATCAACCGCAACACCGAGGGCCTGTATGCTAACGACGCGCTCAAGGAGAACGACAACAGCATCACGGGCGGAACCATTGACCTCAACATTGACGATATCAGCGACGACGCGGCGGAAAAAATTCTGGGGGTCAAAAAGACAGCAGGAGAAAGCCAAACTCCGACGGTGTTCCATGAGACGGGCGAGGCTGCGCCCTATGTGGGCCTTGGCTACTACCGGGTGCGGAGGCTCAACGGCGTTGAGAGCTATCGGACGTACTGGTATCACAAGACCCAGCTTTCCATGGCCAACGAGACGGCCCACACCAAGGCGGGGAGCATCACGTGGCAGACTCCTACCCTCAACGGCAACATCATGGCCGTGGTCAACGATTCCACCGGCAAAAGCAAGTTCCGGGACTACGCCGATTTTACGGAGGAGTCCAAGGCGATCGCGTGGCTGGACACCAAGGCCAACGTGGCGGGGGCGTAAGCATGGCCGAGCTGAAAATGAAAGCGGCGGGGCGCGAGCTGCGCTTCGCCTTTGATCTACAGGCGTGGTTCGACGTGGAGGCGGCCTTCGGAAGCCTGAGCGAAATGAACCGGCGGCTGGAAGAAAACGAGCGGCCCATGGAGGTCAGTATGGAGCTGGCGGCCATCACGGCCACGGCGGGAGACCGGGGGAGCGAGCCTGTGACGGTAGAATGGCTGCGGGATCACCTGACCCCCAAACAGGCCAGCAAGGCCGCCATGCTGGCGAAAACGGCCTTTGTGGAGGGTATGACCCGCGACGAAGACGAGCCGGAGGGCGCTACGGACGTAGTGCTGGAAGAGCTCGAAAAAAAAACGAACGCCGAAGCCTGAAAGCGATCAGATTTCTGGGCTACGGGCTGACGGCGGGGCTCAGTCGGGCGGAGGCGCTCACTACCCCGCCGTCGGCGATCATGGAGCTATATTTGCAGCGGCGGGATTATGACGACCAGCTGCACGGGATCAAAAGAAAGCGCCTTGCGGATTGGAGTGACGAGTAATGGCGGTGCGGGAGATCAAGGGGAAGGCCAGGTCGATGACGGCGATCAGGAAGGCGCAGCTGATATCCAGCAGGAACAGGCCCCGGTGGGGGCGGAAATCTGTATCTGCCAGCCACTCGCTTAGACGGCATCCAGAA
>ERZ1106954.638-NODE-638-length-30201-cov-19.061832_pt1 | contig 30201 bp, 26 predicted proteins | sample MGYA00403678_ERZ1106954 | MGnify/ENA primary metagenome ERZ1106954 (study PRJEB35170, sample SAMEA104062445) | human gut metagenome | biome: human gut; feature: human-associated habitat; material: faeces | place: Denmark | collected 2012-08-20 ... | reverse complement strand
ATCGTCCCTCATTTCTATTTTATCTTGTTTGTACCCCTTGTACACCGATGTTTGCCAAATTGTTGAAACAAGGGAGCCAAGAGTGACAACCACACAAAACGTACATAGCGTAGTAAGGCGTTCCAATAGGCCATAAACATACCACTCCGCCTGCGATTCTTCAACCAATCCTTGCTTAACCCATTGGGAAACAATCTTTTTGGCTAATACTTCCATCAGTTATCACCGTTTTCATTTTACAGGAGAGCGCTTAAAGTATCAGCAAAATTGTATCAAACAGGTGAAAAAATGTCACGAAATAAACTCGGTGGGTATCTCTGCTGAAAACTGAAACCAGCCATTATCATAAAACATTACATATTCGCCATTGTGCTTTACAAGAAGCGTTTTCACATTCTCTAAACCAAATCCATGTAGGGAACGATCTGATTTAGTGCTAGTGATATGATTGTTTATAATATGAACCGGAAGCGAAGTGTTCCGGATAGAAAAAAAGAAAGAATTTTCCAGTAAGACCCTAACTTCAATTTGTTTGTTATCACATTTCTCGCTAGCTTCGATGGCGTTGTCCAGAAGATTAGAAAGAATAACTGTTATATCTGTAGGATCGATGGTAAGCGCTGATAAATCGTTGACTTTAAATCGAATATCAATTCTTTTCTCTTGTGCAAGACGTGCCTTTTGATTAAGAAGCGCATCCAAAACCGGATGATGGCAGTTAACCAGAAAAATCCGCGTTGTTTGTTTAGTGCGAATATTGTTAAGATACCGGCTCGCCTCCGTGGTTTCTCCGTTTTCCAAAAGAGAGGAGAGCATATCGAGATGAGCCCGGAAATCATGAGCCGTTTTTCGATTTTCTGTATATAGCTTACTTAATTCAGAAAAACTTTCCCCCTGTAATTGAAGCTTCTGCTCTAAGGTTAATGTCTTCTGACGATTACTTTCGCTCTGCTCGATTTGATCGAATAAAATCAACACTGAAACATCTGAGATAACAAGTAAAATAGAACAAGGAAGGATAAAATGCGTCTCTATGGAGGAAGAACGCAAGATTGAGAGGAAGGTCAACAGCACAAAAAATGATGTCAAAGGAAAAAGGGTGGCTATAACTAGATAAGATAAGCGGGCAGATTGATTATGGACTGGATTACAGAAGCGCTTCAGTGTAAACATCAAAAAAATGCACAGAATCCGGGACAATAGTGCAGACAATATTGAAGGCAGATAGGTTTCGCTCACGGCATAAATTGTGATTTCCAAAATCTGTGATGCGATGAAACTTGCAATAAAAGTGCAAAAGTAGAGAATTAAATAATCAATCAGGGTTAGGGTCAAGTGATAAATTGGGTTCCTGGAACTATAAAGAATAATCCCCCCAAACAGAATGGTAAGAAATGATCGAATAAAGTGCCAGTTACCAGGAGCAAAAGGAAAAAGGTAGGAAAAGGCGTACATCACAACAATCCAAGCAGAAAAAAATAACCAGTGTTTGGATTTTTTCCACCGTCTAGGAAGAAAGGCTTCCATTCCCAAGGTGTATGCGTAAAATTCTAGAGAGATATACAATACACTCAGCCAATATTCCATCGATGGCCACCTCGCCAAGAAATATATTGTTGTTTTATCTCTGTATAGTTATTCTTACTTACGGGCAGCTCAACAGAGTTTTTTAAACGTACTTTGCCATATTGAAGTATTTCTATGTATTCCATATTTACAAGATAGCTTTTATGAACTCTTAAAAAGCCAATCGGAGAAAGAGCGTCTTCCATTAGAGTTATACTGGCATAGAAATGAAAATCTTTACGTGGGTGGTTGATTAAGTGCATAATCATTGTGCGATGATTTGATTCAAGATAAAGAATATTCTCCACTGGAACATCAATATTTTCAGAAGCCATTGAAAAAGAAACTACGCGGTGACGTTTTTTATATTCATCGAGAGCCAATAAAATAATTTCTGGGAGTGTTTCTTCTAATGTATTCTTCAATACATACCGAAACGCATTTACTTCGTACCCAGAAGGTGCGTATTCGATGAAATTGGTTACAAAGACGATGACGGCATCTGGCCGAGCGGCGTGCAATTTACGGGCAAGATCGACACCATTATATTCACCCATATCAACATCGAGAAAAGCTAGATCAAAGGCAGTGTAATCCAAATTATGAAGATCATCTGTATTAGAAACAATAGAAAATGTTGAAGATATTCCCTGTAAGGAAATCTGATGCTGTATTAGATCAAAAAGGCGATTGACCATATATGGGTTATCATCACAGACAAGAATTTGCATAGATAGTCTCCTTCTACGAATAAGCTGATTTTGGCTATTTTCTTTCAAAATACTCTAACTCCTAGCTGCACGTCAATGAATGTTCTAATATTTCGAATTATAAACAATTATATTACGATGAAATGAAAATATCAAATAATACATTCCTAACATGGGAGAAGTGTATAGCGGAGTATTATGTTAGAAAAACAATCAAGTAGCTTCAAGTAGACAGAAATTGGTCCAAAAGATTTGGCTAATAGAATCAATAAGGCTATGTCGACAATTTGTGGGTATTAAAGTGATACTCATCCTATCCCCCTCTATGGTATTAGTAACAATTGCACAATTATGTGGTGTCACCTTAGGAGCTTGCAAGAGAAGAAATAGTCGAGAGCTTTCGCCTAAAAGGAATGCCTCCCCAGCAAATCGATGTGTTAAAGGCGATGTGCAAAAATCGCCACCCCAGCCCCATCTGCACGCGATTTGAGCACCACTTTCACGCACTAAAGCCCCACCTGCATCGCCGGAGTTTTAGCGACACCCTGCCGGAGAACCAGCGACACCTCATCGCTCTAAAACGACACCCCCTGTGGCACATGCAAAAGCTCTGCCAGCTAAGCCAGCCAGCAGAGCTCAGGTCAACTTTCTTCAGGAACAGGAATGCCGTTCTCTGTCAAGATGTTCTCCAACTGTCGAATCCGCTCGCGCTGTCGTTGGAGTTCTTTCTCAGCTGCGTAAAAGTATTCCATCGACTCACGCTCCATCTCGTTGTAGCAGGCCCGTTCCAGTTCTAAAACCATACATTTTTCCTCATCGCAAAGATATGGGCGGTCACACATCCTGGCCACCGCCTTCCCGAGTGGCCTTCAAGCCCTTGCGTTCCCGCATCGAGACTCGGCCATCCACCAGAACCTCATAAGCGTTGTGGATAATGCGGTCCATAATGGCTTCTGAAACGGGGCTGTCAGATTCCGGGTTGGGATCAATCCTGGTGTACCAACCCTCAGATTCGTACTGCGTGCAAAAGATCGTAGACTTGTGGCACCGCGCCTCCACAATTTCCAGCATATCATAGGATTCTTGCGGGGGCAGCGGACGAATCAGCCATTCGTCCAGAATCAGCAGGTCTTTCTTCTTGTACGATTCAAGCACCTTTTTCAGTGTTCCACCACTGCGGGCAATGCTCAGTTCGTCCAGCAGCTCTGGCATACGGATGTACTGCACCTTCTTGAAACGGCGGCAGGCGGCATTGCCCAGGGCACAGGCGATGTAAGTCTTGCCGTTGCCAGAGGCTCCCTTGAGGATAATGTGGTGGCCTTCGTCAATGTACTGGCAGGTGGCAAACCGCAGCATCTGTGCCTTGTCCAGCTTTCGGTCCTCGTGGTATTCAATGCCTTCTACAGTGGAAGACGGCACGGCGAAGCGCGCGTTGCGGATAAATCTGTTCAGTTTGTTGCTCTGGCGTCGGTTCCATTCCGCATTTACCAGCAAGCCCAGGCGCTCCTCGAAGCCCAGTTCATTGAACGTGGGGTCTTTCAACTGGTTGGCGAACTCCGCTGGCATAGCGGTCATCTTCATTGCCGTGAGCATATCCATCGTTGCCTGGTTCAGCATCAGCGGTCACCTCCCTTCCGGAAGTAGGCCGCGCCGCGGGTAATGCCGTAGCTATTGGCTTTGGACTGCGACAGTTGGCTCTCGGCCTTGTCCAGGTCATTTTTCAGAATGCTGGCAATGGTGCGCAGCGAGGGCGTGGTGCTGTACGCCAGAGTTTTGCCGCAGGCTGCCTCCAGCCGCTGTTTGCCGTACCGCTGTTCCAGTTTGGTCAGACCAGCGCAGGCCTTGTAGCCCTGCTCGGCGGCCTTACCGGACTTCAGGAAGTGTTCGGCTACCTTCTCGGTCATAGGACTGACCGACATCGCCCAGCGGCTGAACTCGTCAGCGTTGTAGGTGAGATATTTCTGGTGCTCCGGCGGCATATGCTCGCGCTTCGCCAGCGGATCACGCTGCCGGGTCTGCAGCCGGCGGTGGCTGGCTACACGGCTGCCGTGGTAGAATACCTCTACCGTTGTTTTAGTCACGCGGATGTCCACGCGCTCGCCAATCAAGTTATAGGGAACAGAATACTTGTTCCTGCCATCCGTAACAAGATAGTCGTTGGCGACCTTGGCAACCGACCAGACGGCCGGTTCAAACGCACTGACCGGCAGCGGCAGCATATAGGGCTTCTCTTCTTCCAGATAGGCACTTCGGCGGCAGCCAGCCATCTGCTTGAACGGGCGGCTGTTCAACTCATCCAGCTTTTCAGCAACTGCCTCATTCAATTCCCGCAAAGAAAAGAATTTGCGGTCGCGTAGAGCGGCCACGATCCATGTTTCGGCAAAGCGGACGGGTGCCTCCGCCGGACTCTTGTCCTTCGGCTTGCGGACACGTGCCGGTACGATTGCGGTACCGTAATGCTCAGCCAGTTCCTGGTAACTGCGGTTCAGAATCACATCGTACCGGGTGTTGGACAGCGTGGCCGTTTTGCAGTTGTCAGGGATCAGCAGCCGTGCAACACCGCCGAAGAAGTCAAAAGCGTGGACATGGCAGTTCAGCCAGTTCTCGGTTTTCATGTCGTCGCAGGCTTCCGCATAGGTGTAGTAGCTGCAGGGCAAAACGGCAACAAACAAATAAGCGGCACTTTGTTCCCCGGTAACCGGGTCCTGGATGGGAATGGTATCTCCGGCCCAATCTACCTGCATGGCATCTCCCGGCTTGTGCTGGATGCGCATGGTCGCTTTTGTAATGCGTGCCCAGCGGCGGTACCGCTCGCCAAACTGAGTACTCATGTACGGCCTTTTGCCCGCCTCCTGACACTTCGCGCAGTATTCTTCCCACAGCAGCGTCAGGGTCACGCCCGACCGTGCCAGTTCGCGGTGGATGTACGGATAGTCGGGCTCAGCATATTGACTGGATGCTTTGTGCCTGTTCGGAAAGAGAAGCTGTTCCAGATCGGCATTGGCGACATCGTCGGAGAGGGGCCAGGATATGCCTTGTTCCTTTGCTGCCTGCAGTACATCTCGCACCGTATGTCTGGAACAGTGTGCCATTGATTCAATGGTTCGCTGGCTGTACTGAAGACTGCTTAACCGCAAGATCTCCCGATAATTTGTCATTACGAAACCTCCAATTGATTTAGTCACAGCTTGGCTGTGCTAAACCAATTATAAGGCTTTGGGGCTTCAGTGCGTGAAAGTGGGGCTAAAACTCCGGCAAGGTGGTGCTAAAACTGCGTGCAGATGGGGCTGGGATGGCGATTTTTGCACGATGCGAAAAGAAATCTATTCCCATCTAACATAGGAATAGATTTAAGTGATTCCCAAATGAAAATTATACACGATCTCATCCAAACTTTTTTAGAATGATCTCACATTCCTATATGAAAAGTAAGTAGAGCACCGTAACGAGAAATAGAAAAATAAACATTCCCGGAAGATTATCTCACTGAGTAAATTGTAATATAAACCACTACAAACTTTGCTATGCAGCAAAGTTTGTAGTGGCTTTTTTTATTTGGTTGTTGGCTAACTTGTTAGTAAAAAAGCCTTCTCACATAGAGTACAAAAAACCACCTATTTATTACAGAAACAAAGACTATCTATAATCAAAGTGATAAGATGAGAATGCCTTATAATACTTTGCAAACGGAAAGAAGGAACCTTTATGGCGTATGAGTATGCGATTGAAACAAAGATGCTCAAAAAAATTTACGGTGAACAGGTTGCTGTGAATAATGTAAGCCTACATATACCTAAAGGCCATATTTACGGATTACTTGGCCGAAACGGGGCAGGAAAAACAAGTATCATGAAATTGTTGTTGCGTCTGATCTCGGCAACAAGTGGTGAGGTCTACATTTTTGGTCAACCTGTTATAAACCGGGAACGTCGTCTTTTCAAAAGGATCGGAGCAATCATTGAAACTCCTGGGTTTTACTCCAACTTAACAGGAACAGAAAATTTGGAAATCTTCGCCAAACTTCGAGGAGTCACGAAACCTCACGCTGTAGAGCACGCTTTAGAGCTTGTAGGACTTCCTTATAGAGATAAAAAACTTTTTGGCGAATATTCCTTGGGAATGAAACAAAGGTTGGGTATTGCTAATGCTATTATGCACGATCCGGATTTGCTCATTTTAGATGAGCCCATCAATGGATTAGATCCCATAGGGATAGCAGAAGTACGTGAGTTTATCCGAAAATTAAGTGTAAAAGAAGGAAAGACCATCCTTATTTCAAGTCATATTCTATCGGAAGTGTCGATGATTGCAGACGACATTGGGATTCTGGACCACGGTGTTCTTTTAGAAGAAGAAACCATGGAGGAATTAAAGAAAAAAAATCAAAAATGTACACTTATCGAGGTCTCCGATGTAGGAAAAGCTGCACATATTCTGGAAACAATATTTTCTCTTAGTAAAAGCGATTACTTGATACAAGGCGAAAACCAAATCAAAATTTTCAAAACCAAGATGGATAATGCGCGTATTATCAGTGAATTGGTTCATAAGGAAGTTGGTGTCTCCAGCTTTACTGAGAAAGATGATACATTAGAAGACTACTTCAAGAAAATAACAGGGGGTGAAGGCATTGCTTAAGCTCATCTGTGTAGAATTTAAAAAGCTCCGCAGACGGCGGGAAGTCCTCTTTATGCTTTTAGCTGCATTCACAACAACCAGATAGAAAGGAACGATAGAAAGCAGCAACAAGAAAATCAGGAAAGCATAGATGATAACATTGGATATGATTTTCTGTGCTTTGTAAGAAGTCTGGCTTTTCTGATTTGTCACAGTATTAGTCATCGTAAGCACCCTCCTTACTCTGCATAGCGCGGAAAGCAAACACACTAAGAATTGCAATTACAAGGAACAAGCCAACCGACATTGTAGAGGCATGGACATAGCTTTTATCTGATTTTCCGAAAGGATGACTTGCACAGGCTCTACGTGGTTTTCCTCGTCAATCTGCTGGATCAGCTTTGCGCCTCGGATCGTGCCGTGGGTTTCGTCCTCATAAACCAAGTCATAAGAGAAGTCGTTTCCGACGTTGAAAGTGATTTCGCCATCCGGCGAAGTTGTTACTTCACTTTTGTTGACCATTAGTTTGGCGGGGTTTCCATTGTCATCGTGAGCCTGAAGAACCAAACCATTTTTTCCCGCAGACAGAATTTGGCGGCTGCTTAACTTCACCGCTGCCGTACAAACTTCTGGATACTGAATCGTCAATTTTTGATAGCGGTCGAGCAGCGTGATCTCCGCGTCTTCCGTAATCTGCATTTTCCCATTCTTCAGTGCATACTCAATTCCTTCGCTGGTGAATTCCGAACCAAGTGCATCTTCTGGAACCCACGCACCATCCAGCACCGTGGCTCGGTACAGTACCTGCCCAGTCGCTTTCTTCACTTTGGTTTCGATGCCTGCAGTTTTCAGTTTATCTGCAAAGTCCGCCATACCAGTTGCCGAACGGAGGATACCAGTAATTGTTTTTCTCAGGTATTTCTGCTCTTGTGCATTGTCAGACAGTCGGGCGCAAATACCGGCATAGGTAAATGTATCAGTATCAGATAAGCTATTATCCCGGACAGATTGACCCGCACCCTCCAGCAAATAGCTAATATGCTTACCGCGAATTGTAGGTGTGATTTCCAGTCCCTTTGCCATAGAAAGAAACTGACTATAATCCGTTGCCCTCTCCAAGCAAAAATTCAGCCTCTTTCGGATTTCCGTCCGGTTGGATACAGATTTCTTTTTCCCTGCGTTTTCAGGATACAGTTGCCCAATCTTTTGTGGATCATCAATCACGGATAAATGTGCTTCCATGCACAAGCGGTCAGAAATATCCCGTATCTGACGTGCCGTGCGGTAAGGCACCGTTCGCAGTTTCTTATAGTCGTAAAAGGAAACTGCATTGATCATAATGTGGTTATGGATATGACCTTTATCAATGTGAGTTGCTACCACATACTCGTACTTGCCGCCTGTGTATTCAAATGCCAGTTTCTTCCCCAGCTCATGCGCCTGCTCAGGCGTGACAGCATCTTCTGGAGAAAAAGACTGTATCAGGTGATAAGCAAGATTTGTGGAACGCTTTCTTTTCAGGTTCCGCGCCTTGTGCGCAAGCACTGCTGTCATTTCAAAGTCGATAGAAGCTGTTTGAGGCTCACAATTATAGCCTGACACCAGCATCTGACCGTCGGTCTTGTCTGGGTTTTCGATATAGGCCAGTGCCTTGCCAAGAGTAGATTTTATCGCATGAATTTTTGTGATAGCCATAAGAAGCTCCCTAAAAAGAAAGATGCCCTATGTGAAATGAATCTCACATAGGGCATCTGCCTGTAATTATTGTTTTGTTGACTCCGCCTCCATCATAAGGCGGTCAAAATCGCTTTGGTACTGCCTGTCCTGTATAACGCGGTACTTTTCAAATTCACTCTCTGCGAAAGCCTTTGCGATTGCCGCTGTAACCTTTCCTTTATCTTTTAGAATTTCGGCATCGTTGAATTGCAGGAAAGCGTCCAGTTTCTCTGCCCAGTCCTGCATCGTCATAGGAATATGCCGCCGTGCTTGGCGCGTTGCATAGTCAAGGTACATTGTTACAATCTCATTCAGTTCTTGTAACTCATCTTGCTGCAAATAGTTCTTTGCAACAGAAACATCGGCTTTGACTATCTTCCCGTTTGGGGCATTCTTCCATGAGGTCAACCCCATGTGGTCTTTTGTGTGGTCTGCCCGTTGCACAATGACTTCTGCGGCAGTACTGCCATGAACAGCGTAGTGCATTTTATTCTGAACGGTTGCAAAAAAGTCTTTGGTCGTTTTGCTGTCTACCGAGTAATCTACGGCAGTAGCATAAATATCCGTAATTTTCTGGTAAAAGCGGCGCTCGCTGGCGCGGATTTCCTGTATTTCGGAAACCAAATGGTCGAAGTAATCTTCATCAAAGATTTGCCCATTAATAAGCCGATCCTTATCCAGAACATATCCCTGCCGGGTAAATGTATCCAGCACTTTGGTTGCCCATTGACGGAATTGTGTGGCACGGGTGGAATTGGTGCGGTAACCAACAGCAATAATGGCGGGCAGGGAGTAGAATTTGTAGTGATAGGTCTTGCCATTATCTGCAACTTGTGCAAATTTTGCACAAGTTGTACTTTCGGATAATTCATTTTCCGCAAAAATATTCCGCAGATGTTTGGCAACAACACTGCGGTCAACATCAAACAGTTGTCCGATGCCTTTTTGCGTCAGCCAGACCTCGTGATCCTGAACGCGAACTTCTATGCCATCTGTCTCTGAATCTTTCGTGAACACAAAAAAATCTGCTGTGCTGTTACGAACATACCGTTCTGTGCCTGCCATCGCTGCTCTCCTTACATCAGTACAATGTAAGAATAGTATATCATGCTTTTCAATAAGAGCAAAGCCCATTTTCACGATTTTCCATACAAATGGACTTATCTCTCATCATGTTCATTTTCTTGTGTATCATGCTGATGTTCCTCTCCCCTGCATTTAGCATACAATTCTAGCGTGCATTTGAGAGTAATCGGCTTCGGATATAGCTCAAGGAAAATCAGGGGTGAGTGATATTTTTTCTCATATTTTGTAATTTGACTATCCGTCAAACTTATCAGATCTTCGCCACCGTCTCCGCATATCAGAAACGGACCTGCGAAGAAATCCGTTGGACCATATAAGCGGTTCGGTGGTAATGGAAGCAGCTTTCCTTCATCATTACAGATGATATAGGCATCCCTGTCCAATCTTACGCTTTCTATACTCCCACAAACATATTTTTGAAAAGTTTCCAGCGTATTAGGTATCTTGATTTCCTCTGGGTACTTACCCGGCTGCACATACAACACACGGATTTCTCCATTTTGATTCATATCGTCATTCTCCTATTCAATAAATTTTTCTCAACAGCTTAACCACACGTTCCAGATAGTCGGCTTTCAGTTCAAGAAATTCTCGGCGCAGCTGCTCCACATCATTGGCATGAACCGACTTATTTTCATTGCAGCGTTTTGCAATTTGGTTAATGCTGCCCGCGATGCGACCCATCGAAGCATTTAATTGTTTCAGATTGGAAAAGTCATAATGCCGTACCTCTCCATGCAAAAGCATCTCTAAACCAAACGCCGAGAAATTTGTCATTTCAGCTTCAACCATCTTTGCTTCAACTAAGTGCCACTCCTCCTCCGTAAACCAGATGCGCTTCGGTATAGGACGTCTGCGATTCGCCATAAAGTCACCTTCCTCTATTGAGCTTGGGTTTGCCCAAAACGGGTTTCAGGGTGTCCCTGATCTGCATCTGTGGGACCCAGATGCAATGCTTGCTAACCGTCGCTCACGCTCCGGTTACCCCTGCGGGGCTCAATGGCGTCGCTTGCGGCGCACTGCAAAGAGCACCGCGCCCACAAGCATCACCGGCATAAAGTCCAGCAGCAAGGAAAGCAGATCAAGCTGCTTTTCCTGCTGCTTTACTGGTTGGGAAACAACCTCCGACTCTATGGCTGGATGTTCCGGTGCCGCTGTATCCCGATTGTTGAAACTATTCGCCGCCTGCACCGTGCTATTTTGATCTCGGCTTGACGTGTTCATCTCGCGGTCTGGACTGGCAGTGTCCGTCACCGTCAAGTGAAAATCCGCACCGGTTTCCGTGGAAAGTTCGTTCTGTTCACAGCTGAACTGGTAACGGTTTTCTGCATCGCCAACAACACAAGCGGAAAGAAACGCATATTTTCCGCTCAGTACATTTGGTTCAACAGCGGCTAACCCATTCGATTCATAAAGTTCCAAATCATAGACATCATCAGTGTACAAATTTTGCAAGTAAACTATCACGTGTTGGGAAAAGCCAACTGGTGCGGTCAGGTATGCTCCTACTTGCGCCGGTTTTGGTTCATAGTTCTCTGGTGGCGTTTCCAGCGGTTGCAATGTGTAGTGCCGTTGCTGGCCGGTCACGCTCTCGTACCAGCTGCTGCCTACCAAGGTATAAATCAGGTCGTAGTGGTTCCCGCCTTCTGCTCGCAAAAATGTCGCTTGGTTGATTTCCTGTAAGGGATAATCCCCCAAGGCATCATACTGCACAGCAGCCGCGCAGTAATATTCTGACGGTGCGACTGTCACTGTTTCCGTGTAGTTGTTCAACCCATTCAGAACAATAACTGTTGATTCTGTATCAGATGGGCCATTGCCAAGTGTGACAATCACAGTGCGGTTCTGCAATTTTTGAGGCAAATCCTTAACCGTCACCGTTACAGTAGCAGCATCTTCTGCATAGACTTTTGTTGCTACACAAAGTAAAAGTGCAAAAAGTAATGCGAGAAATTTTCTCATAAAAAGCACCTCTCAGAATCCTGCATAGCGGAAATAATAGCACGGTCTGCTCTCCATCCATGTGTTGGACATATTCACTGCAACGCCATAGCCATAGCAGCACTCGATCCACGCACCACCGCCCAGCGCCATCTGAACGTGCCCCTGCTCGCCGCCAGAGGCGTACACCACGCGCAAATCTCCCGGCTGGACTTCAGACGGGGAAATACTTACTAGGTCTGCTGCGTTCCGATAGGCGGCTGTGCTGCCTGCGGAAAAAAGCAGGTTCTGCGCCCAATAGCAATATTGGACAAAGCTCGAACAATCCAGATTGATGCCCACGCTTGGATTGCCCGGCCCGCCGCGCAGCGAAGATGGCTGGGCATAGACAAACTTTCCTTGGCAGCTTAACGCAAAGGCGACCACCTGACCGCGTGCGGTCGTGGCGTCGATATTCAGGCTGGCAAATAGCTGTCGCAGTTCTTCCTCGGTCATGCCACTGCCGGTGGCGCGGCATTTTATGCCGTCCACAATTCCATACAGTTCTTCCCAGTCCATGCGATACAGAAGTGATGCCCATTCCACATTTCCGTAAGCATCTTCGCCATCTTTATACCAACCTTGAAATCCGTTTGCGCCGTTGGGTAGCGTGATCGTTTTTGTATATCGGGCGGATACCGCATTACCGGCATACTCATTACCGTACTGATCCTGCTTAATAATTGTCCGGGTCAAAGTTCCTGCATCACAACTTTCTGCCAGCGCTTCCAGATTTCCGGTTCCGCCGTCCGCACCGTTTGGGGCCTGCGTTTCCGGGTCTGTGTAGCGGTCATAGCCTGTCAGATAAATCGTGCAGTCGAGATCGTAGTGACCGTACTGCCCATCGTTCAACTCTCCGGGGCACCAAGGTATGGCAGTTGCATTGGAGAAAGTAACCTCGTAATCATCGGAAACTGCATCATCACCCTCGCCGGTCACAACAGTAAAAGTGACCGTCAGCTCGTCCGGAGTATAAAACCAGTCGTTCAGTTCACCCTTGTACAAATTAGCGCTATCATCCAGCACAATATTGCCGGTGCAGTCCGCTGCCTTAATTTTCCCATCAGCAACTGCGTTGTATTCTTCCGGCAAATCGGAAAGTTCAGAGCCTGTTGCACCATCCGGGAAAATGACAGGAAAAAAGACGGTCACATCATGTGTGCCGTTTTCTTTCCATACAGTATAGCTTTCGTTCTCCGCATGACCTTCATTCCAGTGCCACTCTGCGGCGGCATCGTACTGCCCGCAGGCATCGTCACCCTCACTGCAAGTATGGGTTTCAAGGCGGTAGTCCTTGATGGAAACCACCTCGCCTTCGCTGCGGTAACCGTTCACGCAGCCGCCATAGCTCATGCAGGAATAAGGAGCTGACTCCCGTGCAGTCACATCCAGGCCATACGCTGCCAGTGCTCGGCAGAATTTTGTAAAAGGCACATTGTCGCCGAAAGCAGACACAAGCTCCGAACGCGGCCAATCCTGCTGGTAATATACCGCTGCCAGAGAGATGATCTCTGCCGTGTCATTGTAGATGCCATTGGCATAGTTCCAAGTGACACCATGCTGCAAATTATTGCTGCGCTGCCCGGTGAGCGAATCGTACCCATAGGGATTGCCATTGGGGTCAACGTCATTCTGGAATGCCTGATAGATGCCCTCGGTAACCGCTGCATTGCGGTAGTCGTTGATTTTCTGCACAAGCGTCTGAATCTCCAAATGGTATTAGGTCATTGCATTGGTAATGGCTTTCGTGAACTTTCCGCTCATAAACACTGCCACCAGCAGGATCACCGACTGCCCCAGCATTGCCCACGCTTGCTCCGTGATGCTGCCACCGGTGCCCAGCGAACCGGCCAGTGCTGGATAAAAGCCAATAACCAGATACAGCACCGCGCCCTGCAAGGCAACCGCGAGGTAGGATTTGAGGAAGTTCACTGCAATACCGTGCAGCTCCTGATAGCAGAGTGTGGCTATGGACAGCGATGCCATCGCATTGTAGACATACAACTCTATAAACCGCGCAGCCACAATGGTGTTGACCACGATGTTCACAATGCGCAGCATCCAGCCCACGACCATCAGCTCCAACGCCACCGGCATGTTGCCAATGCCGCCCGGCAGCGCGGCGATGGCATTTTCAATGTCAACGGTCGTATTGACCTCGCCACTGCCGACATAACCGGATATGCCAACGGTCACAGTGGACGCAACTTCAAAGAGTGCGTTCAGAATTTCCGTTGTATGCACCACCGCCCACCGGCAAACAACAATTTTCAGCATAACCAGTGCGATTTGCTGGATCGTAAAAGCGTTGTTGCTGCCGTTCATGGCAATGCGCTGGGTGGCATTGTACAACTCCAGAATCATAAAAAGCGCCAGCAGGGTCAGCGCCACCGGCATGACCACGCCGGTGCTTATGCTGTCGGCATAGCCCGCCAAGGTGCTGTTCCAGTCTGTCAGGCTGCTGAGCAAACCCGAATTTTGCCCCATAGAGTTGACCGTGGCAGAAATGCCCTCCAACTGGCTGCGTATCGTATCTTCAAAAATAGCGCAGCCCTCCTTTACCCGACTGTCAGCGTGCCGAAGTAGGTGGCAACCGCAATAATCAGCACACCGCCTGCCATTGCCCATGCACCACTGCTGATACCGGGACCGTTGTGGTCCTTCAGATTGGTGCCCAGCGTTACCGCGCCGAACAGCAGCAGGAGGCCACCGGCAAAGGTGACAACATTCGAGATGAGGTTCGTAATCGTAGATACCATTTCCATTTTATATTTCTCCGTTCAGTTGTTATTCTCAGCACAGAGATTTACGGTCTTTACGTCCTTCACATTGCTGATAAAATCCGCAAAAGACTGCTCTGCGCGTCTGTCATAGTCGAAAGGCTTGCCGCCTTCCGCTTCTACCAAATGGTAATTGGGATGATCTTTCAGATTGTATTTGCGCGAATAAAAGGGTGCCACACCGGAAATCATCAGCAGGCACCAGTTTCGGGGCATGGTTCGGATTTCTTCTGGGGTCATCAACTCACGTCCTAGCGCCTGATAGGACTTCGTATACGAGCCTTGACTGCCTTTGTTCTCCGATGTGTTCATGACTTCAATGGTTGCCTTGCCCAACGCCTTGGAGAAGAACTCCAGATTCTCCGGGTTACCGCCTGCGCCAAGAACGATCATAGAATCGCAGTTTTCATAGATGGTCGCCCAGTCATCTTTGTACTGGCTTTTCAGCTGGTTCAATGACTGGTAAATCAGGGTGCAGGCAATGTCACGGCTGCGAATCGTACTGATAAGGATTTGAAAATCCGGTATCATGCCGATGTTCGGAAATTCATCCAAGAGGAACCGCAGATGCCGTGGCAGGCGCTTATCCGGGCGATGGTCTGCAATATCCACCAGAATTTGAAAGCACTGCTGGAACATGCAGTCAATTTCCCCGGCCTTGACCTGCCGCATCATTTCACGGTAGCCGGGGCGCAGCAGCCAGCCATATCTTTCGTCAGCGCTGGTGCCGACAATTTTGCAGTTGTCCTGCTGTGCTTTCGCTGCACACTCTCGGATGCAGCGAAGTGTTTCGCCATCATTACCGGGAATTCGCGCATAACGCTTTTTCAAATCTGCGATATTATCAAAGAATTCCGTTGGCGTTTGCTTTTCAAATTGCTCCGGAAACGCACGGGTCATAGCATCCGGAATCAAGTAATACCGATACTCTGCCATATCAGCGCTCCTCCTCATGTGCTTGCTCATGCGCCATCTGTCGAAAATAGCTCTCCAAAATTTTCAAAATGCGATTTTCCATCTGCTGTTTGGTGCAGCCGGTCGGAAAATACTGCGCCACCTTGCTGACATTGATGTTCAGCACCGGTTCACGCGGCGCAACGCTCGGTTTCTGCGCCAACATGATTTCTTCCAACTTGTCCAGCGTTAAGTTTCCTTCTTTGCTGGCTGCTTTCAATTTTTGTGCTTGTGAGAGGGATGGGGTGCAGTCCTGCGCCTCGGCATAGTCGAGGAAACTCTGCTGCTCGTCCGGGGTCAGGTAGGAAAGTTCAACTGCGGGGTTGAATTTCAGGGTGCCACTGTCCACTTTCTTTTGCAAGTCAGGAACGAGGCTGTTAAGGCGAACATATCGTCTTACTTGCGTACCACTATCTCCGGCTTGTTGCCCGACTTCATGGGCGCTTTCCAACTTCCAACCAACTTGGTTGGAAGTTTCTTGGCGGCGTTCTCCTTGATGACTAATGGCTTCCAACTTCATCGCATACGCCCTAGCTTTTTCCATCGGGCTGATATGTTCTCGCTGGATATTGGCATCCACCATGTCGATGATGGCTTGGTCGTCATCAACATCTCGCACCTGCACCTTGATTTTATCCAGCCCTGCAAGCTGCGCTGCATGAAAGCGCCGGTGCCCGGAGATAATTTCATAGCCGCCCTCGGCGCGGGGGCGCACGGTCAGGTTGGTAAGTACACCGTTTTCCTTGATGCTGTCCACCAGCTTCTGCATATCTTCATCGTCACGCACCTCGAAGGGATGATTGACGAAAGGATGCAGTTCAGAAAGTGGTACTTCCGTAACAAGGTCGCCGCTTTCTCGTTGGCGGTCAGCCTCTGAGGAAAACATATCAGCGATCGCGGGCATCTTCATCGCGTTCATAAACTTGTTCTTCGCGGCCATGACCTAATACCTCCTGCGTAAAATCAACGTATGCTCTTGCGCTGCTGCTTTTGGGTTCGTACAGGATAGTGGGTGCTGCAAACGCCTGACTTTCCTGCACTTTGACGTTATAGGGGATCTCCGTAGTAAATACACGGAGCGTTCTCCCATACTTGGCGCGGACATCATGGGCATAATGTTCCGAGACTTTCGTATGCTGGGTCATCGTCAGCAAAACGCCCCTGATATGCAGTCCGGGGTTGATTTTGCGCTGCACGCTGGAAATCGAATTTGTCAGCTGCGACATACCAACCACCGAGAACGGCTGCGCCTGCATCGGGATGATGACCTCGTTGGCAGCGGACAGCGCGTTTGTCAGCAGAAGCCCCACGGAGGGGGAGCAATCAATGATGCAGTAATCATACTGGCTGCTGTACTGTTCCAGACAGGTTTTCAGCAGAACCTCGCGGCACATCATGGTGCCCATTGCCAGCTCAAAGCTGGCCAGCCGGAGATTGGACGGAATGAAATCCACCTGTGGTGCAGAGTCATCCGTGCGCTTGCTCTGATAAACGCACTCTCTGTGGGAGAGAGGCTTTTCATAGGCAACCTTCATCAGCAGCTCTGTGATTGTCTGTTCAAGGTCCTGCTCAGGCGGGATACCGCAGTAGCAAGACAGATTGCCCTGCGGGTCAAAGTCCACCATGAGTACACGGTAGCCCTGCTGGGTAAGGGCAATGCCCAAGTTGTACGCGGTAGTCGTTTTGCCCGTACCGCCCTTCTGGTTTGCGATAGCAATAGTTTTCATCTGGTTTCCTCCTCCAAAATATCATCCAAGCTGATACAGTGCTTTTGGTATTCCTGCGTGACCTGCACCAGCGTGTCGTTATAGTCCGTGCCGATAGGCGGCTGGCGATCTTCCACGGTTTTGCCGCTGCCATCCAAGTGCTTGATAATGTCCTGCGTTCTGGTTCTACCGGCTTCGTCATTATCAAGACACAGAACAATGTGCGTTATGTTCGGGTAGTATGTAAGAAACGCATCCAGTGCAGCGTAATCCGTACCTCCCAGCGCCAGATAGTGAACACCGCGCCAGTTTCCGGTGTGCTGTATGATTTTGAGTGATGCGCCTGACATGGCATCTATGGGTGCTTCGTACACTTCCACCGTGTCGGCAGTGGCAGCAGCTTCGATGTAGAACGGATATATCTTTTTGCTGCCGGGAATATCGCGGCGGAACTGGATTTGCGAACAACCGCGCAAGCTGCCGCCCTTGGCCTCTCCATTTCCATCGCGCCCGACAAATACGCAATTCGGATGATCCTTGAAGCTCGTCTGATACAGGATTCTCTTTTGCTTGCAGACCGTCAGCACATTGGGGTGAATGCAGCGCTTGCGAAGATAGGCAGTAGCAGCGTAGTTGTTCTTATCTGGCTTCGGCAGCCTGAATTCCTTTGCCGGTTTCTTCTCGGCAGGGGGTGAGGGCGCTTTTACAGGTTGGAAAGAAGGACGGACACCGCCCTGTATCCGATTGATTTCCCGCACCGCTTCTACAAACGAAACCCCTTCAACCGCTATGAGATAGTTCAGCGCGGTGCGGCCGGTAGCTTTCGTTTTGAAGTACGTCCACGAACCATCCTCTGCAAAGGTCAACGAACTGTGCCCTTTGTGGCGGAATTGTCCGGGTCCTTCCGGTTTGAAGTTGTCCGGCTCGCACAGCTGCATATACTGGTACAGATTCATCTGCTTCGCTTGGGCGATTTCCTGCTCTGTTACACCGGGCATACTCTACCACCTATTCTGTTTTCCTAACTGTAATTTATATTCTCAGTATCACTATAATCAGTCTAATTATTATCAGTATTAGTTCCGTGTGATTTTCAAGAATCCAGAAGTGTGAAAATCACATATCAAGAATCACCTTTTTCACAGCTCTTGCTATTTATCGTTGCTGCGAAGTTTTTTACATAAATCAAATTCGGTCTACCAAGCCCCTGTCGCTTGCGCTCGATAAGCCCTGCCTGCTTTTCCAGTTCCACCATCAGGCGCGTGGCTTTCTGGTTGGCACAGTTCAGTGCATCCATGATTTCCTCCACGGTGAAGATAATGTAAACCTTGTTCTGTGCATCTAACCATTGATTTTTCAGCGACAAACTCATTCGATCCAGCAGAATCCCATACAGTACCTTGGCATCGGTGGACAGCTCCCTGAAGTTCGGCTCTGTAAATAGCGCTTTGGGTATACGGTAAAAAGAGAACTGCTCGGCTTGAGCGCCGTAAAAATATTCGTATTGCATCTCACTTCTCCTGCCTAAAAATGGGTGCAGCTAAGAAAGCCCACAAAACTACATTTCGTAAGCTATTACATATTGTACTTTTCACTTATCTTTCCAGTTCCTCTTCGCGCTGTGGTCGCTGGCGGCTGGAGCGCTTGTGCTCCCAATTCCGCAGCAACGAAATGATGACATTCTGCATCTGCTGCGGTGTATAGCTGGATGGGAAGTACTGCTGCACATCAGACTGATTTAGGAAGAATTTCTGTCGCTGATTCGGCTTTTCTTCTGTCAGCAGGGTATGCAGGTAATTCTCCGTCAGCGTTCCATTTCGGCTCATATCCTTTAGCGTCCGAGACTGAACCAAAGACGGTGTAGCATCACACATATCCATTTCTTCTTTGAGCCATGTCTGGTGTTCCTCTGTCATATAGGAGATTTCGACCGCTGGGTTGAATGCGATGCGACCGTCATCGACCATTTGCAAGATGGATGGAATTAGATACGTCAAACGAATGTAACGATGTATTTGATTACGGCTTTCATCAACTTCTTTACCCATAGCATCAAGTGTTCTCAACTTTGTCCCAAGTTGGGACGAAGTTGCTTTTCCTTGATGTTTCATCGCTTCCATGCGCATTTTATAAGCAAACGCCTTCTCACTTGGCAACACATGCTCACGCTGGATATTGCTGTTGACCATCAGGATCGTGGCTTCGTCATCGTCTATGTATTCCACTCTAGCAGGGATGCTTTCGATGCCGAGTTCCTTACAAGCCTCCCACCGGCGATGTCCGCTTATCACTTCATAGCCGACACCAACCTTTGGTCTGACGATGATGGGCGTAATGATGCCGCTCTCTGAAATACTATCTACCAATTCACTGAATTCCAGATCATGTCGGATATGGAACGGATGATTGGAGAATGGATGCAACTTATTTATTGGAATAGTTTCCTCTTTGCTTGCTCTGTAAGCAGGCGATGTTTTCTTTGTCATGCTGCGTACTCCTGCGGTTTTTTGATAGCTCTTAAGTACCCCGATTTGACCCCAAAAATGTACCCAAAAATCGTATACTTTTTGCCGAAAATGTACCCAAAAGGCATTTTTGCATAAAAAAAGCCCCTAACCACTGTAGTACAGCGATTAGGGGCTTGCTATGATTTATAGAACGACCTTAACCGTCAGGCCTTTCCATTGCTTCGGCCAAAGCACGCAGCCACGCGAATTTAGATAAGAACGAGCCTTGTCGTAATCCACATTTAATTGTAAAAATCTACGTGATTCAAGAACGTGGATTTTTAATTGCTGCCTGAGCAGCGGCCAGACGTGCGATGGGAACGCGGTACGGAGAGCAGGAAACGTAATCCAGGCCAACGTTGTGGCAGAACTCAACGCTGGAGGGGTCGCCGCCGTGCTCGCCGCAGATGCCCAGACCCAAGTTGGGGTTGGTTGCGCGGCCGTCATGGGCAGCCATCTTAACCAGCTTGCCAACGCCGATCTGGTCCAGATGCTGGAACGGATCGCTCTCGTAGATCTTGGTATCATAGTAAGCGGTCAGGAACTTAGCAGCATCGTCACGGCTGAAGCCGAAGGTCATCTGGGTCAGGTCGTTGGTACCGAAGCTGAAGAAGTCAGCTTCCTTAGCGATCTCACCTGCGGTCAGGGCAGCACGCGGGATCTCGATCATGGTGCCAACTTGGTACTTCATGTCAACGCCAGCGTCAGCGATCAGCTTGTCAGCAGTCTTGACGATGACGTCCTTGACGTACTTCAGCTCCTTCACTTCGCCAACCAGGGGCACCATGATGTGCGGGGTGATCATCTTGCCGGTCTCAGCAGAAACCTTGATGGCAGCCTTGATCACAGCATTGGTCTGCATCTCGGCAATTTCCGGATAGGTAACGGCCAGACGGCAGCCACGATGGCCCATCATGGGGTTGAACTCATGCAGGCTGACAACAACGTTGTTCAGCTCTTCGGTGGTCATGCCCATATCCTTTGCCAGGGCTTCGATATCCTCAGCCTTGGTGGGCAGGAACTCATGCAGAGGCGGATCCAGATAACGGATGGTCATCGGACGATCGCCCATGATGCGGTACATAGCGGTAAAGTCAGCTTCCTGGAACGGCTCAACCTTAGCCAATGCAACCTTGCGCTCTTCAACGGTACGTGCGCAGATCATCTCACGCACAGCAGCAATACGATCCTCAGCGAAGAACATATGCTCGGTACGGCACAGGCCAATGCCTTCAGCGCCCATATCGACAGCGTTCTGTGCATCGCGCGGGTTATCGGCGTTGGTCATAACCTTCATCTGGCGTGCTTCGTCAGCCCAGCTCATAAAGCGCTTGAAGTTAGCGTTCTCGGTGGAAGCGACGGTAGCGATCTGGCCTTCGTAGATGTTGCCGGTAGAGCCATCAATGCTCATCCAGTCACCCTCATGGAAGGTGTGGCCGTTAATGGTGATAACCTTTGCATCGTAATCGATAGCAACATCGTTATCATTGCCGCAGCCGGAAACACAGCAGGTACCCATGCCACGTGCAACAACAGCTGCGTGGCTGGTCATGCCGCCGCGGACGGTCAGGATGCCCTGAGAAACCTGCATGCCGACGATATCTTCGGGGCTGGTTTCCAGACGGACCAGAACGACCTTCTTCCAAGCTTCGTCCTTGACCTTCTCTTCAGCATCTTCAGCGCTGAAGACAACGCGACCGCAGGCAGATCCCGGAGAAGCGGCCAGGCCCTTGCCGATTGCTTCAGCAGCCTTCAGGGCAGCAGCGTCAAACTGCGGGTGCAGCAGGGTATCCAGCTGCTTGGGCTCAACGCGCAGTACAGCGGTGCGCTGATCGATAACGCCCTCATCAACGAGGTCGCAGGCGATCTGCAGAGCAGCCTGTGCGGTGCGCTTGCCGTTACGGGTCTGCAGCATAAAGAGCTTGCCATCTTCGATGGTGAACTCCATGTCCTGCATATCCTTGTAGTAGTTTTCCAGGCGGGTTGCGATCTCAACGAACTGATCGTAAACCTCAGGCATTTCCTCGTGCAGCTTGCTGATCGGGGAAGGAGTACGGATGCCGGCAACGACATCTTCGCCCTGAGCATTGATCAGGTACTCGCCCATCAGCTTCTTTTCGCCGGTAGCGGGGTTACGGGTGAAAGCAACACCGGTGCCGGAACGCATGCCGGAGTTACCGAAAGCCATCTGCTGAACGTTGACAGCAGTGCCCCACTCGTAGGGGATTTCGTTCATCTTGCGGTAAACGTTGGCGCGCGGGTTATCCCAAGAACGGAAGACGGCCTTGACAGCGCCGATCAGCTGTTCTTTCGGATCCTGCGGGAACTCTTCGCCCTGCTTCTCCAGGTAGATGGCCTTGAACTCCTTGACGAGTTCTTTCAGGTCCTCAGCGTCCAGCTCGATATCCTGCTTAACGCCCTTGCGCTCCTTCATAGCGTCGATACGCTCTTCAAAGAAGCTCTTGCCCAGCTCCATGACGACGTCAGAGTACATCTGGATGAAGCGGCGGTAGCAGTCATATGCAAAACGGGGGTTAGAAGTCTTCTTTGCCAGACCTTCAACGGCCTGGTCGTTCAGGCCCAGGTTCAGGATGGTATCCATCATGCCGGGCATAGACTGACGTGCACCGGAACGAACGGAAACCAGCAGCGGGTTCTCGATATCGCCGAACTTCTTGCCAGTCTGCTCTTCCAGGATTCCCATGTACTTGAAGATGTCAGCCTTGATCTCATCGTTGATCTCACGGTTGTCAGCATAGTACTGGGTGCAGGCTTCGGTGGTGATGGTGAAGCCCTGAGGAACCGGCATGCCGGCATGGGTCATTTCTGCCAGACCAGCGCCCTTGCCGCCCAGAATGTTCTTCATGGTCGTCTGGTCGCCGCCAAATGCGTCATGGCCCTCTTTGAACAAATACAAAAACTTCTTGCTCATAGGTTACCTCCAACAAAATTACGGTTTCTTCCCGGTGTGCCGCGCACACCCGCAAAATAAGAATTTTCTCTCTTGCAAAGTCCATTATAACAGACTCAGCCCGGAATTTCCAGTACATTGTTAAATAAATGGCGAATATTTTCGCCGAAAATCTCACAAAGTTTTGGGGTCAGGCTCTTGCAATTTGACCAAAAATGCGGTAAATTATAATGGGTGAGAAGTTGGGAAATATTATTTTATTACATCCTGCAACACTTTTTTCAATTCATCCCGCCCCGGCAGGCTTCAGCCCTGTTCCGGGGCTTTTTTGTAGGGCCGTATACTCTTTTGGCCCAAAACAGAAAGGGGTATTTTTATGTCTGAAGCGAAAGCCAAATACCTTGCCGCCAAAGCGGCCTTTGAAGAAACTTTTGAAAAGCACCTGCAGAACGGTGTGGAGTTCATCAGCGACCAGGTTTTTATTGACCCCGAAGTTGAGATTGCACCCGGCGCAGTGATCCTGCCGGGCTGCATCCTGCGCGGCAAAACTGTCATCGGAGCAAACTGCGTCATCGGCCCCAATGCCTTATTGGAGAACACCATTGTTGAGGCCGGTTCCACCGTGAACGCCAGCCAGTGTTATGACAGCCATCTGGGCCCCAACAACAAGATTGGCCCCTTTACCCATGTGCGCACCGGCACCGTGACGGATGAGGGCGTGCACCTGGGCGCTTATGTGGAAACCAAGAATGCCAACTTTGCCGAGGGCAACACTGTCAGCCACCTGACTTACATTGGCGATGCCGATGTGGGCAAGTACTGCAACTTTGGCTGCGGCACCGTAACCTGCAACTATGACGGCGAGGGCAAGTACCGCACCACCATCGGCGATTATGCGTTCATCGGCTGCAACACCAACCTGGTGGCGCCGGTCAAGGTGGGCAGCCGCGCCTTTACCGCTGCCGGTTCCACCATCGGCCACGATGTGCCGGACGGTGCCCTGGGCATTGAGCGCGCCAAGCAGGCCGAAGTTGCCGCCTGGGGCGCCAAGAAGCTGGAAAAATACGTTGCCAAAAAACAGAAGCTGGAAGCCGAAAAGAAAAACGGCTGATGCCCCCTGACCTGCTGCAAGGAGGATTGCTGCCATGGCCATTTTGGAACGCACCCTGACCGGGGATTTTACCACCATCCTGACCGAGCTGGACGCTGTTGTAAAACAAAGTGTTTCGGCCACGCTGGAAGGTTCCAGTGATTTCAACTTCAGCACCGGCCGCTGTGCCGTGCGGGTATACGAACGCTACAGTGCCATTGGCAATGGCCGCGTTACCATGAGCCTGACCCTGCTGGAAGCTGACGGGCAGATCCGGCTTTCCGCCATCACATCCGGCGGCAGCCAGGCTGTGTTTTTCAAGGTCAACACCTTAGGTGCAGAATCCTTCCTGGATACCATCCGGGACACAGTGGAACGCTTTGCCCCTGGTGCACACTAAAATCACAAAATTACTATAAGGATTTTTACTATGGGACTATTTGGAGGTGGTTCCGGGGCAGACTGGCTGATTGCCGGTCTGGGCAACCCGGAGCCGAAATATGACGGCACCCGCCACAACACCGGTTTTGCCGCGCTGGATGCGTTGGCCGAAGCCTGGGGGTGCGAGATCAACAAAAGCAAATGGCAGAGCCTTTACGGCATTGCCCAGGTGGACGGCCGCAAAGTGATGCTGCTAAAGCCGCTGACCTACATGAACCTGAGCGGCCAGAGCATCGCCCCCGCCGCGGCATTTTACAAGATCCCGCGCAACCACATTATTGTGTTGTGCGATGACATTGCACAGGAGCCGGGGCACATCCGCATCCGGCCCTCCGGTTCTGCTGGCGGGCACAACGGGCTAAAGAGCATTATCGCTTCCACCGGCGGCGAGGATTTTTACCGCATCCGCATTGGCGTTGGCGCCAAGCCGCGCCCGGATTATGATCTGGCTGACTGGGTGCTGGGCAAGTTCCCGCCCGATGACGCCAAGCTTGTGACCGGCCGCCACACCGACGTGGAAGCCGCCTGCCGCCTGTTGATGGCCGGCAAGCTGGGCGAAGCGCAGAATAAATTCAACCACTGAGCGCGGATAGGCGTTCCGTAGGGGCGCACAGTGTGCGCCCCTTCCTGTTTTCTGTGTAAGATGCCCGCAAAGGAAGTGTTCTCACTTCAAATTTGCAATCCATCATTACACGGAATGTGGTTTAATGGAACACCTGCAGGGGTGTGCGCACTGTGGAAAACTTTGCCGATGGTGATAAACGCTGCAAATGATTTGTAGGGGACGATGCTCGTCATCGTCCCGCATGACGGGTCTTGCCACATATTCCACCCTGCATACGGCCAACGTCCGCGGGCGAACAATGTTCGTTCTCACATTCTCTACAAGATAAGAGCACAGCTTTTCCAATCATACAAATGCCAAAGCGGGCGGCCCATCTGGGCCGCCCGCCATTTGTCGTTCCATGCAACGCTTCTCTCAAAATTCACTTTGCCGTTTTGCTGCAAATATAGTACAATGGTTACGCAAAGCGCTGCTCATACCGGCGCACAAAAAGCGTATACAGCGCATAGCACACCATCAGGCAGACGGCATATACCCCGGCGAAGCACAGCCACGCGGCTGCGCCGCCCATCGCGGTGTTGGGCAGCAGCTCCAGCACCAGCGGGTGGGCCAGGTACAGCCAAAAGCTGCCCGCCCCCACAAATTCCACGGCTTGGGCGAACTTCTGATTTTCCGCCAGGCCAACGCCCTGCGGGTTCTGCACGGCCAATAGAACAAGCACCGTAAACACGCACTCGAACCCCGCCCGCTGGAAGTTGGTGAGCACTGCCAGCAGAATGCAGAATGCTCCGTATAAAAACTGCTTGTTCTCCCGCACTGCCGCAAACGCCGCCATGCCAAAGATAAAGCAGTACAGCGTCATGACCGGCGTTTTTGCGCTGAACTCGCTGATGTTGGCTTCTGCCGGGAAAGCCGCCAGACTGCTTTCAATTAAGCCGCCGATCCTGCCCTTCACCGCAAGGCAGACCACCAGCAACGCCAGCGCACCCCAAAAGCGTTTGCACAGCCGGTACAGCCACGGGGCCAGCAGATAAAAGAACGCAAAGGCGCTCATCGTCCACAGCACGTTGCGGTTGTTCCACAGCATCCAGTTATCACTGGGCAGCCACATTTGCAAAAATACAAAGTACCGCAGGTAACCCGGCCCGCACGGCCCGCCGGGGCCAAACAGCTGGGCTGCACTGGCGCCCGCCGCCAGATAGCGTACCGCATCGAACAGCCAGCGCAGCACCAGCACCAGCCAGTACAGCGGCAGGATCCGCCGGATGCGGCGCTGGTAATACGGCAGCGGCTCCGGGTGGCGGCTCAGGCTGGCCGCGGCCAGGTACCCGCTGAGCACAAAAAACAGTTGCACCCCCTGCGCTCCAACCGCGGCGGCATCCCCCAGGCCAACTTTCTGCCCGGTATGCACGCCCAGCACCATCAGCGCCGCCAGAATGCGCAGCTCATCCAGCGCTACATTTTTATGTTTTGTCATCTTTCTATATTCTGCTCCTTATTGCAGCATTATTTGATTTCTTTATTCTGCCGAACTTTTTCGATTCCTTCTTTTCAAAGAAGGGGCAAAACTCTCGTATTACTCGTATCCTCAAAATTATACATCACCCGCCCTATCATGCGCAAGCGCAGGAGGCACCATGTTTGACGCATTGTTTACCACCACAACCGAATACAAAAAACTGAGCCACGCGCTTTCCGGTAAAGGTGCATGCGCCCTGTTTGGGCTGCCCGCATCCGGCCGCGCACAGGTGTATGCCGCGCTGTGCCGCCAGTTTGATAAGCCGCTATGCATCGTGACCCCCGGCGAGGCCGAAGCCACCCGCTTTGCTGCTGACCTGAATACGCTGGGCATTCCCGCCGCCGTGTTCCCGGCGCGGGACTATGTGCTGCGCCCCATTGAGGGCACTGCCCGCGAATACGAGTACCGCCGCCTGGCTGTGCTGGGCGAGCTGGTAGGCGGGCGGCTGCGCGCCGTGGCTGTGCCCGCGGAAGCCCTGACCCAGTTCACCACCCCAAAAGAGGATTTCTGCGCCAACACCCGCACCCTCCATGCGGGGGATACTCTGCTGCGGGATGACCTGCTGGCCGCTTTGTTTGGTGCCGGCTACACCCGCCGGGCCCAGGTGGATGGCCCCGGTCAGTTCTCTGTGCGCGGCGATATTGTGGATATTTTTGCTCCCGACCAGAAAATGCCGGTTCGTATGGAATTTTGGGGTGATGAGATCGATACCCTGCACACCTTTGACCTGACCACCCAGCGCCGCGAGGATGCCATTGATAAGTTTTACCTGAGCCCCGCGCGGGAAGTTCTGTTCGGCAAGCCTGCCGATGCCGCCGAGCAGCTTCGGGCCTTTTTGGCCAAGCAGCGCGGCAAAAAGAAAACCGCCATGGCAGACTGTATGGCCGCCGATCTGGACCTGTTGGATGGCGGTGCCGTGCCGGTCAACATGGACAAATACCTGGCCGTGCGCTACCCCCATCCCGCCACCGTGTTGGATTATTTTGACGACCCGATCCTTGTGGCCGAAGAGCCTGCTTCCATCCGGGAAGCCGACCGCGCGACCGCCTACCGCCGGGGTGAGGAACTGAAATCCCTGATCCTGGACGGCGTCCTCTGCGCCGGGCTGGATAACCTGTACGCGGACCCAAGCTACCTGTGGTCCAAAACCGGACACTACCGCACCATCTGTGCCGAGAACTTTGCCCGCAGCATGCCGGATCAGCCGCTGAAAGATATCATCAACGCCCCGGCTCACACCCTGCCTGCCTGGAATGGCGAAGTCGCCGGGCTGCTGGAGGATTTGAAACCGCTGTGCGATGCCGGTTATACCGTTACCCTGCTGGCCGGCACCGACCGTGCCGCAGCCGGTCTGGCACGCGACCTGCGCGATAAAGGCATTCTGGTTACCACCGATGCTGCAGCAGCCCCCGCTGCCGGACTGGTGCAGGTTCTGGCGGGGCACCTTTCCGCTGGGTGCGAATTTCCGTTTGCCAAGTATGCTTTGCTGACAGGCCGTGCCTTTGGCGAAACCAGCTCCCAGAAGAAAAAGCGCAAAAAAGCCAAGGATGCCCTGAACAGCCTGACCGAGATCACGCCGGGCGATCTGGTGGTGCACCAGAACCACGGTATTGGCCGGTATGCGGGCATCCAGCGAATGGCGGTTCAGGGCGTTACCAAAGACTACCTGCGCATTGAGTACGATAAAAAAGATGTGCTGTATGTTCCCGTCACCCAGCTGGACCTGCTTTCCCGCTACACCGCGCCGGGGGATTCGGAGAATGTCAAGCTCAGCCGCCTGGGCGGGGCCGAGTGGACCAAGACCCGCAAGAAGGTGCGCGCCGCTACCGAGCAGATGGCCAAGGAGCTGATTGAGCTGTACGCCCGCCGCAAAAGGGCGCACGGTCATGCCTTCCCGCCAGATGATACCTGGCAGGGAGATTTTGAGCAGCGCTTTGCCTATGATGAAACGCCGGACCAGCTTTCCAGCGCGGCGGAGATCAAACATGATATGGAGCAGCCCTGGCCGATGGACCGCCTGCTGTGCGGCGATGTCGGCGTGGGCAAGACTGAGGTTGCCCTGCGCGCCGCGTTCAAATGCGTGATGGGCGGCAAGCAGTGCGCCATCCTGGCCCCCACCACCATTCTGGCGTGGCAGCATTTCAACACGGCTATCGCCCGCATGGAGGCCTTTCCCATCCGCATCGGGCTGCTCAGCCGTTACCGCAGCGCCAAAGAGCAGAAAGAGACCATCCGCGGCCTGAAAGACGGCACAGTGGACATTGTGGTGGGCACCCACCGCCTGCTTTCGGACGATGTAAAGTTCAAAGACCTGGGCCTTGTCATCATTGACGAGGAGCAGCGCTTTGGCGTAAAACACAAGGAAAAGCTGAAAGAGAACTTTATCGGGGTGGACATGCTGACCCTTTCGGCCACACCGATCCCCCGCACGCTAAACATGGCACTGTCCGGCATCCGGGACATGAGCACCATTGAGCAGCCGCCCTTTGAGCGCCAGCCCATTGAGACCTATGTGCTGGAATATGACGATGCCATTATTGCCGAAGCCATCCGGCGTGAGCTGGCCCGCGGCGGGCAGGTGTATTACCTGTACAATCGAGTCGAAACCATTGAGCAGTGCGCCGCCAAGGTGCAAAAGCTGGTGCCGGGTGCGCGGGTCGGCATCGCCCACGGCAAAATGACGGAGGAGCAGATTTCCTCGGTTTGGCAGCAGCTGTTGGACAACGAGATTGACGTGCTGGTCTGCACCACCCTGATTGAAACCGGCGTGGATGTGCGCAACTGCAACACCCTGATTATTGAGAATGCGGACCGCATGGGGCTTTCACAGCTGTACCAGATTCGCGGCCGTGTGGGGCGCTCCAACCGCAAGGCATATGCCTATTTCACCTTCCAGCGCGACAAAGTGCTGACGGAAATTGCCTCCAAGCGGCTTTCAGCCATCCGGGAGTTTACCTCTTTTGGTTCCGGGTTCCGCATTGCGATGCGCGATTTACAGATCCGCGGCGCGGGCAACCTGCTGGGCCACAGCCAGCACGGCCACATGGAAGCGGTTGGTTACGAGCTGTATGTAAAAATGCTGAACCAGGCCATTGCAGCCGCCCGCGGCGAGCCTGCTGCGCCTGACAAGAGTGATTGCCTTGTTGACATTACGGTGGATGCCTATCTGCCGGAAAGCTACATTCCCGATGCCGCCGGGCGGATCGAAGCCTACAAGAAGATTGCGGCCATCACCACCCGTGACGATGCCACGGATGTTCTGGATGAGTTGATTGACCGTTACGGTGACCCGCCGCGCAGTGTGCAGGGGTTGGTGGACATCAGCCTGGTGCGCGTGACAGCCGCCCGCGCAGGCATTGTGGAGATCGTGCAGCGCAACGACAATCTGATTTTGTACACCGATGTTGTGACCCCGGCGCAGATGGGGGCCATGATGGATGCCATGCCGCACCGCGTGATCTACAACGCCGTAGGCCGCCCCTACATCAGCCTGCATGTCCTGCGCGGCGAGGACCCTCTCACCATCCTGCGCGATGCCGTTGCCCTGCTGCCGGGTGCGTGAGTGTTTTACGGGAGTTTTTGTTCCTTCTTTGAAAAGAAAGAGCCGAAGAAACTTTAATCGTAATATAACAAAATAAATAAAAAATCAGGCAGCGGCCCTATTTTGTGGGCTGCTGCCTGTTGTCATGTGTTGCTTTCTATGTATTTTTGCTCTGTAGGGAACGGTCTTGACCGTTCCGAAACCCATGGACAATATTCCAACAAAAGGGAAATAAGGAAAACACCCGGAACGGTCAAAACCGTTCCCTACAAATCGTTTTAAATCGCGTTACAAACCTGTAAACTCTCGGTAGGGCGGGGTCACCCGACTCCGCCGGGGCCTAATCCGATTTTTCATTAAGAATGTATAACGAACCAACAAATTTGTTGTAGGGGCGGCGTTCCCGACGCCCCGGACGGGCATAAATCTTAGGCAACACCGCACAATTCCCGCCTGACGGCTTAAGCACCGCTCCGGCAGCTGCGGCACGGCATCTGCGTTGCCAAAATGCT
>ERZ1106954.633-NODE-633-length-30278-cov-14.084240_pt1 | contig 30278 bp, 30 predicted proteins | sample MGYA00403678_ERZ1106954 | MGnify/ENA primary metagenome ERZ1106954 (study PRJEB35170, sample SAMEA104062445) | human gut metagenome | biome: human gut; feature: human-associated habitat; material: faeces | place: Denmark | collected 2012-08-20 ... | reverse complement strand
CGTACTGGTCGGTGAACACCTGGACCATCAGGTCCCGCAGGGGGGACTGGGGCATGAACTCCCAGCCGGGGTATTCGCCGTGGGTGCTGACGGAGCCGCCCAGGCTTTCCGTCAGGCAGCGGAGGCGGTCGATGAGCATCTGCTTCTGGGTGGCGACGCTGCTGCGGACGCTGAAGGAGGCGTGGACCGCATCGTCACCGGTGGTGAGGATGCCCAGATTCAGAGAGGTCTGGACCAGGCCGGGCATGTCGGCGCTCATGGCCTGAATGCCGTTGGGCAGGCAGGCAAGCAGGCACACGGCGCTGCGGCTGGAGGCCTCGTCCATGGGCAGCAGAGAGGACTCCGCCGGACGGGCGGAAACGGTGATGGCGGGGTCGTTGACCCGGTATTCCTTTTTGAAGGCGGCGTCCATTTCGGCGCAGACGGCCTGGACGGCCCCGGCGTCGGCGGCCACCAGGGCCACGGAGGCGGTGGGGATGGCGTTGTCCTTCAGGCCGCCGCTGACGGAGATCACCCGCAGGGGCGTTTTCTGCTCCAGGGCGCACAGGACCCGGCCCAGCAGCATGCTGCTGTTGGCGCGGCCCTTGTCGATCTCCGCGCCGGAGTGACCGCCCACCAGGCCGGTGACGGCGATCTCCTGCACCGGGGCGCCGAACTGCTGGCGGCGGATGGGCAGGCAGCAGTCAGCCCGGGCGCCGCCGGCACAGCTGACGGTGAAAACTCCCTCGTCCTCGGAGTCCATATTCAGCATCCGGCGGCCCTTCAGCACGGAGACGTCCAGCCCCTCGGCGCCGTACATGCCGGTTTCCTCGTCCACGGTGAAGATGGCCTCGATGGCCGGGTGGGACAGGGAGGTATCGTCCAGGATGGCCAGGGCCATGGCCACGGCGATGCCGTCGTCGCCGCCCAGGGTGGTGCCCTTGGCGGAAACGGTGTCGCCCTCCAGCACCAGGTCCAGGCCCTCGACAGCCATGTCCTTGGTGCAGCCGGGCTCCTTTTCGCAGACCATGTCCATGTGACCCTGGAGGATCACCGGCTCCGCCGACTCATAGCCGGGGGCGGCATCCTGGAAGATCACCACATTGTTCAGCTGATCCTGGACATACCGCAGGCCCCGGGCCTTGGCAAAGTCCACCAGCCAGTCGCTGACGGCCTTGGTGTTGCCGGAACCGTGGGGAATGGCGCACAGCTCCTCGAAGAAGTGAAAGACACGCTGGGGCTCCAGATGATTCAAAACGACCATAATGCATGCTCCTTTGTTTGAATTTCAAGGTCAGTATATCCTATTTGCCCGGGATTTGCAAGGGGCGGGGAGAGACGGGAGTTGCTATTTCCAATACAAGATGTTATCATAGAGGCATATTCATACAGGATGTATTCTTTATGCGTGAAGCTTCCGGAGAAAAATTCTGATTTTCTCCGCTGCCGGTGCCGATCATCGCCACCGATAGCGACGACCTGACGCTGAAGCAAAGAGAGCATAAAAATTTGTCATTGGGCGACCAGTCCGCAGACTGGCCGCGGCAATCCGTTTTTGCATCAAACGACTATTTCACAGTCCCCTTGATGAGGTGCAACCGCCGGTTGCTAACTTTTCAACCCCGCTTGGTGGACTTTTCGTGCCCCATTTGGTAAACTGAACACAGAAAATCTGCGAAGGAGGATCCCCCCATGACACTTGGAGAGAATATCGCACGCCTGCGCACACAGAAAGACTGGTCGCAGGGCGACCTTGCCGACGCACTGGGCATCTCGCGCCAGAGCATTTCCAAATGGGAGACCGACACCTCGATCCCCGAACTGGAAAAGCTCATAAAGCTCTCGGAGCTTTTCGGCGTGACACTTGACCAGCTGGTGCGCGGCGAAGACGCGCCGGAGACAGAATCTGCGCCTGCGTCCTCTGCACCCCAGGCGGCACCCAAGCGGGAAAAGCGCCATACCATCGCCGGAACAGCTTTATTGTGTACCGGTGCGGTCATTTTGGTTCTCTGGCTGCTGCTCACCGGTGATCTGCTGACGGGACTGATGTTCGCGTCACCGTTTCTCATCTGCGGCATCATCTTCCTTGCGGTGAAGCGGCACACTGGTCTCTACTGCGGGTGGGCGGTCTATCTCTGCGTGGATCTATACCTTCGCTGTGCGACCGGTCTTTCATGGATGGCCATCTTCGTGACGCGCTTCTGGACGGCGGAGCTGAACTATGTGCGCCTTGCCATCGCGTGGGCGCAGTTCCTCGTCATGGTCCTGATGATCGTCTGCACGATGCGCTCCTACCGGACGCTTCGGCTGCCCGCGACGAAAAAAGAGGTCACATGGCTTATTGCCGGATGGCTTGCTGCGCTGGTTGTGCTTCCGCTTTTGATGAGCTACGGCATCATGCCGCTGTGGAGAGATAATCTGCACAACGACAGCGATTTCTCCCTGTATTCCTTCCTCAGCGTTCTGTACAGCTATGGGCGTTTGGCGCTGGTCAATATTTTGCTTGTGCGCACATTTGCCGTCTGGCGCGTGAAGCGGGAAGAGAAGAAAGCAAACCGCAATGGGGCAAAGACTTAGGAGAGTATGACGCATTGTCGGTTGTCCAATGGGTTTGGGACTACCCCAAAATCAAAACCTCCGGCTTGGATGGGTGTTCATAAAACAGTCAATGGAGCGTATCGATACAGATACGCTCCATTTCTCATGTCAACATACTATGTGATGGGGCGCAGCCCCTTGGCTCTCCCTTTGGGAGAGCTGTCACCGCAGGTGACTGAGAGGGTCTTGCAGCCTTTTTCGAATGATAAGATCAATTTGTGCACACACATTACGGAAATCCCTGTCGCTCATGGGGTGTCATCTCCCTGCGAAGCCGCCGGGCATTTTCTAATTGAGCATTGTCTTTTGGTATGGTCATTGGTTGCCCTCTCCGTCCTCGCTACGCTCGGCCACCTCTCCCAAGGGGAGAGGCAAGGGATGCTCGCACGGTACACCGAAAGGTATAGAAGTGCGCCCTTTATCAGTTCGGCAAATTGGAAGTTGTCTGATTAACTTCCGGTTTTTCGGTTCATTGCTGTTTCAAAAAGTGTTCGATATAAACGGAGAGATCATCGGGGAATTTATGATTCATAATCTCTTTAGTCAGTGATCTGACAACTGTTTCCTCAAAAGCATTGAGTACTCCGGAATCGCTTCCTGCCAAATAGTACGATTGATCCAGTTGGTCGTTGACCTGCCGATGCTTTAGAATCATATCCTTCTGTTCCGCCACAGTCGGATGTACCACATGATGCAGGAATTCATGGATAACGGAATCTGTCCGGAATGCCCCGGAGGAGAAAACAAAGCAGTCTTCCGTCAGATGGTAGTCCGATGCATAAACGCATTTAACAGGATTGAGGCAGATCCGGATCTCCCGTACCGGGGAATGATACCGGCTGGTACAGATTTCTAGACATTCCTGAATCAAGTGCATCTCTTCCCGGTAAATCTTTTCCTGTCCAGCGATCCATTCTCCCTCCCATTCCAGGTATCCTGCAAAAGAGTTGTCTGATAGAACCGCAACAATCGCCCGGGGAAAACCTTCCAGCCAGCACCAAAGGGATTCGCCACGTTCGCTTTCCGAGATGTTTCCCGCAGTCAGGATCTTCCGGCGTAGCGTTTCAAAATCCTGAAAGCCGGTATTGTTGTCGTTGAGAAAAAAAGACGCCGATTCCATCATGAACGCACGTGGCCAGTAAGGATATACGTCGCAGGTGTCCTGCTTGGCTCCGGAAAAGAAAGTATCCTGATGTTTCCGGTTCCTATACTTCATAATATGCCGGATGTGTTCAGCAGAACGTTCCGGGATATAAAAGTCATACCCAGCCTGTAGTAACCCGTAATAGATTGCTGATATCTTTGGAAACTGGACGATCATATCAGTTTCCCATAGTTGAGTCAATTCAAATTCACTTTCCATAAAACAACTTCCGATTTGCAGGTGTGTTCGGTTCCACATTATCACATAACAGGATAAAATACAAGAACAGACACAGCGGTTCAACCTATTGTGGCTGTTAACTGTCTTATGAGCACTTCGCTTTGGCCGGAGGTTTTGGTCGTTATTCCGGCACACGGATGTAGGACACAGGGCGGTCGTTTTCAAATGTGATGGTGAAGCCCGTGCCGGGCTTTACGGAGTAGTCATACCGCCCACCGCCGAACCAGGTCATCATCAGCCCCGCCGTGACGCCGCCGTGAATGACGCACACCGCATCCTCCCCGGCTGCCAGCACCCGGGCCATGGCGGCCCGGTTCCGGGCCAGCACCTGGGGCGCGCTTTCCCCGTGGGGGCAGGGGTTGTGCTCCACGTCGGCGATCCACGCCTGATACGCCGGCGTGTCCTTCAGCTGCTGATAGCTTTTCATCTCAAAGTCGCCGAAGTCCATCTCCCGCAGGCCCGGCAGCTGCACATGGGGTACGTCGCCGTACAGCGCCGCCAGGGTCTGCTCCGTCCGCAGCAGGCCGCTGGTGTAGTACCGGGCGGCCCGGGGATAGGCCGCCGCGTTTTCGTGCAGGGCCGCCAGGGACTCCGGCAGGGCCGGAATATCCGCCGCGCCGTAGTACAGGTCCCGGCGGCTGCCGTCGGTCTCCCCGTGGCGCAGAAGGGTCAGCTTCATTTCAATTCCTCCGTCAATCCGCAAAATACCCGGTACACATGACCGGCGCTTTCCGCCAGCTGCCGCAGCAGCCGCCCGTGGCGCTCCCGCCACGCCCGCTCTCCGGCGTCTATGGGCACCACGCCGCTGCCGATCTCCCGGGCCACCACCACCTCCGCCGCCAGCAGCAGGGGCAGGGCCTCCGCCGCCTGGCCGCGCCGGGTCAGGGCCTCCAGGTGGACGTAGCACCGGGCGGGGGCGGGAGCGTCTGTTGCCAGGTCGCAGATGTCCGCCGCCGTCAGGCGGTATTTTTCCGCGGCAAACGTACACTTTCCCTGGTACGCGCCGCCGATGATCAGATCCATGCCGTCACCTCCACAGAATGGCTGCCGCGCAGCCGCACAGCTCGCCGAGCGTCAGGGCAAAGCCGGAGATATCCCCGGACATGCCGTCCAGATTCCGGTAGCCGTACCATACCGCCAGGCCATAGCCTGCCGCCGCCGCCAGGGGGGCGAAGCTGCCCCACAGCCACAGGGGCAGTCCCGCTGCCAGCACCAGCAGCACCGCAAGAGCCACCAGATAGCCGCCCCGGGACGCGCCCATGGCGGCGTATTGACTGGTGTCCATGGGCCGCAGGCCCAGCACCGCCAGCCCGGCGCAGGCCCGCGCTGCCGCCGGGATCAGCAGCAGCGCCTGCCAGACAATGCTCTCCGCCGACAGGAACAGGCTCCACTGGCCCAGGGCCAGCAGCACCAGGCAGATCACGGCGAAGGCCCCGCAGTGGGAGTCCTTCAGAATGCGCCGGCGGGTGGGCAGGTCCCGCCGGGACAGCACCGCGTCGCACACGTCCATGTATCCGTCCAGGTGCATGAACCCCGTGACCAGCCACGGCACGGCGGCGCACACCGACGCCCGTACCGGCCCCGGCGCGCCCCGCAGCAGCAGCCACGCACCGGCCCATATGCCGCCCACCAGCAGGCCCACCAGAGGCAGGCACACCAGCATTTTCCGGCGGGCCGTTTCGCTCCATAGCTTTTTGGGGCAGGGGATGGCCAGAAACATTCCCCAGGCCATGAAAAATCCGTATACCCAGTCACGCATCCGGCAGCTCTCCCTTCCACATCCGCACGCAGCCTGCACTCAGCTCCGCCACCGCGTCAAATTCCGCCGCCAGGGCCCGGCACACCGCCGCCAGGCCCCGGCGATACGTCTCGGTCCAGGTCTCGTAGGTCACGCCGTCCCGCCAGATCTCGTCGCACACGCACACCAGGTGCCGGACGCGCCGGCTGACGGCCAGCAGCTCCTCCGCCGTTCGCTCCGGAGCAGCGGCGTCCGGCGATGGGCCGGAGAACATCTGGCAGGCCAGACACGCCGTGACGCTGTCGAACAGCACGGCGCTCTCCGGCGGCACCGCCGCCAGCCCCCGGGGCAGCTCCCGGCCCCGCTCCAGGGTCTGGAAGCCCCAGCCCTCCCGCTCCGCCAGATGGCGGCGGACGATGGCCCGGTCCTCGCCGTCCCGGGGCTCCAGGGTGGCCCAATAGATCATGGGGCCGCCGTCTGCCAGACGGCGGGTCAGCCGCTGGCCCAGCATGCTTTTGCCGCTTTTGCTGCCGCCCAGAAGCAGGATCCTCATGATTTGTCCACCGTAAATGCGTCCCCCTGCCGGATGGGGGTCAGATATTCGTCCGCAATGGCTGCCTCCGGGAAGGTGGCCATCCCGTCCAGCACCGCGCAGGCCCCCTGCAATATCCGGAACAGCAGGGGACACCCGCTGCCCTCGCCCAGGCGCATGCCCAGCAGCAGACACGGCTCCAGCCCCAGCTCCCGGGCTGCCAGCCGGTAGCCGATCTCATAGGAGGCGTGGGACAGGAACAGATAATCCCGCACCCGGGGGCACAGCCGCACGGCGCACAGGGCCGCCACGATGGAGATGTATCCGTCCACCGCCGCCGCCAGCCCCTCATGGGCGCAGCCCAGAAACAGCCCCGTCATGGCGGCCAGGTCCAGGCCGCCTACCGCCGCCAGAACGGCCACCGGGTCGCCGGGGTCCGGATGATGCAGGGCCAGGGCCTGCCGCAGCACCCGCTTTTTCGTGGCGAAGCCCCGATCCGTCAGGCCGCCGCCCCGGCCCGTTACGTCCTCCACGGAGGCCCCGGTCAGGGCCGCCAGCACGGCGGCGGAGGTGGTGGTGTTGCCGATGCCCATTTCCCCCACGCCCACGGCGTCTATGCCCTCCTCCTTGGCCATGTGGGCCAGGTCAAGGCCCACGGACAGGGCCCGGAGGGCCTCCTGCTCCGTCATGGCGGGCTCTGCGGCAATGTCGCCGGTGGAGAAGCGGACCTTCCGGTCCAGCACCTGGGGGCAGGACACCGGCACGCAGATGCCCACGTCCACCACCTGGACCTGGTCGCCGAAGTACGCCGCCAGGGCGGACATGCCGGTTTTGTGCCGGGTCATGTTCACCGCCTGCTGCACCGTCACCGACTGGGGGGCGCAGGATACGCCCTCCGCCACCACGCCGTTGTCCGCCGCCAGCACCGTTACCCGGCACCGGTCGATCCGGGGCCGGGGCGTTCGCCGGATGCCGGCCAGCCGGATGGACATGTCCTCCAGGGCCCCCAGGCTGCCCGGCGGCTTGGCCAGCTCCGCCTGCCGCCGCCGGGCGGCGTCCATGGCCTCCCGGTCTGCCGGGAGAATGGACTCTATATATGCTGTCAATTCTTGCCTTGTCATGTGTTCGCTCCGTATCCGTGCTGCCGCAGCCAGTCGAGAGACGGGCCGCAGTCCTGATTTTCCAATGTGAACGTGGCCGCGGGGCACAGGGCCAGCACCGTGTCCAGCACCTGCTCCATAGCCAGGGTCCCCTGGCCCAGGGGGTCGTGGAGGTCATTGTGCCCTGCGTTGTTGTGCAGATGAACATGCCGCAGCCACGGGGCCATGGGGGCCACCCATTCCAGAGGCGGCACCCGGCTGACGAAGGTGTTGGCATGGCCCACGTCCAGGCACAGACCCAGCCGGGGATCGTCCACCTGGCGGGCAATGTCCGCCAGCAGCCGGGGTTCCGGCTCCATGACGTTTTCCAGGGCGATGGTCATATCCGGCGGCAGCTCCGCCAGAAGCTCCCGCCAAAAGAGAACCGACTGCTCCACGTACCACTCCGGAAAGTACACCTGGGGCACGAAGCCCCCGTGGATCACCAGCTGCCGGACGCCCAGGTCCCGGGCCAGGGCGATGGCCTGGCGGTACCGCCGGGCCGTCACCTGCCGCACCAGAGGATCAATGGCGCAGGGGCACAGCTCGGCAAAGGGCGCGTGGAGCCAGAAGCGGTGAAGCCCCGCCATATCCGCCCGGACGGCGGACAGCACCGCCGGGTCCTCCAGATTGGGGGCATAGCAGAACGCCGCGATCTCCAGGCCCAGCCCGTTTTCCCGGGCCAGGTCCGCCGCCCGGCCGTCGATGCCGGACAGGTACAGTCTATTCCATAGCGCTTGGCGCTGCATAGGCAAATTCTCCTATATTCCTGTTATAGTGATGTGTTCGACAGAAGGCGGCCTGCCAGCCTGCCCGAGGCCCAGGCCCATTGCAGGTTGAAGCCCCCGCAGTCGCCGTCTACGTCCAGCACCTCGCCGCAGGCGTAAAATCCCGGCGTCAATCGGCTTTCCATGGTCCGGGGGTCAAACTCCCCGGTGCGCAGGCCGCCGGCGGTGACCTGGGCCTGGTCAAAGCCGCAGGTGCCGGTGACGGGCAGGGCAAGGTCCCGCACCCGGCGGCAGAGGGCCTCCAGCTGGCGGTCCGTTACCTCCGATATCGCCGCGCCGCCATTGATGCCCGCCGCCTTGCACAGCACCCGTCCCAGCCGGGGATGGACGCTGCCGGTCAGCAGCGCACCGGCCTCCTGCCGGGACAGGTCCGTCCGCCGGCTATGCAGCCAGGTCAGGGTATCCTCCCGGCTCCACCCGGGCAGAAAATCCAGGTGCAGAGCGATGCCGTCGCCGCCGGTGGAAATCTGGCGGGACAGGTCGAACACCGCCGGGCCGCTGACGCCGTATTCCGTAAACAGCACCTCTCCCTGACCGGCGGTCAGCGTCTCACCCTCCCGGGTCAGAGTCAGGGCAGCCTGGGCCTTCACGCCCTTGAGGCCCCGGGGATAGGTGGGGTCGGTGCACACCTGCACCAGGGAGGGATACAGAGCCGTCCGGTGGTGGCCCAGCTGCCGGGCCAGCTGATAGCCGTCCATGCCGCCGCCCAGCTTTCCTCCGGCAGCGCCGCCGGCGGCCAGGATGCACCGCTGGGCCGTGATGGTGTCGCCCTCCTCCGTCCGGGCCAGGAACTGTCCCTCCCGGCGCTTCAGCTGGCGGATGACGCAGCCGGTGCGCACCCGGATATTCTCCTGCTGCTCCAGGGCGAACCGCAGCACATCCAGCACCGATGCCGCCGCATTGCTCAGAGGGTACACCCGGCCACCGGGCTCCGTGACGGTGACCAGGCCCAGGCGCCGGAAAAAGGCCAGCGTTCCCGCCGCCGAAAGCTCCGGCTGCTCCAGGGCGAACCGGCAGAAATCCGGATCCTCTCCGTGATACCGGTCCGGCCGGGCGTTTTCGTTGGTGAGGTTGCAGCGGCCGTTGCCGGTGGCCAGCAGCTTCCGGCCCACCCGGGCCTGCCGCTCCGCCAGCACCACCTGGTGGCCTGCCCGGGCCGCCGTCAGGGCCGCCGCCATGCCCGACGCACCGCCGCCGATAATCAGCACGGTCATCTCTCCGCCTCCAGCCGCTTCCGGGTGAGATAGCCCTCCAGCATCAGGGCCGCCGCCACGGCATCCACGGTTTTCTTCCGCTTTTTGGCGTTCTGCCCGTTGTTGAACAGAATGTTGTGGGCGTCGATGGTGGTGCGCCGCTCGTCCCACAGGGTCACCGGCAGCCCCGTCAGCTGACGCAGCGTCTGGCCGAAGGCGGCGGCCTTCTCTGCCCGGGGACCCACAGTGCCGTCCATGTTCTTGGGATAGCCCAGCACCAGCTCCGTGACCCCGTGCTGGGGGATCAGGGCGCAGATCTCCTGGGCCACCGTCTCCGCCCGGCGGCTGTTGATGACCGTGGAAAACCCCGCCAGCGTGCCGGTGGCGTCGGATATGGCGATGCCGGTGTGGGCGTCGCCGTAGTCAATGGCCATGATCTTCATGGGAAGTACCTCGCTTCTTTGTCGTTCCCCTTTATCATACACGATTTTTCTCCGGCCTGCAACCGGAAGAAGGTCTCGTTGGCAAGCGGAAGCCACCGGCTCTGTTCCCAACAGAACCGGTGGCTTCCTACATTTCGTGTCTGCTGACGATGGACTGCTTCCGTATCCGCGCCGTTGTAAACGTCCGCCTCGATACCCGCAGCATGGAGCTTTACAGCGGCCTGCCTGGAGCGTCCATTTCCGGCAGGCTGGGATTTTATGCCGCTTTACGGGCGGAGCTTGTCCCACCAGTCCTGCCAGGAGCCGGAGCCACTGTCGTCATCGTCGTCTCTGCCGGGGATGGGGAAGATGGACGGCTTTTTGTTATGGACCGGGCACAGCTCGCCGTCCTTGCCGGTGAGGGTCTGGAGCAGATATTCGTCGTCCTGGGCCTTGATGTTCTTGATGATCTCGCGGTTCCAATCCAGGGCGGCGATCTCCACCACGCTGCTGGCAGGGCAGTATTCCGTGGCCAGGTGCTTGCCATCCTTGCAGTAGCGCACCATCTTGTGAACATTACAGGTCTGGGTGGGGGCGGTGTCCGCCGCCACGGTGACTTTGGTGGCGCGATTGCCGCGCAGATCGTGGGTGCAGGCCTCGGTGGCCAGCAGGCCGCTGTCCTGGCACACGGTGACCTGGGTCAGGCCGGAGCAGCTGTTGAAATCCTTGTTCTCCAGCCCGTCGTGGATGCGGCGCATGACCTCGCGCCACAGAACGGCGGAGGGGTTGCCCAGGGACTCGGAGAACCGCTCGTTGGACTTATAGCCCGTCCACACGGCGGCGCTGTAATAGGGGGAGAAGCCCGCGAAATAGCGGTCGCGGTTTTCGTCGGTGGTACCGGTCTTGCCGGCGATGGTCATGCCGGAGAACCGGGCCTCGCCGCCGGTACCGCTGGTGATGACGCTCTTGAGGGTCTGGCGGATGATGTAGGCGGTGGTCTGCTTCATGGCCACATGGGATTCCTTGTTGTTCTCACACACCAGGTTGCCCTGGGAATCCTCCACCCGGTAGAAGGTCCGGGGCGGGGTATACACGCCGTCGTTGACGAAGGCCCCATAGGCCGCGGCCATCTCCTCGGTGGTGACGCCGTATTCGTAGCCGCCCAGGCCCATGTTGCCGGATTGCTGGCTGTCGGCCTGGGTCAGGGTGGTGAAGCCCAGCTTCTCCACCATAAAGGTATAGGATTTATAGGTGCCGTATTGCTCCACCGTGCGCACGGCGCAGGTGTTCAGCGAGCGGACCAGGGCGGTGTAGAACGTGGTCAGGCCCCGGAAGCCGCTGCCGGAGTTGGAGGGCCACGCGCCGTAGCCGGGCAGGTCACGGACGGGATAGTCGTCGATGGCGGAGGCGGCGGTGATGGTGCCGTCATCCAGAGCCGGGGCGTATACGGACACGGGCTTGGTGGCGGAGCCCGGCTGCCGGGCAGAGGTGGCCCAGTTCCAGCCCCGGTCCACTTCCTTGGCGCCGGTGCCGCCTACCATGGCCACCACGTCGCCGGTATAGGGGTCCACAATGGTGATGGCGGCCTGGAGAGGCTCGCCCTTGGAGTCGGTGTAGTTCGCATAGTTGGTGTTTTCAAACACGGACTCCGTAATATCCTGGATCTTGGGATTCTGGGTGGTGTAGATCTTGTACCCGCCGTTATAAACCTTGCTGACGGCCTTTTCAAAGGCGGTGCGGACGTAGCCGTCGGCGTCTGCCGGATCATCGGTGAGGCCGAAGAGCTCCACAAACTTCTCCGCCACGTCGGTGATGACCTCGTCGGTGAAATAGGAGTTGTTGGCGGTGCTGACCACGGCGGGCTTTTTGTCGTCCTCCTCCTGGGGGCCGACATAGTTGCCCAGATTGGTGTAGCCGTTGGTGAACACCACCTCCTGGGCCTTGGCGGCGTCATAGGCGGCCTGGTCGATCTTGCCCTGGGCCAGCATGGCGTCCAGCACGTCCAGCTGCCGGTTGCGGTTCTGCTCCCGGGTCCAGTCGCTGCGCAGGGGGTCATACTGAGAGGGGTTGTTGGTGATGCTGATGAGACAGGCGGCCTCAGCCAGGTCCAGCTCGGACACGTCCTTGTGGAAGTACATCCGGGACGCCGTCTGCACACCGTAGCACTGGTTGCCCAGATAGATGGTGTTCAGGTACATCTCCAGGATCTCGTCCTTGCTGTAGTCCTTCTCCAGGGCCAGGGCCCGGTACACCTCGGTCACCTTGCGCTTGACGGTGTTCTCGTTATTGCCGGTGACGTTCTTGATGAGCTGCTGGGTGATGGTGGAGCCGCCCTGGGTATTGCCGTTGGTGAGGGTGCTGAACACGGCCCGCAGGGTGCCGTGCCAGTCCACGCCGTGGTGGGTCTCGAAGCGCTTGTCCTCAATGGCAATGGTGGCGTCACGCAGGACCTTGGGGATGGAGTCGAAGTCCACCCAAATGCGGTTTTCATCGCCGAACAGGGTCTGGTACATGACCGTCTGCTTGGTCTCGGGGTCCTGATAGTACAGCTCCGTGGACACCTTCTGGTCATACTCGGACATGTCCACCTCCACATGCCCCTTCAGGGACGTGTTGACGTAGGTCATGAAGATCCCCACGAAAATGGAGGAGGTCAGCACGATGACCAGCAGGATGGTTCCCAGGACAATACCGACGGTCCGCCCGATGCGGCGGCCTTTTCCGGTTTTTTTCCCTGTTCTGGCGCTCTGCTCTGTCTTTTTGGGCTGATGGTCTTTGTTCATGGACAGGGCACCTTCCTTTCTCTGTTACTGGAATATATGCGCCGCACCTGTGGCGGCAGATAAAAAAACATTTTATTCCATAATAAAAACTATTGTACCATGCCTGTCAACTGCTGAAAAGCTCTGTTTTGCCGGAAAATAAAACTTTTACACCGATTTTGCATGGAAATAGAGGGAGAAATGCCAAAAAACCGTATTTGAGCGGTGCAAAACGACGGACGGCAAAAGACCGCGCCGCCCCTTGCTTTTTCCGGCGGAATCGGGTATGATACAAAGGAAAGCTATACCAATCAGGAGGTAAACGGCAATGAGCGAAGAATTCGGCCCCAATTTCATCACCCTCACCGATGAGGACGGCAACGACATCGAGCTGGAATATGTGGACGCCCTGGAGGACAACGGCCAGACGTATATGGCATTTTTCCCCACAGTGGACGACGAGACCGACGAGGCAGCCGCCGAGGATTTCGGCCTGGTGATCCTGAAGTCCGTGATGGAAAACGGCGAGGAGCTGCTGGCCACCCTGGATAGCGACCAGGAGCTGCAGCGGGTGTATGACCTGTTTATGGAGCAGCTGATGGATGAGGATGACGAAAATTCCTGACCCGATCCCCGGTCTATGGTGCCCCCATCCGGCATAACGCATACAAAAGACGCCCTGTGAGGGCGTCTTTTGCGCTTTGAGAAGGGTTTTGTGCAACGCAGAGCGGCTTCGTGAAAATGCTGAACAGGGGAGGCGACTTCCGGAAAATGGAAGGGAAAATCTGCGCGATTCCCCTTTTATTTTCCCGTCGGGTCTGTTATACTATGGGTGTCGTCGAGAGACGGCTCCCTGCGGGTGTGACGGGCCTTTTTTATCCTCACATTTTGTTATAGGGGATGTCGGATCAGTATGTGAACAGCAGGCCTCCCGGCTGCCGTCTGCGGCTGGAAGTTGGAAGCTACGAAGCACGCTGGAGACAACCCACCTGCTGAATCGGTGCAGGTTATAACGCGGCCCCCACGGCCCCGCAGGCTTGTGCTTACACGCACGCAAACACGCCGCGATCAGCTTGATCGCGGCGTGTGTTTTTATGTCTCGTTTACCAGGGCCAGCAGCTCACGGCGGGTGGCCTCCTGCTCCAGCCCCGCGCCGGTGAAATGGTTGAAGGCCAGAATGGCCTGCTGCACCAGCAGCTCCATGCCGGTGATGGCGATGAGGCCCCGGGCCCTGGCCGCCTGATACAGCTCCGTTTTCCGGGGGGCGTAGATCAGGTCAAACACCGCCGCGCCGGCGGGAAGGCTGTCCAGGAAGGACAGATCCGCAAACGGCGGGAAGCCCTCCATGCCCAGGGGGGTGGCATTGACCACCACCCGGCACTGCCGGGCGGCCTGGGGCAGCTGGTCCATGGTCACGTCGCCGCCGCGGCGGGCGGCGGTGATGACGCCCCGGTCTGCCAGGGCCCATCGGGCCGCCCGGGCCGCGCCGCCGTTGCCGATGACCAGGGCCCGGCCTGTGGGGGCGGCGCCCCGGGCGGCAAAGCCTGCCCGGATGCCGGGGGCGTCGGTATTATAGCCCACGGTGTGCCCGTTCCGGAAGCACACCGTATTTACCGCGCCGCAGGCCTCCGCCTCCGGGCTCAGCTGGTCCAGATAGCGGATGACCTCCTGCTTTAAGGGCATGGTGACGTTGCAGCCGTCCCATTCTCCGGCCCGGCCTGCCGCCATAAAGTCCGGCAGCGTCTCCCGGGTGACGGTGACGGCCTGATAGTCGCCTTCGATCCCCGAAAGGGCCAGCATGCGTCGGTGCAGCACCGGGGACATGCTGTGACCCACCGGGTCGCCGATCACACAGAGCTTCATTTCATATCCTCCTTGTGTATGCTTTCCAATAACTCCATGGCCTCCAGGTAGCCCCGGAAGCCGTGACCCACGATCTGGCCCCGGCAGGCCGGGGCGGTGACGGACGTCCGGCGGAACGCCTCACGGCGGCTGATGTCGCTGATGTGCACCTCCACCGCCGGAACACGGACCGCCAGCAGGGCATCGTAAATGGCGTAGCTGTAATGGGTATAGGCCCCGGGGTTGATGACGATGCCGTCATACACTCCGTCAGCGGCCTGAATTTCGTCGATGAGCACCCCTTCATGGTTGCTCTGGCGGATATCCGCCCGAATCCCCCGGGCGGCGGCATAGGCCGCGATCTCCGCGCAGAGGCCGGCGTAGGTGCCGGTACCGTAGACGCCGGGCTCCCGCTTGCCCAGCAGGTTCAGATTGGGACCGTTGAGAACAAGAAATTTCATTGCTGCTCCTCTCTCCACAGCCGGACGGCCTCCTCCGCCGCCTGACGGGCTGTGGGCTTGTTGACGGCATGGTGGGCGGCGGCCCGGTACAGGCTCCGCCGCTGGCGATACAGGTGGAAGATGGCGTCATCATCCGTCAGCAGAGGGCGGCCCTGCCGCCGCAGGGTCCGGCGGATGGCCCAGGGGGAGCGGTCCAGAAAGATCACCAGGCCGCTGCCCTTCAGCAGCGTTCGGTTCTCCCGACGCAGCACCGCCCCGCCGCCGGTGGCCAGGACCATGCCCTCCCGGCGGCACAGGTCCGTCAGCACCCGGGTCTCCAGAGTGCGGAAATATGACTCGCCGCCGTCGGCGAAAATGTCCGGTATGCTGCGGCCCTCCGCCTGCTCCAGGGCCTTGTCCGCGTCCACGAAGGGAAGCCCCAGGGTCCTGGCCGCCAGCCTGCCCACGGTGCTTTTGCCGCTGCCGGGCAGGCCCACGAAAATCAGGTTTCTCACGACTGCTCCTCCCGGCTCAGGGCCATCAGCGTTTCATACAGCCGCTCCACCTGCTCCCGGCGCTCCGGGGCCAGGTCACCCCGGCTGCGCAGTACCTGGGCCTCCCGCTCCGGGTCCTGCACCGGCAGGCCGCAGGCGGCCTTATAGGCTCCGATGTCACGGGACAGCTCCTGCCGCCGGACAAACAGCTGCACCAGCTGCCGGTCTATGCCGTCCAGCCGCAGCCGCAGGGTGTCCAGATCGCCCGCCTGGGGGTCCAGCACCCGCCACAGGGCCAGGGCCGCAGCCGCCTCCACAATGGGGGCCGCCCGCAGGGCAATGCAGGGATCGTGGCGGCCCTGAACCGTTACGGTGCAGTTTTCCATGCGGGCCAGGTCCACGGTGTCCTGGGGGATGGCGATGGAGGGGGTGGGCTTGAAGGTCACGGTGAAGGTCACCGGCATGCCGTTGGTGACGCCGCCGTTGATGCCGCCGTTGTGATTGGTGACGGTCCACACCCGGGTCCCGTCGGTGCGCAGGGCATCGTTGGCCTGACTGCCCCGCAGGGCGGCCAGGGCCGCGCCGTCGCCGAAGCCCAGGGCCTTCACCGCCGGGATGGCGAACAGGTGACGGGCCAGCTCCGATTCCACCGCCTCCCGCCAGCCGGGACCGCCCAGTCCCGCCGGAAGGCCCGTGACGGTGCAGCGCACCTGACCACCCACGGAATCTCCGGCGGCCTTGGCCGCCTCCGCCTGCTGCCGCAGCTCTTTTTCATCAATAAGCTGCGCTTTTATTTCAATATCCTGTGCTTTCAGCCAGCTCTTTACCATGGCTCCCGCCGCCACCAGGGGCGCGGTCAGGCGGCCGGAATAGGGGCCTCCGCCCCGGGGGTCGTTGCAGCCACGGCTGCGGACATGGGCGGCGTAATCGGCGTGGCCGGGGCGGGGCTTGTCCGCCAGAGCGGCGTAGTCGCCGGAGCGGACGTCCCGGTTTTCCAGAATCAGGCAGATGGGGTCCCCGGTGGTGTGTCCATTGTATACGCCGCTGAGAATGCGGAGCCGGTCCGGCTCCCGCCGGGCGGTGGCCAGGGGGCCATGGGGGGCCCGGCGCTGAAGCTCCCGGGCGATGAGCTCCCGGTCCACCGGCAGGCCCGGGGCCGCGCCGGTGACCAGAACGCCCACGGCGGGGCCGTGGGACTCTCCGAATATGGTGTAATCCAGCATGTTACAATACCTCGAATTGCCCGCCCAGGCGACGGTAGTCCGCCCAGAAGCCGGGATAGGATTTGGCGGTGCATCCGGCGTTCCGCAGAACCACCGGGCCGGTGCAGAAGGGGGCGGCGCAGGCGCACAGCATGGCGATGCGGTGGTCGCCGCAGCTGTCGGCTTCGCCGCCGGAGAGCCGCTCCGCGCCCCATACGGTGAGGCCCTCCGGCTCCTGCCGGACACGGCCTCCCAGGGCGGTCAGCGCCGCCGAAACCGACGCCAGGCGGTCGCTTTCCTTATCCCGCAGCCGGGCCGCGCCGGTGAAGCGGGTTTCCGTTCCCGGCCGCAGCGCCGCCAGCAGGGCCAGCGGCGGCAGCAGGTCCGGGATATCCGTCAGGTCTACCTCCTCCGGCAGACAACGGCACAGGGCCGCCGCCGCCCGGTCCCCCTGGAGGGAGTCCCGGCGCAGGCCCGTGACGGCCACAGCACAGCCCAAGGCCCTTACCGCCAGCCAGAAGGCCGCTGCGGACCAGTCCGCCTCCGCGTCCAGGGGCACGGTGAGGAACCGCTGTCCACCCGGTATCGTGAAGCCGCAATCCGTTTGACCGATGTGCACGCCGCAGCGACGCAGCACCGCCAGCGTCAGGTCTACATAGGGGCGGGAGGCCAGGGGGCCGGTCAGCGCCAGCTCCGAGTCTGCCGCCAGACCGGGCAGGGCCATCAGCAGCCCGGAGAGCAGCTGAGACGTCCGGGTCCCGTCCACCGGAATCTGCCCGCCGGACAGCGCCCGGGTCACCCGCAGACCGCCCGCCGTGGCCGCAAGGCCCCAGTCCCCCGGCAGGGGCCGCTCCAGCAGCCGCTCCGTGCCGGTGAACACCGTGCCCACCTGGCCCCGGGCCATGGCCAGGGGCAGCAGAAACCGCAGGGTGCTGCCGCTGGCCCCGCAGTCGATGACGGGGGCCTTTTCGTGATACAAGGCCCACAGCCCCCGGACCGTGGCCTCCACATCGTCGGAGGGGTCCGGCGGGCAGGGAAACTCTCCCGCCTGGGCCAGACAGATCAGCTGCCGGTGCAGCAGGCTTTTGGACGGCGGCGGCGTCACCGCCCCCCGCAGCGGGGCCGGAAGCAAGCGCACGTCCATCATACGTCCTCCATCAGGGCCGCCAGGGGTACCGTCAACAGACGGCCCTGGCCGGCCCGCTCCGCCACGGCGATGGTAATGCCGTCGCCGCCGCGCTTTTTGTCCCGGGCCAGATAGTCCGCCGCCCCGTCCCAGGGCAGCCGGGTGGGCAGGTCCCACCGCCGCAGCAGGGGGGTCAGCCGCTCCAGCAGCTGCCCGCCGCCCAGACCGTGCCGCACCTGCCAGCGCAGCATGTGCATCATCCCGGCGGCCACGGCCTCGCCGTGGGTCCGGGTATCGTATCCTCCGGCGGCCTCATAGGCGTGGCCGAAGGTATGGCCGAAGTTCAGCACCCGGCGCCCGCCGCCGTCCCGCTCGTCCCGGGACACCACCGCCGCCTTATGCCGGCAGCAGCGCGCCACCAGCCAGGGAAGATTCGGCTCCTCCGCCGTTTCCAGGTGGTGCAAAATGGCCTCGTCGCCGATGACGCCGCACTTGATGACTTCCGCCATGCCTGAGGACAGCTGCCGCCGGGGCAGGGTGGCCAGGCACGCCGTATCCGCCAGCACCAGCCGGGGCTGGTAAAAGCAGCCGATGAGGTTCTTCCCCTCCGGCAGGTCCAGACCGGTCTTGCCGCCGACGCTGCTGTCCACCTGGGCCAGCAGGGAGGTGGGCAGCTGGGCCAGAGCCACGCCCCGCAGCAGGGTACCGGCTATAAAGCCCGCCAGGTCACCGGTGACGCCGCCGCCCAGGGCCGCGATGCCGTCCTGCCGGGTGAAGCCGTCCGCCAGCAGCCGGCGGCATAGGTCCTCATACACCGCCAGACGCTTGCTGCCCTCTCCGGCGGGGAAGGTGTATACCGGCAGGTCCAGGGCCCCGACGTACAGGGCGGCGGTGTTCTCGTCGGCGATAACGGCCCACCGCTTGACCGGCAGAGCCTCCAGCCGGCGGCGGGCTTCCCGCAGCAGGCCCGGGCCGATCTCAATGGGGTAGGACCGCTGCCCCAGAGATACCGTGATTTGTTGCATAGACCATTCGCTCCTTTGCCCGTCAGTTGTCCTCCACCAGCCGCCGCCGGCCCAGGGAGGCCCTGCGGTAATACAGCAGGGTGGCGGCGCTGCACACCAGCCATCCGGCGGGATACCCCATGGCCAGAGGCAGCAGGGCATTGCTGATATAGTGGGACATGATGTACAAATAGATCTGGCGGAACACCACGAAGGAGCCCAGCATGATGACCATGGGCACCTGGCTGTTGCCTGCGCCCCGCAGCGCGCCGGAATAGATCTGGTTGATGCAGCACAGCAGGTAGAAGGGCGAAATGTACCGCAGCAGCAGGGTGCCGTAGGCCACCACCTCCGCCTTGCGGTTGAAGAAGGCCGTCAGCTGGGGCGCAAACACCAGCACCGGCACCATCAGCACCGCCGTTACCGCCAGGGAGATCGCCAGTGCACGACGGGTGCCCTGGTGGGCCCGCTGGGCGTTCCCGGCTCCCAGATTCTGCCCCACGAAGGTGGTGGCGGACAGGGCCAGGGACTGCATGGGCAGGAACATCAGCTGGTCGATCTTGGTATACGCCGTCCAGCCGGACATGCAGTCCGGACCGAAGCGGTTGATATAGGACTGGACAAACACATTGGAGAAGGCGGTGACGGCCATTTGCAGAGCCGCCGGGATGCCTACCTGCATGATCTTGCCCAGCATGTCCCAATGGACCCGCAGCCGCCGCAGCTCCAGGCGCACACAGCTGTCCGTCCGCAGCAGCACTGCCAGCACCAGCACCGCCGACGCCGCCTGGGCGATGATGGTGGCCCAGGCAACGCCTGCAACGCCCATGCGGAAGCGGATCACGAACACCAAGTCCAGCACCGTGTTCAGCCCCGCCGACACCACCAGAAAGTAGAAGGGACGCCGGGAGTCGCCCACTGCCCGGAGAATGCCGGAGCCCATGTTGTAGATGAGCAGCCCCGTAATGCCGGAAAAATAGATGGACAGATAGGCCGTGGACTCCGGCAGCACCTCCGCCGGGGTGTTCATCAGGGCCAGCATGGCCGGGATCAGGGCCAGACCCAGGGCCGTGAACGCCCCGCACAGCACCAGCGTCAGCACCATGGCCGTGTGGACGGTGTCCCGGACTCTGTCCGGCTTATGGGCCCCGTAATACTGACTGATGACCACGCCTGCGCCGCTGGACAGGCCCATGAAAAAGCCAATGAGCATGTTGATGATGGGCCCCACGGTGCCCACGGCGGAGAACGCCTCGTTGGACACGAAGTTGCCCACCACCCAGGTGTCCACCATGTTGTACAGCTGCTGAAACACGTTGCCGGCCAGCAGCGGCAGGGCGAACTCCACCAGGTGGCGGGTGATGCTGCCCTGGGTCATGTCCACGTCCCGACGGACGGCCGGATGGGCGTGGTGATGGGTCCATGTCATAGATGTGATCCTCTGTTTCTCTGTATTCAACAATAGGATAGCACCATTTGCCGGGGAAATCAACTGACCCGGGAGGGGAAACGGCGGCTCTACAGCAAAAATTCCTCCGGCTCCGCCGGCCGCATGATGGACACCTCATAGGCGGTGCGCTCCTGGCCCACGCCGTCCACGGTTTTCGTATAGCCCCGGCTCTGGACCCGGCCCTCCACCGTCAGGCGGGAACCCACCGGAAGCCGGGCCGTCTGCTGGGCGATGGCTCCCCAGGCGATGCAGGGCAGATAGTCCGCCCGGCCATACCGGCGGTTCACCGCCAGGATCAGGTCGCAGATCTCCCGGCCCAAGGGCGTCCGGCGCAGGGTGGGAGTCTTGCACAGAATGCCGGAGAGCTGAATCTGGTTAAAGGGGGCCGCGCCGCCGGGAATCAGCTCCCGGACGAACACGGAGATCACCAGCCGGGGACCCTGGCCGCTGCGGTTGTTGAAGGAGCGCAGCTGGCCGGTAAGGGTCAGCACATCGCCGGTATGTACGGGGTGGGCCTCCAGCAGCGGCCGGGGCAGAATCACCGGCAGCCGGTCCTCCTGGCCGGAAAGCCGCTCCACCGACAGGGGGAAGCGGTAAAAGCTCTCGCCGTGGTTTATGTGGGACAGCTCCGGCTCTCCGGCGGCCCGCCCGCACAGGCGCACGCGGTTGAAGTTGTTGTCCATAAAATTCCTCCTCGTTTGTTGAAGCTGGTCCAGCTTATGCCGCCGGAGGGCGAAATAGACCCTTTTCAAAACGGGAGAAATATGCGATAATGAACCAAAAGACGAGAAACAGGAGGAATACCCCATGCGATACAAGGGAAAGGTCTACCGTCCCCCCAGCGAGGCATACAGCCTCATCATCCAGGTGACCTATGGGTGCAGCCATAACCGCTGCGCCTTCTGCGATATGTATGACGATAAGCGGTTTGCCCTGCGGCCTATGGAGGAGATCCGGGAGGATTTCCGCCTGGCCCGGCAGGTATACCGCCGGGTGGAGCGGGTCTTTCTGGCCGACGGCGACGCCCTGATGCGGAAAACCGATGAGCTGCTGGAAATTCTGGCCATGGTGTACAGCCTGTTTCCCGAGTGCCAGCGGGTCACCTGCTACGCCTCGCCCCGGAGTCTTCAGGTCAAGACGGAGGAGGAGCTGCGGCGGCTGCGGGAGGGCGGCCTGAAAATGGTGTATATGGGCCTGGAATCCGGCTGTGACGCGGTGCTGGAGCGGATGCAGAAGGGGCACACGGCCGCGGCCATCGTGGCGGCAGGGCAGAAGGCCCGGCGGGCGGGACTTGCCCTGTCGGTGACGGCCATTTCGGGCCTGGGCAGCCGGGAGCTGCTCCGGGAGCACGCCGTGGATACCGCCCGGGCCCTCAGCGCCATGAACCCGGAATACATCGGCCTGCTGACGCTGATGGTGGAGCCGGGAACGCCGCTGGAGCGCTGGGTCCGGGAGGGCAGCTTCCAGGTGCTGGGTCCGGCGGAAATTTTGCAGGAGACGGCCCTGCTGCTGGACCATATGGACAGCCCGGGCAGCGTGTTCCGGATGAACCATGCATCCAACTATCTGACCTTGAAGGGAACCCTGAACCGGGACCTGCCTGCTCTGCGGCAGCAGGTGCAGGAGGGACTTATGGGACACGGCCTGCGGCCGGAGAGCTGGCGGGCTTTGTAAATACAGAGAGAATAAAAGGAGACGAGAGATGAAAAGCAAAACTGCGGGGGCGGCATACAAGACCGCACGGGGCAATCTGCTGGCGATGCTGGTCCTGACGGCGGTAAATACCCTTCTGGCCCTGACGGGGTCGGACAGATACTATCTGTTCACGGATTTTGCCGCCTACATCTGGGCGGTGTTTGCCCGGGGCTTTTATGACTTTACCGGGGAGGCCAAGTGGCTGGTGCTGGGCGCGGCAGGCGCGGTGCTGGTGATGGCGGTGTATTTCCTGTGCTGGCTGCTGTCCAAAAAGCGGCGGGGCTGGCTGACGGCGGCGCTGGTGCTGTTCTCCGTGGATACGGCGGCGCTGGTGGCGGGCCTGGTGACGGCCTTCGAGGCGTCCAGCATCCTGGATGTGGTGTTCCACGGCCTGCTGCTGTGGTATCTGGCCATGGGCGTCCGCCGGGGCCGGGAGGCCATGGAGGAGCCGGAGGGGCAGAGGGAGACGCCGGAGCCGCTGCCCCAGAATACGGAGTTTTACGACGCGTCCATGGGGGAACGGCCCAACAGTCCCTCTCTGGGCCAGCCGGCGGAGGGGAAGCACCGGACTCTGCTGACCGCCGCATACGGCAGCCATGAGATCGAGGTCCGCCGCAGCTATGGCCTGACGGAGCTGATCGTGGACGGAAGGGTCTACGGACGGCAGGAGGGCGTCGTGGAAACCGGCTATACCATCCGCGCCCGGGTGAGCGGTCACGATGTGGAAACGGAGTTCACTTCCACCGGCAAGCAGCTGCTGCGGGTGGACGGCCAGGTCATTGCCCGGAAGCAGCGCCTGTTCTGAGTCCTGCATGAGTCCTGCATAGGAAAAGCACCGATGCCGCGCATCGGTGCTTTTTTGCTATTGCTTTTTCATTTGACGCAGGAACAGCAGCACGGCGGCGGCCAGGGCTGCGGCGGCATAGGCCAGCACCCACCACAGATGAGGCGTGAGCCCCGCCCAGTCTCCGGCCAGAGCCGCCCGATCCAGCTCCACCGCGTGGACAAAGGGCAGGGCATAGGCAATGCGCTTGAAGGCGCCGCCTACCAGCTCCAGATCGAACCAGGTGCCCGACAGCCAGGCCGTCAGATTGGTCAGCAGAGCGCCGCAGATGCCGCCTGCCTGCTTGACGTTCAGCACACTGCCGCACAGCAGGCCCAGGCCGATGAACAGCAGCGCCGCCGGCAGGTCCAGCAGCACCGCCCACAGCATCCGCACCGATACCGTCAGTCCCAGGGGAATGGCCGCCAGGCAGCAGACTGCCACCTGCACCGCCGCCATAGGCAGCAGCGGCAGCATATAGCCGAAGATGAAGTCCCCGGCAGTAAGGGGCGTGGTGTACAGCCGCTGCAAAAGGGCGCTCTCCCGGTCACGGGACACCAGAGTGGCGGAGAACAGGGCCACAAACGCCAGACCGAACACGGTGATGCCCGGGGTCAGGCGGTCGATCTCAAACAGGCTTACGGGGATGTTGGCCTGGATGGCGCTGAGCAGAAGCAGCAGCACCAGGGGAAAGCCCAGGCCGAAGCCCAGCGTCAGCGGATCCCGCACCAGCTCCAGCGTGGTGCGGCGGCAAAGTGCGCGCAGCTTCATCTTCCCGCCTCCCTTACCATGGCGATAAACGCGTCCTCAAATCTGTCACAGCCGGCCTGGCGCTTCAGCTCCTCCGGCGTGCCCAGGGCCAGCAGCCGGCCGTCCTTCATAATGCCCACCCGGTCGGACAGGGCCTCGGCCTCCTCCAGGTAGTGGGTAGTGAGGATCACGGTGATCCGGCCCTTCAGCTGGCGGACCACGTCCCACAGCTCCGCCCGGGCCAGCACGTCCAGCCCCAGGGTGGGCTCATCCAGAAACAGAATTTCAGGCCGGGCAACCAGGGCCATGGCGATGCTCAGGCGGCGCTGCCAGCCGCCGGAGAGCTTCCCGGCCCGGCGGGCCAGAATGGGCTCCAGCCCCAGGGCCCGGGACAGCTCCTCTGTGCGGGCGGCGGTCTCCTGCCGGGACAGACCGTGGACGCCGCACAGCAGCGCCAGATTCTCCCGGGCGGTGAGGTTGGGGGCCACGGCGGTCTCCTGGGGGGATACGCCGATGCAGCGCTTTACCCCGGCGGCATCCGACACAATGCTGCGGCCCAGCAGCCGGGCGTCGCCGCCGTCGGGCCGGGTCAGGCACGACAGCATTTTGATGGTGGTGGTCTTGCCTGCGCCGTTGACGCCCAGCAGGGCGAACAGCTCCCCCTGACGGACCGTCAGGTCCAGGCTGTCCACGGCGGTGATGGCCCTGTAGCGTTTGGTGAGACCCTGTATTTCAACGGCGTTCATTCCTGCGCCTCCTTTTCCTTGAATCGAGCCAGCAGACCCCTATAGGCGTCGGTCAGCGACGCGCTGATGAGCTCCGTGTCCCAGTCCAGAAACGACGTGGCCGCCATGGCGGCGATGCCGTGGACATAGATCCACATCTCCAGGTGGAACATCCGGGCGCTTTCCCGGCTGATGCCGGCGGCCTGCTGGATCAGGTCCAGCAGGGGCTCCACATCGTCTCCCAGACGGGCAGACGCGTCCTCGTGGCTGCGGTCCCGCATAAACAGCAGCCGGAACAGGGGCTTTTCCTGCTGGGCAAAGGCAATGTAGGCCATGCCGGAGGCCTTGTAGGGGGGATATTTCCCGGCCTCCATGGCCTGGGCGATGGTTTGGCCGTACAGCCGGTATCCGGCGGCCAGAACCTCCTGCTGCACCTCCTCCATGCTCCGGAACAGGCCGAAAATAGGCTTGACGGAGCAGCCCAGCCGGGCGGCCAGACTCCGGGCGGTAAGGCCCTCCGGCCCCGTCTCCCGGACAATATCCAGAGCAGCCCGGATGATCTCCTCCCGGGTAAATTTGACCTTCGGCGGCACAAATGCTCCTCCCTTCGTGATGAAAACTCATGTTGCGCAACAAGTGTTGCTTATTATAACAGAGAAAAATGCCCCTGTCAAGGGGCGGAATGGGAGAAGGCGCGGCCCAGAGCGGGCTGGGGGCAGCCTAAAGAATAGTTAAAGGCGAAGAAAAAACGGCATAGGGCAGCAGCCTGAATAGAAGCATACGCCCCCTGGAACCGATTTCTCCGGTTCCAGGGGGCGCTGTGTGTCGATAGAAAGACGGTTATTCCGCCTTGGCCTTCTTTTTCTGGGGCATGGGGATCTGGGCCAGGATCACGGCCGCAAACATCAGCACGCAGCCCAGGTATTCCCGGGCGGTCATCTGCTGGTGCAGGACAACGGCGCCGGCGATGACAGCGAACACGCTCTCCAGGCTCAGCAGAATGGTGACCACCGTGGGATTGGAGCCCTTCTGAGCCAGGATTTGCAGGGTGTAGCCCACGCCGCAGGAGAACACGCCCACATACAGCAGGGGCCAGATGCAGTCCAGCAGCACCTGGAAGCTGATGGTGTCGAAAAACAGGGCCAGAATGGTGGACCAGGTGCCGGCAAACAGGAATTGCAGGCAGCTGAGCTTCACACCGTCACAGGTGGCGGTGAAATGGTCGATCACCAGGATATGTACGGAAAAGCATATGGCACATACCAGCACCAGCAGGTCGCCGGGGGCCAGGGAGAAGCTGCCCTTGATACACAGCAGGTACAGAGCGCCCACGGACAGAGCCACGGCGATCCACACCGGCAGGCTGACCCTCCGCCGGAAGAACAGGCCGAACACCGGCACCAGCACCACATACAGGGCGGTGATGAACCCGGCCTTGCCGCCGTCGGTACCGGCCACAAGGCCTGCCTGCTGGAAGTTGGAGGCAATGGCCAGCACCGTGCCGCAGCAGAAGCCGCCCAGCCACAGCTGCCTGCGCTGGGCCTTCTTCTCCGCAGGGGAGAGCTGGGGCCGGTCCTTCCTGAAGCCGCTTGAAACGGCCAGAACCACCAGCAGGGACAGCACGGCGATGTAATACCGGGTGCCGTTGAAGGTAAACGCGCCCATGGCGTCGGCGCAGACGTCCTGGGCCACGAAGGCCGTGCCCCAGATAAAGGCCGCCAGAATGGGAAACACCACCTGGCGAAGCTGATTGTTTTTCATACGAATGCTCTCTCTCTTTCTTCTTATGCTTGCGGGCCGTCCTCGCCCCCGGCCGGGGCGTCGACGTGCCAATGAAACTTCTTTTCGGTGCCGGACAGCAGCCGCTGGATGTTGCCCCGGTGGCACCAGATCACCAGGGCCGCTATCGCCGCCGACAGGACGGTATACAGCCAGTTATGGCCCAGCAGGAAAAACACGGATACCGGCATGCTGGCCGTGGCGGCCACGGAGCCCAGGGACACATAGCGGGTCAGCAGCCACAGGCTTACGAACAGGCCCCAGGCGATCAGAGCCACCCGCCAGTCCAGCAGCAGCACCAGCACGCCGCCGGACAGGATGCCCTTGCCGCCCCGCAGTCCGAAGAACACCGGGAACATGTGCCCCAGCTCGCAGCCGATGCCTGCAATCAGCAGGCCCAGGGTCCAGTCGCCCACTACCCAGTGCATCAGATATCCGCCGATGAGGCAGGCCAGCACGGTTTTCCCCATGTCGCAGATGATGACGCACAGGGCATACCGGGCGCCGTAGGTCCGGTAGAAGTTCGTCAGGCCCGCGTTGCCGCTGCCGTGCTGGCGGACATCGTCCCGGATGATGAAATGGGAGGTCATTACCGACCCGTTGAAGCAGCCCAGCAGATACGACACCAGCAGCGTCAGGGCCACGGTAAATACCACAGACACGTCAGCTATCCTCCTCGCCCTTCTGGCGCACGGTCATGATGATGGGGGTGCCCTCCAGGCCGAACACGCTGCGGATCTGGTTTTCCAGATACCGGCGGTAGGAGAAGTGGAACAGCTTCTTGTCGTTGCAGAACACCACAAAATGGGGGGGACGGATGCCCACCTGGGTCATATAGTAGATCTTCAGGCGGCGGCCCTTGTCCGTGGGGGGCTGGACCCGGGTCTGGGCATCGGCCAGGACGGAGTTGAGCATTCCGGTGGTGATGCGCATGGACGCCTGCTCCCGGACATAGTTGATGAGCTCAAACAGGCGGCTGACCCGCTGGCCGGTCATGGCGGAGATGAACACGATGGGGGCGTAGGTCATATAGCTCAGGTCCCGGCGGATGTCCTCCCGCATGCGGTCCATGGTCTTGCCGTCCTTTTCCACCAGGTCCCACTTGTTCACCACAATGATGCAGGCCTTTCCGGCGTCGTGGGCCAGGCCCGCCACCTTGGTGTCCTGCTCGGTGACGCCGTCCTGGGCGTCGATCATAATGAGACACACGTCGCTGCGCTCGATGGCCATGGTGGCCCGGAGGACGCTGTATTTCTCGATGGCGTCGTCCACCTTGGACTTCTTTCGCATACCGGCGGTGTCGATGAAGTTATACTTGCCGGTAGCGTTTTCAAAGTAGCTGTCGATGGCGTCCCGGGTGGTACCGGCCACGTCGCTGACGATGACCCGCTGCTCGCCCAGGATCCGGTTGGTGAGGCTGGACTTGCCCACGTTGGGCTTGCCGATGATGGCTACCTGGACCACGTCGCTGTCCTCCTCCTCGTCCGTTTCCGGGGGGAAGTATTGCAGACAGGCGTCCAGCAGGTCGCCGGTGCCGTGACCATGGACGGCGGACACGGCGATGGGGTCGCCCAGACCCAGGTTGTAAAACTCATAGAACTCCGGGCCCGTGACGCCGGTGGAGTCCATCTTGTTCACTGCCAGAACGATGGGCTTTTTGGACCGCTGGAGCATTCCGGCCACCTCCTGGTCGGCGGCGGTCATACCGGTCTTGATGTCCGTTACCAGGACAATGACGGTGGCGTTGTCGATGGCGATCTGGGCCTGTTGGCGCATGAAGGCCAGGATCTGGTTGTCGGTGTTGGGCTCGATGCCGCCGGTGTCCACCAGGGTGAACTTGCGGCCGTTCCAGTCGGATTCACCGTAAATGCGGTCCCGGGTGACGCCGGGGGTGTCCTCCACAATGGAAAGACGCCGCCCGATGATCTTGTTGAACAGCATGGACTTGCCCACGTTGGGCCGGCCCACGATGGCAATCAGGGGCTTGGACATAGGGGTTTACCTCCTTCTATTTGGATGCGGCGGTCATTCCGCCGCGAACATGGCGTCCACCAGGGCGAAGCCGTCCTCGTCCACCACCTGGACGGGAACGCCCAGCTCCCGGCTCAGACGCTCCACGGTGTAGTCGTCCAGAAACACGGTCTCGCCGTGGCGCATCATGTGGATGGGGATCAGCACCCGATCCCCCAGGTCCCGTCCCCGCAGCTGGGCGGAGATATCCTGCCCGGTAAGCAGGCCCGCCACGTCGATGGTGTGGCCGAAGAAGTCGTTTTCCACGGCGATGACCTGCCCCCGCAGCCCGGGATAGTCCGCCTGGGCCCGCTGCACCAGGCCCCGGAGAAACGGAGCCGCCGCCGTGCCGGTGGCGATGGTGAAGGGGGAGAAGCGAACGGGCACGTCCACAGTGGAAAGGCCCGCCAGGAAATCATCCTCCAGAGAGCGCATGAGGCCCACGCCGTTTTCCAGCTGACGGTAGCCCTCGTAATACTCTGCCCGGGGCAGGGAACGGCCTGCCCGCAGGTACAGCTCGTCGGCGCAGAAGAAGCGCCGGGTGCCGAAGCGCTCCAGATTCTCCCGGCCGTATTCGTCGGCGATGTCGATGATCTCGGCGGCGGTGGCCGCATCCACGGGCCGGAGCTTAGCCAGGCCCTGGCGGTATTTGGTGATACCCACCGGCACCAGGGAGCAGCTGGAAAACTGCATCTCCGTCAGGTCCCGGAGGGTGCGGCGCAGCTGGTCCCCGTCGTTCCAGCCGGGGCAGACCACGATCTGCCCGTTCATCACGATCCCCGCCTTGCAGAAGGCCCGGATATAGTCCAGGGAGCGCAGGGCGTTTTTGTTGCCCAGCATGGTGCAGTGGAGCTGAGGGTCCGTGGTGTGGACGGAGACGTTGATGGGGCTGATGCGCAGGTCGATGATGCGCTGAGCCTCCCGGTCCGTCAGGTTGGTCAGGGTGATGTAGTTCCCCTGGAGGAAGCTGAGCCGGGCGTCGTCGTCCTTGAAATACAGGGTCTTGCGCATACCGGGAGGCATCTGGTCCACGAAGCAGAAGATGCAGTGGTTGGCGCAGGAACGCATATCGTCCATGAGGACGGTGTCAAAATTCAGGCCCAGGTCCCGGCCCTCGGGCTTGCGCAGGGACACGGTGCGCACGGTACCCGCAGGCTCCCGCAGCTCCAGGCAGCAGTCGGTATCGTAGCCGTAAAAGCGATAGTCCAGCACGTCGATGATCTGGTGCCCGTTGATGGTCAGCAGCTGCTCCCCGGGGGTGATCCCGGCCCGCTCCGCCGGACTGTGCCGGTCCACGGAGGTGATGATGGTGCTCATGTGTTGTTCCTCTTTACCTCAGGCGGCATAATACCGCAGTTTATCCAAACTATTATACCCAAGTTCTGCCGGTTTTGCAAGCACGATTCCGAGTTTTTGGGTAAGGGCAGTGTAGGACTACAAATTTGCGAACTATTTTGTAGTTGACTTCACTACATTTTGCATGATATACTATAAGAAAATTGGGGGGGTTGCTTATGATTGACTGATTTAAAGCCAATATTATCAATGTAGCGCCTGTGGTCATCAACAAATATACCCGGAGCAACGAGATTGCAGAGTATCCCTTTTCCGGTATGATTTCGATTAGAAAAGGAAGGTAAATGAAGATGAAAAAGCATTTATTTGCCCTGCTTGCGGCCCTGCTGTGTATGGTGATGCTGATGGGCTGTACGACCCATGCGGGGCCGGAGTCCAACAAGCTGACGGAGGCGGAGTCCAACAAGCTGACGGAGGCGGAGCTTCAGGAGCTTCAGGAGCTGTTTGCCCCGGGCAGCTGGTATGCCCAGGCCTGCACCAGCTACTATGAAGCGGCGGAGGCCGTGAATCTGCGCCGTCTGTTCTACGATGGCATCGGCTACGCGGGACTGATCTATGGACAGTGCTATGTGACCGATCGGGAGCGGGACTGGGTGCTGGAGCAGGAACCTGCGGCAGAGAATTATGGCATTTTCCGGGCGCCCCGGGCGGCCATGGATGACATTCTCCGGCAGTATTTTGACATCTCCCTGGACGATACCCGGAAAATGGGGCTGGATAACCTGCTCTATTGGGAAGAGGCCGACGCCTGGTACGCCACCCACACGGATACGGGCCTGAATACGGTGACGCTGACCGGTGGTGAGCGCACGGACGATGGCCTGCTGAAGCTATACTATTCCGGCGGCTGTATCACCCTGCGCCCCACGCAGGACGGACAGAGCCCGCAGCCCTATTTCATCGTTTCCAACCAGCCGGAGAGTTGATGCTGGTATCCCGGATATAATAGATATAGGAAAGGGGAGAGCGATCACGCTCTCCCTTTTATCGTATTGGCCACCAAAGACAACCCCCGGCTCTGCCGGGGGGAAAAAATAGCCTATGGCG
>ERZ1106954.627-NODE-627-length-30434-cov-5.713025_pt1 | contig 30434 bp, 28 predicted proteins | sample MGYA00403678_ERZ1106954 | MGnify/ENA primary metagenome ERZ1106954 (study PRJEB35170, sample SAMEA104062445) | human gut metagenome | biome: human gut; feature: human-associated habitat; material: faeces | place: Denmark | collected 2012-08-20 ... | reverse complement strand
CTTACTCGCACTCGCTGAAAAACTCCTCGTAGCTGGAGTCAAACCCGCCGTGCATTACGATAGTTCCCTTCGGCGACTCGGCATTGAATTTCAGCACCGGCATTTCACAGCCCTCGTAAGGTACTTTGACAAGCTTTACTATCGGACGTTCTCCGCTGAAAAAATCCGCGTAGTACTGAAAGAAAAGTTCCCGCGCCTTTTTCCATGCGTTCAGCCCGTTCTCGTCCTCCCAGTCGGTGTAGAACTCGGACATGCGGTACAGCGCCGCCGCGTTCTTTATGTGCCCCTGTTCCAGTTCGGAATCGGCTCTGCTTTTCAGCACTCTGTAAAAGTCAGACGCGCTCTTTATCGCCAGACCTATCTCCTTTGCGACTGCAAGGTCGCAGCCGTCCATGTTGACAAGGCGGTTCAGCTGGAAGCTTATTCCCGGTTCGCCGTTAAGTTTATGCATTCCGACAGGAATCTTCATCGGCTTTGTGATGTCGTACTTTTCCATTCTCAGAACCTTTCACTCAAAAAATGCTCTATCTCCGGCAGGTACAGGTCGGGGCGCATGACAAGCCCCATATGTCCGCCGTAGGTCTGCTTTACGACCGGGTCGGTGAAAATATCCACAAGCTTCTGCGAGTCCGCCTTGTCGAACATGTCGTTTTCCGGGATAAGAACAAGCACCTTTCCCGCAATGTAGCCGAAATCGCTCTTCTTGAATCTCTCCAGCCTGGTTATGTCGTTGGTCGCCTGAATGGCGCGCAGGAACATGTATCGGTAGCTTTCGTCCGAGCCGACGCATTCCAGGAACGAGACCGCATAGTTCTTCTCCTCATCAGTTTCGTTCCGGAAGTGCTTCTTGACCGATTCGACAAGCCTTACCCTCAGCTTATCGAATTTCGTATTTTTTATGTAAACCTTCATTAGCGGCATGTAGAGTTTTTCCTTTTTCACTGATTCAACATAGGTGGAATCAACGGTCAGCGTGGACACCATTATCAGTCCGCCGACCATGTACAGCTTTGCGTAAAGCTGCGCGAGGACTCCTCCGTCGCTGATGCCGACAAGTATCGGTGAATCTATACCAAGCTTTGTGAAAAGCGCTTTGAGTGCGGCTGCCATTTCGGTGTTCTTCCAGACTTTCAGCGGATATTTCATCATCACCACGCGATAATTCTTTTCCAGTGCGCAGACGTACTTTATCCAGAACTGATACATGTCCACGCCGTTAAGAAATACGACAGCGCGGCTGCCGCTGCCGGAGTCTATCACCTCAAATTCAAGCCCGCCGGCGTTCACTGAAGTGAATTTATGGGTCGTTAAAAACTCGTTGTACTCTTCGGTAAATGTTCTCATACTATACTGCCCTTTCCGCTGACGTAGACCTCTATCGTCCGCAGCAGCACCTGAACGCTGCTTTCCATCGAAGCTTTCACCATTGTGTCGCTGTGCTCCCTTATCGCATAGATGGATTTTATCAGATTCACGAACGTGCCCGCGTCAACGCCGGGTCTGACGTCGTTTATCAGCGACAGCCACAGTTCAGCAGTTTTTATCTGCTCGTCCGGGTCGAAAAGCACCTGCTTTTTTATGTGCTTTTTCAGCCAGAAGAAGTCCTCCACGGTCAGTCCGTTCATCAGGTCAAAATCGGAATGAAGATACTCGCTGAAGAACTCCATGAACTCGTGTGCGGACATCTTCCTGCGCCCGTTCAGCCTTGAAAGCAGCATTTTCTGCGTCTGTGCTCCCGTGTACTCGGCTACCTCAAGAATGAAATCCTCCTTCGAGCCGAAAAACATGTAGAAACTTCCCTTGGCTATCCCAACGGCGGCGGTCAGCTTTTCAACTGACATTTTCTGAAATCCAGGTTCTTTGCTGAGACGTATCCCGGCTTGTATCAGCGCGCTGCGGATATGCTCCAATTCTTCATCGGTAAATGCGGTCGGCACATCGTTTCCTCTTTCTGTGACCTAGTCCGCAACCTTTTCGGGTCTATCACCGTCAAAAACAGAATGCTTACTACCAGCACCACCGTCTTGACCATCGGCAGGAACGCCGTAAAACAGGTGCGTATCGCGCATTGCGCAAGCTGATCAACGTCCACGCCGACCTCCATGAAAACTCCGCATATTCCCAGCGGGCACAGTATGCCGCTCATCAAAAGAATCAGTCCCATAACGATTATCGTGAGGTAGGACATTCTCCTTATCCCGCGATTCCTTGCCCATTCCCCGGCGCCGTAGTTTGTCGCGATTATCGGCTGGAGATGTTTTGCAGGAAAAGTCAATCCAAAAATCATAGTCGAGAATTATGAGGACGTCGCATGCGGCGACTAAAGCCAGCATAAGGCTTTGTATCGCGATAGGCACAGCCAGCCTTGCAAGCTGCCTGTTGAAAGTCTTTTTATCAATAGGTTCTGTCATTTGCTTTTATCTCTTTCGGTTTCCCCCATTTTTTATCTCCATGTTGTTCCTTCCTGCCTTTATTCAATATCCGCCGTCCACTCCCTGAGCGCAGCGGAAAGCCGTCGGTCTATGTCCTTTCGGGTCTGCTCGCATTCGTCTGGGTAGTCCTTCGCCGCCCTGAAAATGAACCGCAGCACGAATTTCAGTCCCACCGGAAGCGCCGCGCGCAGCAGCGATTCCGGCAGCACGAAGTGCGTTCCGTGCTCATAGGCAAGCGCTTCGTACTCGCAATTGTGCGGACGCGTTTTCAGGCGCTCGTCCATCCTGCGGACGTACTTCCCCGCCTCCCAGAAGGAATCATCATCGGCGCCGATGAGGAACAGCTTACCGTGGATATTCTCTACTTTTATCATTTCATCTTCGGAATGCTCCCTTGCCTTTTCGGAATCAATAAACAAGCATGTCGTGCGCATGAAATCGCCAGAGCCTTTCGTTTCTTCCTGTACCTTATTCCAATATTCCGGGTGCTGATATACAAACGGCATGTACGGCAGAGGCTCACCTTTCCAGGAAAGCGTTGAAGCGCCCGGGACAGGTCATTCGCCGCAGCCGTCCTTTTTTCCCTGCTCGAATCCCTGCCATATGAAGTCGCTTGCCGTAAGCCCGAAAGTCAGTGTTATATCAGGAAAATACGACGCCGCAGCGAGGGAACCCATTCCCGCCGTGCTCATTCCCATAACGCCCATCTTTCTTGTTCCGTGGGCTTTAAGCCACGCAATGGCAGCCGCGTAACGCTCCAGCGGCATGTTAACGTGGCTGTAGTTCTTTTTCCCTGGGGACATGCAGAGCGCGTTCACGCCGTTCTTATGCAGCCACTTTACTCCGCACTTCGCCATATAGTCGTTGGGGTCATCTCCGAACAATCCAAGCACCGTGCAGTCCGAACCATGCGGGTTTTCATAATATGTTCCGTAGAATCCGTCCTTTTCTATGCTGAAAAATATTTTTTTCATAAGCAGCTCCTGTAAACTAAGTTAGATGCAGCTAACTGCAACGTCAAATAAAAGGAACACAGCGTACCCCCATATAAAATAATACCACAAAATATAAAAGAAGTCAAGCGGATATTTCTATGGCAATACCGCACAAAGATTGTGCGTGTATTGCGCAGTCAGTTTTGCCAATAATACGCTTCGCTTATTGGCAAAACTCGATTTTTCGTCAGATTGTACAATGAGGAGTTGTTGACGGAAGCGATAGCGTTTTCAGCGGCGTTGGCTACCCGACCAGTAAGTTTGCGGTAAACGGCATGACCAAGAGCCTTGCGCGCGAACTCGGACGCAGCGGCATACGCGTAAATGCGGTCGCACCTGGCGTTACAAGAACGGATATGGTCGCGGCGCTTCCTGCTGAGATTGTGGAGCGTATCTCCGCGCCGATACCACTGGGGCGTATCGGCGAGCCGGAGGAAGTCGCAAATGTGTTTCTGTTCCTCGCAAGCGACCTTTCCAGCTATGTCACTGGAACCGTGATCTCAGTGGACGGAGCCGCTCAGACCTGATGACCAGTCGCTCCGCTTAAATCAAAGAATTGACCGCCAGGCTCAGAGTCTGGCGGTTTTGCATATTGAACCAGGGTAATTAAAAAGCTATTCCCGCTCTTCCTTGAGACATTCCACCATGTCTATCTTTTTCAGCTTCCGCGCGGAAAGCGCAATGGACAGGACGTAGGCTGCCGCTATGAAAACGGCGCTGATCAGAAGCGTTTTTCCGGTCAGCAAAATTGACATCATTACACCGCCAGAAGCTGCGTTTGCGCGGGCTATCATGTCTGCAAGCGCAAGTCCGAATGGGATCCCCAGCGCAAATCCCACCGGCACCAGCAGGTGATTTGGAGACAGTACCAGCCGGCGTAACTCCTGGCCGCGGTAGCCGAGCACTTCCAGCGTGGAAATGCTGCGGCGGTTCTCCTCGATTATCATTCCTGAAAGCAGTATCACTACCAGTATGCATATGAGCGAGCCGATGACTTTCACGATGGAAAGGACTACCCGCGCGGTGTTAAGAGCGCTTTCGGTGCTGCGGCGGTAATCCTCCAGCGAGGTGCTTTTTTTGAGAAGCTCCGGCGGGATATTGAGAGATCCCTCGCTGATTATCACGTTGAATTCTTCCGCGTTCCTGCCTATGATCTGCGCGACGTTCGCTTTGCTGGTTATCATCAGCGAGAGCACGTCGTTTTCTACGATGTCGCTTATCGTGATGGTGGTGTGCTCCATTGATATCAGATCGTAGAATGTAAATTCATCGCCGGATTCCACGCCGAATATCCTTGCGGCGGAAGATGTCATATAGAACCCGCCGTATTCCATGGAAGCGCCGGAGATTGTTTCAGCTGTAAGCAGTGGGCAGCCCTCGTCGTATCCTATCAGATTGAACATGCTGTCAGTGCCGTCCACCCCGAAAGATACGTCCATGATACCATATCCCCCGTAGTTGTTTTCGGACTGGAAATCCCTAAAGCCGTACTCGTACTGACCGCCCATCATAGCCAGCGGGACTTTGTTGTCAAGCATATCATCGTAAGCGTCCTGATACACTCCGGCTAAAATTACCGCCATCGAAGCGACCGCGATACCGACTATCATGGTAAGGCTGCGTGAAATGTTGCCGCAAAGACTGCGAATGCCGTACAGCAGCGGAAAAGGCAGCCTGCTACGGCTCAGCATATGCGCGGTCTTTCCCTTTGCGGAGCCTTTCAGTAGCGGGACGATATCCTGTCCCAGCGCCCTTGCGAGCACTAGCAGCGCGCTTGCCCCATAGGCGGTGGGAGGAATTAGCAGCGCGGCGATAAGTATTCCGACAGGCACCTGCACCTGATACACGATGTGCTCCGCAAAGCTGAACATATACAGATTGAACAGCTTCGCAAAGGGATAGCACAGCGCAAGCCCAAGGACGTCTCCGAAAACGGCGGGGATAAGCGCGTACCACATATAGTGCCGAATAAGTTCGCCCCGACGGTATCCTAGAGCCATCAGTGTGCCGATGGTCCGGCTTTCCCGCCTGACTGTCCGTCCGAGCACCATTGCTATAACCACGACAACGACCAGCATGATTATAGGGCTGTAGACTGAGAATTCTGCCTCAATGTCGGCTGCCTGGCTCAGCAGTCCTCCTGTTCTTGGGTTAGCGGATTTCCCGATGTATTCCAGTGTTCCGTACCTGCTGTAGACCGCGGCGCGGAAATCCACTTCCTGCGCCGTATCCGGATATTTCACCGAGTAGTAGCTGGAATACCCGCCTATGGAGCGCATTGTGTTTTCGCTTATTAGCGCAATGCCGAAATCGGTGCTGTTGGGGAAGCTGTCCTCGAAATTGGCGTACATCGCCGCGTAATCCGGTTTTAAGCACAGTCCGTTTATCTCGAAGTCAATTCCGGCAAGCGTTATGTAGTCGCCGACCGACAGTCCCTGAGCCTTTGCGTAGTTGTACGTCAGGAGAACACAGTTGTCCCCGCTGAGCGGCTTGCCCTCCAGAATGACCGCCTTGTTCGTTTTCTGCGTGTCTGCGAACAGCCGGACAGTCGTTTCGCCGTAAGATATATTCCGAAAGCGCTGACGTTCAAGAATAACGTTAAATTCGCTTTCTAGCGCGGTTATGTCCTGGTCGGAAATGGGCGATGAAACGGTGAACTGACCGTCCTCAAGGTCGCTTTCCTCAAACAGTCTGGTGTAAGTCCCGCTGGCAGTCCTGCTGACGGAAAACGCGCCTACCCACAGCATTATGCAAAGCGCGGTCAGGAGCGAACCGGTGAGGTAAAAGGACAGGTTCTTTCTCAGACCCCGAAGTATCTTCTTTTGCAGAGTCATCAGATGTCCAGCTCCTTTACCGGTTTCCTTGTGTTGATGATGTTTTCTACTATCCTGCCATCGTGAATGCGCAGGATACGGTCAGCCATGGGCGCTATGTTTTCATTGTGGGTAATCAGCAGAATGGTCGTGCGATACTTGACGTTTATTTTCTGGAGAAGCTGAAGAACGTCCCGCGAGGTCTTTGAATCCAGCGCGCCCGTAGGCTCGTCGCAGAGCAGTATCGCGGGATTTTTTATCAGCGCGCGGGCAATGGCGCAGCGCTGCTGCTGACCTCCGGAAAGCTGCTCGGGAAAGTGTGCAGCGTGCCTTTCAAGTCCCAGGTCTTTCAGCAGTTCTTCAATGGAAAGCGGGGCTGCGGATATATCCCGGACTACCTTGATATTTTCCCGGACGGTGAGTTCTCCTATCAGGTTGTATGTCTGAAACACGATGCCGACCTTATTGCGTCGGTATTCCCGGAGTTCCTTTTTAGATATGGAGCTGAGATCGCAGCCGTCAACGATTATCGTGCCATCGTCCGCGCTGTCAAGCCCGCCGAGCATGTTCAGCAGTGTGCTCTTTCCCGAGCCGGAGGGACCGAGAATAACGCACATTTCACCCTTTTCAAGCTCCAGAGAAGCGTGATCCAGTGCGAAGATCGTGTTTTCTCCCTCGCCGTATTTCTTTACAACATCTTTCATCTGAATATACATTTCAGCACGTTCCTTTCCCGTTATCCGTGTTTCCGCTGAGGTAGTCGAGCATCATATCGAATATCGTCCTGAGATTCTTCTCGAACGCTTCCTGACAGAATGCGCCGCGGTTCTCTATCGCAAGGTTTACAAGCTTCGCGAAGTTTGCGATGTAAGCGTAGTCCACGTCCTCGCGCACGCCGTCCACATATTCCAGCACAAGCTTTGTGGTCTTTACAGCGTGTTCCTGGGAGAAAAACTTCCGGGTCTCCTCCATTTCCTGCATGACCGTTATGTCGTCCGGCGTGAAATGGAATGAGAACGCCGTGTCCGGACGAAACAGTTCCACATAGTACTTGTAGAACTCCGCTATCGGTATTTTGTCCCTGCCGCCGATTTTGTTTCTCAGTTCCCGCTCTGACGCGGCGTCGAAGTCGTCCATTATTTCAGCCACAAGCTGACCCTTGGTCGCGTAAAAATTGTAAAAGGTGCCTTTGGCTATGCCGACGCTCTCCGCAAGTTCGGCGACCGTTGTCTTGCGTACCCCTTTCGTCTTGAACAGCCGGAGAGCCGCTTCCTTTATCTGCCGGCTTATCTCATGGCGTTTTTTCTCGCTGAAAATTACGGGCATTATCGTTCCCTCCTGCCTAAAATGACTGTTTTGTATACGGGTCATTTACATTATACAACACTAACTCATCGTTTGTCAAGAACGGTAAACAAAAAATCAGCAGAACTTATTTCTGCAGCAGGTTATTTGACTTTTCTTCAGCGAAGCATTATAATTAAAAAAAGATTCTGAGGTTTACGGGTGAGGGTATGGTTTTAAGGAAGCTAAAATTCAAAAAAATTTTGAGTAAAATATGTAAAGCTATATTGACAATATCATTCTCGACCTTCATGATTAATTCCGGATAATGTTTCTGGTCAACAATGAGATGAACTGTCGTAATCATCAGCACGCTTTACTGCGGGATTCACCGTCCGCCACCATATAGCGGCAGTGATCCCGGAGCCTGTCGAAAAATCTGCGCATGCCGATACCGGACTTCCGCGCCTCGCCCGGGTTTAGGTTGGTTGTGACAATAAGCAGCTTGCCGGAGCAGTCAACGCGACGAACACGCCGCAAATCCACCCAAACAAAACGTTGATACGATCGTCCTTATGACGTCCTGCAAAGCTCTTCTGACAGCGACTTGCAGCCATCCTATTTGGGTTGCTCGTGCGATATGCCTTACAGCCAGATGGGCGCACGTCACCGTGCGCCCATCATTTTGTTCAGTTTTCGTCAGCGGATCATGCGCTCAGCCCGACCAGCCATCTGAGTACCGTACTGGCGTCGGCACAGTTGACCAGTCCATCACCGTTGAGGTCAATTAGCTGGAGGTTTTCGCCCGAATCAAGCCCTACTGAATAGCGCAGCAGCGCAACCGCGTCGTAAATGTCAAGAATGCCGTTGTTGTCAAAGTCGCCCTGCCTGTCGCTGTATCTGCATACCATTACTGCGTATTCACCCGGAGCGCTCATGCCCGGTATAACGGCAGTGCCGTCCTCTGCAAGCTTTACGCAGGTCTGGAATACAAGCTTGCCGTCTATCAGCTTGTAGACATTCGCGAACTCGCCTGCATACCGCTTCAGAAACGTAAACCTGATCTCGGCAGGAATATCAGCGCTTATCCTGTATTTGCCGCCCGATACCCCGCGCAGCGAACTAGTGTCAACAGAACCGGGAAGCAGCGAAAGATCGACTGCGGATACAGCAGTTATCTCTGCGCCGTCAACAAGCCAGCTTTTTGTGCTGTCGTAAACGAACTCGACCCTTATCTTCCTGTCCGCGATTGCCTTAATGACCTCCGCGGGAACTGTGGTTTCGCCATTTAGAGAAATAGTCGCGCTGCCGCCGTTCTGTCTGCCAAGGTCTGCGGCAATGTCCGACCAGGTCTTCTGCTCGCCATTTATTGAGGGATTTCTTTCGGTCGTGTTATCTCTGCTGTGTGATCCTCCGCTTACATGACCGCCCGAGCTTCCGCCGCCCTTCTTGGGTGTTATAATGTAGCCGCACACTGTGCAGTACTCAGCCTTTGCGGAGGTAGCTTCGCCGCTTGAAACATGGCTCTCCGTTGCGGTCACGGCGTCGCAGTATTCGCACTTGTGCCAGTGACCGTTCTTGTCGTATGTGTACTTTACCGACCACTTGTGGTCTGTCTTTGCAATGATCACTTCCGCAAGAGAGACCTCCGTCGCTGCAGCCTCGTCGCTGTAATACTTTGCGCAGGTTTCACATTCCCAGTACTCGACATTGCCGGTATTCTGGCAGGTAGCCTGCACGGCTGCATGGTGAACGAGCTTGCCGTGTCCCGAATTTACCGTCTTGAAAACAGCCGCGCTGGCGTTCAGTTCGTCAGTTTCCTTGTAGCGGAGATATGCGGTAACGTCCTTAAGATGAGCAACTGCAGTGGTGTTTACGTTGCTCCATGTCTTGCCGTCAAAACTGTATTCAACACCCTTAAGCTTGGTCTTTATCGTCGCTGTAAGTTTGCTGCCATCGTTGGTGAATACTACGTCAAATGCAGTGGGATCGGGCGCGTTCTGGTTATCCTTGGCAGTCAGGGTGATCTTAACGGCGAATGTAACGCTCTCATAGTTGTCCGAAGCAAGCGTAATTGTGAACGAGCCTGTCTTGCCTATATCGTCAGCAGTATTCGGGCCGAGATGGAAAGTGAACTTTCCGTCGGAATAGCAGGTATTCGGGAAAATTCCCGCAACTATTGTACCATCTTTTTTAGCGCGGTCTACGGTTACCTGTCCCATATTCTCGGGAAGTCCTGCAATGTTTACCGTTATATCCTTGTCGGTTGACCACCTGTACGAAACCTCGGTATCGGAAAGCGTTTTAGCCGCGGCCTTTTCTATCGTGAACTTCCAGCTCTCGTCTGAAAGGTCGGCAGCCGCCTTGTAGTTGTCGCCCCCGGCAGCGCTTATCGTAAATGTGTATGTGCCTGCGCTGACAGGTGAAGATGTGAGCAGATTGCCGCTCTCGTCGTAATACTTTACGGTGATTTCGCCAACGCCGCTAGACTTAGCCGTTACGCTTGCAGCCTTTGCCGTGTTGTCGAATGTCCTGTCGGCAGGGAGCGTAACATCAAAGTCAGCCGCTGTAAGCGCCTTCTTGCCGATTTTTACAACAAAGTTCTCAAAGTAATTCTCGGGGAAATAACCCGACCCGTTATAAATGAGCTTGAATGTTTCATCGCCCGCGGTATCCGCCCTATGCTTAAACGTTTTGCCAAGAAGGATAAGCGGTTCAGTTTCATCGCCGACCAATACCTTAAATGAGCCGTTAGGGTCTTCAATGGTAATATCGTTGCCGTAAAAGTCGTTTTCAAAGGTTATCAGCGCATTTGTTGTGAACTCGATGTCGTCGCCATAAACAGGCTCTTTATCGCCGACGCGGTTAAGCTCAAGCTTTTTGACGTACTTAACGGACGGTACATAGGTGCTTCCCTTAAGCGAGGGATAATATGCAACGCCGTTTTCCGTATCGTTGAGCCGCTTCTCCCAAATACTTCCGTCAAAGCCCATCTTTTCAAGCGCGCCGTAAGACGTCATCTCAAGGGTTGTAAGACCTGTGCCGCTTTCTTCTTCGTCAAATTGGCAAACCTCATTGTTGTAATAGCAATTTTCAGAGGGAGAAAGACTGATCAGCCCCACTTTGCTATCATTGAGTGCTGTACCTACAAAGTAGCAGGATTTCAGCTCAGAACCCTCTTTGCCAAGCGCAGCGATACCGCCGACCAGCCCATTCGTGGCTTCAACATTTGCCAGGGCAAAGCAGTTGCTGATCGTTTTGTTATTAAGACCGCAGACAGCGCCGGTATGGTTTGCACCGCCACAGATTTTTCCATCAAAGGAGCAGCCGTAAATCGTGCCGTCGTTTACTGCGCAGATACCGCCGGAATAATTATCCGTGCTGCTCCCCACCGAGCTGTCAATATTGCCCTTGACCGCGAGGTTAATGATAGTACCCTTGTTTGTGCCAAACAGTCCACAGGTGCTGTCGTCTGTCAGGGTTACAGTGTGACCGTTGCCGCTGAACATGCCGCTGAACGTACCCGTACTCAGGCTCGTCGGAATTAAATCACTAGGCGCCAGTGAACAAGCAAGGGTTATATCGTCGCCGAGAACGAAATTTTCAGACCACTTCACGTCCCACTGCCAATAGGTACGAAAAACATCTTCTGAACTGATAAGGATGTAGGACTGCCAGTCGTCCCTGCCGCCTGCGTAGGCGAAGTTATAGACATCTCCGGTAATGGGCTTAGGTTCGCCGAAGCACTTAAGGCTCATATAATAGCAGGTTTTTGTGCCGAATTTGCCGTCTTTTGCGTCGGGAGTAACAGCAACTCCCTTTCCTGCATTCCAGATATCGGGGTCGAAGCTGTCGATATTATCGCCGCAAAGGATCTCGGTTTTGTAGGAATAATTATCGCCTCTGTTGGTTATGGTATTCCCGCCATTGATAAGGTTTATCGACCCGCTTACATCCATGTCAAACCGGCAATGGCTCAATTCTGAGCTGCCGCCATAGGAAATGCCGTTGCCATATCCGCAGATACCGCCGACAATTGCAGAGCCTGTGAAACCGCTGACCTTGCCAACGCTTACACAGTACACTACTACAGGGTCTTTACCATACATTTCTCCGCAAATGCCGCCTATATAATCCTTACCGCTTACATCAGCCGAGTTAAAGCAGTTGGATATTGTGGCATAGTTTGTGCCGCATATACCGCCAACCTTGCCTTTACGCTGCGTGCTCACCGATTGCTTTACTTCACCGTCAAAGGAGCAGCTGTAAATCGTGCCTTCATTCTTTGCGCAGATACCGCCGATATACTCCTCGCCGGTAACTTCGCCGCTTACAGCGAGGTTCATTATCAGACCCTTGTTTGTACCGAACAGGCCGACTAAATCATCATCATAATTCACTCTGATATTACTGATGGTATGCCCGTTGCCGCTGAACTTTCCCGTAAAAGAAGTGCCGCTCTTATATGCTATGGGACGATAATTGTTGCCGCCAAAATCGATATCTTTGGCAAGAACGTAGTTTCCGGAAAGATTTTCATCAATTTTCCTGAAATCCTCAACCGAAGCGACAGGCTCATATGTTTCCCATGTTACCGTGCCGTCAAGGCTGAAGTTATATACGGGCGTTGATTCCAGAACCTCAGGCGTGCCAACGTTCTTAAGGCTGATATATGTTGCCGTCCTTGCGCCTGCTCTGCCGTCTATGTCAGTCACTTCATTGCGTCCCGCCTGCCATACCGTGTCGGCAAAGTCAGTCGGAAGTTCGCCGCTAAGCTCGGCGGTTGTCAGACCCTTTAATGTTTCGGTATCGCGGTCGTCAAAAGCGTCATAAATTGCTTTAAGCCCTGCGCTTACTTCGCTGTCAAAGTAGCTGTTTGTTATTTTAGCTCCGTACGCATACCCGCAAACACCGCCAATATCACCACTGTCCGTGCCGGAAGTCTTGCCAACGCTTATGCAATAACTAACAGTTGAATTGTTTATGGACTGACCGACAATTCCGCCGATGTTTCCGTTGGAAGATTTACGCGCTACATCGCTTGAATTTAAGCAGTTTTCGATATCTCCGCCGCTGTTACTGCCGCAAATACCGCCGACGCTACTATCGCCGCTTACCGTGCCGTCCGCCACGCAGCGCATAATCCCGCCTTTATTCTCGCCGCAGATACCGCCGACATAGCTTTTAGTGCCATTTACAGTTCCGCTGAACGAGCAGTCAGCAATACGGCCGCCACTTGCATTAGAAGCGCAGATACCACCGACATATGCCGTTCCGCTGACATCTGCCTCAACTGAAAGGTTAATAATCGTGCCTTTGTTAGCGCCGAACAAGCCGGAATACGACCCGAGTTCACGTTTAACTGTCACGTTCAAGATTTTATGACCGTCGCCGCTGAAATTGCCGCTAAACGGCATGGAAAGCCCTGAGCCTGTAACAGACTCGGAGTCGCCGATGGGTTCAATCACCTCTCCCTCAAAGTTGATATCATTCTTGAGTACATAATTCCCCGAAAGATTATTCGCGATATTCTTGAAATCTTTCGCTGTTTCTATATATGTAAAGTCTTCAAAAGTTTTGCCGTTACCGCTGATGCTGAAATCGTATTGCTGTTTGCCGTCTGTTTTCACAGCAGTTCTTCCAACGCCTTTAAGGCTCGGATAAGTATAGATTGCCGTCTTATATCTGCCGTCTGTTTTGCTGTCCTCTGAGCCTTCGTACCAGACAGAGTCGTCTAAGCTGCCCGGTAAATAACCGCTGCAAAGCACTGCGGAGGTCATGGCTGTGCCGTCTCCGTTAAGATTGCCGCACACGTCTTCGTCGTAGTAGCACTCAGTCACAGTTCCGTTGTCTTTGCTGACGCCATAACCTACGCCGTTTGCGCTAATTACCTTGCCAAAGTTCAGGCAAGACTTAACGATGCCGCCATTATTATCGCTGCATATTCCGCCCGCTAAATAATTCTCATTCGTTCCTGTCTGAGTAATAGTTCCGGCGTTATAGCAGTTTTCGATCGTGCCCTGATAGTTCATGCCGGATATACCTGCGGCTTTGCCATTCTCTGTTGTTAAATCCGCTTTATTATAGCATTGGGATATAGTGCTGTAATTCCTGCCGCTGATACCACCAATACCAGAAGATTTATCCACAATTGTACCGCTGTCTACGCCGCATTTTTCAATTGTTCCATAGTTGGCTGCACATATTGCGCCCGCAGCCTTTTCGCCATAAGCGGCATTGATATTCACATTTTTAATAAAAAGATTCTTGATAGTGCCTCGGCTGCAGCCAAACAATCCCAAAAATCCTCCATCTGTCTTTTGGGTTATCGTAAGGTTGGATATCGTATGACCGTCGCCGTCAAAATTACCATTAAACCAATAGGTTGAATCATTTTTTCCTATCGGTGCCCACTCCATGCCTCCGAGGTCGATATCATTGTATAGCTTGAAATACACGCCATCATAGTGAGCGATGCCGCTGTTGTTTACCTGCTGCGCAATAGCAGCAAGGTCTGCGGCTGTCGATATCCTATACGGGTTGCCTGACGAGCCGTCGCCGCCGGAAAAAGATGCCGCGCTTGCCGTTGTCGTCGGAATTATTAACACAGCCGCTGCAATAAACAGCAGCAATGCAATCCCAACTGAAATCAGCCGATTTCTCGTTTTTTTCATATGTACCTCCCAATTTTCGGGCTTGCTAAGCTAAGCCCTTTTAGTCATACCATTATATATTACATTATACTGAGATTTTTGGGATTTGTCAATAACTTTACGAGGATTTGTGCCCGGATTTTACAGATCCTTTTAATTTGTTGAACTATCAGAGGCCGGCAGAGGAGTCAGTATCACGCAGCGTGAAGTTCCCTATAAGGCCCTTCATCGTTGCAGCCTGCGCCGAAAGCTCCTCGGAAGCCGCAGCGGATTCCTCCGCAGTCGCGGAGTTCGTCTGGACTACGTTGGAGATCTGATCGATCCCTATGGAGATCTGCTTGACGGAATCCGCAGCCTCCTTTGTGGAATCGGAGATCTTGTTGTTGATCTCCTCGACCTTTGCAGCGGATTCTACAACCGCCGTCATCATCTCGGCAGCTTCGTTCACGATGGCGCTGCCGTTTTCAATTGCGGAAACGGTGCCTTCGATCATGTTCGTGGTGTTCTGTGCAGCCTCGCCGGACTTGGCGGCAAGGTTGCGCACCTCGTCAGCCACGACCGCGAAGCCCTTTCCGGCTTCACCCGCACGCGCGGCTTCTATCGCTGCGTTCAGCGCGAGTATATTCGTCTGGAACGCGATGTCCTCGATGGTCTTGATAATGTTCTTGGTCTCTGCGGAGGAATTCTTGATCTCCTCCATCGCTTTTATTCTGGTACTGAAAATTCCCCGGATCTTGCTCCGGGGAATTTTTGTATCACTTCTATCATTATTTTGCAAGGTCCCTGATTATCGCAGAAATGTTGTCTAGCTGTTCGCTGTCCAGCTTTTTGAGGTTCTCGACCACTTCCCGAATCTTTTCCGGATTCTTGTTTTCCGCGTCGAAAAACTCGTCGGGAGTGATGTTCAGGTATTCGCATATATAGAAAAATCCCGTCATGGACGGCAGTGCCTTGCCATTTTCAATATTATTGATGTAGCTGGCATTCTGTCCGATGGACAGGCTCATGTCCCTTGCCGATACTCCCTTTTCACTGCGGAGCTGCGCCAGACGCAGCGAGAACTCCTTTTCCGTCATTCAATATCACCTCTGTGATATATTTTATCCTACACGATAGCGTTTTATATGTGAACAATTCCGCAATTAATATTGAAATGCGTGATACAATATGCTATAATGCGGTTAAATGTTAGATTTGATATCTTACAAGACAGAAAACTGACTATGAACCGAAACTGTGTACTTATTGATACAGAAACCTACAAACAGTATTCTGCTCCCTAAAAGCAACAATTTTCGCACTCACAAGGTGTTATAATAAACAAAAACAGGAGGAATACACAATGAAACACAAATTATTTTCTTTTTCAGTAATATTAGCGGCAATTCTTTCGCTTACTGCCTGCGGATCCGGAGAATCTGCGGCAGATGTGAACTATTCGGAAATCGCTGCTTCTGACGGCAGTCTGGTTTTCACGACATCTTCTACGCCCGAAATCTCGACCGAGCCGTCAGTTGAGCCAATAATTCCGTCATCCGAGATACCCGAGGAAACTTCGGCTGTTCCGACAACAGAAGTCACAACCGTCACCTCAGCAACCGAAACGATAGTCACAGTGCCTGCTCCGGAACCGTCAGAATATCAGGAACTCAAAGTGCATTTCCTTGACGTTGGACAGGGCGACAGCTGTTTCATTGAGTTTCCGAACAAAGAAACCATGCTCATTGACGCCGGCGAAAGCGAGTACGCCGACAGCATTGTAACCTACATATACGGTCAGGGTTACGATACATTGGATTATGTTGTAGCTACCCACCCTCACGCCGACCACATCGGCGGCATGGCGGACGTACTCAACACGTTCAATATCAAGGATTTCTATGCTACATCGTTCACGACGACAACGCAGACATACGAGCGTATGTTGGACGCAGTTGAGAACAGTGGGGCGGCAGTTCATGAAGTAATGGCTGGCTCGGTTATCCTTGATGAGCCGGAGCTTCTGATAGAGGTAGTTGCTCCGAAAACTCTCAGCGATGACAGCAACAACAGTTCCGTGGTAATCAAGCTGACGTACGGCGAGAACAAATTTCTTTTCACCGGAGACGCTGAAAAATCCGAGGAAGATGACATCTGGACTAACATTAAATGCGATGTTTTGAAAGTCGGACACCATGGCTCTGCTACCTCGTCGTCTGCTAATTTTCTCAAAAAAGTTGACCCGACTTACGCTGTGATAAGCTGCGGAATGGACAACAAATACGGACACCCCACGGACATTGTACTGGAACGCCTGAACAGCCGAAACATCGAGGTTTTCCGTACCGACCTGCAAGGCACGATAGTGTTCACCTCTGACGGAAAGAACATCAGCGTTGACAAACAGCCGAGTGCGTATCAGCCGCCAGTCCAGACTACTGCCGCAACATCACAAACAACTGTTCAGACCACCATTCAGACGACCGCTGCGGAAGTTCAGCCGGTTGGAACACAGTACATTCTGAACACCAACACTAAGAAGATACACTATCCCAGTTGTTCGGCAGTCAAGCAGATGAAAGATTCAAACAAGGATTACACTGAGGATTTTGACGGAGCAGTTGCAAGTGGGTATGTGCCTTGTAAAAAATGCAATCCAAATTGAATTTTAACTGAATATTATAACAAACGCCTTGCAAAAATTTAGTTCTGCAAGACGTTTATTATTTTGTTTATTATTTTTTCAAATCAAGCCTCATAAGGTAATCAGTCTGAACATCGCTCCCAATAACGAATGAATGCTCATCTATTGTATGGAATCCGTGCTTTTTATAGAATGTGAGCGCTTTCTCGTTCTTCTCCCAGACGCCGAGCCAGATATAATCTTTACCGCGCTCTTTGGCTATGGAAATTGCCTTGTCCATAAGCAAAGTGCCAAGACCCTCTCCCTGATATTTTGACAGGACATATACTCGCTCAATCTCTAGTGAAGCCTTGTCGTTGACGTCAGACTGTGAAGGCGCTTCATTCAGTTTCATATAGCCAGCCAGTTCCTCACCGGAATAAATGAAGAAAAATGACGTGTTCCCGTCGCGAGTTCCCTGTTTATTACCGAACACATCCCTGCAATGGGCGGCGGTATGACAGCAACGATGAAGGGCGAATATCAGCACTTGGCAAAGCTGATAAGCAGTTTTGCCCATAATATGAGCCGTATCGAAGCCGGGCTTTACAACATTGACCGCCGTATAAATCAGGTCAAAACAAATCTTTCAAATCTGAGGGTGGACTATGATGAAGCACCGAAGATCGTTTTAGCACCTTTTCCTCAGCAGGCGGAGCTTGAAAGCAAGTCGGAAAGGCTTGAAAAGCTGACTACGGCGCTTAACTTAGCGGCTATCGAAGCTAAGAAAAATGCTCCAAAGCGTGAACAGACTTGCTATTTCCAGAGGGCGCAGTTAAAGCGTGAAGCAGCAAGGATAGCAAAGAAGAAGTCTTCACCTTAAGAAAATAATGGCTCAGGATAAGAAGAAGTCCTGGCTGGAATAGCGCAACCTTGGGACCAATTGATTCAAGGTTAAAGCGGAAACTCAATATGGGTTTCCGCTTTATCTTTATGCTGAAAACTGAATTGAAACGAAAGAACATATTTCTCAATAAAATTGTAAAATTTCAGCGAAATACCAACTTTTCACTTGAAATATATGTCGTTTTGTGCTATAATAAAAATAAGTGTATTCATGATATGGAGGAACGATATGCTAACTCAGAATTTATCTCAAAAACAGATTGAAGCCGTAACCGCTATTGATGATGATGTTGAAATCATAGCGTGTGCTGGAGCTGGAAAAACGGGTGTCGTTACTCGCCGTATCATTAACATTCTGAAAACCAAGCCTGAAATATCTCCTGAGAATATCGTAGCTTTTACTTTCACAAAAAAAGCTGCGGAAGAGTTGAAAAGTCGTATCTACACTATAGGACAATCTATTCTTGGCAATACTCAAGGTTTCGCAAATATGTACATTGGAACTATACATGGATTTTGCTTGAATATGCTTCAAGAATTCCTTCCAGAATTCCAGCCTTTTTCCGTTCTTGATGAAATACACGCCAAACTTTTTGTAGAACGTTACTACACGGAAGTCGGTATGGAAGATATGGGGTTGCAAAAGTATATTGAAACCAATCTTTTTGTGCAGGCTATGAGCTTACTTAATGAAAACTGGTTTGATGAGCATAAATGGGACGACAATGTACGCTCCGCATTTAAAAAGTATAAGAATAAGTTGTATTCTGAGAAGTATTTTGACTACTCTCTTATTCTTCGTGAAATGGTTGAGCAGTTAGAGAGTAACATCATTTTTCGTGGCATTGTAGCCGATAAAGTGAAGTATCTGACTGTTGACGAATATCAGGACACCAACCCTGCGCAGGAACGGCTAATTTCGATACTGAAGGAGTTGGGGGCTAACCTTTGCGTTGTTGGTGATGATGATCAAACGATCTATCAGTTCAGAGGTAGTGATTCTTCCAACATTCTGACATTCATGCAAAGATATAATGTGCAAAAGTATATTGTTCTTGATACAGACTATCGTAGTACGGAAGGAATTATCAGTGTCGCCAAAAACGTAATCATGAATAATTCAAACAGACTGCCAAAGGAGATGAAGTCAGGTTGCAAAACTCCTTATGATGAGGGAGATGTAGTATTTAAAGAAGTAACCTTACCTGAAGATGAATATGAATTTATTGCAGAGAACATTGAAAAACTACATAGCATAGGTGTGCCTTATTCAGAAATTGCAATACTACTTCGTAAGAGAAAAATAGGTGCAGAAATTGCCGATGTACTTAATAAACATGATATTCCTTTTATTATAGAGGGAATGAATGATCTTATGTATACCGCTGAATGTAGGGCTGCAAAGGGCATTTTTGATTATCTGAACGGCGAAATAGATATGATGACGCTGTATGAGTTGTGGCAAAATGTGGACTATCCGTTTACAAGGAACGACTTGGGTAATGCGATTCAAACTATTATGACGATAGACATCTCACAGATGAAGCATTTTACAGATTTAAATTTACAGCGTATTTATCAGGATTTTTTGAAAAATGCCGTTCTTGTGGAAGATGGTCGAAAAGAGACAGAGATGATACTCTATAATCTCGGCAAATTCAGTCAGGTGATCGGTGACTATGAGGTAATTAACTTCACCCGTAAACCTAAATCGAAGTTGGATAGCTTTTGTAAGTTCTTACACTATACCGCTGATGGTAACTATCCCGAAGGCTATCTTTCCAATGATTATATCAAGCCGGATGCGGTGTCGATAATGACCGTACACCAATCAAAAGGACTTGAATACGCAGCGGTATTCATTCCTGGGTTGAATAAGAATTACTTTCCGGCCCAAAAGGTCGGTGGGAAAAGTGTATGGCACGTTATTCACCGAGAATGGATAACAGGATCAAGCCGATTTGACGGTGATTTGGAAGATGAACGCAAGTTGTTCTATGTAGCGGTTACAAGAGCCAAAAAGTATCTGTTTATTTCAAGAGCAAAAGAGACCGGAGATAAGTCGGTATCGACATTCTTCTTGGAGGCTCAGTGTTCACCTTGTATGCTACCGTATGACAGTAATATAGTGTATAATGCGACACATTTGCCCGATCTGCGTCATAATAAAATACCTTTGACGTTGAATTTTTCGCTGTTGGAAGATTATTTTGACTGCCCTTATCGTTTCAAACTGACAGTGTTCTATGGATTTAATTCTCCACTTACCGAACTTATCGGCTACGGTAATGCACTTCATGAGGTTATTCACAACATAAATCAAGCTGCTATTGACGGCACTAAGATAACAGACAAGTTCATTGAAAAGACCTTTGAACAGGTGTTCCATTTGCCGTATGCGATAGAAGCACAGCGAGAGAGAATGCTGAAATCCGCAAAGGATAGCGTAAAAAGGTACTTGGAACACAAGGACAGTCTTGGTGAAATACGTTTAGCCGAATCGCCAATAGAGATTGATTTCGGTGACGGCATTACGGTGAATGGTAGAATAGATATGGTGAAAGAAGTTGAGGAAGGCGGTCAGAAAAAGACTGTTATCGTTGACTTTAAGACCGCTAACAAGCGTGTGCTTGATGCTATAAATACCGAACAGCTAAAAATATACGCTCTCGGCTATCAGCATTTGACAGGACAAATGGCTGATTTTATGGAGATATACCACCTCAACTCTGAGAACAGTGCAAGAGAACCTATAACGGCAGAAACCGTTCAGGGAGTTGAGAACGAAATAAAGACGGCAGCCGATCACATACGTCGGAATGATCTGCCAAAGCGTTGCGGTGCGGAAAGCTGTGCAAAGTGCAGAATGGCTCATCTGTGCCTGAACAAATCGGAACGCAAAAAGTATTTAGGAGGATAACTATGGCAAATTTATCACAGGAAAGGCGCGAGAAAATGCTCGCATTTCTGGAAACGCTGAAAGAGCAGCATTCGGACGATGAGTCGCTGATAGCGCTCGGTGAGATAGAGCGTGAACTGAAAGCGAAGAAGTACGGTCTGGTGTGGGAAGAACATGAGGAAGCTGTGGACGTAAAAATGCGAACACATATTCCTGTGTTTACGGCAGATGATAGTAAGGAGATACATGCTGATTCTACTTCAGAGAGTTATAACTTTCTGTTGGAGGGTGATAATCTACACTCGCTGCACCTATTAGAGAAAACACATAGAGGACAAATTGATGTTATCTATATAGATCCTCCGTATAATACAGGAAAAAAAGATGATTTTAGATATAACGATGCGTATGTGGATAAAGAAGATACATTTCGTCATTCCAAATGGCTTTCATTTATGGCTGAAAGGTTAAAAATAGCGCGAAAGTTGTTATCTCCTAAAGGAGCTATTTTCATTTCTATTGATGACGATGAGCAAGCCGCTCTCAAAATGCTTTGTGATGATATATTCGGACAGCAGAATTTTGTTGCTTCTGTAATTTGGGAAAAGAAATTCAGCCCACAGAATGATGCCAAATGGCTATCAGATAACCACGACTTTGTATTAGTATATGCACTAAACAAAGAGATATGGAAGCCAAATTTACTTGAACGAACCGAGGAAATGAATGCAAGATACAGTAATCCGGACAATGATCCACGCGGTCCATGGACTTCAAGTGATTTTTCTGCCAGGACATTTAGCGAAAGTGGTTACTATCCGATAACTACTCCCAGCGGCAAGGTGGTTTATCCTGCTGATTCACGTAGTTGGATTACAAACGAAGAGTCCTTTAAAAAACTTGTAGCAGAAAATAGAATTTGGTTTGGTGCTAAGGGTTCAAATGTACCAAGAATTAAAACATATCTCTCAGAAGTTCAACAAGGTGTTGTATGCAAGACTATTTGGAATCGAGATGAAGTAGGCGATACACAAGAAGGAACAAGAGACTTAAAAACTCTTTTTGATGGAAAAGGAGTTTTTAAAAGCCCAAAACCGATAAGATTAATAGAAAGAGTATTGAAACTTGCAAGCAAGAAAGATAGCACGGTTCTTGATTTCTTTGCTGGATCTGGATCAACTGGTCAAGCTGTTTTGAGATTAAATACTGAAGATGGAGGAAAGCGCCGTTTCATTCTTTGTACTAATAATGAAAATGGTATATGTGAGGAAGTTACATACGAACGTATAAAGAGAGTTGTAAGTGGCTATGGAGATAGTGCTGAGATCCCTGCTAATCTTATGTATTATAAAACTGACTTTGTAGATAAGGAGTCCGATGAACTTTCGGACGAACTGCTTGCCCATATCCGTGAGATGATTCAGCTTGAACACGGTATCAAGATAGATGACCGCAAGTATGTTGTAATTCTGACAGAGGAAGAAATGGACGAATTTGAGGAGAATATCGCTGATTATCCCTACTTAAAGGCAGTATTCATTAACTCCGATATTTTCCTGTCCGCAAAGCAGCAGAAAATGCTGAATGATGTGGATTCATATGTAATTCCTGACTATTATTTTGATTTTGAGCTGAGGGAGGCTGGCGAGATATGGTAAACGGCATAGAACAGTATGAATTTCAGGACGATTGTGCTGAGTTCCTCTACGACAAGACAACTGCATCTGACACAAAACAGGTCGTGACTGTTAAAGCACCGACAGGAGCCGGCAAGACCGTCATTCTGATAAAGTATGTGGATCTGTTCTACAAGAATACAGACGGCAAGACAGCATTTGTTTGGCTTTGCCCCGGCAAGGGCAACCTTGAAGAACAGAGCATGGAGAAGATGCAGAATCTTGCTCCGCACATAGATGCACGTCCTCTTGCGACTTCCATGATGTTCGGCTTTGAGGAACGCAGCGTAACATTTATCAATTGGGAAATCGTAACCAAAAAGACAAACAACGTGCTGAAAAGCCGAGAAAAGGATAATCTCTTTGAGAAAATCGAAAAAGCTCACGCAGCAGGAATACGTTTTATCGTCATCATTGATGAGGAGCATTCAAACAATACTGCTAAGGCAAGTGCTATGATAGAAGCCTTTAAGCCGGAGCATATTATTCGTGTATCGGCAACTCCTGTTAAGGTTAAGCACCAAGAGTTCTACGAAATACCTGAGAATGAAGTTATTGCTGCCGGACTTATAACAGAAGCAATTGTCGTGAATGAGAGCGTAACGGATTCGACACGCATTTCAGACGATTATAATGTATTGCTTAAACTCGCTGACGAAAAGCGTAAAGAGATACAGTTTGAGTATGAACAGCAGATGGAACGTGGTGAATGTGACACGGAAATACGCCCGTTAGTCATCGTTCAATTTCCTGCTGGTCAGCCGGAAACGATCAAGGCAGTAGAAGATAAACTTGCTGAGTTCGGCTACACCTACGATAACGGAATGGTCGCCATCTGGATGAGCGATCAGAAGCTCAACACTGAGAACATTACCGATATGAATGGTACACCCGCATTTCTTCTTATGAAACAGGCTATCGCAACAGGATGGGACTGTCCTCGTGCAAAGATACTTGTCAAACTGCGTGAGGGTGGTGATGAGAGCTTCCAGATACAGACTATTGGCAGAATACGCCGTATGCCTGAACGTAAGCACTATATGTTCTGCTATACTCTTAATAACTGCTATATCTACACTCTCGATAGTACCTATAAGAATGACCTCTTATCCCAGCTCGATAAAGCATATCAGGTTAGAAGATTGTTTGTTAAGGACATTGTTCAAGACTTCTCTCTAACGAAGGAAATGCGTAACCTCGATGTAGATAGCGGTCTTGATGAAAAGGAATTGCTCAAAAAGATACATAAGCATTTTGTTGACAAGTATGGTATCACAACCAGAACGGTAGAAAATCAGCAGATATTGGAACGTAACGATTATAATTTCTCTCACGAAATTGATAGCCGTATACTGCATGGTGAATTTCACTCTACTGGTGAGTTATCGAATGCTGCTCCCTCAAAAACTATGGCAATCAAGACTACGATAAACACACATACGCACGGTATCTATTTACAGCACGTTGCAGATGAGATAAAGAAGATCACCACCATACCGACTGCCCGTGTAAAAAAGATACTTCGTCGCCTGTTTTTCAGATCGAAAAAGCAGAAAAATTATCGTATCACTTCGCTCGACAATCAGGACTTCTATGCTTTCGTTATCAATAATGCAAGCCGATTAAAGCAGGAGTTCCGTGAAATAATGGCAGATTCTCAGGGCGTACAGTTGACATTTGGCGAGCTGGCAAAAACCTCAAAGTTTACTATTCCTGAATCAGACCTGTTCAAATTTGGTGTGGTTAAAGATGTAAAACTTATGAGCAAGAATGTATACAAGGACTACACCACAGAATTTGTATCGTCTGACACTCGAAAGAGCAAACCTGAACGTCTGTTTGAGCGCTATTGCGAGACTGCCGATTCTGTTGAATGGATATACAAAAATGGTGATACAGGTCAGGACTACCTATCCATTGTTTATAAAGATAATTTAAACAAGCAGTGGCTTTTCTACCCAGATTACATCATTAAGCTGACAAATGGTGAGGTTTGGATCATTGAAGCAAAGGGTGGAGAACAGGACGGTCATACTAAAAACATTGATATGAAAGTTGAACAGAAATTTGCAGCATTAAAAGCCTATGCCGAACGGTATAAGGTGAACTGGGGTTTTGTTCGTGATATTGATGAAGATCTGTATTTCTGTAATACAGAATATACAGAAGATATGTCAAGCGATAACTGGATTATATTGAGTAATGTGTTTAGATAAGCATACAAATTGCTCAATGCAGATGAAGTTATTCAATTTGCTCAACTCTTAAATATTAGAGTTGGCAAAACAAGGCGCTGGTTATTTGCCAGCGTCTTGTTTTAGTTATCGATTCAAAGCAACTATCATTTTTAAGGCAAGATTCGCCGTATCATCAGGTAGAGTTCGTAAATTCGCAACAAGTTCTTTTTCCTTTTTACTAAAACTAAACACTTCTTCTCCCTCACAGAAAAACTCGTCAAGAGAAATTCCCATACCGTTTTGAGGAGCATAGATGTGTCCAGATACCAATGTTCGCTGTCATAACAAGAGAATCGGTCGAACCTGTAAGCTCAATCCATAACCGAATGCCGCTTATCCTCGGCATAGACAGCTTGCGTGAGTGGGTGCGTCCGGACGGTAATTCTGAAAGGATAGCGAAGAAGGCTCTTACGAATTTGACCATGGAGAAAGCAATAGACTATCCTGAGCCGAAGCCTGATTTTATGCAGATGTAATATATGAGAAAATATAGAATAAGCTGCGATTTCCAATCCAATTAATCATGGAACGGGATTCGCAGCTCTTTTGTATTGGTAGACTTTAATTGAAATGTGCATAGACAACCTAAAATGTGCATATACCTTGTGCATAGATGAATTCGAGTGTGCATATCATCTGTGCAAATCAATGCTCAATGTGTGCATGGTGTGCAATAGATATTGACGCACATTCCGCCTTGTGCTATACTTTATACAACAGGAGAGACAGCAAGGAGCTGTTACGAGCTGCGTGAATGCCAAAGGAGGTATTATTATGAATAATGTAATGAAGTGTGTGCTGATCATCTTGGTAGTCATCTATGTTATTTCCCCCATTGATTTTGTTCCCGGTCCGGTAGATGACTTTATTGTAATCCTGTTGGGACTTGCAAGCCAGAAGAAACTCGAAAACAAGCAGTAAAGCGGCATATGGCGGATGCCGTGAGAAGGGTGTCCGCCCTATATTATCAAGGAGGTAATCAAATGTCTGGTAACAAAGATTTTAGAAACGAATTCCTTAAAGATGGTAAGAATGTTATCATCAGCAAAAAAATGAAGGAAATCCGTCTGAGCCGAGGTATGACTCAGGGAGATGTAGCGAAGGAACTTCATATCGACCGTTCTGTGTATGCCAAATACGAAACAGGAAAGCTGACACCAACACAGGAACGAATTCAGGAATTTGCTGACATCTTTGACATTGACATCAGTGAGCTTGATAAATGCGTTTCCGCCGTTATTCCGGATACATCGGCACTTCTTAAAAACAAGAGACTGCTAACAATGCTCTTGGAAGACTTTGACCAGGTGATTATTCCTGACACCGTATTAAGCGAACTTGACTATCAGAAGGACAAGGGCAGAAACAAAAAAATTGCTTGGCAAGTAATGATGACGATTGATGAGTATCGCACTCGTTTTCGTGAGCGACTGTTATTTGAGAGAAGCAGTCATTTCAAACAGGACAAAAATGATGCTAAAATCATTGAACTGGCTGAACAGCTAAACAGAAAGCTCAATAAGGTTATCTATCTTATTCATGATGACATCGGTATGTCGCTCTCGTATGATAACAGCATACTCTTAAAGGATTATATAGCCAAACGCTCTAACAATACCAACTATGCGTCTTTTCTTGCACTCGATGAAGAATATGAGCATCTTGATGCTTTTCAGAAGATGATGTCCGATCTTGACTTGAATATGTATCTGCCTGATGGTATGACTTTGCTTATCAGCTGCATCAGATGTAATGATGAAGATAAACGTGCTGAGAGAGACGGTTATTATGTTTCGGAAACAAAGCAATATCGAAAGCTCAAATTTCTGATTGAAAATGGAGCTGATCTTGATAAAACAGATAACAGCAGGTATTGTTTGACACCACTCGCACATTGCGTTCAAATGGGCAACTTCAAGCTGTTTAATCTTTTACTTGAAATGGGAGCGGACTATAACAAAGGCTCTGTTGACGAAACAACACCCAGCCATTTGAAAATGCAGAACATCAATGAAGGCAATACTCCACTAATGATTGCTTGCTGGCACGCTAATAAAAAATTTGTTGAAAAGCTGTGCAGCCTTTCCGACATTTCCTTGAATCAGCAAGACAGTAATGGATACACAGCGCTAATCAAATGTGCAGTACAAAAGTATAATAGGATAAAAGAGGGAAAAAAGGTAGATTATGTTGAATCAATCTATCGCTACCTGTTGACCTTAGATAGAGTTGACACTCTGATTCGTGATAGACAGAACAGAACAGCAAGTGATTGGTGGCTTTTAGGTGATGAACTGAGAAAGGAAATGGAACAGAATGATTGATCGTGCCTGCATCAGCATTAACAACCGCTGTAACCTGAACTGCACCTACTGCCACTTTCACACCACGGAGAAGGCGGAATACCTTGCGGAAGCAGAAATGAACGTATATACTATACTCGACAATATCAGGCAACACATAGATAAGTATGATATTGAGGTATTCAAGCTCGGTTTTGTAGGCAACGGAGAACCTCTGCTTGATTACAAATCTCTGAAAGGATACATTGTGTATATTCGTGACTGCCTTTTGTCGGGCAGGATAGCCGCTTATACCATAACAAACGGAACGCTTGTTGATGAAGAAATGCTCGGTTTCTTCAAGGAATACAAGGTCAATGTGGGCTTCTCGATAGACGGAGTACCTGAGATACACAATAAGCTGAGGTGTAACACCCATTCCGAAGTCATGAGGGCTATTGAGTTGTATCATTCAATGAACGGCTGCTATCCATCAATGAACTGTACTGTTGGCAGGGATACGCTTGAAAAGGCAGATGACACTATTGCTTTCTTTGAGCAGTTCGGCAGCAGGATAACATTCTCACGAATGATCGGTAAGGGCGGTATATCCTTAGACGAGTTCCACAGTTACCTTGATAAAGCCAAGAGCAGAGTCAACGTCCGGATAGGCAAATACGACTGTACTATGTACGGCGGTATGTGCGGTGCAGGGATAAACAACATTTTCTATGCGAACGGAAACGTCTATTTATGCGGTAACTGCGTGGATCTGCCGCCGATAGCAAAATTAGATACACCTATTGACCGTATAAAACCCGAAATCCCCGTATTTGACCGAAATCATTGTTTCAGGGAATCACAGGGGTTGTAGATTAATAAACGTTTCTTGATATGTATATAATATAAACAGAAGAAAAACACCCGTTTTCAACCTAAGAGGGAGTGATAACAAATGCGTATTGCACTTTATGGCCTGCCCTGTGCAGGCAAGACAACGATATTTGAAGGGCTTACTATCTCTGTGGTACATGGAAGTACGGAGCTTAACAGAATGGCATCGGGAAGATTTTCGGATCTTCCCGATACTGAAAAAACTGCTCTCCGTACCAGATATGCCGAACAGCTCAAAGCGAGAACGGACAGCTTTATCTCGGACGGTCACTATTCCTTCCTTGATGATGTGGCTTTTACCGATGCCGACGGAGAGCTTTATGATGTCTTCATCTACCTTTACTGTGAGTCGGACACTATCAGCAAACGGCTGAAAAGCTCTGATAAAAACAGAAGATTTGCAGAGCTTTCTGTTGAGCGAATCCGCAAATGGCAAAACTTTGAGATCGAAAGCCTGAGAGCCGAATGTCATAAACGTAATAAGGACTTCTATGTAGTGAAAGATATTACTGCTGATGAGTTGCAGGCTTTCATCGACAGTATTGAGAATGGATTCAGTTCATACAAACTTGCTGAGGATATTGCAAATCAGATCATGCACTTCTATCCACAGCCATGCGATATTCATATATGCGACGGTGACAAGACCATTATAGAACAGGACTCGTTCAGAGTTTGCACAGGCGGTCACGTTACCCATGTATTTGACGGCAATTTCTATACAGGGTATCAGGCATTTCAGTTCACCAGAGAAGCTGAAAATCTAAGCTATGATACCGAAAAACTTAGTACGGTAGATCTCAACGAAACTATCTTCGGTATGGTTGCTGATAAAAACTATGTTATACTTTCGTCAGGTATCAAGATGCTTTGGAAACAGCTTGCCGAGAGGTTTGCTCTTAAAAATGTGATCGCTGATACGCTTATCTCGGCAGACACTAAGTCCTTTGTAGCCAAACTGCTGCAAGAGAAGGGTTATACTGTTATGGCATACGGTGACGGCAAGAATGATTACTATATGCTGAAGCAGGCTGATCGAGGCTATCTGTATATCGGCAAATACTTTAGCCGTTCTCTGAGAGATTCGGACTTGTCGGGATTAAGTTTGGTCTATGATAGATCACCATACATATTAGCTGATAACGACGGCGGTATAGCAGATGATATTGCGATTTGCAAGTCTAACTCGGGCATTAACGGTGCAAAGCTTGCAGCTGCACATATCAGGCTTGGAAGAAAACTTGGTGAGGTCATGCGAGGTTTTATCCCCAATATCAATGCTGCTGTTATTGTACTTGAACGTGGCGGTCGTTTCTTCGGTGATGGTGTTTATACCGGGTTTGGCGGTACATTTTACAGTTATAACCCTAAAGCCGATGAACTACCCGACATACAGCAAGGGTTTGCGGTAATTGTTGACAGCGTAATCAACACAGGAAAGTCCGTCCTTGATATGGTAGATAAGCTGAAACAGAAAAATCCTGATATAGAGATTGCTATTGTGTCTAACGTTATACAGAAAGATGCGGTCGATCTCATGCAGGGATATAAGGTATTTGCAATACGCACTTCTGCTAATTCATTCGTCGGCAGCAGACAGGCAATGCAAAAGAACGGTAAAGGTCCGGATACAGCTGACAGGCTGTTTAATTATATCGACTGACTGAAAGGAGAAATGATTTATGGCGTGGGATGCAAATGAAAAAGGCAATTATGCAAGCGGCTTTCGTAGATGAAAGGTGATAAAAGTTCTTTAACTCCATTATGCTTTAAATTGTTATGGAAACAGTCGTGGTTGCTCCATAAAAAAGCGAGGACAATTGATTAGTTGCCCTCGCTTTAAACTGTCTAAAAAACAGTGCCGCTTTATTCTGAAAGTGGCGGATTCTCAATTTATTTTGTTTACGCAGTTTATCCACTGATGACCCAAAGGTATAATCTGATAAACAAAGCGAGACTTCCGGAAAAGTCACGCTTTTGTTATAATATAAATGGGTGATAAGATGAAACAGTCATTATTAAGCGTAATATTCAGTATTATGATTACGCTCACGGTGTGCAGCGGAGAAATTCCGACAGCGCCGCCGGACAGCACAGGATGGGTCATAGGAAAGCGCCCGTATATCGTACCCATTCCCGGAACGAGAACGCATGAAAGAATGCAGGAGAACTCTGATTCCGCAGATGTGATTCTGACGGAACAGGAGATTTCCGAAATAGACACCGCACTTGAACAGATGGAGATTTCTGAGGTTTTCGGCGGCTCCAGAATCACGAAACAAAAGGAAGGTGATAATCAAGACTTTCCTTGATGAGTACAATCTTTCCGGAAAGGCCATAATTCCGTTCAATACTCATGAAGGCAGCCGCGACGGCGGAACCTACCGCTACATTGCTCAGCAGGAGCCAAACGCCACCGTGCTTGATGGACTTCCGATACGCGGCAGAGATATGCAGAACGATCAGACTCAGACTGTCTGTGAATGGCTTGACAGGATAGGGTACTGATAAGTTGAAAAAGCGGCATCAAATAACTCATCATAATTTCTTATAGCAAACGGATCCGGCTCAAACGGCAGAACCATCACCTCATTCAGGTTGAGCATAAGGAACTCCTTGTTCTTCTCAACTGCCGCCTTGTCAGAGAAATTCACCACCACGGTGTAGTTCACGCTGTTAAGCGGCTGCTGAGCCATGTATATCATGGGGAGTTCGTTCCATGACGTGCCGCCGATGATGAACACCTTATCGAACGAATCGA
>ERZ1106954.625-NODE-625-length-30471-cov-4.987342_pt1 | contig 30471 bp, 33 predicted proteins | sample MGYA00403678_ERZ1106954 | MGnify/ENA primary metagenome ERZ1106954 (study PRJEB35170, sample SAMEA104062445) | human gut metagenome | biome: human gut; feature: human-associated habitat; material: faeces | place: Denmark | collected 2012-08-20 ... | reverse complement strand
ATTTAAAATCCATTTGTCTGGTATATATAATGTATTTATAGTGCGTACAATTACGCAAAAATAGTCAAAATATTTGGTTCGTAGCAAATGAAGAATGAATTATAAAGAGAAAGGGCAAAACAGAATGTTCCGTTTTGCCCTTTTTGGTATTATTTGTCCATGCTGATTTATTTGACCAGACCGTGACTTTTAAATACTTTGTGAATTGCTTCTAATGCGTAGTCGAGCTGTTCAATTGTGTGAGTCGCCATCAGTGAGAAGCGGATCAGCGTATCTTCAGTGACCTGCGAACCGGTATACCAGAGCAACCGGCTGTATCATAAATAAACGCAAAGCTGAAGCCGCTTCCTGTGGAAGCGGCTTTTTATGTCCTTGCCTGAGGGATAAAAATGCGCTATACTGCTTAAAAAGGAGACAACCATGGAAAAGAAGCTCAGCGTTTCTCTTACCCGGGAGGAAGCCCGCATCCTGGGGCAATGGTGCCAGCAGCAGCAGGCCGAAGCCGTGTTTTTCTGTACGGTGAATATGGATATGCTGCCGGAGGGGTATGCGCCCCGGCTCATGCTGGGACTGAAAAGCTATGTTCTGCTTTCCGATGAGGATGAGCCGGGCTTCTGGTATGTGGGCGCTCTGCTCAAAGAGGGTGTATTCGGCTTCTGGCAGCGCTGTGATAGCCTGGAAGAGGCTCTGGATGCTCTGAAACAGTCATAGACAATATATTTGCATAAATTACAACAGAAAGGAACCGAAATATGAAACGCAGTGAAATGGATCCCCGATTCCAGTGGGACTTTACCCACATTTACCCCGACAAGGCCCATTGGGAAGCCGCCATGACCGAAGCCGAAAAGGCTGTGGAATCTCTTTCCGCTTTGCCCGGCACATTGGGGCAGTCTAAGGATGCCCTGAAAAAAGGACTGGAGCAGCTGGCGGATGCCTCCCAGAAGGTAGAGATCCCCTATATCTATGCCATGCTGCACCGGGCGGCAGACGGCTCAGAGCCCGCCTATCAGGAGATGGAAGCCAGGGGCATGAGCCTGGCCGTAAAGGCAAACGCCGCCACCAGCTTTTTGGATCCGGAGATTCTGGCCATTCCAAAGGAACAGCTGGATGCATGGATGGCGCAGGAGGATATGGCCGTATACCGCCACATGGTAGAGGATATTTCCCGGGGCCGGGCCCATACGCTTTCTGCCGATAAGGAAAAGATGCTGGCCATGCTGGGCGAGGCTGCCGATACCCCCTCTTCCGCTTATGAAATGCTGACCAACGTGAACATGGTGTTCCCCAAGATCCATAATGAAGCGGGGGAAGAAGTCCAGCTTACCAGCGGGAACTTCGGCGTATATCGGGAAAGCCGCAGCCGGGCCGTTCGGGAAGAGGCTTTCCGGGCCATGTTCGGTACCTACCGCAAGTACGGCGATACTTTTGCCGCACTGTACGGCGGGCAGATCAAGTTTGATACTTTCTTTGCCAATGTCCGGGGGTATGGTTCTTCCATCGAAGCCTATCTGGATGGAGGAAACGTACCCGTATCCGTATATGACAGTCTGATCGAAGCCGTTCACGAAAGCCTGCCGGCCATGAAGGAATATCTGGCCCTGCGCAAGAAGGCATTGAAGCTGGATAAACTGGATATCTTTGACTTGTATGTGCCCATGGTAGAGGACGTAGACTATCCTGTGCCTTTTGAAAATGTGAAGGAACTGGTCAAAAACGCCACCAAGCCCCTGGGAGAGGAGTACCAGCAGTTGCTGGACCGGGCCTTTGCAGAAAACTGGATGGATGTGTACGAAAATCAGGGCAAGCGGGGCGGCGCCTTCTCCTGTGGGGTATATGGCGTGCATCCCTATGTGCTGCTGAACTACACCGATACGCTGGATGATGCCTTCACCGTAGCCCATGAACTGGGGCATTCCATGCATTCCTTCTTCTCCAGCCGGGCGCAGGAGTTCGTCAATCACAGCTATCGCATCATGGTGGCAGAGGTAGCCTCTACGGTCAACGAAGTACTGATGACCATGTATCTGCTGAAAACCGAAACGGACAAGAAGCGCAGGGCTTATATCCTCAATCATTTTCTGGAGGGCTTCCGTACAACGCTGTTCCGTCAGACTCTCTTTGCGGAATTCGAACGCAAGGCTCATGAGCTGCATGCCGCCGGTACGCCCCTGACCTCCCAGACCCTGAACAAGATCTATCATGATCTGGTGGCTCTGTATTATGAAGGCGCAGAGATAGACGAGGAGATCGACACCGAATGGTCCTTCATTCCTCATTTCTATACGCCCTTCTATGTATATCAGTATGCCACGGGCTTCTCCTCTGCCGTAGCCATTGCAAGGCATATTCTGGAGACGGGGGATGCCTCTGAGTATCTGCGCTTCCTTTCTACCGGAGGCAGCGATTATCCCCTCAACGAACTGAAGATCGCCGGTATCGATCTGACAAAGCCCGATACCGTCAAGAGCGCATTGGAAGTATTTGCCAATACCGTCAAGGAATTTGAAGCACTTCTGTAAGCAGAAAGCGGGGCCCGGAGATGCCGGGCCCCTTTCTAATTATCAGCTGCCGGGGAGAACGAATATGAAGTTGCAAACCGTAAAAAGGGTGTTGTGGGGTCTGTGCGCTCTTGCCATATTGCTTATGCTGCTATATATGCTTATCAAAAGCGTGGCCTCTATTATAAGCCTGGCGGCGGTGCTGCTGGGAATGCTCCTTTTTGAACGGACTTATTGGCGATGTCCGCATTGCGGCAGATTCCTGGGCCGGCTGGATGCCAAGGCCAGCTTTTGTCCCTTCTGCGGAGAAAAACTGGAACTGTAATTCATTTCTCTGCCCGGGCATAAGGGCGGTCGTCATCCGTCAACCCGGCCAGATAGTCCATGCTGGTGTGCAGCGCCAAAGCGATGCGCCGGCACTGTTCAAAGGTAATACCGTTTCCCGCTTTCTATTTTGGAATAATCGCTTTGATCGATCCCCGTTAATAATTGCATCTGCACCTGCGTCAGCCCACGGGCCCGGCGCAGGTCTTTTAGTCTGCTCATGTACTCACCTCCATTTTTATTATGGTTGTTCTGACCTATTGACTTTGGGGTGAAATTGACCTGAAGCTGAAATAGAAAAAAGAACCGGCAGGAAATTCATTATTTTTACCAAAGTGTGGATACGGTTGCCTATGTTACTAATGACAGCGGTGTTGCTTGATAGATGCCTGGATCTGGATGATGTACGGGAAGCCAGAGAAGTGACCGTAAAAATGAAGATAGCGGGGGAAGAAGACAGTAAGCGATTTTCCTATACGGTGACCATGGTGCGAATGGGGCTGCTGTGGAAGGTTATTGACTGGGAACAGGATTAAAATACGGGCACCGCATGCACCATCCTTTTGCGCAAGGGCGGCGCATGCAGCTTTTACCTATCCGTTGAGCTGCCAGGTGGCAAAGTTCAGATAAGCGGCAAAAGACAACCACAGCAGGTAAGGGATCTGCATATAGCCGGTCCAGGGGACGATCCGTTTGAACTCTCCGGTCATATATACGGCCAGTACCAGCAGCACCAGCAGCCAGATGAACGCCGCAAACCGCAGCTCCAGCGCAAAGAACAGGGGCGTCCATAAAAGATTCACCAGCAGTTGAGCTGCAAACAGGGTCAAAGCGGGCTTCCAACCCCGCTCCGGGGCCAGATATACCCGGGCGGCGCCTATGCCCATGAGAATATACAGAATGCTCCAGACGATGGGAAACAGGATCCTGGGGGGAGAAAGGGGTGGCTGCGCCAGTTGCTCATAACGATCCATACCGCTCCTGGATATAAGTCCGCTGAGAGCGCCGCCTGCCAGAGGGAGCAGACAAAAGAGAATATAGGGCAGAATGCGGCCCTTTTTTGCTTTTTCAACCTTTTCCATGGGAAAAGTATACGCCGCAGGAGTCTTTTCTATACGCTGCCTTGACAATAGGGCCTAAAACTGGTATGGTGCATTTGGAAAGGGAGGGGCATTGCACCATGGGGTGGAAAACCTTGCTGTTTGTGTATCTGGGGATCGTGAACGTGATAACGCTGGCTTTGTTTGCGGTGGATAAGAGCCGGGCCCGGCAGGGACGACGGCGGATACGGGAACGGACGCTTCTTCTCTGGGTTTGGGCTGGAGGAAGTCTGGGTGGGTTGCTGGGCATGGATCTGCTGCGGCATAAGACCCGGCATCCCAGGTTTTATATTGGCCTGCCGGCAGCGTTGCTGGTGCATCTGGCCATATTGGGGGCTTTGTGGGTGCGTTTTTTTCATTAAACCCGGGGATTTTTTGATAAAAGCCTTGACAGAGGGGCGAAAGGCCCCTATAATAATAAAGCTAAGCAGAGGCGCCCGCCTCTCACCTGCCGGCTCAAGTGCCAGGCATGGTCTGATGGGACAACGATAAGGGTGGGCGCGTATGCGTCCGCTATTTTTTTATGGAGGTGTTGTGCCATCGCTACACAGGAACTGCCCATCAATGAGGAGATCCGGGATCCGGAAGTCCGCTTGATCGACGAAACCGGCGCACAGCTGGGCATCATGGACGTGCGCAGTGCCCAAAGACTGGCAGATGAGAGGGAGCTGGATCTGGTAAAGGTCAGCAGCGGTACCCCCCCTACCTGCAAGCTTATGGATTACAGCAAGCACCGCTACGACATGATGAAGCGGGAAAAGGAGCAGAAAAAGAATCAAAAGACCATTGAGATCAAAGAGATCCGTCTTTCTGCCACCATCGACCAGCATGACATGGAAGTCAAGGCCAAGGCCTGCAACAAGTTTCTGCAGGACGGCAATAAGGTCAAGGTGACCATCCGCTTCCGCGGGCGTCAGATCACTCGCGGCGATATCGGCGCTGATGTAATGGAAGCTTTCTACAAAATGGTAGAGGCCAGTGCGCAAAAGGAGCGTGCGCCCAAGCAGGAGGGCAGGAACATGTTCATGGTACTCTCCCCCAAGAACTAAGACACTATTTAGGAGGAACACTTATGCCAAAGATCAAGACCCATCGCGGCGCAGCAAAGCGTTTTGACGTGACGAAGTCCGGCAAAATCAAGCGCGGCAAGGCTTACAAGAGCCACATCCTCACCAAAAAGTCCACCAAGCGGCTTCGCGGTCTCCGGCAGATCGGTTATATTGCCGAAGAAGAGCAGAAGAAAGTACGCGAGCTGATTCCCTATAAGTAAGGAGAAGTGAACCATGGCAAGAATTAAGAGAGCTGTCAATTCCAATAAAAAGCGCCGTAAGGTGCTGCGCCTGGCCAAGGGCTACTATGGCGCAAAGTCCAAGCAGTATCGTGCCGCCTCCCAGCAGGTCATGCGTTCCATGGCATATGCTTTCGTGGGCCGCAAGAACAAGAAGCGGGAATATCGCCGTCTGTGGATCGCCCGTATCAATGCCGGTGCCCGTATCTGCGGTACCAACTACTCCAATCTCATCAACGGCCTCAAGCTGGCTGGTGTGGATGTGAACCGCAAGGTTCTGGCTGATCTGGCTGTCAACGACATGGGCGCTTTCAAGGCCTTGGTAGAGACCGCTATGGCCGCCCGGAACAACTAAATCGTCCAAAGAGCAATATAAGCGTCGGAGTCTTTATGGCACCGGCGCTTTTCATATGCCGGTTATTTCGTTCGATGGGGAATCTGCCTTTGATCGCGGATCACCGTCCGCCGCGGGGCACGAATATCGTAGGGCCGCTTGTGAAAGCGGATTACCCGTATTACGCATATGTGCATCCATATGAACGGAATTCCGGTACCCTCTGAGGTATATGTCAGGAAAGAAACAGACCGGTTGGTGGGAGTTTTCAGATAGTTTCCTTATTGGCGGTGGTAAGCACCGGGAAAAGATGGTACACTGTATACCATGAAACGCTGTACTTTTCCTGTTCTGCTCATGATGCTGTGTGTGTTGGTATCACTGACATGGAGCGGCTGCATAAAAAAGCCTCCTGCCGGAGATGTGATTGCGCCATTGCCCATCGTTTCTCCGGAGATGGAGGTGCAAACGCCTGTTCCTTCTGCCATCCCCCTGCCTGCGGATACCCCTGTGCCCACACAAACGCCTGCCCCTACAACGGAGTCTTTGTCCTTTCGGCTGGAACGGTATGTACAGGGCATGTCTGTGCAGGAGAAGATCGGCCAGCTGGTCATGTTCGGCTTTTCCGGCACCAATGCCGTATCAAAGGAGTTTGCTTCCCTGATGGAGGAATATGCTGTCGGCAATGTGATCCTCTATGGGGATAATATCCGGCGCGCAGACAGCGATGGAGGCTTCGGCCGCTGCGCAAAGCTGACGGCAAGCATAAACGAGCATGCGTCCTCCGGGATACCCCTGCTTATCAGTACCGATGTGGAAGGGGGCAGCGTTACCCGCTTCCAATGGGGGCGAACTACACTGGCAGCCCGTACGCTGGGGAACCGGGAGGATACGCAGCAGGCGCAGGAGCAGTTTGCCTATATCGGGGAGCATTTGAAGGAACGGGGCATCAATACGGATCTTGCACCGGTCATGGATGTGGCAAGAAACCCTTCTGCCACCTTTCTGGGCAAGCGCATCATTTCCAGCAATGCAGAAACCGTCGCAGCCATAGGCACCGCCTGCATTGAGGGATTGCATGAGGGTGGGTGCCTGTCCGTCATCAAGCATTTTCCTGGCCACGGAGCCACAAATGCAGATTCTCATGAGAGTACCCCCAAGGTGAAAAAGACGCTGGAGGAGCTTTGGGAGTATGAGCTGCTGCCCTTTCAGGCGGCAGTGGATGCCGGGGTGGACGGAGTCATGGTGGGACATATTTACTATCCCAATATTGACGGAGAGCATATTGCATCCCAATCCAGCCTGTTCATTACGGAATTGCTCCGGGGACAGATGGGCTTTACCGGCGTGGTCATGAGCGATGATTTCCGAATGAAGGGCTTGCGGAATCAGGTCTCTCATCGGGAGGCGGCCGTGCAGTTTATTCTGGCGGGTGGAGATATAATCCTCTGCGGTGCCAACCACAGCTACCAACGGGAGATACTGTCCGGCCTTGCCGAGGCGGTGGAGAATGGCGTTCTTACGGAAGAAAGAATTAACGAAAGCGTGTTGCGCATTCTCGCGGCTAAAATGCAGGTCACGGACTGGAAACCATAAACGGAGAAATATGCACATGACTGTAAATGAGTATCAACGGCAGGCAATGGCTACCTTGAATCCGGCTCTGGACAAGAAGGACGTGCTGATCAACAGCGTTATGGGTCTGTGCGGAGAAGCGGGGGAGGCCATTGACATCGTCAAGAAATGGTTGGGCCAGGGGCATGAACTGGATAAAGAACGTCTGGCCCGGGAGCTGGGGGACGTGGCCTGGTATTTGGCAGAGGCGGCGGCTGCCCTGGATATGCCTTTGGAACAGATCCTGCAGGGAAATCTGGATAAGCTCAAAGCCCGATATCCGGAAGGGTTTTCCGCCGAAAGATCACGGGAACAGGTCAAAACGGATCTGTAAAGCAACCGCACAGGGTGCGGAGTTCCGGGAGGCAGAACGGGCGACGCATCCATGCAGATATATGGTGCAAAGGGGGTATTTTGTGGAGCTTTGGGATCTGTACACCTTTGACCGCAGAAAAACAGGCGAGACCATGACCCGGGGGCAGCGGCAGCCGGAAGGCCGTTTTCGCCAGACCGTACATGTATGCCTGTTTAATAAAGCCGGGGAAATGCTTATACAGCGGCGGCAGCCTTTTATGAAAGGATGGCCAGGCCTGTGGGATTTTACCGCCGGTGGCAGCGCTCTGGCGGGGAAAAGCAGCCAGGAGGCTGCTGGCCGGGAGCTGCTGGAAGAACTGGGAGTGGATATTTCTTTTGCCGGTATCCGTCCGGCCTTGAGTCTGCCCTTTGGGAAAGGATTTGACGATATCTTTACCCGGGAGCAGGAGCTGGAACTGGCCGCTTTGCGCTTGCAGCCGGAGGAGGTGGAGGCCGTCCAATGGGCAGGAGAGGCAAAGGTACTGGCCATGCTGGAGGAAGGGACTTTTGTACCCTATCACCCGGGGCTGGTGATGCTGCTATTCTCTCTGCGGAACACCCGCAGCAGCCATACCCGTCCCGATCCTACCAGAAGAAACAGGCGTGATCCATAAGACGGCACCGAGGGTATTTCTCGGTTTTCAAGCGGAAAATCCTTGCCTTTTGGAAAGGAATATGCTACAATACATTTTGTGTTAAGCCGAAATGATGGAATTGGCAGACGTGGCGGACTCAAAATCCGCTGGGCTAATACCCCGTGTGGGTTCGAGTCCCACTTTCGGCACCATAGAAGGACTCTAATTTGGATACAATTAGGGTCCTTCTTTTTTGCACCCCTCCCATGTGAAAAAGTCCTTATATTATGGGCTTTTTCGGCTTCTCGCACACGAATTACTGCTCGAGCTGTCTCTTCATTCATGCTCATCTAGTCGATTTTCTGCCATTTACAGCAAAAAGCCCATCCCGGCTGACTTTGAAATCGTGTGCGAGATGGGGGTAATCGTGTACGAGATGGGAGTAATCGTGTGCGAGATAGGGGTAATCGTGTGCGAGATGGGGTAATCGTGTGCGAGATAGGGTAATCGTGTGCGAGATGTCTCTAATACGACCAATGTGACTTTTTAGGTGATTCTTTCTTTGGCAAACTAGCTTCTGCGGCCTCTTTAGAAGGAAACAGTCTGCTTTCTCTAACTTTGATTCCACCGCCGTGATCTGCAAAACGGATAGTGAAGAATCCGGCTGCTGCTTTGACAACCTCCACTTCCCGGATGTACAGATTGCTTTCAACGATATAAGCAATGTCGCCGGGATTGAATTTACTTTGCATTGGCATAGTTTTTGCCAAAGTGATCTTCGACAATTGCATTTAGCTGGGCTGCAATTTCTGAAAAGTCACGGTTCAAATCAAGTGTCTTCACGCTGATCTTGTTGCCGCTCATCTGGTAAGTGTTGTCCGGCTGAATGGCCTCGTCCGTTGCGGCATAAAGGAGCATGCCGAAAACCTTGTGAGGCTGGTCCCCGAACTCAGTATCCTTGTTCTTGACGTAGGTAAAGATCTGATATAGATTGCCGGAATGTAGCGTATGCATATCATACTGCATCTGGGTAGTATGCGAATAATATTTTGCATCGATGATCAGCACGGTATCGTATTTGGAGAGCATGATATCGCTCTGCATGATCGGAAGCATATCGCTCATGCCGTCGTCCAAAGCCCATGGAATTTGTGATGAACTTGCATGAAGTTCCGGAAATTCACGTCGATAGTATTCTAGAATGAACTTTTCATAAAGTCGATGCATGCGCTGCTCGTCCAGAAAATCCATTAGTTTAGTCGACCCATCGGAATTGGTCTGCAAAAGTCCTTTAATCACCAGATAACAAACCGAAATGAGCATCCGATAGGTTTGATTGTTGCGATTAAACCGTATATTCCAGTCGATTAGATGCACATCAAGTGGTTCGACTTCTCCGAAGAATACTAACAGCTTTTTCAGTTCCTTCTTTCGAGATTTGGAAATGTCCGCCTGAAATAGCAATTCTATCGTCGTTTTGATGATTTGGTTAAGAAAAGAATTGACCGAAAACTCGTCATAAGTACAAACCAGCTGCTGTTTGTGAATGCTCTGCGTTCGGATGGATTCTGAAATATCGATCCTGCCGCGAACGGTGGAAAGAGAATCCGTCTGCTCAATGTATTCGCGTCCCAAACCGCGCTTTATTTGTCCGGAAACCCCTTTCGAGAGGATCGCTGCACATAGTTCTGCTACATTATGAAATTCCTCTGTCGCAATGCTCTTATACCCCTGTTCCCGAAGAACCTGAAAGGCATATGTGAGCATGTGATAGATGTTTTGTATCGGGATCACTTGATCGCGCTCCTAAGATTGTTCGTCCAGTCCTTCACTTTCGTTGGCTCATCGAACCAGTATGGATATTATTAAACTCGATGATTTTCCCATGAATCCCGAACCTAATAAGGTTTATGAGATCATTCCTGACAAGGCAAAGATCGTATCATCTACCAATCGGTTATTTAATAAGTATCCGACGAGGTATATTTCTGCTGTTCCTCGTTTTGCAATAAATAAATACAGCGCCCCGGGTGAGTTTGTTTTAGATCCGTTCTGTGGTTCAGGTACAACTGCTATCGAGGCTATGCTTTTGTCACGAAATGCTATGTCTATTGATATTGATCCTTTTGCAAGGCTATTGCTGAGAATTCCAGCAACGCACAGGATCAGGAAGACTACTCTTCCCGGTACAATGGGTATGTTGAGCGATATGATAACGCAAAGAGCAAGTACGATACTCTTGTCGCCGAACGACAGGATCGAATAAAAAAGGCAAAGGCTATTGACCGGTTTATGCAGACGGTCGAATCAAGGGATGGGCTGCTTACAGAATTTGATCCTCAACTCTGGATCGCTACGGTCGAGTACGTGACAGTAACGAAAAACGGCGACATGCGGTTCCGGTTCTATGACGGAACTGAGGTCATCGCCTGAGCCAAGATTGTAAGGCTGCAAGATTTCGGGTACCCGGGAAATGGCAGCTTTTTTAATTATTTAAGGCGTTCCTTTTTCAAAAACGTCAGCATCTATGCTTATTTTAAGACAACCTTAGGATGCAATTTATCAAAGCTTTGCAATGTATGTAATTACAAGGTTATCACTTTACATGCCTTCATGCATAGATCAGACCTTCCACAAGTCGCGGCATGGTGTTTTGTGTTTTCCTGTTTCCTGTATGCACCCACCATTTCGCATTTCAAAAATTATGGTATTGTCCGGATACAGGGTGGCTTGATTTATTATGATTTCTTTTGCTATGTCAGAAACCGCAAACTCCATATCTTCTGATGCCAACAATCCTGTAACTTGACTTAATACATGGTTCTGACGATCAGGCACTATGTGCTTTTTAATTTCTGTTCTGATAAGTGTTGCTATCCGCTTTTCATGTAGGTGAAGCAAATGAATGATCGCAGCAGAAAAAAGCTCATCTAACTCCTGTTCATAAATGACTGCGTTTTTACACCTGCATTCAGGATCATATTTCCCTCTGCAGTGATAGTAAACAGCCGGAACATCCGGGTATGATGGCCCCCTGCGCACCTTTCGCCGGTAGAATCTTCCGCAAATGCTACACCTAAGTTTATGTGAATAGATCGTGCACCCTGAATACGTTATATCATGTGCTTGTTTCATGGATTGAACCTCATCCCATACAACGGGATCAATTATGGGGTCATGTCCGTGCTTTACAAAATATTTGGGGAGTTCGCCATGGTTTTTCTGCTCTTTTTTGGTCAGAAAGTCAGGAACAAATGTTTTCTGCAACAGCGCATTTCCACAGTATTTCTCGTTCGTCAGAATGCTCCTGATAGTAGATGGCGCCCATTTTTTCCCAGAGCCAGGGCTTGCAATCTTCTGTGAATTAAGCTTTTCAGCTATATAATTGTCTGATTTTCCCGCAAAAAACAAATAATAGATATAGCGAGCTATCTCAGCCTCTTTTTCATCTATCTCTAAAGTGGTGTTTCCTTTTGTGTATCCGAGGAATCGGGAATAGGCTACATGATACTTGCCATCTGCCATCCTCTTCCGATAACCCCATTTGACATTGTCTGAGATTGATCTCGATTCTTCCTGGGCCATGCTGGACAGGAGTGTAATCATGAACTCACCCTTTGCATCGAGAGTATTGATGTCTTCCTTCTCAAAATATACGGCAATACCTTTCTCCTTTAATTTCCGGATGTGAGTCAGTGTATCAACCGTATTTCGAGCAAACCGGCTGATGGATTTTGTAACAATCAAATCCATCTTAACGTCGTCTTTGATACAAAATGAATAGGCCGCCTCTGGGTTATAATGCCCAGAAACGGCCTGATTTCAAGGGTTTTCACGGTTCCATCGGTCCATCCGGTTGGGCTGTGAAAGCTCTTTTTCTTTATGAAGTTTTCGATTAAGGCATGTTGCAAGGCGGCGACTTACCCCTCACTATTTTCTTGCAGGGGAAAGATTAAAAAGTGTACGGAAAAATAAAAATGTGCGGGAAAAGTTAAAAGGTTCAGAGGAAAAATTATAAAGTGTAGTTTTAGCGGAATTCCCAGAGGACAGTCACAGAGTCGGAGACCTCAATATCATCTGACTCAATGTCCATGTCATTGCTCCCTTGGCTGCCACAGAGCGGCGAGGTATGCAAGTAACAGAATCAAGTACTTACAGGCAAACTCGAATAGACAATTGACTCTCCATCTATCAGCTTAAGCGACATTCCTTTTTCAGCTTCTTATAGGTTTTTCCGTCAACCTCTATGATACATGTCTCCACGACTGTCTTCTTGATGCCGAGGAAACCGCGCTTCTCGACGGGTACCTTCACCTTGATTTTGTGTTTCATGAACATACCCTCAATCATTCAGTCATGGAGACACATGTAAATGATTATTTTTCAAATCCGAAGTCTTCAACTCGAAGAGTCCGGCAGTTCTCGGACACCGTTCGTACAGTGCCCTGCGGGAATCCGTCAGCTGCATGGGCACTCACCTCAAGAGATAGCTCGACCTCGCAGTTATCCACTGTGGAAAGGTGTGTGATGACTTCGTCCAGATATTTCTGCAAGTCACGGATTACTCTTGTGTTGTCCAATTTTACGCTCATAAAGAAGTGAGTATCGTTTGCCGGTGCGGCAGGAGTAACCGGTGTGATAGGTTCACCATATCCAGCTCCAGATCCTTCTCTAACGACGCTTGCTCCACCTGCTGATGCAGGGAATACATAGTCGCTATTGGGATCATTCTGCTCTTGCTGTTTTGCCCGAATATCCTGATTGATCTGCTTCAGAGCGACAAGCACTTTTACAAGATAATCGCTCGGATAAACATCCAGCACGGTCGTATTATACTTCAGTTCCGAATACCTCTCTCCACTAATCCCGGAGGAAATCGCAAAGGACTCATCACTGGCAACACCGGCGCGAATTGTAGCCTCCAATACAGAGAAGTTCGCCAAGCGCGGCAGATAGCAATATGTGGTCAGGTATTCCCAGAGCTTCTTCACCTGAATATGGTTATCGTCCTTCCAGAGCAGATTATCCAATTCCATTTTTAAGAGGGACGGTGCCCATTTCGTGATGATCTGTTCATTCTGGAGCATCTTCGCAGCTGCTTTGGGAACAATCTGCTCCATGCCAACAAGCCGGTCCGTATCCCAGATGACTGTCTTCATGTCAGCCCCACTGTCAATGCTGGGAACAAGAAGCCAGCAATAGACCTCATTCAGTCTACTCCGAACGGCCTCGTTGCATCTGGAGATGTTGCTCGCCGTTTCCGCGTTTTGGGCAGCGTCCAGATTCAGTCTGGTGCTGTCGGTCTTAATGGATTCCCATGCCAGAAGGTCGCTGACGGCCTTCTGTAGGCTGGAGAGCAGCGATTGATCCGGCGCGACAAAAGCCAGCATGTTCCTGTAGGTACGAGGAGCAGTGCCTCTGGTGTTTAGGATTTCCTCGGCCTTCTTAATGGCAGGAGAATCCATCTTACCCTGTTTGTATGTATCAGAAGGCCTAAGGATAACAAGCCGAACCGCCTGCTCATCGGAAACATCACCGGAAGATACAGGGCAGGTATGCAGGCCTGCAAAGGGTGCTTCCTTTCGGAGGTCTCTCAGACGCTTCTCAATCTCATATTCCACATCAGCGCTTGCCATCTGAGAGGAGCGATCCGATGCCGTCTTTCGTAGCGTCGGACGGGTGTCATACCAGTATCGATTTCCGTTGGGATCGGCATATAGGTAGGACAGCGATCCGCGCAGAGTGTTCAGTGCATCATTGAAGTCGGCAATGTTCTCACCGGGCTGTACCACGCCGAGACGAATGCGGGAGGATTCAATACCACGGATATTCTGTGCGCGGACAGTAGGTGCACTGCCCAGCATGATCGTTCTGGCAACACGGCGAGCAGCCAGCTTCTGGCCGTAGCGGATGGTCGTCTTGTCCAACTGATACGGGACAGACTTCTTGCCGTCCACCTCGGCGTCGATAATGGCATTCCATGTCTCCGGCAGGTAGCGCACCAGCTCATCCTTTACAGTCGGGATATCAAGTGGGAAGGAACCGGGCATGATCATGGCGCTGGCATCATTGGCCATCCACAACTCATGGATGACAGCAGCCATCAGCCGCAGAACACCACGGGTACGCTGGAAGTGCTCCAGCGTCGCCCACTCGATATACAACCGGTCAAAAATCTCCGGATGGATCGGGTAGCAGGAAATCATGCGATCACGATAATCGACCTCTTTGGAATCCACCGGGAAGTCGCCCTGATTGTCCTGATACATCTGGCTGAAAGCTGCGCAGACCTGATCACGCTCCTCCGGCTTTTTGCAGTCCAAGAACAGCCTGCGACGAACGACCTCAAAGCCCTCATTTGCAGCAACCGGTTTCCAGATCGACTCTTTACGACCAAAGGTGTGCTCAATAGCCTCCAACGCTTTCTGACCGGCATCGCCGCCAATCTCAACAGCAGACTCCGGAATAGAGGCAACAACCATGCTATTCTTGCTGGCGCTGGCTGCTTCAGTGATCTCCTGAATGAAGGAGATGAAGTTATCAAAGGAACCAGACGGCAAGCCTTCAATACCATAGATTTTCTTGGCGTAGGCTACCAGCTCGTCCATTAGGATCAAGCACGGGCTGCAAGCATCAAACAGATTCTTCAGTGCGAGGCTTCCGGGAGAGACGCCTTTCTTATCGGCTTCCTTCACATAGTCGTACAGTTCCGGCTTTCCGGCAGAGATTGCAAGCTGGGCAGCCATCTCACCCCAGACAGTATTGATCGTCACACCGGGAAGATTCGATGGCCGCTTGGAGCGGGACGGGTCTAAGGCAGTGCCAACCAGCACAGCCACATTCGCTTTCGGTAGCTCTGCGAAACCGGCCTCGTCCAAGACCGCTTTCAGATTAGGCATCTTTTCCAATGCCACGCCGCCACGGGACATATGATAAAGCGCCAACAGGCTGTGCGTTTTGCCTCCGCCGAAGGCCGTCTTCAATTGCAGGACAGGCTCTCCATCCTGACCATTGAACCGCTTCAATGCCTGAACGAGCAGGCCTTTCATACCTTCGGTCACATAGGTACGGGCAAAGAACTCCACAGGATCACGATACTCAAATGCGCCTTCGCCTCTGGCCACCTGCGACAGGTCTGCGGCAAATTCAGCATTCAGATACCTGCCCTGCGCCACGTCCGGATGCGGTTCGATGATCTCCCGCCAGCTGGGGAGCTTGGAACCGCTGATGCGCGTCAGGATACCAACCTCCGTTTTTTTCTTCGGAGGCTCCGGAGCGGCATTGGCAGCAGTCACTGTGGTGGAGCCCATGCTGGTGCCGTAGCGAAGCTCACGAAGGATGGTGCGGATTTCTTCCGCACCTTGCAGGTCAAAGCCAGCGCAGAGACGCGCCATCGTATCCAGAGCGCGTTCCGCGTCGTCCTTGTCCATATCTTGAGAGCCCAAATGGGAAACCTTGTTACGAACCCCCATCAGCTCCTTTGCCCATGTGCGGTGGTCGATGGAGAGTTGCCGCTTAAACAGGTTATTCCACTCTCTGTCCAACAGGCGGATGCAGTTTGCCACATCCAGCGAATCCACCAACTCACTCCAGTCGCCAGAAGACGGGAGGTCTCTGGTCTGGTCGCTGAGCGTCATCAAGACCTCCTGCCACCAGCCATTTTTGAACTCGCGGCTCATCTCCTGAGCAATGTACGCTGCCATTATGGGATGGAGAATGCGAAAACCCTTCTGTACATATTCAAGATTCTCTGCCATTGATTGTTTCCTCCTCGCCTTTGTTCATGCTTCTTTCCGACCAGTAGATGTCAGCCAGAATTGTGTCGATTTCCTGTTCTATAATCCGGGATGCCATGTGTGGCCTCATGGCCGTACCATCTGCATCCAAAACTTTACTATAGCGGGTGTAGATATTCAGGGCTTGTCCGATCACTGAGGAACGCAAATCCATGAGATCGACCTTGCCTCGAAGATCATCCACAATAACCTGCAGTTCCCGTTTCACTGCTGCCACGAAGTTTCTACGTGTCGTCTGCGGAGCATCCTGCTGCCGTTTTCGTAGCACGACCGTAATAGGGATGCCTCTGGACTCCGCCAGCTCAACATTGCTTTCATATTTCCTTCCGAGCGGCCATGATGCCGTAAAGGTAAAACCGGCATTGCACACCGATGTGACGAAGGCTTCCCACTCACTTAGGGAGCCATCGGCCTTGGCATCGTTGCCTTTGTATTGAAAAGCCACCGTTGATGGGTAGGCCGCAGCCACGCTTTCATATAGATTCTTCATGGAAAGGCTCATTCCCTCTGCGTAGAAGGCATTTGCCTGTTGCCGATCACCATTCCACCGATAGGTAAACGCCGCCAGTTCCTCCTGCTTGGAGGTAACCTCAGTCCGGAAATAGTCCGGGAAGAGATCGCTGAGTCCGTAGCGCAACCAGACATAGAAGAAATCCGACAAGTCAGAATATCCGGCCTTGTCATAGAACGGGAGCTCCGTGCTCAGAATAGCTCCGTGCACATCATTTGGTATCGTCGCATCATGCACGACCGTGGTGCTCGCTCCACCGGCAGGAAGTACACCGAGAGATTCGCATGTACGCGCCAGCGAGTTGGAGAAACTGCCGCTGGCAGAATTAAACGGATTGGCCTCTGCATAGTCCCAGATCATAGGCATGGCCGCTCTGGAGAACACGTTCCGCAAGGAGCCGCCTCCACTGGAATCCCAACTGCAGATGTTGGAACACCGATCAAGTAGCTTGCTGACTGTCAGCGCCAATGCCATCCGAACCGCTTCCGCATAGGCCCGAGCACCGCTTCCTCCTACCGCGAAAGAAATGCTGTCATCGGGCATACCTTTTCCTATCGCAGCCACCTCCGCTGCATCCTGTGCCTCTCGTGCCAGCTGCATCATCGTCGTGAGGAACGTGAGCTGACGGCTGGTGAACAAATCAGCATAGTCCTTCAGACCGAAGGATGGTGGTGCAAAGCGCCTAGGATAATTCGGCAATGCACCGTGTGGCACATTTGCAGGCCGTGGAACATTCGCTATCGTTTCCTGTTCCGGGCTTGCGCTAAAATACTGTCTCTTCTTTCCTTCGTCAGCGACAATGGCGATGAGCTGGCTATGGATCTGGTGATTGACGCCGCACTCCTTCACATAGGCATCCGGTGTGATCTCACCACAGACCGGGCATTTGAACACTGCTGTCTGTGCTACCTTGGGCTTGCCTTTACCGGAAGTATTCGGCTCCCGGTGAATTCGGAAGCGGACAGTACCATCATCCACGTAGGGCTCCACCCATGCCTCGCTGCCTTTTTTCTTTGCCAGATCGTAGCTGGATGAGAGCGGAATCTCGCAGCCGCACGATGGATTCGGGCATTTGATCGTCCTCGCCCAGATCCACGCAGAAACCTCCAAGTCCGCACCGGTTTCCGGGCTTGTTATCTGCGGATACAGATAACCGATCCGCTTCTTGGCCTCAGTCAGCATCCACTCGCCGTAGTATTGCACATCCTCGGCATAACCTTTTGCGCCGGGAAGCGGGGTGTCCAGCTTCATTTCTTGCTGAGGATGTACCGGCACGGTATCCGCGAACCGGGCAGGGATGTCCGCCACCAGCTTGGTAATCATCACCGCCACCGGATTCAGGTCAGAGGACTCCGCTTTCAGGCCAAGTCTCTGAGCCTCCACCGGTATCGCGCCTCCGCCTACAAAGGGATCGTACACCGCAGGCAGTGTCCCTTCCGCATAGCGGAGGATTTCTTTTTTTGCCGCAGCCAGCAATGCTTCATCGGATGCGCTCTCCACTGCACATAGCGCCTCTGTCATTTCCAAGAGTCTCATCCGTTCCTGATTTTGCGCTTCCTTTGTGGGGAAAAGTTCAGGATGTTCAACCGGATCGTCCACACAGGTGGCAAAGAGCACGCTCCGGGCAGCGGCCATCGGACGCCGAGACCACCACATGTGGACGTTGCTCGGCAGGCCACCACGGGCTGTCTTTTCCTTCTCTGCTTCTCTGTTGATGACAGAGACCGGCATTGCCGTCTCTATCAGCTTTTTGGGCATAGCGCCACCTCTTCTTTATTGCTTATTGATAGTCAAAAATCGTCATCTGCTCAGGCTGGATCGCCTTCAACTCCGCCGCTCTGGACTGGATTTCCGGCCACGCAACAACCAGAGCATTGTAAGCGTAGGCCTCCTGTGCCCAGCGCTTTCTCTCTGCGATAGTATACAGGCGATAGGCCAGATCCTTCGCACGCTCAGCATTGCTGCCAAACATGTTAGCGACAACGCTGGCGCAGCCTTCTACACCTTCCTTTTCCATCTTGAATGTGAGCTGTTGGCAAAGGAGCCAGATGCCTCCCTCGTGTTCATCAATCTTCTCTGGCAATTCTGCTCTCTCTAATAGGTGAACCTTCCCTTTTTGAGCATACAGAATTCCATGAGAAGCCATAATAGCAACAGAAGTATTTTTCGCTGTTGCGAGAGTATTCGCATCTCCGAATGGCATCTCATTGAATGCATTCTGTGAATAGAGGTCAACACAAAATCGACTTTCACTATCGAGATCACCGTCTTGCTCGTTAAAGAAAAGATCCAACTCTTGATTATTCCTGCATCAGCAAGCTGGAGGACGCGACTTACATTCAGTTTTTGATCAATCCCACAGAACGCAAGCTGGCCATCCGGCCCTGTGACGAGGGTGCCCGTGACGCCGTACGCTGGTGTGTCGTCAAAGGAGACAAACGCAAGAGCCGCGAGATCACCTGCAGGCCCTTTACCACGAAGCTCTATGACCTGATGGGCTGGGAGTCCATCTACCGGTATAAGCTACAGGGCATGCGGATCAACTATCAGGGCGAGAGCCTGTACCTCTTTGACCTGAGCGCCAAGGAGGCCTTCCTGCCCCAGAGCCGTGACCCGGAGACCGGCAAGAGCAAGCGGCCTAAACCGATCCTACCCAGCGAATGGCTGGAGACCTTTGGCCTCAGCGTCGATGAACACAGGGCCTCGACGGAGATCGATCTGACTGAAGGCTTCGTATCTTCTGATCTGACTGACAGTGAACCTGCAGCGGAACAGCTGCCTATCACATCCGATACAACGGAGGTATTGTAATGAGCCCGCAAATCATATTGACGCTGAACCTGATGGAGGATTCCATCCTTCTCAACGAGGGTGTGCTGGATGCGCTTGACTGGCCTCGGCAGGTTCAGATTCTCATAAACAAAGAAGAAAAGATGCTGCTGCTCCGGGCCTGCACGATTGACGATCAGCAGGCTGTAGTGGTACCTGAAGAACGAACGGTGCAGTTTGAAATCAGCGGCAGAAGCCTTCTGCGCAAGATTAAGCACATGGTCGGCTGGGAGGATGATCGGCCCAGAATGTGCTATGGGGAGTATCTTCCCGCCCATCAGGCCATCCGGTTTGATCTGAAAGGCGCACAGGCTCTGGACGTGGAGCAGCAGTAAGCGCGTCAAGGAGGTAGCCAATGGACCGAGAAAAGCTATTCAGGCATTTAGAACAGCGCTATACCTCGAAACGCGACATGATCTCCCGCATCCCTCTGGGGACGCAGCCGGACGCACTGTGGCAGGAACTGCTGAATCAGCGACGGTCCAGAAGCACAGTGCTGCCCCTGTACAACTACAAAGGCCTTCCATACTGGTTCGTCACGACGGATAAGATGGTTGCCGCCAGTGAGAGGGTCGTGGAGGCCCTGTATGAAATCGAGACTGAGTTTGATCCTTACACGGAGGCTCTGCCGATTTCCACGCTGGAGGAGGTGTTCTACACCAGCTATGTGGAAGGCTCCCAGATCAGCATTCAGGCAGCTATGGACTTTCTCACCAGCGATCTGCCGCCAAGAGACATCGAGGAACAGATGATTGCAAACAACCGACAGGCCAGCAACTATGCCAGCGGCAATCTCTACCGGCCTATCGACGCGGAATATCTGAAGGAGCTGGTCTACTTACTCACAGATGGTATGGATCAGGGCGGGCAGGATTACCGCTCCACAAACGAAGTGGATTTTACGCCCACCAGTGGAGAAGCCTTTGCGTTTCCCTCTGTGCGAACCATACCGGACAGGCTGGGTGAGTTGTCCGCCTTTCTGGAATTGCCGAACACACACCCGCTGGTCAAAGCCGCTGTGGCGCAGGCGTACCTGATGATCCTGCGCCCTTTCCCCGAGGGCAATGAGCGTCTGGGCAGGATGGTTTCCAACATCATCCTGCTTCGGGCCGGGTATACGTTCTTTAGCGAGATCAGCCTGTCCGCCCTCATCGCTCGGAAGAGCTACAGCTATTACGAGGCCATGCTCAACATTCTGCGGGAGGAGAATGGCTGCGATCTGACCTACTTTATTGAGTATTATCTTGAGCTCCTCTCCCGCGCTGTGGAGGAACGGCGGCTACGGCAAAGGCAAAAGGAAGAACGGGCTCGGCAGGAAGAAATGGCACTTGCCCGTACACCGCTCATGGCAGTTGCCGTGCCTGCGTCTGACCCGACGCCACCTGACAGTGGGAGGCCTGCGCCACCGGGAACGGAGACTGCAGAGGCAAGTGAGGTTCCTACGGAAACCGACCCTAACAACCCGGAGAGAGGAGGTGAAAACAAGGACTGGCTCTCGGCAGATTCTTGGGCTGGAAATGAGACGGAAATGGATTCGGAGACCAGTATAGCAAGGGTGCGGGGCAAGCTCTGCCATCTGGCTTCGAACAGCGGTCCAGTCATGAAAACCGGTGCAAAATTCTTGCTCAGCCTGATGGACAATCAGGTGGACACGTTTACAGTAGACGACATCGTCAATGGCTGCGGCTTTACTTTGAAGCAGGCAGGCAATTTTGTGACACACCTCAGAGAGATGAGCCTGATTGAAAGCGTCGGAAAACGGACCAATCGCTGCATGATTTATCAGTTTGCCACCGCCCAACTGCCTCTTGGGCCACAGGATTATTCGCCGGAGATCATCCAGGCCATTGCGGAGCTCCGCAGCTCGGCAAGATCGGCTAAGGACCGCCGTATCGGCGAGATTCTGGCTGCCAGCCTTTCCAAAGGGATGATCACGGCTGCGGACTATACGGACGCGGAGGATGCAGCAAAAATCTATACGGATATGCTGCTTCCTGAGCAGATGGGCATCGTGAAAAAGGTGGCTCCCGGTGTATACAGGATCAACCGAAGCATCATTGAAACCTTGCCAGCACCCAGCGGCTCCCAGAAGACGGCGCTTTCAGCTCTGTATCAGAGCTTCGGATCGGAGCCCTTCACCAGAGAAGGCGCGATGGCCGCCATGAAGCTGGGAAAATCCAGTACATGCTCGTTACTCCATCAGCTTTCCTTGCTCCGGTTGATCGACTGCCAGGAGAACGACGTTTTTGTGTACCGCCTGCGCGTTAATCCCAACGATCATCCCACGCTCTTTGCCGGAGATCCTACTCCGCCTGTAAGCCCGCCAGAGGACAATCACTCTGCGCCAGAGCCTGTGGCAGCTTTGGCAGAAGGATACTCGCAGGATGTGTTGGAGCAGCTGAATATTCTATCCGAATCCTCTACCTCCAACAGGGACAGGCGCGTTTCCGAAGTGTTGCGGTCCTGCCTCGCCAAAGGGACGCTTCTTCGCAGCGATTACGAAGCGCGAGGCTATAGTGACAACATGTGGCTGGCCGACACCGCACTGGCAGCCCAGCTTGGTCTGATTACGAAGCAGCCTGATGGCGACTACACGATTAACCGGGAGCTGCAAACAGAATTCTCCAAGCTCAAGCCCCATCAGAAGAAAGCCATCACCGCTATTTATGAGGCCTTTGGCTACGACACGTTCTCGTCAGAAATGTTTGTCGCCACACTGAATTATTCCGTTTCCTATACCTACGCATCTCTGCACAAGTTGACCCTGCTCCGTATCCTGGAGCAGAAGATCACGGATGAAGGCTGTCAGTACCAGCTTCTCGTGAATCCGGAGGATCACCCTGAGTGCTTTATCGAAGCCGCATAAACCAAATACGGGATGGTGGGTGGGAACAGAAAGGATTTGTATCATGAATATCTCTGAGCTTATGAAAGACAAGGCCTATGTGGCTGATCTGCTAAACGGCCCGTGCGTCCCGAAGGACGCGGCGCGGGACTGCGCTCCACTGAATCCGGACTGGATCGACGAGGAGACATCCACCGTCGCCACAGAGGCGTTTCACAGACTGCTGCCTGATGGGATTCCGTATCTGACTTACATCATTGCGGAGCGGAACCCGGACACGATGTATGGCAGCATCTGCGTGGATGACAACGCCAAGCGCATGCGCTATTTTGTGGTCGCTATCATTCCGGACACAGAGCATCCCTATGACTACAGCTTTCCGCTGATCCACCAGATGTGGACCGTCAGCCTGCATTGCTGGGAGATCATCCGGGCGACCCTCGCTGCGGCCACCAGCGATATGCGCGTCATGCTTGCCAACAACCCCGTACCGCCTATTCTGAACAATGCCCGTATTGAATGGGTCAGTCTTTACCTCGGCAAGCAACCCTATCGCGGGATCAGCAGGCTCTCGGAACAGTGGACCGAGGCCGAAGACTTTGACGACTGTGAGAACGACGTGCATCTGTATAAGGTCCGGGAGATGGAGACGAACCCGCTCTTGCAGCGGCTCATCGACGCATACGAGGCGGATTATCCGGAGGTGGATCATGGCAAAGCATAAAGAGCCCAAGGGCACAACCATCATTGAATTCAACCACAGCGGCATTCCGGATGACGAGCTGAAGCCGGAGGAATTTAACGACTACCAGTTGGCCGTTCTGAAAGCGCTCTCTCCGGAGCGGCAGGCACCCATCCGCAGAGGCTGCCCGGTCTCCGTGATTGATCTTGCCACGGGAAACCAAATCGCTGCCTTCAACATGCACAACGTGGCTCCCTCAGAGCTTCAGAAAAAGCAGCTTGGAAAGGCCGTGTACGAAGCCATGCAGCGTTATTTTCAGGACCCGGAGAACGTGAAAAAGTACGAGGCGTGGAAGAAGGAAAAGGAGGCTGAATCGGATGGCGGAGAAAAAACCTAAGCACATAATTCGCATCATTCGAAATGCCGCCCGGTGTAATCACTGCGGCGATGTGATTGAGAGCGCCTATCGTCATGACTTCAATACCTGTAGCTGTGGCCGTGTTTCTGTGGATGGCGGCCATGACTATCTGCGCCGGTGCTACGCCAGCCCGGATGATTATACCGATCTGTCTGAGTCAGAATATCTGCCGTTAGAGGAGGACCGAAAATGAGAAAACTTGCAAGCATTCAGCGCATTTGGAAAATTGAGCCCATTGAGGGAGCGGACCGTATTGAGCTGGCCCACGTGCTGGGCTGGCAGTGTGTTGTGAACAAAGGCCAGTTTCAGCCGATGGACATCGCAGTCTATTTCGAGATCGACAGCTTCCTGCCCATCCGGGACGTGTTTGAGTTCATGCGCTCATCGAGCTATAAAAAGACCGACATCATGGGCGAAGGCTTCCGGCTGCGGACCATGCGTTTTCGCGGCCAGATTTCGCAGGGCCTGCTGCTCCCCGTCAGCCAGTTCCCGGAGATCCCGAAGGACGCCGACGTGGGCGACGACGTGACAGAGCTGCTCGGTGTGCGAAAATGGGAGATCGAGGAAAGGGCCACGACCGGTGGCACCGTCATCGGCACGTTGCCCTATGACATTCCTCATACGGATGAGACCCGCGTTCAGGAGGAGCCTGAGCTGATTCAGGCCTTTGCAGGATTGGAATACTATATCAGCACAAAAATGGACGGCTCGTCCCACTCTATCGGGATCGACGAGAACGGCTTCCACGTCACCGGCCACAATTACGAATACAAGGACGACGGCAGCAGTTCCTTCTATAAGCTGGTGAAGGCGCGTGAGTATCAGGCAAAAATGGAGGACTACATGAAAGTGCTGGGCCTGAAAACGCTGACCATTCAGGGCGAGCTCTGCGCTCCGGGAATCCAGCAAAACCGCCTGCGTCTTACAAAGCCGGAGTGGTATGTGTTTACCATCCGAGAAAACGGCAAGCGGGTGGGGCTCAAGCGAATGCTCCAGATCTGTGAAGCGCTCGACATTACACCTGTGCCTATTGAAGAAGTGGACACGGACCTGCCGTCCAAGTATCCCAACGTAGAGGCGCTGCTCTCCCGCGCTGACGGCGAATATCCCAACGGCGGTAAGAAGGAAGGTATCGTGATCCGCCCGACGGAGCCGGTCTTTTGCCCGCTGATCAGCGCCAGCCTTTCCATGAAGGTCGTCAGCAATAAATACCTGCTGAAGAACGACGGCTGACACACAAATTGTACTGTGAGAAGATAGGCTTGTCTACGTCCGTGCAGACGTAGGAAAATGCACAAAAATTATACCGGGCTACTGTACATTTCGTCAGTAGCCCGGTTCTGCACAAATGCTTTCTGCTTTGATGGACTCAGCACAAGCATGAGCCGTAAACAGGTGGTTCCTTTTGAGGCCGCTATAAACTGTTTTGTTCAAGCGGGGGTGTTGATGATGATTACTGCTATAAAAATGAAAGTGCCGTGCTGCTGAAAGCAATAATCAGCGGCGCGGTTCGTTTTTTGCCTATGGCTATTCCTTGTACGCTAACTTACCCCTCGCGGAGCAACTTACCCCTCATCTCGCCAAACTTACCCCTCGGCCCGAGCAACTTACCCCTCAAAACGTTGCGGCACTGGAAAAGTCAAATTGTATCAATTCCGCAGTTTTGATTTCGATCTTGCCTGCATACGCGTCGTTGATCATTAGGTTAAAGCCTTCACGCCTCAAATACGAAAGGCCGGAAATGCCCTCATCAGTATAGAGCCCGGCGAAGACCCATTCTTTGTGTCTGTCAATGTACTCTTTATAGTATGATTTCTGAGCTTCAACACTATTCAGCTGCTCTTCTGATGAAGTCGAAACGCGTGCATATGCGGCAACGCGCTTAAATGCAGGTCGCTTTGAGATTTGCGGCAAAGAAGGCGCATCAATCCTTATTACAATTCTTTCTTCCATAGCATGTTTTCAGATTCGAGCAATCCAATAGGAGCACCGGTGTCTTCAGCCAAATGACGTCTCAAGCGGTCATACTCTTCTGATGAAAGTGCATGTTTCATCAAGAGAGTATCCAGTACCACAACCGAGAGCCGATAAACTGTCTCCGCTGCATTTTGCTTTTTATCCATAAAACCTCCAAGCTCTTATTTTGGAGTAGTAATCACTCCAAATCGCTGAATAGTCAAGATAACTCTGCGATGCACCCCGCCCTCTGAAAATGCACCCCACCTGCGCTAAAATGCACCCCACCCGATACCAAAATGCACCCCGGGAAACAAGGTGGGGTGCAGTGGTATTACAATTCGCGTGCTTTGCCAAAAAAATCCCCTAAAACAGGGGATTTTTTGTTTTTAGTACAGTAAAAGCATCTGTTCTAGTTTTCTCAAAAGGATTTTATCAAATGCGGCGGTGCTGTACCGCATGTTCTTCTTTCAACCTCTTTCCCTCTTGTAGGAGCGCGCAGTGCGGCAGATGCAGCCAAAGAAAGTTTTCTTTTAACCTTTCGGCGTTGTTGATGGAATAGTTTGTGCGGCGGAACTTGCGGGCGTAACATACCGGGACCTTTTTCGATCAAACATGTTGAACCTTGCATGGTATACATACGGGGCGCTTGCTTACAGGCGGCCTCAGCCCCTCCGGTGTGCTTTTATGTCATTATGGTTCAAGAGATTTCTGTTTTTCAAGAAATATTCAAGGCTTTATGCTATGATAGAAACAAGAGGTGCAAGCAAGTATGCCTTTTCCTATGCTTCCATCGGTGGGAAGGTCACCATGACGCTGGCGCAGGAAGAGCCTTATATTCGGCTGCGTGTATACAACACGGGCGCACCGATCGATCAGAAGGATCTGCCCCATTTGTGAACGGTTCTACCGGGCGGACAGTGCCCGCACTGCCGGGCGCAGCTTCGGCCTGGGACTTGCTATTGCCAGATCCATTGCAGAGGCTCACCGGGGAACCATTCGGGCGGAAAATCAGCCGGAAGGCGTGTGTTTCATCGTACAGTTCAAAATATAAGCTTATATCGATCCAACGCAAAAGGCAGGCTCTTGGGAGCCTGCCTTTTGCAGGGGTTCATGTATGCGAGAAGGGAATCAGGAAAGATGCTTAGTTCTGGCCCAGTCCGCCGCCGCAGCAGCCTGCGCCGGTAGTGCCCGTGCGTTCGATACTGCCGTTGCCGCAGCAGCCTCCGGAAGAAGCGCTTATGTCATAGTCACCTACGGCGGGGACGGTACCGGTTTCATCTGCGATAAGGATCCGGGCCCGAATCATGCCCATCCAGCAGGTATACTGGATCACACCGGCTTCTGTGGGGGTGAACTCAATCAGGTTGTCCCCTTCTTTGAGCACCATATCCAGCCCCAGCTGGGAACAGAGGATCCGGTAGTTGCAGCCGTTGAGACTGCCCTGGGGGACATTGAGTACCCAGCGAACCGGGGTACCTGCCTTTACCAGAATGGTGGGGTAGCTGCTTGCGGTCAGCTGGCTGTTGACCACCTGCACACCGTTGCCGTCTATGGCAGTCACAGCGCCGTCTGTATTCACGGTGCCATCGGCATTCAGTGCGGAAGAAGAGGTCTGGCTGCCGTAGCTGTAGTTGTTATAGCCATAGCTGCCGTAGCCGTAGCTGCTGCCGGTATCGGTGCTGCTGCTGTACAAACGGCTCATGCCGCCGCAGCAGCCGGAACGGGTGGTGCCGGTGTATACGCTACTGTAGGCATCGGTGCCGCTGGCAGTGCCGTCTGCAGAAGCGGGGAGATTGCCGTTCTCATCCTGTACCAGGATCTGGGCCCGGATCATACCCATCCAGCAGGTATACTGGATCACGCCGGCAGACTGAGGGGTGAACTCTATGATATTGTCCCCTTCCTTCAAAGAAACTTCTTTGCCCAGGGAAGGGATGACGATCCGGTTGTTGCAGCCGTTGATGGTGCCGGCAGGGGCTTTCAGATTCCAGCGAACGGGAGTACCGGCCTTTACCACAATATTGGGATAGGTGCTGGCTGTCAGCTCGCTCTCCACCACCTGCACGCCGTTTTCCAAGACGGAACCGGACGCGGTGGAAGGATCCACCTCTGCCAGGGCAGTGGATTTGCCCATATTCATACCTATCAGAGCTACGGCCACAATGGCGGTGGTGCCCAGCAGGGCTTTTTTGACGATCTGCTTACGATAGGGAAGCTCGGAAAGGATGCAGGCGATCACGCCGATGAACAGCAGAACCTTCAGAGCAAAGGGAGTCAGCAGGCCGGAAAGGATGCCGCCCTGACTGAACATGGACAGACCCATGACCGTGACCAGCACAGCCCCCACCTTGGTGACCACCCGGGTAAACCGCTGCCCCAGAGCAGAAACCAGGCTGCCGAAGCCCAGCATCAGGGGCACGGTGCCCAGGCTGAACATGAGCATGCTCAAAGCGCCCGTAACGGGGCTGCCGGAAGCCAGCGCCACCAGCTGCATGGACTGGAGAGGACCGCAGGGCATAAGGCCGTTAAGCAGGCCGATCACAAATGGCTGAGTGGCTTTGGCACGCCCGGCACCAACCTTTTTAACGAATCCCTTTGGCATATGGATGCCGAAGCCCCGGAGCCCGGGTACCAGATTCAGCATATTGATGCCCATGATGACCATGAACACGCCGGCAATGATCTTGATGATGCCCTGGAACGTGGTGGAAAGACCGCCGCCGGCGCCGCCGCCCAGGAACATGCCCACCAGACCCAGAATAAAGCCTGCCAGCGTATAGGAGACCACACGGCCCAGGTTATACCACACGGCGCCCAAACGGTTGGGCTCACCTTCTTTGGGCAGGCACTGGGAAAGGTTGATGCCGCCGCACATGGCGATGCAGTGCACGGAAGTGATCAGGCCGATGACGAACAGCATTCCGTAGCCCATGGAGCCGTCTGCCAGTTGGCTGGGCACCAGCAGGTTCAGCACACCGGTATAATCCAGCAGCAGATACAGGGCTACGATGCAGGCCAGCATCCCTACATTCTTCCAGATGCGCTTGGGGGAGATCCCTTCTGCGCTTTCCACCGAATATCCTAACCCCTCGATGGCCGCCAGGATCTTGCTCCAGGTGGTTTTCTTATCTTCAAAAGTGATTTCTGCGCTGGCGGTTTTAAAGGACACGTTGGCCTTTATGACTCCCTTCATAGCCCGCAGAGTCTTGCCGATGCGCATTTCGCAGTTGGTGCAGGTCATGCCGTCGATCCTGCATTTTTTTGTCTGTACCATCTGTACCTCCTATATGTATCATGATCCCTTCGGATCTGTTTATACCCGGAGGAGGTATCACTCCTCCTCCTCTTGTTTACAGATGGCAGTATACCAGAGCTTTGTGTGGGTTTTATGTGGTTTCTTACATTTAGAAAAAATTTCAGCTCCTTTTGTCCGTGCGGGTTACATGAACATCCAATATAAGAAAGGCGTCCTGGAGCTTTGCACGCTGTCATTTAGAACTGTACGGATGCGGCTTTCATTCAGCGGCAGAAATGCATCTGTCGGAGTGTTGTTTTTCCGGGTGAGGGGCTTGTGTCCGGTAGTTTAAGGGAGTTATGCGGCAGGACGGCGGGGCTGTACTTTTTCTGTTTCCACAACGGGGGTCGCTGCTGCCAAGGGTTCCTCTCCAGGCAGCCGGCACAGGAACCAGGTCAGCACAAAACATACTGCAAATACTGCTATGTCCGCAGCTGCACCCCAGCCGGCATCGAATCCGGGAAAGATCAGCCCCACGCTGACCAGTAGCAGTCCAATGGCGCCATAATATGCATACCCATAATGCCGGTCAAAAAGCCGCTTCATGGCTTTCAGCAACAGTATGATTACCACCAATGCACCTGCTCCGGCACACAGCAGCATGGGGATATCCATCCCCGTAAAGGCGCTCAGCAGTGGCTCATAGAGCCCCAGGTGAATCATTAAAAAGGAGGTGGTCAGCCCGGGGATCACCGTGCCCAGCCCCATGAGCGCCCCGCACAGCAGGCTGGTCCAGCCATTAAAGAGAAGCTTTTGCCCGCCGGTAAGATGATGCTGCAAGAACACTGTGCCGCCGATCAGCAGCCCTCCGGCCAGCAGCGCTGCCAGATACCGGGCTTTAAAGCCCCGCTGATTGGCCTCCTGTATCAGAGAAGGCAATCCTCCCAGTACCATGCCCATAAGCGCCCACATGACCCCAATGCGGAACTGACCCAACAGCCATTTCACGGCCCAGCCCGTCAAAAACAGACCGGCCGTTCCGCCCAGACCCAATGGCATCAGATATAAAAAACTCCGGCGAAAGCTTTTGAACAAACCGTTCAGCGCTTCCAGTACCGGTCTATATACGCCCATGGCTACTGCCAGCACGCCGCCGCTGACGCCGGGGAGCATCCCGGCCACGCCGATCACCGCTCCCCGCAGTAATTGGGCGGCAAAGGCTTCTTTCTTTTGTTTGGGAGAGATGCCCTGCCCCACCATTTTTTCGGCGGAGAGTGTGCTGTTATTATCCATATATCCGTATCCTTTCTCCTTTTTTATCCATTTTAACATGCTTCACGGCACTGTCCATCCTGAGACGGCAAGGTTTACATTCTTTCCGAAATTCTGTTACATCCATCCACATGCCTCATGGGTTAAAACCGGTTGACAATCCGTTTCTGTCACCTTATAATATTTATGTTTTTGTAGTGCAAATCTTTGTTTTGAATTTCTCATGTCTCCGTAGCTCAGCAGGATAGAGCGTTCGCCTCCTAAGGGAAGGCTATATCCTCCAAGTGCCACGGGATGCATCGAAAAAAGCCCGTAGAATGCGGTTTTTTGTGAGATATGCAAACTGCCGCAGCCATCAAATCGGGATTTGGCACCCGATTTGGCACCCGCGTTTTTGAAATATAAAACGGTCTATCTAAAATAAAATACGTTATGTTCCCGTAGCTCAGCAGGATAGAGCGGTCGCCTCCTAAGGTTACGTTACAACGGCCACCGGAGAAAAATTGAATAAGGGATTGCAGTTCGACTTTCGTCGGGCTATAATCATAGATGACAATACGTCGCTATAGCTCAGTTGGATAGAGCGACCGCCTCCTAAGCGGTAGGCCGGAGGTTCAAGTCCTCTTAGCGACGCCAGCAAACAACGCCGAAAGCCTTTGTTTTCAAGGACTTTCGGCTTTTTTTAACAAATTCCTGTGTGATTGCGGAGACGAAATAATGTTTTCAAATTTTACTTCAAATTCTGATTTTTGACAAGCCCTAAAAAATCGAACTGCTGTGATAAGGCAAAAATTTCTGCTAATCATTAGCAGAAAAAGGGCCGTTTTTGCTAAT
>ERZ1106954.608-NODE-608-length-30915-cov-5.719702_pt1 | contig 30915 bp, 20 predicted proteins | sample MGYA00403678_ERZ1106954 | MGnify/ENA primary metagenome ERZ1106954 (study PRJEB35170, sample SAMEA104062445) | human gut metagenome | biome: human gut; feature: human-associated habitat; material: faeces | place: Denmark | collected 2012-08-20 ... | reverse complement strand
GATTTATGAGCGATTTTTACTGGACCAATCTCATGAAATTTGTTATCTTCATCTATCCAATAAAGCTCAAATAACGTCTCATATCCATAATCATTCCACCCATCCGATTTCAGATATAAGACCCTTTTCCCCTTCTTACGCTCTACCGATTCTTTAAGGGCAAGCTCTTTTTTCGTATAAAACATAGAGACATTACTAGCCATCTCGTTATTCCTTTCATCCAACCTGTGCCGAGACGCCAGTCAGTAATACGCCTTTTTTTGCACGTGTCATGGCTACGTAAATGAGACTTCGTTCCTCCCTGTAGATCTCATTCAACGCAGCCGGATCGGCACCGGCAGATTGCAGCGCAGGCTTCGGCGGGCATACACCATCATTCACGTCGACTACCACCACATAGTCGAATTCCAGTCCTTTGACTCGATGCATGGTGGCGACGCGAATTCCTTGCCTTTGCCTGTTTTCTGCATCCCTACCAAGCTGGTACACGCCATACGGCAAGCCATTATTCAGAGCTTCACGCCACTGGTCGATGCAGTAGCGACTCCTCGCCACCACGCACACATTACGCGGATCCACACGCTCACCGTCGAACTCATCGCCGACCATATTTCCCGCCGTGCCGCACAATCCATAAATCCATTCCCTAACGGCATCCATCTCATCCGGCTGGGATGCAAACCGCCGCGTTTCGGGAACGGGACCGCTCATCAACGATCTGCTATCGCCGGTCGGGCTCTCCCCTCCGTCCAGGTCATCGAACGTCGTGGCCGGCGAAGCATCTCCGATACCACGAACATCCGCAAACACTGAATCCGCGACATCGGCGCCGGAACTACGGAAAATGGAGTCGGCGGCACTACGAATCTGTTCGGTGGTGCGATAGTTGATCCGCAATTTGCGGGCACGCCCCTGGATACGGATGCCGCATTTCGACAACACTGCGGTATGACCGTAGATGCGCTGCTGTGCATCGCCGACGATGAAGATATCGTTGTCTCCCTCATCCACCAAAGCACGAATCACTCGATATGCCGGCGTGGAGAAATCCTGCCCTTCGTCGACCACCACATGCGCGTATTTCCTCGGCGCATCGCCCTGCGTAAGCAACGACACGACGTTCTGCATGGCCGTGTCCACATCATATGCGCCGTTCGCCTGCATGATGCGCCGATACGTTTCCACAACCTGCCATACGGCAAGCTTCTGCGCTCGGTTCAATCTCGTGCCGCGCCCCTTGCGTAGCACACGCATGTAATCGGCTGCATTCCGTACCTGCTGCGGCACAATCACCTGGCTGAGCTCGCTTTTGAAGAAAGAAACCGTGAGTTTCGAATCGTTCACGCCGATGGACGTGATGGCTTTGCGCCACGCAGCGTCAAGATCGTTGCCATGGTCGTGGCTACCGTCATACCAAATCTCGCCGGAATAGCCATGCCCCATCAGTAGATCTTTTACGAGCTTGTCGAGATTGACCACGTCGATGGTATTGAATTCATCCGCTGTGCAGATGAGTTTCAGGTTCGATGCAATGTCGGTGGCGAGGTTGCGAGAATATGTGGTGAACAGCACTTTCTGACGGCTGCCGCTTCTCAGCAGTCTCGCAGCAAGACGCTTTGCGCGGTGCATGGCTACTACGGTCTTTCCTGTACCGGCACCGCCGAGCAAGCGGAACGGACCATGGTAGTCGTGTTCCACATAAAGCCGCTGCGATGGATGCAGGAACACACGCCACTGCTCCAATGGTGCATCCAAGATGCGCTTGAGGTCCGCCTCTCCCTGCACGACCACGAAAGACTGCTGCGACGCATAACTTGATAGGGCGGCACGGAAATCCTCTGGATCGGCCTCTTCACCGGATTCGACGGACGAGGCAGGCATCTGTTGCTCCAGCCCCAGCCTGTCGCTCTTCTTGCCTTCAGTCTCATCGAGCAGTCCGAAGACCTCGGACTTGGGAAGTCCTTCGGCCACAAAAGTAAGGTATGTGAAAGCATCTTCCGGGAGTCTCGATCCCCATCGATCGAACGCCTCCCACGTCTTTCTCGTGCACATGACCGGCACATACATGTCCGGCACACCGAATCGGCGCATGTCGTTGTCCGTCAACGCCAAATAGGTATCGGGAAGCGGGCCGGTATGCAGTTCCGGAACCTTCCTTGGCACGCTATCTGCAATGGCCGAAGTCGCTCCCCGATTCATGCCAACATAATCTTCTGCAGGATGGGAAACAGGTTCCGACGCAGCAAAATCAGGCTGGGTAAACTTTGCGTCGGCGCTCTCCCGCCCAACTTCGCTCTGGGAATCTTCACGCATTGCCGTGTCGATTTCCTCTTGAGAAACCATATCGTACAGCTGGATGGCCCTCGTGTTCGGGTTGACGTCGAGTTTCTTTGTTTCCGCCCATTTGTAGGCGTCATCGTGGTCGCCAACGTACAGCAGGACGTACACATTGCTGCTTTTCTGGAAAGCGATGATGGCGCGATACCGTTGGTCGATGCGCGCGGAATACAGTTTTTCGTCCGCCGCATTGGCGATTCGTTCCAGATTGATTCCTGATGATCGGGGATTCGTCTGGAATTTTGTCAGAAACGTCGTGGCATGTTTCTGCGCTTTCTTTGGCAAATCGAACAAGCTGCCCATAAGATCACGGCCAAGCGCGACCACGGGTTTGTTCATCGTACGTATATCTGCCATCAGCGTTCCTCACCTTCCGTCAGCGAAGCGAACACCTTGTCAAGGTCATCGTTGTTTTCTGTAATGATAGTCCAGCCGCGCTTGACGAATTCGTCGACGTTCTCTCGGTCGGATTGCAAGTCGTAGGACGGGAAAAACACGATCTTCCCATCCTCCCATGCGAGCTCCGCCTGCGCAATGACTTCCTCATTCTCGTCCAGCAGTTCGTATCCGAGTACATCCGGTGCCGGTATGTCAGACTCGATAAACCGTTTGACGGCTTCCTTGGTCTCATCCGCACAATACATGTAGGTCGGATCCGCCAGGACATCGTTCCACGCGGAATCATTGCTTTCCTGCACGTCAGGAATATTCCGCAAACCGTTGCGAAGCGGCTCGTACATGGTCGTGTCACTCAGCGCGGCATCGCCGATGGCATGGAAGTATTCCGAGAATTGCATTACGTTCGCAAAATGCCAGAAGGCCGCCCACTGCGTTTCGTACGCCTCTGCCTCGTTCTCATCTAAAGTATTCAACGGATTATAATCATCGTTCTTTGTCTTCGCGGCATCGCGTCGGATGTCCGAGAACACCATGCCGACGTGGGGTTCGGTGGTCCGCATATCCTCTCCGATGCACAAGCCGGATTGGAATTTCAGTCTTGTACAATTCGAAGGATTCCAAGACGAGCAGATCATGAATGCCGATTCGTTCTTGCCGTGCAACGCTTCGATCCGATGCAGCATATCCACGGCCTGAGGTTCGATGTTCTTGTTCCGCGGATTCAGAGCATAGCTCATTGCCAGCGCCTGGGTGGCGAATATCCGTTCGGCATCCGGTTCCGCAAGATAATATTCCAACATGGCCATTGCCGGAACCTCGCCGGGGTCGAATCCGTCAGTTCTATCGCCAATCATGCCCTTATACGCCATCGAAGACGGCATGGACTTGGGGGCCAGCATCGGATCGGCGAGCTGCGCCACATCCTTGCCCTGCACATATCCGATCACATCGTCATAATCCAGGGACCATACACGGTAACCTGCTTGACGAAGGGCTTCCCTCTTAAGGGAATCCTGGGCGACGATGCCTGCATGATATTGCAGACCGTCAGTGAAGATGGCGATCGGTTTCCTTCCATCATGCTCGACCACATCGCCGGATTCGTCGATATTGCTGACCGTCAATACGAAATCGGGCTTGCAAGGAATCGAGACTCCATCGGCCGGCCCCAGCGTGACTTGTGGTTCGATGCTCCATACGCTTCCGTTCACGGTGACGGAATATCCGGGTTTGCTATTGATGAATTCGTCCTTGACGATGGCACGGCGTCCCTTGGCATCGTCGGATTCCGCGAAGGGATGGGCGTGCATGCACCGGAGCGCTTCGATGAACTGCTGTTCAAGTCCGCTGTCGAACAGCTTATTCGTGGTGATTTTCGAGACGGTCTTCACACGGCTGCGTTTGTTGGACGGGTCGAGGATGCCCGTGAGCATCGTCAGCGCGGTCTTACGGGAAATGAGTTTCAGATCTCGGCTTTGCCTGTATGCATACAGACATCTGTAGCATCCGTCACCGTCATTCTTTGCACATTCGCAATGCTCCATGGTCTCTTTTGCCTTGGCAAGCACCTCGAACATCGTGTCTGGGGCGGACAGTTGCTTAAGATAGCCGGTTCCTCCGGGTACTGTGTCGTATAGCGCAAGATAGGTTTTGCGCAGTCCGGGATTGTCCGGCAACGGCTCGTTTATGAGCGTCGCCTGCAGATGATCCACATTGCCGAAGCGTTCACGCAGGCCGAGCATCACTGCGGCGGTCAGCGACTCCGCGGCACCATCGGCACCTTGGATGTCGGCAAGTCCCGGCACGAGCATACGCAGCACTTCCGATTTGACCTCACGGTATAGGAACAGGCACGTGCTGTTCTGATCCGTTTGCTCCAACTGCTGTTCCTGTGCCTTCTTGCGTTCCGGGCAGAAGTAGGCGTGCCTCGATCCATGTTCGCCGAGCAATGCACCACATTTCAGACACACGTTGAAACCGTTGCGTATCTCTTTACTGCCGGCGATTTCCACCGAAGCTCCCTTGTCGGAGACCTGCCCGAAGTTGATTTCCCGAATCGTTCCCTGCGGCGTGTAGTCGAATCCGAAATTCGTGGTTCCTTTGAACTGCCATCCTGATTGAATGTCCGCCGGATCGATGTCCACCATTGTGTCCTTCAGGAACTGGGTCTTGGGTCTGCTGTCGGAGGTGTCTTCGACCAGACTTTCGCTGTAGGTCTCATCGGATATGACGGTGTCGATGCGCAGCATTGGTCTTTTCTGGCCGCTATCGGCCCATTGCATTGATCCGCAGGATGGACAACTGGCGAGGTTCTCAGTGCTGGAAGCAGGCTCCGCGTGCGAGCAGTTCGGGCATAGGCGCCACATTGCCAGCTCGTCGTCGGTGCCGCCTTTCGCACACAGCACACGGCTGATCTTGTATTTGCGCCCGCCTGCGAAGAACGTGTTTCCCGGGGCCAGTTCCGTGATGGCCGTGGCCGCCGGGCGCACGAAATCACGCGTGGCCTTTTCCCTGCGTTTCGTCTTGTCTTGCGCGGCGGGTTCGACCCCGTGTGCCGCATCGGACGGTTCCTTGTCCTCTTTGAGAATGGTATGAAGAGTCACACCGGTCTCCGGAAATGCGTAATTAGGCAGAACACCCTCGTCTGAGAGATAGTTGAACGTGTTGGTATTCAGAATGCTCTTGACAATGCGATTAAGATTACGGATCTCGTCCTCGCATTCGCGTTGCTGTTCTTCGAACGACGAGTCGGAAGGCTTCTTTTTAAGTTCGTCGAGCAGTTGCTTCGCGTCGCCCCTCTGCGTTTCAAGCGTCATGACGGTATCACCGGTCTTTTGGAACACATCGTAGACGCGCCTGGCCATGGTGCTGCCGTCTTTCGTACCGCGCACGAATCCGTCGAGTTGCGTCCGAAGCTCCTCGGAGAACGAGAACATTCGTCCGAATCCGTCGAGCAACTCACCGGAATGTTGGCCTGTCCAATTCAGGAAGTTCACCGGGAATCCGCTGGAACCGCTGCCGTTGACATTATCCAGGCAGTTTTTCAATTTGTCGGGCACTACATCGGCCGGATCATTGCCGGCGTCCAACATGGCATGCACCCAACGATCCAATGCGTAAGCGGTAAGCTGGCGTTCCAATACCGCTGTCGCATCAAGGAAAATGTGCGGCGGGTTCACCTCGCCTCCAAGCATGTCCTCTGGCCGCTGGTAGAAATACGTATCATGTTCCTTGGTATTGGCCACCGCCAGCACCAGGGAGTTGCCGTCGCGTCGCCCTGCGCGACCGGCACGCTGGATGTACTGGGCTTGAGTAGGCGGAATCGACGAGAGAATCACCGTGGAAAGGTCTCCAATATCGATGCCCATCTCCAAAGTCGGCGTACAGGCAAGCACGTTCACGTCGCCTGGCTTGCGGTTCTTGCGTTTGAATTCCTCTTCGACCTTGGCGCGGTCGTCGCCGTTGAGCAGTCCCGTGTGCTCGGCGGCGTGGATGCGCTCGGACGGCTCCCCGCGGTATAGCTTACCGTAGTAACGCAATTCCAAGGCTTCGGCTTCGGGAGTGCCGGAGACCAGTCTGCCGGGGCATTTGCGGATACGGCAACGCGCTCCGTCCCACGCGTCAAGGTTCTGTGTAGCGCACGAATAGCTCCGTCCACACGTGCCGCAGATCAGTTGCGTTACCTTGCCGCTGACCGTGCAGCCGGACTCGTTGAGCCCGTACACGGTGCGCTCCATTTTCATGCTTGAATAACGTTGCTGCGTGATGAATCCTACTGCTATGCACTCTTCGAGCACGATTCCCAACAGTTCATGATGAATATCACCTTCAAGGGCACCGTCGGTGAGGTATCGGTCGACAATCCGACGGTATGACGGCGAATTCAGGGTATTGAAAACGCCTTTGCGCACTGGCTCCTTGTCCGACAGGAAGTAGGGCATGCCATCCGCGTACATGCCGGGCATCCATTTGATGTTCGCGTTGGAGAGCAGGAACTTGTTGCCATCATTCTGCAGGAACTGGTCATAGGTCACGTCGAAGAACGCACCTTTCATACGCAACTGGTCGAGGAACGCCATGATCAGTCGGAGCCAGTCGGCCTTCATGATGGAATTCTCGTGCAGTCCGATCTCGTTATGGCAACGTTCCGCAACAGCCTGTGCCACACGTTTCAGGAGGCTCTGATCGAATGCTATTGCGGCGCAACCGGATTTCTCCAACGTGCGCCCGGTACGGGAGCGCATGCCGAACTCCAGCAGCGATTCCAATCGGAGTCTGCGCTCGATCCAATCGAGCAGCTGACGGCGACCGGGCCCTGCGGGATTGCCTTGCAATACGGTTTCGTATTCGCGCATCCATGTCATGTTCGGTGCAATGAACCGCACAATGTACTCGTTGTCGTCCGGATAGCGGCGATGGTAGTAGTCGTTCTGGCTGTTGAGATATTCGGCGAGGGAAACGCCGTCCTTGTGTTCCTCACGAATGTAGTCCATGGCGGAGTTGCGCAGGGCGAATCGCCAGGTGCGGGAGTTGAACACGCTGGCTCGGTAGGATGCGTCCTGCACACTGTCGGAGAACACGATGGCCTTGCTGTCGTCGTTGAAGGAGTCTCCGGAAAGTTGGGTGAGCATCACACTGACCTGCGTGGTGGTTCTCACACCGACCATGGCAATGTCCTGTTCGCTGCCGCAGAACGGACACCGATAGTGCTTGCGGTTGCCGGATACAAGCTTCATACCCCTAGCGACCATGGGTATGCGCTGCTCTCCACAGGCCGGGCATTCATGTTCCGTGGATTCGAAACGTTCTACGGCCTGTTCCTTCATGCATGCATTGCAGAACCAGACCATGGCTCCGTTGTCGGCATGCGGGTCAAGAACATAATCCATGGTGCAGGGTTGCAAGGTCACCAACGCATTGTCGGCATGGTAGGCGAAATACTCGTTGTAGAACGTTCGTGGGTCACCCATGCTGATGCCGCCGTCTTTGCCGGCAAGTCCAATCCATGCGGTTCCTCCGCAATCACGGCAGTTAATCACCGGCATGCGGGTCTTGAGGTCGTCTTTGGACAGTTCGACGACCGGACGGTAGTCGATGCTCCCCTCCTGCGAGGTGATGTTGGCGACCACGCGGCCGAGTTCCTTGACCCATAGTTGCACCTGTACGTTCAGGAACGGACGTGTGTGCCCCTCCAAACCGTTGCGAGCGTAGGAGACGAGCGCTATCAGCGCGTCCACACAGGCCTTCTGCTGGCGTGGATGCAAGGCGTTGAACCTTGCATCCATGATGGCGAGCCTGTCCAGCAGTTTGCGATCGATTTGCCGAGGTTCGTCGCAGATAAGCGAGGACAGGCTGGCCAGGAACCTTGAATGACGCAGGGATTCGGCGAGCCGGATGCGTGCCTTGTCTGCGGAGCCCGGCTCTGCGGGGGCGTCGTCAAGCCACGCTTGGGCCGCATAGGCAAGGTATTTATCGGGGTCGACGTCCTCTTCGAGTTCGATGAGCCGGTCGGCCTGCGCGGCAGTAGGCATGGTGTCGTCATAGTCGCTGGTGACGAAGAATTCGTCAACGCGAAGACGATCCTCGGTCACCACGGATTCCGGCGTGAACGTGGTGTTGAAGATTTGGCTGGCATACTCGCAGACGTCACGTACCGTCTCTTCAGTGCCCATGGTGGCCGACGTGCCGACGAAGCACATGTTGTCGCTGGTGGTGTTCAGCCTGTCGGTGAGCCTGCGCAGCAGACAGGCCAAGTCGGTGCCCTGCGCGCCGTCGAAAGTGTGCAATTCGTCCACGACGAAGTATTTGAGCGTGTCCGGATCGTTGCTGTCCCAAATCCGGGAGTCTTTGGGGCGTACCAGCAGGTAGTCGAGCATCTTGTAGTTGGTGAGCAGGATGTCCGGCGGGTTCTTGAGCAGCTCATCGTGGCTGGTCACGATGTTGGTGGCGGTCATGGCGTGGTTGTCCTTGTCGCTGCCGCCTTGGCTCATCTGGCCCACATACATGCCAGCGGTCACGTTGTTGCACAGTTCCGGACTGTTGTGGATGAGTTCGGCCAGTCGCTTCGCCTGGTCGGTGGCGAGGGCGTTCATCGGGTAGACGAGGATGGCTTTGATGCCCTTGCGCCCAAGCCTGCGCTGCCGGTAGCAGTAGTCGAGGATTGGGTACAGGAAGCATTCGGTTTTACCTGAACCGGTGCCGGTGGCCACCAGTGTGGATTCACCGGCGGCGATGCGTTCGAATGCGCGCATCTGATGTGCGTATGGCCGGTACGTGGGGTGCAGGCACGGGAATGGGAATTCCGCATGTTTGCCGACCACACGAAACGGCAGTTTGACTGATACGAACGGCTCCTGGGAAAGCATGCCCTCCTGATGGGCGAGTTTGCGAATGGAGTCGCGGAACGGCTTATTGGTCATGGGGAACGTGGTCTCCACGTAATCGGCGAGTCCGGACTGGATATGCCGTGCAAGCACCATGGGAATCATTTGTTATCTCCGTACTTCTGCGTGAAGAACTTCCACGCGGTTTTGTAATCCTCTACGCGATCGCATTTGTCGAACGGCGCCACATATTCGATGGTCCGCTCACGTGAGCCACCCGGCTGGGTGTCGTCTGTGATGGTGCGGGTGAACACCTTGCCCGCAGGCGCGTTCTTGATCTTCTCGAAATCAGGACGTTTGAAAGTCAAATCACCGTAATTCTTCTTAGAGAAGACGATGCGGCCATTCGCGTCATACCAGGTGTCGTCCTCATAGCCGCTCAGCACGGTGAAGGTCAGACGGTAGATGTCGATGAGCTCGTCCAAGGTGATGCCGAGCGCCATGGATGCCAGCACATCCAGTTCCACCAACGCCTGCCGGCGTTCATAGTCCGTGCGCAATGGCGTATGCCAGTTCCATTCATCCGTCAATGAGGTGAATGCATCGGCGGTAAGTCGAAGATCATCCTTCGCCCAGCTCATGGATGTGTACGACTCATCCCAGCAGGATTGCCACAGGTTTGCATATGGCTTGGTCAGACAGTTGAGCAGCAGACCGCGGAGACGAATTTCGGGAGCGAGGATGTTTTCCGGAACTGGTAAAGATTCCAGCACGGATCTGTTGATGTGTGGTTTTCCAGCCGAACGTACAAAAAAATCATAGGGCAAAGCGGCCTCCAGGCCGCTCATGAGCGCAAGCAACGCGTAGCGCTCTGGGTGCACACCATAGCCTGCTATGGTGTGCACCCAGGCTGCGCCTGGGTGAACACAGGACGCTTGTAGCGTCCTTTCGCTGCCGAGCCCAACGTATTCACGATTACAGAGCCTATAAACAGCATCGAATCGGCTGGCAGCACCGTTTTCTTGATTTAGCTCAACCATTTTTTGCACACGCGACTCATATTCCGCGTCCGTGCATGCCTGCGAGTATTTCACGCGCGGCATATAATCCTCGGGAATATCGGTCAGGTCGATTGGGTCATAGTCGCTGTTGACCCTGTAGTTTCTGCGGGTGGATTGCAGCAATGGATTGGCAACGCCAATGAACGGGCTGGAATAAATCAACGCTTTCGCTGAAGTCGGGAAATGAATATCATCCTTGATGGTGCCATCCTTACGGGAATTGGTTTCATGCCACATTCCCGAATATGTGATTTCATCAGCATAGTTCCTCAATGTTCGAGAAACCTCCGACATTTTCTCCAGTGCAGAAAGCAACTCCGTCGCATGCATGCCAACCATTGGCGCTTGTAACCATCCGCTCGATTCGCCGCTGCCAACCAGACGGGAAAACATGGACAGTTCACCCTTGGAGATGGAAATAACACGGCTCTTATGCCCTCGCGTATTCCATTCACCTAGTTCATTCTTGACTCCGGGAATGGCACCAACGCCATCGGACGCATAGCATTCATCAATAGTCTTGGAATCGTAGAGGTTCCAAATGGAATCGAAATGAGGAAGACTGCCACTTACGCTTGGATTCTCATATATGTTCAGACTGAAGGATGTATGGTGATCAACGCCTGCAAACAGTTTTCTCTCATTGATGAACTGGAAATGGTACCGAAGTCTGCGGTACATCTGCTCACGCAGTACGCCCGCTCGCGTATCACCATACAGTTCATCGGGATGTACAAATGCACTTACACCGTCATGCTTACGCGTGTAATCCCAAGCATTCGGCAGGAAGCAGCGGAACAGATTCGTCTGCTGGCCTTGCAGCAGCGGATAGTTGCCGACAGCGTTGTAGAACGCCAACTGTCCTGCAGTCGCAACATATTCGGAGAGGAATGCGCCAGACGTACGCTTATTCTCCAACAGTTTCGGCAGCTTCTTGTTCAAATCAGACGCGCTAATCGATCGAATCGCATATTTCGGATTCACATCGGAAATGGCATTGGCCGCTTCCCACTGAAGCTTCACCCACGGCGGGTTACCCACCATAAAGTCGAAGCCGCCGTCCTTGAACACGTCGGCGAATTCGAGCTCCCAGTGGAAGAACCGCTGCTTCTTGGCGACTTCCTTCACCAAGCGAAGCCTTTGCGCAGGTTCCCCGTCACCTCTGCACAGCTCATCGAGATCCACAGCATGGTCGTACATGTAATCACGCTCATGGCTGTCATCCATAGCATCCATAAGCGTGGGCTGACCATTGTCCATCGGCATCAGCGTGAATCCCTCTTCCTGTGGGATCTCGCCGGTGAGGATCAGCGACATTTCCGTGAGGTACTGCGCCCTCGTGGGAAGCAGGTTCGCTTGGTCGATGGGCCAGAACCACAGCGAACACCAGTAGTCCATGGCGAGTTTCAGACGAGCGTATTCGCTGGCATTCTCGGCCTTTTCCGAATGGTAGGCAACGCGAAGCATCTCGTCCTTCTCACGGATGGTGAGGTTGTTGCCACGGAAGTATTCATTTTCGATGCCAAGCGACCCCTGTCCAAGCTTCTGCTGGTTTTCCAAAGCCTTCGCAGTCTTCTTGGAAGCGTTCGCGTCAAAACCGTAGATAATCAGATCATCTTGAGTCGCCTTTTCCAATTGCTGGCGCGCTTTAATCTGGCCGCGCCATAGTTCGTCGATGGTCTTTGACAACGACCTCATCAGAGCGATCTCCGTTGGGGAATAAGGCTTCTTGGCGAATCTCTTCTTCCAGGCCTTGATGGTTTCCAAGTGTTCGGATTCTATGCTTTTGATGGTCTTGTCGTCATACCTGCACATCTCCGGATCTCCGGTCAGGAACTGGTAGATACGCTTGATGGATGACGAACTCTGGTTGAACCCGATATGCGTGGGTTCGACCTCATACCAGTGGCGGTTTTTGGTAGCGCTAGCCAGATTCGATTCCGAATATCCGACGCGACGGCCGCCAATCAGCGAATTGCCACATTGCAGCTGGGTGCCGAACCATGGCACGAAGGATCCTTCGCAAATGGTGTTGAGCCATAGGGACACCTCTCCAAGTTCCACTGCCACGGGGTTCAAGTCGATGCCGTAGATGTTGTGGTCGGCGATGTACATCTTGACCTTCTGCAGTTCAGCTTGCCTGCGTTCCGCGGGAATGGCCGCCTTCTGTCCTTCCTCGGCGACCCGCTCCTTCTCCCTGCGGTTCAGATACATGGTGGCCAGCTGGTTGATGGTCTCGTTCAGGAAGGTCGCGGAGCCCATAGCCGGCTCGCAGATCTTCAGGCTCAGAATATCGGTGGCTTGGTGGATACGTGGCTCAATCTCCTTGAGCGCATACTTCACCAGACATTGCGCAAGACTGTCCGGCGTATAGAAGGAGGCCGACGTTTCACGTTCCCGGCCTGCAAGCCGGTAAATGAACGTGCCGGGCTCGTAGGTGCGCAGCTCGCCGGCATGCGGGGTTTTGTCCGGAGAGCGGACGCGTTCGCTCTCCGAATAGTTGTCGAGTTCGCGTTCCGGCACGAAGTAGCCGACTTTCAAAGGGTCGTAGGAATCCTTGGCACGTTTGACCTCGTAGAGCTTCTCCTTGGCGATAAAACCACGGTAGGACAGCAATGCCTCATACACGGCACCCATCTGGCTGATGCCCAGGGCCGCATAGGAGATGCGCTGCCTGCGTTTGACTCCCTTACCCGTCTTGGTGACGCTCATCAGGTCGATGATGCGCAGCATCACGCTGTCGCGGAGTGCGGCATGTTCAATCAGCGCGGTCCGCTCCGGATCGAAAATGTGCGCCTTGAGCGGCGGAACCATGAACACCGCATTGATGGCTTCCTCGCCAACCAACCCCTTGAAATCCTCATCCGCCTTCGGGTAACCGTTGAACACCAGATCGTCGAGTCGGCGCAATGTGTCCGCTATATAGGTGGAATCGCCAGCCTCATCCATGCGACCACGCATCTGTTCCGCAATATCTCGCAAGCTGTCCAGCGAATAGCCGGTACGGTAGATGTCGGATTTCATCGGCGCATAGCCGAGCGACGGCTTCGCCTCGATGAACAGGAGGAACAGCAGACGGTACATGTAGCGTAACGCCTGCACAGTCAAGTCGCCCGCGTCGATTTCATCGATGCTCCGCCCCTTATTACAAGTCCAGTCGTGGATGACCTCGTTGCCAAGGATCTCCACACATTCACGTAACGCGGAACGCAGATTATCAGACACCTCAACCGCGTTCTTCGCAGACGTGTCATCAAACGTGTCAAGCAGACTGTCACCTTTGTTCGGGCAGAGACTATCGCGACGCAACAGCACAGCCATCGCCGTATACACATGATCCTGATGGCGGCTGAAGATCTCGTCCAGATCGAACAGCATGCATTTCTTGTCATTCCATTTACGGCGGTCGATCAACGCTATCTGATGCAACCCCATGAGAAGAATCCACCGTGCCGGCTCGTCGAAATCGGCGAGCAGCATGCGTGCATATTCCTCACAGGAGGTGCCGTCCTTGCCAGAGCCATCTTCGATGGGGCTTTCCAGAACACCTGCCTCAGCACTATCGGACAGGCTCACCAGAACTTGCAAGCGCGGAGCCCCATCGGAATCATTGACCTGATAGTAGACAGGAACAGACTTCCCTGAAATCCGGTCAGACAATCCCTCGTCTTTGGTTTGATTCCCCTCCTGTGTATAGCCGAGTGCGGCGAGCATGCCGTCGATGAAATTCCGTACCCGTTCAGCTGGAAACAGATCGTTCTCGTTGTTGTTGATGACTTCGGTGAACGACTGGCGCATGTCCTTCAGCAGTCGCGCTGGGCGTTTCTCAGGAGGAAGCTGTTTCCAAGGTGCGGAGGCATTCTTCACTTCATCCGGAAAATATTCCTTCATGTAGTACGGCGTGTAGAAGTCATTGACCGCCTCGATGCCTGGGAATGTCTCGTTCAGTTCCTTCGCCATGGTCTCCCCCTCTATTCCTTACCTACGAATGCGGCCGCAATGCGGATCACTGGTTCTCCGGAGGCGTCCAATGTGTCCTGAACCCAGTCGGCATATTGTTCGAGCATCCGATCAACCTGTTTTGTGTTTTCCTTGGTGTTTTTGCCTTGGGATTGCAACAGTGCCTTGCGTGCATGGGACCAATGCTCGATGCGGTCCATTTGCCGAGTCACTTCTTCATCTGCCTGCGCACGATATTGTTCACCGCAATCGCTGAGCATGCTCTTGCCGCGCGATACCGCATCCTCCAACAGCAGTTGTGCCGCATCTATCTGTTCTGAGCTGGCCGCGGAATCCTCTCGATTCACATAACGACGTTCAGTGGTTCCCGGAATCAAGTTCCCACGATATCCGGTGATACGCCACACTTCCTCAAGTGGCAGTATGCCCATGCATTCGCCATCGAGATACCGTACACCGAACCATTCATCGATCACCGGGGATGCGTGCCTGTTGGCGACCATGCCGTTCATCAGCATAATCGTCTCATCCGCATGCAGGTTTCCATTGGTCACGCCAATAATCGGGGCCTCGTCACGTTGGTACAGCAGTGAGGAAGCCTTCAACCCGACCCATTCCGCGATCGGATTCAACTCCCACAGGTATTGAACCCGACTCCATGACTCGTCGTTAATACGGGCCAGCAGACCATTGGCTTGGTCTTCGCAGTATTTCGCGTCATCACTCCATTCGGCGATGTTGTCTTGCAACACCCGCGCATTCGGCACACGTCTGCGCAGCCACGCGCGCAACGGGCTATCCCCTTGGAACTCCACCGCGAATCCATGAGCATCACGCAACTGACGTTTCGATTTAAGACCAGCCGACTGCCGAAACTCCTCGCAGGAGAGCCCCTCATCCACATACTCGTAATCCGACATCAGCGTAGCGGAATCGACTATGCCGCCATCGTCGGCACTCCCAGTCACGCTCTCCCCTGCGGACTCGTTTTCCTCAGTGCTCGTAGTATCGGAACCATCCAGCGTAGTGAGGTTGAAAAAACTCAATGGATCGAAAACATCGTCATCCGCCACAGTCTCAACGTCTCCGGAACGTTCGTCCGAATGATCGATGTCCTCATCAGGAATACAAAGTCTGGCTGCGAAATTCTCCGCCGATTCGCCGGACTCAATCGCTTCACGGGTGAAATTCTCCTCCTGATCGACGTCGAATTTGCCCATAAGCAAGGACGGATCGCCAATATCCTTACGTGCCTGGTCTTCCTTCTGCTGCAGGATCTCGAGAATATGCGCGTCACCTTGAATCTTTGCATTACGCGAGTTAATCATCATGAAACGAATATCAGGCTGTTTACGCTGCCCATAACGGTCGATGCGTCCGTTACGCTGCTGGAACACCATCAACGACCATGGAGTGTCGAAATGGATGAGTCTGTGGCTCAGATAGTGCAGGTTCAGACCTTCAGAGGCCACGTCGGAGGCCACGAGAATGCGTATAGGCGAGGACTTCGTACCGAAATCCTCGACGATTTTCTGCTGTTCCACATCGCTCATACCTCCATCCATGGAGACGATAGCCTTCTTCGGTAGTTTGAGATCCTGCCGCAAGTGCTCCTCAAGATAGTCCTTCGTCTCGATGCGTTCCGTGAAAATCACGATACGGTCGTCGGCGTCTTCACCGTTATGCCAACCGTAATCGGCACTGCGCAGAAGCTGCAACAGTCTCTGGTATCGGGAAAACTGCATCGGACCGATTTTCTCCAAAGCGGCCTTGAGCCCTTCAAGCCTGTCGATGTCTCCGGTCTGATCGGACGCATCTTTTTTGGCAAGCCGCTTCACTCGCTCGTCGATGGTCTTGATGCACGCTGCCGGCGATGAAAACAGACTCTTCTCAAGCATCGTCTTGAACAAGAAGGAATTGCTTCTCTTCTGATGCATATCCATGACGAGTTTCATATCGGTCAGATAATCGAACGCCTCTTCCTCGGCCGCGGTGGCCATGCAATTCTCCTGCGTCACCTTGCGCTCCGGAAAGCTGCCTGACACCTCGGCCATCACGTCCTTCTTGAAACGGCGAACGTACAGGTGTTCGACATCCTTCTTGTCGTACTGCTCCGGATCGTGCAGGGTGGTTGGGTCGAGCATGTTCATCAACGAGGCGAAACTGCGAGCGCGGCCGTCATGAGGCGTGGCGGACAACATAATCAACGTGTCGGAACGGGAGGCAAGGCGTTTGGCGAGCTTGGCGCGTTGCGCACTACGGCCGTTGACGGCACGGTCGGCGACATTCTGAGCCTCGTCGATCACGATGATGTCCCAATACGAGGCATCGAGTGCCGCACCATATTGGATGTCCCGTTTCAACGTATCAATGGAGATGATCACCTTGTCGTAGTAGGAGAACGGGTTGGCGTTCGCAGGAATCTCGGAACGAATCTGCTGGATACGCGAGGAATCCAGACTAATCAGCGGGATGGTGAACCGTTCCCACATCTCCTTCTGGAACTGGACCATCATGCTTTTCGCCGTTACCACGAGAATACGGCGACCCTTGCGGCGCTTGATGAGTTCCGCCATCAGGATGCCAGCCTCCAAGGTCTTGCCAAGACCGACAGCGTCGGCGATGAGAATTCGCTGGCGCGGTTGGGTGAGCGCCTTCTTTGCTGGAACGAGCTGGTATGGCAGGGAGTCCATGGCAGCCTTGTTGCCGACATGAATCCTCGCATCGGTCGGTGCAGTGGCACGTAACAGACTCTCGATGAACAGATGCGACTTCGCAGCTCTTGCCGAGGTGTCGGGAATGAAACGCGTCTTCACCGGATCGACAGGTGTAATTGTGTCCAAATCATCAAGGAACGTGGCCGTCACATCCCGTACCAGAGCGGAGATGCCAGTACATGAGACGGCGTGATTCCCAAGGCTGTTCGGTTCGACTTTATCGACAAGCCATTCTTGGCCGCGAACTAAGACCCTCATGCCTGGAGAAAGTGTCTCTCGTTCGCTACGCGCTTCATGCTCCATCGCCATATGCAACCCTTCTTCTCAGTGTCGCCACCCTTGCACTAGTGTTTAATTGTATTACGCCCAACTTTCAAAGACGATCTAACACACGGACCGCTATTGGTATATGTTTTGTCCGTTCTTGTCTGCCAATGAGACATGCTACCGATTCCTGTTGGTTTTCCTTTCGCGATGGGAAATCCCATTTTTAAAGCGAGATTCTCTTATTTATGCAAACCGACTACTTAGTTCCGCCTCCATAATCTTTGCAACCGGACAAACCGTGGAAAACTGGCAACTATCAAAACAGAGCGAATACACACGAGCAAAGCCAAAACCACGGCTCATTACAGCACATTCCACACTCCAGCTCTACCTGCAAACGTGCAAGTTGCATACAGATTATTTACCAACCGCATAGAGCGCCGCTAGTGTCTTCTCCCCTAATGAGACACTATATATACGGCGTGTTCAAAATGCCAGAACCTGATATATTTGTATGTATCAGCGCCCACCCAAGGCTACGTTTACGTCCTGAAATGCGGTGGGCCTCTTTTTATCCCAAGGAAGAGATATGAAAAGAGACAAACCATTCCGGACCATCAGCGAACTAATCGTGCTTCTCAAGTCACGCGAACTACATATAGAGGACGAAAATTTAGCACGGCGATTTCTTCATCAAATCAATTATTACCGTTTCTCAGGATATGCAAGAGAATTCCAAATTGATCCTGCGCATGGTGATGATCAATTCGCTAAAGGGGTCTCATTCGAACATATTCAGCAGCTAATGACGCTCGACTCACAGCTCAGACATTTGTTGTTACAACAATTGGAAGTCATAGAGACAACCATTCGTGCGGAATATGCTCACGAATTAGGGAGGCTCTTCGGGAACACCGCTTTCTATCTCGATGAAGATACATATGTGGACGTAAAGGGGAAACCTTCACAGATCGTAGATGGAATTATACGAGATCTCGAAAGATCAAATAGCCGAATGATTGGACACTATACGGATACAAACATCAAAGATCCGATGAGTCGCTATCGAGAGGTCCCTATATGGGTTGCAGTTGAAGTGATGTCTTTTGGACGCATATCCAACATGCTGGTTTATATGAAAGAGATTACCCCAGCTAAAAAAGTCGCTGAAAATATAGGTGTTCAATGGGGACCATTCTCCGAAACCATTCACTCCTTCTCGGTATTACGCAATATATGTGCGCACTGGATGCAACTTTGGAATAGAACTCTGGATATACAATGCCACGTACCGAAAAAATACCGACCAAGAAATATCAAATTTACTCCCAATAGCATGTATGCAGCAATCATCATGCTGAATCATTATCGCTTGAAAATCGATGGAAATAACGATATCGGAGACACTATTGAAAAGATGCTTAATGACAATCCTGAATTTGGGAATGGAATACGAAATCCACAAATGAAATGACTAGCTACGCCTTGTTTCGGTACAACACTTCAATGCACACCGCTCTCCTATGAAGAGCGATACACTGCTAGTAGAAAGTCAGCGTTGAAAGGGGTAACCAATGGCGCGCAAAGGTGGGTTTCTGAAGGGGATCGTCGCATCGGCGGCGACCTATGCCGTCAAAACGGCGGTCGATATCGCGGTCAACCCGGAGAACATGCAGAAGGTGGCGCAGCTTGTCAGCGAGCAACAGGTAGGCAGCAAACTCAAGCAGGCCGCTGCGAACATGCATCTGCCGGCCGCGCTTAGCCCATCCGCAAGAGTCGCCAAGCAGCTTGACACCATTGAGGAGACACTGGAGAAATATGCCGACCAATTTCCCGTAAACGCACCAGTCGAACGATGGAAGAGCACCCTGCAAAGCCTTCGTCTTATGGACACCATGAACAGATCCACAACCGGCAGCGAGCATAAGATCCGCTTGGAAAAGCTCCAGGCACAAACCGAGGCCCTGTTCAACGAGATCTTCCAGTCCCTTGACTCGGGCGATGCCCAGATCGAAGACTGACCACTTCCCCACCGCTTTTATACCTGTTCCCCGCCACTCCCAAGCGCACCGACGCGTCTGCCGGTCGTATACTGCTACCAAATGGATTTGAAGGGAATAACCATGATCGACGACGATTCCAATAAACTCATCCCATTCGAAGGCGGAGACGGTGATGCCGATGCCAACACCGGGAACAACAATCCAGACGACACGCAAAGCGTCACCATCATCCAAGACGAACAAGGCATCGTCTTCCTCGGCGACGCCGGTACCATAGATCTCTGGCTCAAGGACGAAGGCTTCGATTCCAAAGCATTCACAGCCAAAGCCGTGCAGACCATCTCATTGGCCAGCAAAGGTGCGCAGGCAGCCGGCAATGCCATGGCCGAAAGCGGACGTTGGGTAAAACTCACCAAGGAATCGGCTGAGCTGGTCGTCAAATACGGCAAGAACTGTAAGAAGGGACCGTTCCAAGCCGGTGTTGTACGGCAACCGAACGGGCGCATCATCAAACATTTGAAATTTACCCAGCCCGGACAGCTCAACCCCGCTTTACTCACCGGTGTCAGCGGCGTCATGGCACAGATGGCACTGGAACAAGCCGTCTCCGAGATCACCGATTACCTGAAGGAAATCGATGCGAAGCTCGATGATCTGCTACGCGATCAGAAGGATCAGACCGTCAGCAAGCTCGCCGGGATATCCCACATGATTGACGAAACCATGCTCATCTACCAGCAGGTCGGGTCGATCAGCGAGACCACATGGTCCAAGATGTCAGGCTGCCCGCAAGACATCGCCACCATCCAAGCGTATGCGATCGCCAAAATCAAGGGCCTCACCGAGAAGGTGGAACGCGAGCAGGATCCCAAGCAGGTTCGCCCGCTGACCCAGCAGATTCGTCAGGAGATCCACCAGTGGCTGGGCATGCTCGCATCCGCGGTCAAGATGCAGGATCAGGTCTCCTGCATCGAGCTCGCGCGCGTATGCCAAGAGGAGCCTGAACAGCTCGAAGCATACAAGAAGGGCATCGTGCTTGCCAGGAACAAGCGTCTTGCGGAAATCGAGCAGTCACTCAACGCATTGGGCAGGCAACTGGAAACGAAGGCTGGAATCGTAGGTGGGAAGGTGCTGCTGAACCCATACAGTTCACCTCATGCCATTGCCAACATCGAAAGCATCACCAGCGATCTCAATGCATTCGCCAACACATTGCAACTTGAGCACATTCATCTGCATGTCGAAGACGGTCCCACCTGGATCGAAGCCGCGGGCAAGGCCGTAGACGACACCGGCAAGGCCTTGCAGAATGCCAGGCAGCAGACCGCACACGCCGTCCAAGACGTCGGCAATACGATAGCGAATGGCGCTCAGAGCACCGGTGCCGCCGTTGCCAAGGGAATGCAGGACGCCGGAAACCAGGCCGCGCACATCGCGCAGGATGCGGGCGACGCCATTGCGAAAGGTGCTCAGGACGCAGGCGCCGGGATAGCCGACGGAGTGCAGCAGCTTGGCAAAGGAATAGCAGACGGATTGAAACAGCTCCCGGAGATCAAACTGCCCAAGTTCGGGTGGGGCAAGAAATAAACCAAGACCCGCGCTATGGTCTGAGGGGGTGCGTTCGGTTTAGGATATATGCTCCCGGCTCACTTTTTAACGTTCTGTATGCCCCCCTCAGCCAGCAACCCGTATGCCCAAGCTTCCACGCGAAACATATCCCTGAGAATATCCTCAGACAACTTGTGATTAGCCTCAGATGAGAATAATCTACCCAAAGCTAGCGCGTTATAAGCAGAGCCCTCCTCTCAGATCCGCGGCACATCGAAAGGATTCCTCTTTGTGAGCTGTATCTGCGCCTGTTGTTCCACATATGGTTGTAGAACCGCCAACACCTCCGGTACTTCATGGGTTACGGCATAGTACAGGCGATCAAAATCAAGTCCGTCGCAATCATGGGCGATCCAGTCGCGCATGCCACTCACCCCACGCCATGGAACGCCGGATTCCGATTCACGAAATTCTTTCGAGAGCTTCTTGACATGCTCCCCCGCTCTGGCAATCGCCATAGCCACGGCATTCTGCTTTTCGTCATTGTCTGCAAATTCTTCTGCGCTCAATGGCCCGAGGAATCGTTGCGCATCGGTAAGCGCACGAACTATCGCGACAATATGCAAGGCGTCTTTCTCCAGCGCGTTCATGGCATGCCCCTAAACAATACGGAACATCGGCTGGGACGTTATGGAATTGACGAACAGCACTCGCTGTATCTCGGCCAACCGATCCTGCAATTCAGTGGTGATGTATTGCTTTTTCACTAAATCGATCTGACGTCCGAAAGTAGACGCGAGATCGTCGCGCAAATCCCATTCATCGATCATCGAATCGGCCGTGTCATCAAACTGGTAGATGAAATCGATATCCGAATCCGCGCGCCCCTCGCCGCGGGCCATGGAACCGAACAGGTACAGTTCATTGACATGGTGCCGCAGCGCGATAGGACGAGCAATCTCCGCTATCTGCTGAGGCGTGGTGTCCCGCGAAATCGCGTCAAGCGCATCCTGATAACGCCGGGTAAAAGCCTGTGTCGGATTCCCCTTCACCGCACGAGACAGCACAGGAGCGGTCACGCCCATGGATTCCGCCACGCTTTTCTGTGAGAAACCTAATCGCTTGCGCTTTTCGTTAAGCTCATGTATTGTTCCCATACCGATATATTAGCCTACAAGCTAATTACCGTCTAGAGCGTCAAACAGGGACGAACTTTATCCGTAATAATCCTCATCGCAAGTTATTGGCAAAGACCGGGGCTTCTCGCTCACTTTCGAACCCATCTGATGAACATGCACCTGATTGGCGCCCCCAGATATTCGTTAAAGGATACGACAAAACATACGCGGTGTATCAGCTGTGGAAACATCAGTTTTTTGTTTTTCACGGAACTCCTCTGATTAACCTCCATCAGTACGCATGCCCCGCAATGCTTCATCCCCTCACAGCCCCACATGCGCCGCATGATCGCGGACCGTGCTCTCCTCATCCAAGCTGACAGGCAGGAAGCCACTCGAATCATCAATAAAGTCACAAATCAGCTGCCACTGGCGACGGCTGATACCGATACGCTCGTCCGGTCTCACCATAAGCACTGGTGCCGCAGGTTCCAGCGATTCAATCTGCATCTTCGCCGAGAAACAGCATTCCTCGTCATCAATCCAGACAATCGGCAACGGCTCCTGCTGTCGCCGTTCGAACCGGACACGTGACATAATCTCCGCGAGCTTGCCGGTCCATCTCCGCTCGTTAGTGACCGGGTCGTACCAGACAACAGTCCGTTCAATTCCCGGATCCCAACCAAGCATGGGGTCAAGCACCCTTGAACAATACGGTTGCCATGTGGTCAGCCAGTTCAATTCAACGCTGCCGGAAAGGGCCAGGTCATGCATCATGCCGGCAAGCTCGCGCGACCAGTGCACACGGAAGCGCCCATGCCCCGTACGCACCTGCTCGTTGCCCGTCAGGGGAAACGCACGCTCAGAATCGTACAGTTCCTTACGTGGGTCACCTTCCTTCAGCCATTGCGTATGGCCGACCCCTCCCCGCCGAAGCACCTTATCATCGGGGAACGCGTTCAGCACACCGTCGAAATCCGTGTAAATCACCGCTCGAACCATCGCACCTCCCGGTAAGCCCCAATCTGCCTCGTCATGTAATTATTCACTACTATCTACCGGACAAATCAAGCCGGCCCATTTTCGCTAGCTGCTTTATTTGTGGCACTCGAACGCCGAAACCCGAAGTATGAGCGTTGGAATTCCAACGCTCATACTCGCCATAATCGCCAAACAATGCCACAAACAAGCCAACAAGTGTTTTGGGGAGGGCTATTCGCGTAATGTTGCGCTCTACCATTGATAAAGGCATCCAGCAATCGCATACCGTAAGGAATCACATGCGCTATTTCACTTCGGACACGCATTTCGGCCACCCTCTGGTCACCGCACTGCGCGGATTCCTGAACAATGGCAGGCTCCGCGCCGAATACCGTGATGTCTGGCAGGCGCAGGGTCGCGCCGCCGCGCACGCATGGATCAAACAATACGTACGCGACAATCAGACGTCGTTCAAAGCAACCTGCGACATCACACGCCATGAGAACACCATCATCGGCAACATCAACGAGCTCGTCGGGCGCGACGACGAGCTCTGGATTCTCGGCGACCTCTCCTACCGCTGCACCGTCGAACACACGCTCGACTGCCTGCGCCGCATCAACTGCCGTCATCTGCATCTAATCATCGGCAACCACGACCGCAACTTCCGTCTCCGGTCCAATGACGCGCTATACGAGAACGTGTTCGAGACCATCGATGACTACCGTGAAATCGACATGGAGCTTCCCGTCCTTGACGGCTCCGGCAAGATAACGGCGGCGACCGCGCATCAAAGCATCGCCATGAGCCACTTTCCCAGACTCTCGGCATTGGCCGAAGAACACGGCAACTGGCCGGAAAACTGGAACAAGTTCGCCGATGTGGCACCGACCACCGAAGGTTGGCTGCTCTATGGTCATACGCACCAGGACGTTCCCGACGGCACCGATCCACTCAGCGTGAATGTGGGGCTTGATGCGTGGGGTTTCAAGCCCGTCAGCGAACAGCAGATCCTTGAATGGTTTGTTGCATAGCCCATTTTCGTTACTTGTCTTGTTTGTGGCACTCGACCTCCGAAACGCGAAGTACAAGCGTTGGAATTCCAACGCTTGTACTCGCCATAATCGGCAAATGGTGCCACAAGCAAGCCAACAAGCATTTTTAGGAGGGCTTTTGCGAAGAACCAGAGCCGATATGTCCGGTCAGTATCGGTCCCCCAACCGCATCCCGGTAGAATAAGGCGACATGAAGGGAGCAAATATGGGTAAACGAGTGGCACTGGGGATCTGCATGGTGGCGGCACTGGCGAGCACAGCCTATGGCGCGCATGTGTGGGCGGCGCATTCGGGTACGAGTTTTTGGATGATGTGGATTGCCATCGCGTGCGTATTCGTGGCTGCCGGCCTTGCAGTATGGTTCGGCTGGTGGAAGGCGCTGCCGAAAGTGGTGCGCCGGGTATGCGCCGTGGTGCTTTGCACGGGTCTTATCTGTTTTGGCGCGGTCGAAGGTTGGGTAATCAGTGGCATGCGCGCCGCTGGTGAACCGGGATTGGATTATGTGATCGTACTTGGCGCGCAAGTACACAAGACCCGTCCGAGTCTGGTGCTGAAGTATCGGCTTGATAAGGCCATCGACTATCTTGAATCCAATCCGAATACCATCTGCATTGTGTCTGGCGGCAAGGGTGCGAACGAACCGTTCCCCGAGGCGCAGGGCATGGCCGAATACCTGGAACGGCATGGCGTTGCCGCATCACGCATCATCAGGGAGTCCAAGTCGGAGGATACCAGGCAGAATATCGCCAACAGCCGCAGGTTCATGACGAAGCACAATGCGAGCATCGGCATCATCACCAGCGATTTCCATGTGGCGCGCGCCATGCAAATCGCACGCGACCAGGGGCTGGCAAACGCACAGGGCATCGCCTCCGGTTCGCCTGGCGACATGCTGGTGAACAATATGCTGCGCGAGTTCTTCGCCGAACTGAAATATCTGGTGAAACGCTAGGATTCGACGATCCTCGTTTCCGCCAGCTCTGTATCATCCACACGCCCCTCGTATAGGAAACAGTTCAGCGTTTCGCCGGGCACGAGGGAAAGCGTTTCGGCAGCCATGCGTTCCAGTCCCTTATGCTCATAAAACCCGTAGTCGCAGGTGGTATCGGTGAAGAGGAAATATTCGCTGACACCAATCGCCTGGAACCAGTCGAGCATATGGGCGAACAGCCGACCGCCGACACCATGCCCTTTGGCTTCGGGCGAAACGAGGAACAACGCGATTTCAGCCTGGTAGGTTTTGCCCACGGTGCGTGTGAGCGTCCGATCGGCGTGCAGTATGCCCAGCTGTTCGCACAGCCCGTTTCTGCCCACCCCGCTTGCCAGCATGGGCAATGCCAGGCGTGCCTGCCTCAGGCGGTGCCGCAGCACTTGCGCACGCGTCACGTTCATGGGAACGGATCCGAGTATCACGCCAAGCACCCGCCCGTTTTGTTCGGCTACTGCGGCATGCGTGGCTCGCGCCAAGCAGTCGTGCGCGTCGATGGCGGCAAGACGCCATGCCACGCTGTGACGACGTGCACGATCAGCCGGCTCATGGCCGCCAGTATCCCCATCCGTCTGATCCGCATACCATGTTTGGCGAATCAGTTCCACCAATGCAGGGTAGTCGGCTCGTCTGAGCCGGCGAATATACACTTCATCGGCCTGCATATCCCGCAGTCCTCACTTCATAAGCTCGTCGGTGTCCATCACGATGGTGACAGGCCCGTCGTTGGCGATATCCACGCGCATATGCGCACCAAAACGCCCTTCCTTCACGTCCAGACCTTCGGCACGCAGCGCGTCGTTGAACCGCAGCCACACCTGCTTGGCATGATCGGGGGCGCCTGCCTTGACGAAGCTGGGACGATTGCCCTTGCGCACGTCGGCGAACAGCGTGAACTGCGAGATGGACAGAATCGAACCGCCGACACTGCCGATAGACAGGTTCATCTTGCCGTTCTCATCCTCGAACACGCGCAGGTTGGCGATCTTATGCACGAGCCACGCAATCTGCTCGTCGCCGTCCGTATCACTCACCCCAACAAGCAGCACATACCCCTGGCCTATGGTTTGCGGCTCGAATGTCAGATCCCGCTTCCCCGTCTCTTCATCAAGCACATCCACCGAACCGTGACTCACCCGCTGCAATACGATTCTCATTCGTTCTCCTTCGCCTAGCCGAACGCTTATATCCTACGCGCCGGGCCTCATACCGTTTCGGCGCACCGCGAACCGCAAATCATGGTCGCAGTGCGCCGTGGCATGCCCCATGGTACCCGAACCGATATTGGCAATGGTCTGAATTTCCCGTGTCATTGCAACCTTGCAATCCATAAGATGACATCTTCGTTGACGCTTGCCATCATAGTCCGCAATGTTTGGCATGTTGCGAACGGTTGCGACACGAAACACACGTGGAATACGGCAAAGGGCTGGGACCTCGTATTAAGATCCCAGCCCTTGACGCTAGACAACCGTCAGACTAACAGGCCTACACGGTACACCGGCATAAGCCGTTAACGGCTCACTCGCCGTCCTTGGCGCTCAGCTCGTCGGCCACGGCTGCAGCGGCGGAAGCGGCCTCAACGGACTCCTCTTCCTCTTCTTCAGCAGCGTTGCCCAGGAAGTCGGACAGGTCGACGACTTCGCCGTCGGCGGTGAACTTCACTGCGCGCATACCGGCAAGCAGACCCTTGGAACGGGCGACTTCCTGCACGGCGGAGCCAAGCTGGCCGTTACGCATGATGGCCTGGATGAAGGCGTTCGGATCCATGCCGTACTGCTGGGCGATGGAAGCGAGGAAGTTGAACACGTCGGCCTGAGAGACCTGCACGTCCAGCTTCTCAGCCAGAGCATCGAGCACCATCTGGTCGCGCAGTTCCTTCTCGACGGCTTCCTCGGCCTCGGCCTTCTGCTCCTTGGTGGCCTTCTTCGGATCGGCGGTCACGTTCTTGAGCTGCTGCTCAATCATGTTGGCCTTCACACCCTTCGGCACCGGAATCTCCAGGCCCTCTTCGAGCTTGGCGATGAAGGCGTCGCGAGCCTCAGTGGCCTGGCGACCCTTGGCGTCCTGAGCGGCGGCCTTGCGGATGTCGGCCTTGAGCTCGTCCAGGGTGTCGAACTCGGAGGCTTCCTGAGCGAACTCGTCGTCGAGCTCCGGCAGCTCCTCAGCCTTGACGGAGTTGACCTTGACCTTGATCTGAGCCTTCTGACCCTCGTGCTCGCCCGCTTCCAGGGTGCCTTCGAAGGTGGTCTCCTCGCCGGCGGACAGGCCGTCAAGAGCCTCATCCAGGCCGTCAAGCATGGTGTTGGAGCCGAGCTCGTAGCTCACGCCTTCCTGGGAGTCGACGGATTCGCCGTCGATCTCGGCGTTCAGGTCGATGTTGGCGAAGTCGCCCTTGGCGGCCGGGCGATCGACGCTCACCAGGGTGCCGAAGCGCTGACGCAGAGCCTCAAGGCGCTTGTCGACGTCCTCGTCCTTGATTTCCGGAGCGGCGATGGCGATCTCCATGCCTTCGATCTCCGACAGGTCGAACTCAGGGCGACGCTCGACGGTGGCGGTGAACTTCAGCTTCTTCTCGTCCTTGGCGGATTCCGGGATGTCGACGACATCGAACTCCGGCTCGGCCATCGGGCGGATCTTCTTCTCTTCCAGGGCCTTGGAGTACAGCTCCGGAACGGCGCCGTTGACAGCCTCGCCAGCGACGGCACCAAAGCCGAAACGCTGCTCGACGAGCTTGCCGGGAACATGGCCCTTACGGAAACCGGGGATGTTCACTTCCTTGGCGATGTTCTTACGGGCTTCATCCAGATACGGGTCGAACTCTTCCTGGTCGACGGTAATGGTGAGCTTTACCTTGGTGGGTTCGAGGTTACGAACGCTGATCTTCACGCTAAACGCTCCTGCAAAGTCGTGTTTGTTCTTTTTTGCCGTTAGGCACAACTCTCATACTATAGCGTGGCTTAAGGACGCTGCGATAAGCCGCACCTGCCAGTCGCGCGCGCCCTGCCTGGTAAGGAACTCGGCAACGTCACGCCGTTCCGGATTATCCGTCCAGCATAGATTCTTGAGAATCTGCGGTTTGAGAAGCACGTCGGCGGGAGTTGACGTGTCTTCGGCGATCTGGTTCAAGGCGCGTCTGGCCTTTTTCAGGGTCTCCGCGCGTTTCGGGTGGCGCGTGGACCATACGCGCATCGATTTGGGCGCATTCGCTTCGGCACCGTCCTTGTCGGGCGATGACGGCATCACAGGCAGTTCGGATTCCGGCAAGGCGAGCGCCTCCTGAATCTCGTGTTTCCATACGGACGGCTTGATCGCGCGTTGAATCGGCGCATACCGTTCGAACATCTTGTCCTGCTCGCCGCCGGTCTGAATACGCACACGCTCGTTCAACGAGCGAATGGCACGGAATTCCCGGGCGTTATGCGGCTTCTTCAACGCCGCCTCGATAATCGCCTGGTCGGATAGCAGCAGCGTCGGCGCGATGTCGTGCTGGCTGGCGAGCTCATCCCTCTTGGTCCAGAGCGCTCGTGCCACGGCAAGCGCCCTGCGGTCGCCTTTGAGCATGGTGATACGCGAGATCCGCAGCCAGGGCACGGGGTGTACATGGCGGGGTTTGCCCGATGTGCCTTCGGCGAGGATATGGCGGAACTCCTCCTCGGCCCATTCCTCCTTGCCGCTGGCCTTCAGATCGGCCCGCATCTTACGCTCCAATTCGATGAGCAGTTCCACATCCAATGCCGCATAGTTGCGCCAGTCACGCGGCAGCGGCCTGTACGACCAGTCGGCTGCGGAATGCTCTTTGGCGAGCGTGATGCCCAGATACCGTTCGGTGACGGCCGCCAGGCCGAAACGGCTCAGACCGAGCATGCGTGCCGCCATTTCGGTGTCGAACAGGCGTTGCGGTGTCATGCCGATTTGCGCAAAGCCCGGAAGGTCCATCATGGCGTCGTGAATAATCCACGTCGCATCGCCCACCGCACGGTTGAACCTGCCCCAATCGGCTCCGGAGGCAGTCAACGCGATCGGGTCGAACAGGAAGATTCCCGCCCCCTCGCGTTTGAACTGCACCAGCCAATCCTCATGCCCATAGCGGAATCCCGAAGCCCGTTCGGCGTCGGCCGCCAAGGACCCGGATGCCGCGGCAAGCTCATCGCATGCGTCGTTGAACCCTTCCACGGTGTCGATCACATCGGGCACTCCCCCGCGTGGTTCGGACTGCAACCGTGGCTCATGCATAATTTCGCTCAACGCGTGATTCTCCTTCACCGCGAACGGTGGATTTTAGAAATTCGGCCCATGTCTCCACACAGGCACCAGGGTCGAATCCGCATGCGGGTGGAATCGCTGGCGTGTAGGAGACACGTATCTCACAGCCTGCAAACGTATCAGCACCCTGCGAACCAAACGCCGTGTTCTGCGTGATGCTCACCGTGCCGTCGACGCTGTCCGGCACCACATCGCCCAGATACTCGCACATATCCTCCCAATACATGGATGGTGCAAGACCGTCGTTTTCGCTGGATTCGAGGGGCAGCTGCGCAAAGCACACGCATCGCCACCTGCTGTTCCATTCCTCGTAGAACCTTCGGCCGTACAACAGCATGATCCAGCCATTTGCCTGCTGACGGTGACGATGGGAATACGCGTCGCTGGCCTCGATGCCAAGCGCGACGCCGATGCCGTAATCGGCCAGAGTGGAGGGAACGGGGATTTCTCGATAATGGACGCCGGGCACAGTGCGCATGGCGCGGACGGATTCCACAGCGCGCCAGACCTCATCCGGCACGCCTTGTGGGCGAGGCGGCAGATGCGCTTGCGAATCCTGAGCCCGCGGAGCGATCCCCTCAGGAAAAGAGAAAATCTCGGCCATGCTTCTAGGCTACGTGCCGGAACGCCGTTCGGCGCGGATTGACGCGCGGTCGCATTGTTTTTTGTCGTGACGCGACCGGCAAAAGGCGGTAGTTGCACGCCGTTCGCGCCAGCGCCTACCACTATGCGGCTGGCGGCGCGAACGGCTCCCGCAGAACCGGGCAAAACGATTAGTATACGACGAAGCCGTGCGCCTTGAACTGGTCGGCCACACGCTTGCGCATGGCCTCGTTCGGCCCCTTCTGGTTCTCCAGCGGGTAGTCGATGCGCAGCTCATGCCATTTCGGCCGGCCAAGCTGATGGAACGGCAGCACGTCGATATGCTCCACCGCGTCTCCGAAGCTCTCGCAGATCCTTGCCACGTTCTCGACGTTCTCCTCGCTGGAGGTGAGCCCCGGAACCAGCACGAAACGCACCCAGATCTTCTTGCCGGCCCTGGCCAGGCGCTGCCCGAAGTCGATGGTCGGCTGCAGTACGCCGCCTGTCACCTTGTGGTAGGTCTCCTCGTCACCGGATTTGACATCCAGCAGACACAGATCGATATCGTCAAGCATCTCGTCCGTGTAATTCGTGTTCAGAAAGCCGGAGGTATCGAGGCAGGTATGCACGCCCATCTGCTTGGCCGCATGGAATACGCGAGAGACGAATGCCGGCTGCATCATCGACTCGCCGCCGGAGAACGTGATGCCGCCGCCGGTCGCCTTGAACAGGTCGGCGTAACGGTCGATCTTCTTGATCATCGCCTCCAAATACACCGGCTTGCCGTCACGCATCTTCCACGTGTCGGGATTCTGGCAATATTGGCAGCGCAGCGGGCAGCCGCTCATGAACACCGTCATGCGCGTGCCTGGACCGTCCACGGATGTGTTGATGTCCCATGAGTGCACGAAGCCGATGTCACCGGTCTTCAACGCATGCAGCCTGTCCCTTCTGTCGAGGCCGATCGGCGATTCGAATCCGGAAAGGCCTCCCATCAGGGTTTGGGACGCATATTCCTTCGATTCGCGAAGCATATGACGTGTGGTACTGCGGAATTGCGAGGTTTCGGGCATCGTTGCGCTCCTTGGTCATCCTTGGATGGGTTTGTACGTATCACAAGCAGAGGGGCGGAACTCATCCAGCTCCGCCCCTCGCTATCGCCGCTGAGCGGCGTCATCGGCTATTATGCCAGCCAACGAATCAGTCGACCACTGCACCCTGGTGGAAGGTACGGCTGATCACGTCGAGCTGCTGCTCCTTGGTGAGCTTGACGAAGTTCACCGCGTAGCCGGAGACGCGCACGGTCAGGT
>ERZ1106954.592-NODE-592-length-31314-cov-31.891455_pt1 | contig 31314 bp, 26 predicted proteins | sample MGYA00403678_ERZ1106954 | MGnify/ENA primary metagenome ERZ1106954 (study PRJEB35170, sample SAMEA104062445) | human gut metagenome | biome: human gut; feature: human-associated habitat; material: faeces | place: Denmark | collected 2012-08-20 ... | reverse complement strand
AGATAATCATTAAACTGCTTGAACAGCTTTGCAAACCGACCACGTTCTGCATGGTCTTCCGGCAATTTTTCAAAATTCTCTATTCTGGCGGAGACAAAAATTGCCGCTATGTCGTCGTACAAGTCGTTCATTTTGCCAAGATTATATTCCAGCTTGTCCGCAAACAGGCCGCGCGGCTTATCTCCGGAATACAGCTTAAACGCCTCATCGATGTTACGCTGCATTGTATAGGGCTTACGATAATAGCGGATTGTACCGAAAGGTTTCTCGGGCCCATACAGACGGTTGGTACGAGAGAATGCTTGAATCAGCTTTTCATAAACCAAAATCTTATCCAAATAAAGCGTGTTAATCCATTTGGAATCAAATCCGGTCAGCATCTGATCCACAACAATCAACAAATCAATCTGTTGGTCCGGGGTACGTTCCACAGATTTATACTGCTCCTTGTGTGCCAGACGGTAAGAAATATCCTTTTTGAAGGCTGCATAAGTCGCCAACTGGAATTTCATGCCGTAACGAGCATTGTAGTCCTCGACAATTTCAACAATGGCATCTTCCTTAAATGCGGCACCACCGTTGTTATCAATACCGGGATCGAACAGAGCGGTAACTTTCAGATCACCTTTTGCCTTGAACAGTTTGTAATACTGAATAGCCTCCGGAATACTGCTGGTTGCGAAAATAGCGTGAAATTTGCTGTCGTGGCTGAGTGTGACCCAGTTGCCCAGAATATCATCCACCACGGCATTTTGATGTTCCTCGCGCTCATACTGAGAAGCCGGAATAAAATCCTCGATACCCTTCAAATAGTTGCCATCCGCCTGAGTGAAGCCTGCCATCGGCACCTTTGTATGGTCCATATAATGCAGATACACTTTTTTCTTCGTAGGATCTCCTAAGGCTTCTGCCTCAGTTGCAGCTTTGGCTTTTTCAAGTGCGACTGCTTTGCGAAGTTCACGATCCTTGTATGTAGGCACCATATATGGATCAAAGCCCAAAACATTTTTGTCCCGGATGCCGTCAGCAATGCTATATCTATGAAGCTCGTTTCCGAAAACATCGGAGGTGGTACTCATTTTCTTTTGGTTTTCATCGTGAATCGGGGTACCTGTAAAGCCAAAGAACATCGCATTGGGGAAGGTGTCCTTGATGGTACGTAGCATTTCACCAAACACGTCACGGTGCGCTTCGTCGATGATGAAAACGAGACGCTTATCCCGAATGATTTCAATATCCCGTGTGTTATATCCGTTATCTTCCTCTACACGGCTCATCTTCTGAATCGAAGTCACAATCAGCGTATTCGCAGGGTCATCGCTTTTTAGTTTACCGACCAGAATATCTGTGTTTTCGGTAGCTTGGACAGATTCGGAGTCATCGGCAAAGCCGCGGTAGTCCAGCAAAGACTGTGTGCCCAGCTCCACGCGGTCCATGAGGAACACAACCTTGTCTGCATCTCTGGATGCCGCAATGAGCTGTGCGGACTTGAAGCTGGTCAGGGTTTTACCGGAGCCGGTGGTATGCCAAATGTAACCGCCATGTTGGTCTTTGTCTGCCCAACGGCGCATGGCAACACGGCTGGTAATGCGGGAGGCAGCGTAATACTGATAACTACGCATGACCTTCAAAATACCGTCCGTATCGTCGGCAACAGTGTAGAAGCCAATGAGCTGATGAGCCATAGGGATGGATAGCAGGTACTGCGCAATATCTTTCCAATCGTTCAACGGCTCATTGTTGGCGTCCGCCCAATGGAAGTAAAAATCCTTGTTGAAATTCCCGTCGGGACCGGGGTTGGCGAAATAAACCGCTTCGTCCGGCTGCATGGCAATGAAAATCTGGACAAGAGCAAAGAGACCGGAGAATACGCCCTCGTGGGAATACTTTTCGATCTGATTATAGGCTTGGCTGACATCTACGCCGCTGCGCTTCAGCTCGCAGTGAATCAAGGGCATACCGTTGATCAGCAGCATAAAGTCTCCGCGACGGTTGGGCAAAACAGAACTTCTTGCCTTGAACACCGGCTGTTGTGCAATCTGATAGCGGCTCTGACCGGCGGCAATTTCCTGCCGGTCATAGATTTTCAGACTGACCTCTTTGCCAAAGTGCAGCTCGTCCGCAGGATTGTCACGCTTGATCGCGACGGTTTTGCCGTTGATGAAGCCGTTGAGTTTTAAGGGCGTGCGCAGACGGGTGATCTGGTCGAGAATCTGCTGCATTTCGCCATCGGTCAAGGGAATGTCGTTCAGCCGGTCCACATCGCGGTTGTTCTCAAAGAGAATATGCTTCCAGTTTTGGATCAGGTCTTCTTCCGTTTTGTAGCGCAGAATTTCCGGCTCCCAACCATATTTTTCTGTCAGCAAGTTAATCAGTGCCGCTTCAAAAGCGGCTTCCTGTTCAAATGCCATAGCCTACCTCCTGTACTAAACAAACATTTTTTCAAGCAGAGCTTTTTTTAGATTTTGGAACTTTTCAAGCTCACACTGATGAAGGGTGATAAGGTTGTCGATTGTAGTGAAGAACTGTCCAATTTGCACCTGCTCATCTGTACTTGGAATCAACAATGACTCTCGTAGAAACTCTGGCACAACCAATTCGTTCATCATAGTTCCGGCTTTTGTGCAATTAACAAGAAGCCTTTTCATTATTGGCTCATAGTGAATATAATATTTCCAAAACCGAACTGGAAGTTCTGAAACTGGACGCAAAGCACTAAATCTCGGGGACATAATGCCATCTCCGGTATCATTTAGTACGAATCTTCCATACCTGAATTCCTTGCTTGTATGTCCCTCAAAAGCAATATCTCCAAGTCTTAACCTTTTATAATTTGCAAGTGAGCTATCAGCAGCGCCATTACCAACTTCTTTATATGTCATAGTTGCTACGGATAGAGTTTTGCTATATGGAAGTAGATCATCATTTCTCTCTGTCAAAGGTTCAAATAACGAATCAACCTTACGCTGTTCCCATGCGTCTGTAAATCCCTTAAAGCGCACTTCCGGTACATCTGCACCATCTTTAGGGAACATCTTTTCCAACATAGAGGATTTGATGGACTGCATTTTTTCAAGCCTTGATTGATGCTGCGCAATAAGATTATCCAAATTCTCGAACCATTCTGCAATACAAATTTGCTCTTGCTTCTTCGGAAGGCGCGTTTCATATTGCAACATTTCGGGAATATTCAGAACACGATTCCGTCCAGCTCCACCGGGAGAAGAAAGCCACAAATGATATCTAAATTTTTCATCTGCAACAACATATTTGAAGAATTTCGGATACATTTCTGGCGCAAAGGAGAATTGGGGAAATCTGTGTGAAACTAATTTTCCTGCATCATTTTCGGCAGTGATGGCAACTGCGTGTTCCCATGCAAAAGTGATATTGAACAGCATTTTATCCGCTGCTACACGGTGCATTTGAGCCGTTTCAAGTTCAGCTCCGGGCGCGACATAACTGTGAAAAGTACCTTTTACATGGCTGCGGACCCCAAGGCGTTCATAGCCGTCGTGAGGAGTTGCTACAGGGTCTTCATATTTATCGAGAATGTCGTCGAATTTTTGCTTTTCCCACTCGTGAGCAAAGGCGGCAAACCGAACCATGGGGATGTTATTATTCTCTGCCATATCATTCACCCATCAAGAGGGACTTGAATTCTTTCAATCCCTTCATATCATACTCATTACCGGTCAGTTCATCAATCATATCCGAAAGTGCTTTTTCGGATTTTTCAATCTGCTCATCCAGTTCCAAATAGGTTACAGCATACTTGCCTGCCAATGTCTGCACCGCAGTTTCCAACGAAGTAATGATGGCGTCCGGCATGGCGCGCAGGGAAACATACAGCGGGGCAATCCATTTTAGGCGCAACAAATCAAGGACTTGCTCATCGGACAGCCCCTCAATGGTTTCTTTGGTTTTCAGATGCAGGGCTTCCGCCATTTCCTTGCTTTCCTTTTTGACGGCTTTTTCTTCGGTCATAAGCTTGTCTGCATTGACAATTTTTGCCTCAAAGGAATCTTCCGGGAAGGTGTATGCCGCCTGCAAAGCCTTCATATATGCCGCAACCTTGCCCTTGGCATACGGCGTGTTCCCCTCAATGGCAGTCCAGTTTACGGCATGGTGCTCTGCGATGTATTCAAGCTTCGCCGCCTTGCCTCCACCGTTTGCCAGCAGGTCAAGGTATCCCTGCAATTCGGCCAACTCGGGCGTGGAAATATCGGCGTAAATTTCCGTCAGCTTTATTGCAAACTCCTTGGCGACAAACGCGGTATTGTCATCGTTCAGGAACTCTCCGCGGTCTGCTTCGTCGATGGAATCTATGATTTCTGTAAGCTCCGCTGCAATTTCTTCGAGACGCGCTTCTTTGGCCTCGAGTGCGTCGTAATCTTCGCGCAGCAGTGTGGTCTGCACCAGGGCAAAGGGAATGACATGCCCGACCCAGCCGTTCTGCACTTCTTCTTCCTTGTCCCCCTTTTTCTTGATGACCATATTGGGATCAACCTGTTTTGCTGCCGCAAAGCCTTCGGTCTGAATGATTTCAAGGTCGGTGGCAATTTTACCCCACTGGTCATCCAATAACTGATACGCCTGATATTTGTCGATCAGAGGAAGTGCTTCCACACGGCTGAAAATATTCTGCGTGATCATATCCTCGGTTTGGGAAACATTCAGTTCCTGCATTCTTTCAATCAGTTCGCCGTTCAGGTAGTTGTCAAAATCCGCAAAGGCTGCCAAATGTGAGGCGATAAACGCCTGCACGTCAGGACTTGCTTCAGTGGCTTCCTTGATATTTTCAACAGCCAGCGCAGAATACGGCGTTTCATCAGAAGTAAACAGGATGTTTCTCAACTGTGGGAATGCAGACCAATACTGCTCCAGCAGGTCAATTTCGCGGTTAGGGATGCCGCCAAACATCGTGGCGTAAATATCCCAGGTTTCCGGCGCGTCGGAAGAATCAATATAGCGGGGAATATTCAGGTTGTATCCGTTGCGGCGGATTTCTTCCTTGGATACCAAGCGGGCGAATTTTTCGATTTTCTCAGGACGTGCAGCAACAGCATCCACGATTCTCTTAATATCGGAGGCCATGAGCTTGTTCGTTTTGCCGACCTTGGTAAAACCCTTGGAAGCGTCAATAAACAGAATATCCGATTCTTCGCGCTTCTGACGCAGAACCATGATAATCGTGGAGATTCCGGTCCCAAAGAAAATATTTGCAGGCAGACCAATAATCGCTTCGATATTGTTGTTTTCAATCAAGCTGCGGCGGATACGGCCTTCGCCTTCGCCCTGACCATCAGCTCCGCCAAGGGCATCACCGCGGAACAGCACACCGTGAGGAAGGACTATGGTCATAATTCCGCTCGGCTTAATATGATACAAGTCGTGCAGGAGGAAGGCGTAGTCTGCCTTACCTTTGGGTGCAATGCCGTAACGATAACGGGGATCTGTTTCCTTGTGCTTCGGGTCCCAGCGCTGAGAATACGGCGGGTTGGAAACCACTGCATCCAGATAGAGAGGATTATAAGTTTGGGTTGCATCGTCGTACATAGGCCAGTCTTGCTCAAGGGTATCGCCGCAACGGGTAAAGATATTGTCGGGCTTGATACCACGCATGACAAGGTTCATACGAGTGAGGTTGTATGTGTTCTCCTTCAGCTCCTGCGCATAATACTTAATGTTGTCCTTGCTTTTCATGTACTTGGACACGCTTTTACCAATGGTAATCAACAGTGAGCCGGAACCACTGGTCGGGTCATAAATCTCAATCTTGTCTCTGTCCTTCAAATGGTTAGCAACAATCTCAGACATGAGCAGAGAAACCTCGTGCGGCGTGTAGAACTCACCGGCCTTTTTACCGGCATTAGCGGCAAAATTGCTGATGAGGTATTCATAAATAAAGCCGAGAACATCGTAGTCCTGCTTGCCATCGGTAGGGATATCCTTAATAAGCTGAATCAGTTCGCTGATTGCCTTGGTCTGATTGCTGGTGCTGTCACCAAGTTTGCTCAGACCGGTTTCCAGCGTATTGAAAATTTTGCTAAATACCTTTTTCTGATTTTCGCTGATCAGACGGTTAAATGCAGAAAGAGCCGTTCGGACATTATCAACGGTGAAGCTGTTTCCTTTGGCCAGCCAAGTAGAAAAGAGATTATCATGGGCAATGAAATAGCCAAGATGCTCCTGGCAGTACTTCACCAGCTCCTCGTTATTCTCATGTGCATTTTCTTCGATATCAGCATCTTCGTAGCCATCCTTTTTCAGAAAAGCCACTTCTTTATCGGACAGAAATTTATAAAAAATAAAGCCCAAGATATAGTCTTTGTATTCGTTTGCCTCGATTTTGGATCGCATTCTGTTTGCGGATTCCCAAATCTTATTTGCAAGCTGTTGTTTGTTCATAGTAGTGTTCTCCGATCTCTGTTATCGTTTCGGTATCACGATAAGCCATTGCCACAGCATTTTAGATTGTTCGCCTTATGACGAGCCGTATTGTAACCAAGGGGTTAGTGCGCCCTTTTTACCCCACCAACGTTTTCAGCACAGCCATAATCTGTTCATACTCGATTTTCTCCGCATAAGCGAACTGTTTGCGGTACTTGTCCCACATCGTTTTCAGCTCTGTGCTGGTTTCAATGTTATGCAGAATACCCGGCACATCGGTGATCTGCTCGGCTGTGCCTCTGTGCGCTGCAGTTGCGGTTAAGGCTTTGGAAAACACCGTTTTATCAAATTTCTGCGTTGTGGTCAGTATGTAGGCATCGTAAAAATCTCTTGGACGGGTATTGAACACGCCGCGCCGCAGAATAGTTTCCACTTTCTCGGCCATAACGGTTTCAATGTTATATGCCCACAACTCATAGGATTTTTCATCATCAAAAATTTCAGAAAAACTGTACTGTACCGCATGGGGTGTAATCGCATCACCGGTGGACACATCAATACTAAGTGGCGTCAGCAGAGTATCAAACCTTGCGTTCAGCATGACACGATAACCGCCATAAATGTCATCTTCACGGATGGGAGAGATCGTGCCGATCTCAAAATCTACGCCATCATCAAAGGGGGTGGCACAAATCTGCTCCAATGCACCGCGGATTGCCTCTGGTGTAAGGGGCAAATTCTTTAGTGTCGTATCCAGATCCATGGTGGCCCGGTTATCCAGACCAACGATGGCGGCTACCAGCATACCGCCCTTTAACACAAACTTCTTTTTATATTCGGAAGCCGAAAGGCGGACAAGCAGCCGCTCAAACATATAATTCTGCAAAATGACCTGCGCCGGGATATTCTTCTGTTTTGCGATGTTGCGGATCTTTGCTTTCAGACTCATTGCTTTACTCACAGAAGCACCTCCAGATACTGACGCAAAACATTGGATACCCGCATCTTTTTTGCATAAGAGTTTAGTTTGTTCAAATCCTTCTTCGGATTTGCCGCATACAGCTTCAGCGCTGCGAGAAATGTCTCTGTCCCTAATTTATTGCGGCTGCGAATCACATCACAAATGGTACGCTCAAGATCGTATACAGGAACACTGTTCCCGGCCGGTGTCCTCAGCGTTGATAAACCGAGCTCAAACAATTCCGGCTTGATGTAATACACTTTGCATTCAGATTTAATTGCAGCAGATGGAATACACCCAGAGGGTGCAGTAACCGTATGCTCAAATGGAGTGCGGTCAGAAATTCCATGAAGGTAGAGTGCCGTCTCGTGCGAAAAAATAATATTTTCAGAGCGTTTGCTGATCGACAGCAATTCGTCCTGCATATCATCAGACAGAATGTACTGTCCTTTTACAATTCGATGAATTTTATCTTCTTTGCACAGCTTATAAAGCATCGCTTTGGATATTCCATGCTGTGCCGCTATTTTTGTTTCAATGATTCCGCCATGTGTCTTGGCAATAGCGGCCAATTCCGTCATGTAATCCATATACTCACCTCTCGGTTGCAACAAGTCAATAATATTGTATATATAATTACGATTAAAGTCAATAAAATTATTGACCACCATGCAGAATGGTGATTGCGAATAGAATAGAAGTGAAGAAGAAATGCAAGATATTGCTCGACTTTCTTCTCAAACTTCTTATGTTGTTTAAGAAACGCAAGAGGTTCTCTTGCGTTTCTTACTAAGTTTAGTTTGTGTCGCCCCTTCAAAACTTACCGCTCCAAGCGGTTTTCTCGTTAGGCTTTCTAAAGCATATTCTGCGCTGCTGAAGTCAATAGAAAGTTCACTCGCTGCCCGTTCGAATTGAACTGTCAAGTATTTCTTGCCAGGTCAATTTCGCACAAGAAATCAGTCCTCACATATTCAAAAACGTGATTTGGATTCAAGTCCTCTTCACCTCTGATGTTTCTGCGCTGCTGTAGACAATGGAAAACACCCGGGATCAGTTCTCTCGAGCTGGTCCCATAGGTTTTTCATTTCCCGTATTTCTCACGCAGGCTCTGGTGACCCTTCTGCGCTTCTCTCCGCAGATCATCGGCGGTCAGTATCTGCCACTGTGGATTGGGGTCGCTCAGATCCAGGTTCAGGTATGCCATTTTTTCCGGAAAGTATCGCTCCGGATCAAATCTGAAATCCTTCGCAACAAGCTGCTGCCACCTGCTCGGTCCAGCAGACAGCTTAACCTTGCCCGCTTCATAGCTTGTCAGCTCATGGGTAGTGTCGATTTTCCGCAGGAACTCCTCTGCGGTCAGGTTCCCCAGGACATACTCCTCCCTCGCCAACCGTGCGTTCTCGCTCCACTGGTCGTACTGCTCGTAGTCCATCGGTATCAACCGCTCCCGCTCAGAAGGTGCAGCATCCTGCCAGCGAATCAGGCGTGCGTACATTCTGTCCCGCAGCTTTTTATAGATCAGGAGGGCTTCATCCTCCGAAGTCTTCTCAAGCCTCGCCAGATTTGCGCCGCGCTGTTTGCAGCTCTGGCCGTCGGTCACCCGGTCACAGTACCGGGTGACCTTTTTCGTTTTCGGAATGAAATATCCCCAGCAATAGTCGCACCGGCAGATCCGCTGATCGTCCTGCTCAAAGTAGAGCGCCAGCACCAGTGTCCACAGTTCCATCAGACTGCGAAGTCAGATCGACAGAGGTTCTTCCGACTGCGGCAGCTTCGCCGGGTCACAAATCCGCGCAATGTCGGCATAAGCCGCCCGCAGGTTTTCATACTGCTCTGCCGGGGATGCCCCAGCCGTACCATCAAAGGTGACCTCCATGATGTTCCGAAGATAATTCTGTACACGCAACGGTTCCTCCATCACCCGCAGGATCTCCTGTCCAGCAGCCAGCAGAAACATCGCCGTGCCGTCATCCTCTGTCTGCAAGGTCCGGTGAAAAATGTCCGTCACAACAAATCCGCTCACAGGATCGATCTCATACAGATCGGGCGTCAGCAAAATTGCCTCTGCAACAAAGTCCTCTAAGTCACTCACAGGAATGTCGATCCGCTCCTCAAACAGAGGATGCTCGTGCCGCAGCCACCGCACCACCCGGCGGTAGTTCGTATAGTCCAGTTCAGAAAAAGCGAGCAAGGTCTCAGCGGGAGTCATCGCGGGCATCTGCGTTGTTGCTCTGTCATCACAAAGCAGAACGGAAAAGCGACCGTCTTCCAACTCCATCAGATACAATTCCGAAGCCACACGAACACCTCCTCAAAGATCACTTCCTGATGTAAACCTCTCTGAAATTATTCTAACATAAAGGTGAAAACAGCGAAAGCGCAATGTTTCACTGCACCTCGACAACTGAATACACGCAGCCGGAGTGCATGCACCGTGAGGGAAGCATCGCCGTGATCCGCAAGGGGGAAGCGTGTCAACACGGGACAACGCCGCAGAAAGCCTGGGGCAGGAAGGTGTACGGCTTGCGGCAAATCAAAATCAGATAAGGAGAATTGCAAATGAAATCATCTCAGTACAAAAATTATGATGAACTGCCGCTGTTCCTCAACTCAGATACAGTGGCAAAGACCTTGGGCGTCGCACCGTCCAGTGCATACGAGCTCATGCACGAAAAAGATTTTCCCACTCTGCGCATCGGCAGCCGCATGGTGGTACCGAAGGAAAAGTTCATTCAGTGGGTTGAGAAACACACGAAGGGCGGTGGCCAGGCATGAGAAGAACGAAACCGCCCGTCGGCTGGGAACACGTGAAAAACTGTTTCCCCGTTCCCAACGAACTGCTGGAGTTTGATCTCCCCGCTGGTGCCATCGCGGTCTACATCTACCTGCTGCGGCATGCCGACCGCAGGACCGGTCAGTGTCATCCCAGCGCGGCGACCATCGCTAAGAAGCTGCACCTGTGTCGAAACACGGTCGCAAACCATGTCCGCCTGTTGGAGAATCTCGGTCTCATCGTCACAGAGAACACGGAGATCATCACCAAGAAGGGCATCAAGAAAAATGGAAACCTGCTCTACACCATCATCCCTCTGCACGAAGTTACCCAGGCGTACTACGACCGGCAGTTTGAAAAAGCAGAACTGGCCACCGCGAAGCAGAACGCCATGGCAAAGGCTGAGAAGCTGGGCGTCGAGTTCATCCCTGCCAGTGATGGACAGAGCGCATGAGCAGGCTGTGTTTGCCCCTGTGGGCCGCCGTGTGGGACGATTCGGGGCTGGGTGGAGGCCCAGCCCCAGACGGGGAGATTTCCCCGGTTTGGGCCCCTTTTGCCGAGTTTACGAGGACGAAAGAAAAAGCAGGATAAAGGCATGGCGTCGAGAACGACGCTCCTGCCGCTCACATCTGCCCGCAGTGCGGGCAGTTACGGGGATTTTCAAGGTAGCCACATTTGGGGTCAAATCCAGCCGCATGGGACATGCCTGCGGTCATGGTCTCGAAATGTGCCGCCGTTTCAACACTTATGAAGGGGTCAACACCCCGGAAAGGAGACATCATGGCAGAAAAAACGAAATTCGCATTTTATCTGACACCGGAAGATAAGGATGAGCTGGAGCGACGATACCGTGAGGATGGGAGCCGCAGCCAGACGGAGTTCGTGGAACACGCTCTGCGGTTCTATATGGACTACCTCAGTTCCCTGAACACGGGAACCTATCTGCCCAATGCAATCAGCACAGCCATCGACGGTCGGCTGGCTATGTTCGAATCCCGCATGGCGAAGCTGCTCTACAAGGTAGCGGTGGAGATGGATATGGGTGCGGGCATCCTTGCGGACGCCTACCAGTTCGACGAGGAGAATCTTCGCAAGCGCAGAGCAAAAAGCATTTCCAACGTGAAGCACACCAACGGTCAGCTCCGCTTCGAGCAGGTCGCCCGGAACGCTTTCTATGACAACACCGCTCTCGATGACGAGTACGATGAGGACTACGAATGGTAAAACTGATTCTCAAAAGCCCCTACATCAAAAGCAATGGTGGTGTCGGTGGATACCTCAAGTACATCGCTACCCGTGAGCGTGTGGAGATCATTCCGGACGACCGTCCGCCCACACGAAAGCAGGAGCTGCTCATCACAAAACTCACAAAAGATTTTCCGGACAGCAAAACGTTGTATGAGTATGAGGACTACGCTGCCAAACCAACCAAGGCAACCGCCTCGGCATTTATCTCTCTGGCGTTGGAATCCAACTGGGAATCGGTGCAGCGCTCTGAGCAGTACGCAAAGTACATTGCAACCCGTCCCCGTGCGGAACGCATCGGCTCCCACGGTCTCTTCGGTGACGAGGACGGCGTAGATCTGCGTGTCGCAATGAACGAGCTGGAATCTTACACGGGAAATGTGTGGACGCACATCATCTCTCTTCACCGTGAGGATGCCGCCCGACTCGGTTACGACAACGCCCATGCGTGGCGGGATCTCATTCGCGCGAACCGCAACGATATCGCGGCGGCGATGAACATTCCGCCCAACGACTTCCGCTGGTACGCCGCCTTCCATGACGAGGGCGATCATCCCCATGTCCACATGATGGCGTGGTCGGTAAAACCGGGGCAGGCGTATTTGAGTAAAGATGGCATCCACCAGATCAAATCCACGCTGACCAATCAGATCTTCCAGTATGAGATGCTCCATCTCTACGAACAGAAAACTGTGGCGCGGGACGAGCTGGTACGGCAGGCCAGAGATACCATGAAGCAGTTGGCACACCAGATGCAGCACAGCATCTGCGATCACCCGGAAGTGGAGCGGCTCATGCAGGATCTGTCTATGCAGCTCCAGAATGTCAGCGGCAAAAAATCCTACGGGTATCTTCCCAAGTCCGTGAAGAAAACGGTGGATGAGATCGTGGACAGGATGGAGAAGGTCCCCATCATCAACGAATGCTACGAGCAATGGTGGAAGCTCCAGTGTGAGCTGGAGGAATCCTACGCACAGAGAAAGCGGAACCGGCCCAAGCTGTCTGAGCAGAAGGAATTCCGCGCGATCAAGAACGCAGTTATCCGTGAGGCGAACCACATCTGCATCGGAACGGTGACCTTTGAGGAGCCAAGACTGAAGCAACAGGATGAGCCTGGCGAAGATGACTTCGCCAGCTACGCCTACTGGCAACTCAAGGATGTCATCCAGGACGGTGACTATTCTCTGGAGGACAGGGATCATGCAGCGGCACAGATGGAGCGTCTGGCCGACGGCGGTGACCGATACGCCCAGCACTTCATGGGTAAGCTCTATCGGGACGGCGGCCTGCTGATCCCCGACACCGACAAGGCCGTGCGGTATTTCGAGTCGGCAGCCCGACAGGGTGTGACAGCGGCGCAGTATGCGCTCGGCAAGCTGTACCTCGAGGATGAAACGGTGCGAGATCCTAAACGCGGCATCGCATGGCTGGAGCACGCTGCCGGAAATGACAACAGCTACGCCGCCTACCGTCTGGGCAAGGAATATCTCCGTGGTCAGGTCGTGCGCAGGGATGCGGCAAAGGCAGTGTCCTATTTCACCAAAGCGGCAGAGCTGGGAAATCAGTGGGGCCAGTATATGCTGGGCAAGCTGTATCTCACGGGCCAGAAATTTCAATATGACAAGGCCGCTGCTGTCTACTGGCTGACGCAGGCCGCAGATCAGGGTAACATCTACGCCGAGTTCTTCCTGGACCGGCTGGACAACTTCAAACCGCCCTCGGTGATGCTCTCGGTCTCTAAACTGCTCCACCACATGGGCGAGATATTTCAAGAGGAGTCCTTCCCCAAGACCGGTCACGCCGGAATCCAGATCGACCGAAAACGGATGGAGCGGCTCCAGGAAAAGCGCGAAGCCCACGGTCTGAAGAGCAATATGTATGAGGAGTACAAAGGACCGACCATGGGTGGTATGAGTATGTAATGATCATACCACCCACCGCTATAACAGCACAAGTAAATTTCAAAATCATAGTTGAAATTGCAGAAAATGTAGTAACAGCACATTCATTCCCTGCGCAAAAACAGCGCCCTCATTATGAAGTCATCGCAAGAAAATATGCCAGCATATTTTGGGCTGCTGAAGTCAATACAAATACTTTCCGGAGAAGCACTAATTCCTGCAACGGTTGGGATTGTTGCTTTCGTAGAATTTTCGATATCAGCACTTCTTTCGTTGGCTATTTGTCCGTTCTTTCGGTATTGTGTGTTTGCAAAAACACAGAAACGGAGGAAACGGTCATGACAAACCAAATTCCCGTCAACCGATGCCAATACTGCGGCTGCACCGACATCCGTATCGGCTGGCAGCACGATGAAGCTCTGGTCACTTTCAAGAAGCATGGTTGGATGGGAAATCGCCTGAGACTTTACATCTGCGGTAGATGCGGAGCAGTGCTGTACCAGTGCGTGGCAGAGCCGCACAAGTTCCCGCAGGCTCGGTGACCGGAGGACATTCGTATGTATGACTACATGAAAGCACTGCAAAGGCAGTTCGAACCGAAGTCCCGGTCGATACAAGACCTCGCTGATGAGGTCGACCGATTCCACAGAGAACTCTCCTCCCGGCTTGCAAAGGAGGACCGAAAGCTTCTGCTGAAGCTGGTAGATACGGAGGATGACCTGCGCGATGCCGCAGCACTGCACAACTTCACCTGTGGTTACCGTCTCGCCTACGGCATCCACAGGGAACTGGCGGAGGAGCCAGCCTACTCCTTCACTAAAGAGGAAGAAGAACGGGCCGGTCGGAAAGTGCAAACCGATGGTGAGATTGACGCAGAGACTGATAATACCTGAACCAAAAGAAAACAAAAGAAAACCTGATTGGAGGTGACAAACATGGCAAAACGCAGACCATCCGGTGACGGCATGGTACGCAAGCGTGATGATGGCCGCTGGGAAGGCCGTATCGTGGTGGGCCACAAGGAAAACGGCGATTCCATCTTCCGCTACATCTACGCCGACACACAAAAAGAACTGACCGCAAAGCTACGGCAGAACATCGACGCCTATCAGGGTATCGACCTGACTGAGCAGAGCCAGATGGCGCTCTCTGAATGGCTTGACCAATGGCTGTCACAGATGTCCGTTACGCTCCGGCCAAACACCCTGGAGCGTTACCGGCAAGACATGAATAATCACGTGATCTCTTCTCTGGGTAAAAAGCGGCTGACGCAAATCACCGCAGCGGACTTACGGAAGCTCTATGAAAAGCTGAAGCGCAGCGGCAGGATCAACCCCCGTCCCGGTCAGAGCCGAGGGCTGTCCAGCGCGACCGTCCACAGCATCCACACCACCCTTCACCATGCCCTCCGCATAGCAAAGGCGCAGGGTCTTATCCCGACCAATCCCGCCGATGAGATTGACCCGCCCAAGGTGGCGCACAAACCCATGAAGCTCCTGAACGATGAACAGTTGGAGCGATTCTTGGCAGAAATCAAAAACGACACCATCTGGCACGACTTCTTCCACACGGAACTGACCACAGGTTTACGTCTGGGTGAGATCTGCGGCCTCATGTGGACTGACTTCGATGAGCGAACCGGAGTTCTCAAGGTCAACCGCACCCTTCGCCGAGAAAAGGGCGGCAGACTGGTGGCCGGTGACACCAAAACCTACGCAGGGACACGGAAAATCGTCCTGCCACCCTCAACTGCGCAGCTCCTACGAGAGAGGAAGCGGAAATCTTACTCCATCTGGATCTTCCATGATCCGCTCCACCCGGAGGCCCCCGTCAATCCCGCCAGCGCATACGCACAGCTCAAGAATATCCTTGCCAAAGCCAACCTGCCTGACATTAGGTTTCATGATCTCCGGCATACCTTCGCCACCCACGCGCTGGCCTCCGGTGTGGACGCCAAGACTCTGTCCGGCATCCTGGGCCACACGAAAGCGTCCTTTACGCTGGACACCTACACCCATACTACCGGAGATATGCAGGAGCGTGCCGCTGAGATCGTCGGCGGCTTCCTGACCGACTACCTTGGAGAGGAGATGGAACCATGGCAAAACGCAGAAAACGCGGCGACGGCGGCATCAGTCTAAGAAAAGATGGCCGCTGGGAAGGCCGTGCCGTCGTCGGCTACGATGAAAAAGGTCTCCCTGTCACCAAGAATGTTCTGGCTAAAACGAAAGCGGAATGTGCGGCGAAGCTGAAACAGCTTCGTGATAGCATAGCAGCACCAGCCCAAGAACAGCCCAAACCCGGCATTCTGCTCAAGGACTGGCTGGACCATTGGTATCAGGGATACAAGAAGCCTATGCTCAGACCCAACACCCAAATGTCATATGAGCGCAGGATTTATCAGCACATCATCCCCGCACTCGGCAACATTCAGATGGATAAGCTAACCACGGCGGACATTCAAAAATTCTATGCGGACTTGAAACAGAGCGGTCGCCTCACCAGAGAGGAGATCTACGGTGAAGGTCTATCTGACCAAACAGTGCGGGGCATCCACACGACACTTCACGCCGCCCTGGACAAAGCCATGGCCGAAAAGCTCATCTTCCGCAACCCCGTAGAGGGGTGCAGCCTCCCTCCTGCCAAAGCCAGAGAAATGCAGGTGCTGACTCCGGAAGAAATCCAGCGTCTGCTGATTCAGGCCAAGGAAGATGGCTGCTTCGAATTACTTCTGCTGGAATTATCCACCGGACTGCGCCGGGGTGAGATCTGCGCCCTGCAATGGGATGACCTGAATTTCAAAACCGGCGCCCTCCGGGTGGAGCGGCAGGTCCACCGCATCGACGGCAAGTTGGTGGTCTCACAGCCGAAAACAAAGGCGTCCAATCGAAGCGTCATCCTCCCTGCTCCCGTGGTAAAAGTTCTGGCACAGTACCGCCAAAGCGTGGATTCCCGATGGATGTTCCCCTCCCCCGTTAGTGATGATTCTCCCAGAGACCCCACCGCTGTCCGAAAGCGGTTGAAAACCATCCTGGAACGGGCAGAATGTAAGCATCTGCGCTTTCATGATTTACGCCATACTTTCGCAACCGCTTCTCTGGAGCATGGAATGGATATTAAGACCCTGTCCACCATCATCGGTCATGTATCCAGCAGTACCACGCTGAATATCTACGCCCATGTGACCGATGAGATGCGCCGCACTGCGGCGGTAAAGATCGACCAAGGCATCGCCGGAGCCGCTCCGCAGGAGCAGGCAGATGCAGCACCGAGAAAACCCAGCCCCAGCAGCTTCCAGGCATACAAAGGACAGCGACGCAAACCCGGCACCGGGTGCGTCAGCCAGATCAACGAAACCCTATGGGAAGGACGGTACTCCCCAAGACTCCCCAACGGTGGTCGCCGTGCCCGGAATGTCTACGCCCACAGCGAGGAAGAATGTGAGCAGAAGCTGGCAGACCTGATCGTCCAGATGAAAGCGGAGATTGCCACCGAAAAGGAACGCCTGAGAAACGAAGGAAAAGCAAGCTAAAAGGAAGCCCTCCGGAGCCAAACAAACTCCGGAGGGCAATTTTTTCTGTCTGTGGCTTGTTATGTGGTCAAAGTGAAATCAGCAGTTCTGAAAACGCAGAAAAAGTTGCTAAAAGTGAAAGAAAACACCTAAAATCAAAAGATTTCAGGTGTATCTGTGGAGCTGCTGGGCGGATTCGAACCGCCGACCTCATCCTTACCAAGGATGCGCTCTACCTACTGAGCTACAGCAGCATATATGGCGACCAAGAAGGGGCTCGAACCCTCGACCTCCAGCGTGACAGGCTGGCGTTCTAACCAACTGAACTACTTGGCCATGTGCGCTTTCGTCTTGGAACTCAAGCTTGCTTATTATAGCAAGTACCGCGCAGAATGTCAACACCCATTTCCTGTTTTTCCTGCAATTTTTTCAGAGGGCGGCGGGTAATCGCCGCCCTCTGCTCTATTTACAGCTCCCGGGCCTTGAACCACTTTACGGACAGCGCCCAGCTGCCGATGAACACCGCCAGCGAGATGGCCGTAGTCGCCAGCGGAGACAGCGTGGCCGGCGCGCCGGACTCCTTGGACAGGTTTACCAGCAGCACACAGACCCCCGCCATGACCATCAGCATGACGATATACACCACGCGCCCCTTGGTGGCGCCCAGCTTGTAGGTGGTGGGCAGCATGACCGAGGGGACGATCAGTCCCACCGGAGCCATCATCGCCAGAAACGGCATGGCCGCCACGGTATCGTGCCGCAGCAGCACCACCGGCACCGCCAGCAGGCAGACTGCCGCCGCCGTGACAAGGCAGGTGATGTACTTGACCGTCACGATCTGCCGCCGGGTCACGGGCAGCGTATCGCAGCAGGACTGCCAGCCGCTCTTTTCATCGTCGCCGATCAGCGACGCCGGCAGCGTCCCGGCGAAGAATATGGGATACAGCATCCACACCGCGCCACCGCTGCTGTCCGTGGACTGGTACAGGGCGAGCCCCAGAAAAATCACCAGCATCAGCAGATACGTCTTGCCGAAGTGCCACAGACTCCGCGCCTCCTTATAAAACAATCCCTTCATCTCACGCCTCCTTTGCCATGAACACGAACAGATCCTCGATGTTCACCTGTCCCAGCGCCATACCGGCGGGCACGGCGCTGCGCCGCACCAGATACTCCGTGCCGTAGGGCGTGGTGTGCCTCCCGCACACCGCCGCCGGGTCAATGTCCTCTGCACCGCCCCGCAGGATGCCGTACGCCTCCGTCAGCCGGTCCTTTTCCTCGCACAGCAGCAGCCGCCCCTTGTGCAGGAACGCAATGTAGTCGCAGATCTTCTCCAGATCGCTGACGATGTGGCTGGAGATCAGCACGGCGTGCTCCTCGTCCCGGGTGAAGTCCGCGAAGATGGTCAGTATCTCGTCCCGCACCACCGGGTCAAGGCCGCTGGTGGCCTCGTCCAGCAGCAGCAGCTTCGGCTGATGGCTCAGCGCCGCCGCCAGCCCCAGCTTCATCTTCATGCCCCGTGAAAAGTCCCTGAAGGGCTTATCCTCCGGCAGCGCCAGCCGCCGCAGATAGTCTCTGTACACCTCCGGCTGCCAGCGGGTGAAAATGCCAGCCATCATGCAGCCGATCTGCCGGGCGGTCATGTACTCCGGCAGCCCTACCTCGTCCAGCACCGCGCCGATGTCCTCCCGCTCCAACGGGGTCAGCGCCCGGTTGTCCTTGCCGTAAACGGCGACGGTGCCCCCGTCCCGGCTGAGAGCGTTCAGGATCAGCCGTATGGTGGTGGACTTGCCTGCACCGTTCTCGCCGATCAGTCCCATGATGCAGCCGGCGGGCAGCGTCAGGTCAAGCCCCTGTAAGGCAAAATCGCCCCGCCGCTTCGTCAGGCCGCGTATCTCCAATGCGTTCATTCTGCTTCCTCCTTCTGCAAGCGCCACATCTCGTCCAGCTCCTGCTCCGTCAGGCGGCAGGCGTTGGCCAGCCGCCGTATCTCCTGCATGTGGCTCTCTATTTTCCTGAGATTTTCCTCCCGCAGCAGCTCCGTGCTACGCTCCGCCACGAAGCATCCCTTGCCGGGCAGCGTGTAGATGAACCCCTCGCTCTCCAGCTCGTCATAGGCCCGCTTGGTGGTGATGACGCTGATACGTAGATCCTTGGCCAGCGCCCGTATGCTGGGCAGCGCCTCGCCCTCGGTCACCTGTCCGGACAATATGGCGTCCTTGATCTGACTGTATATCTGGTCGTAAATGGGCGCGCCGCTGCGGTTGTCGATGTATAGCTGCATAAGAGGCCTCCTTGTGCAAACTGTATATTAACAGTATATACAGTTAATTCCGATTGTCAATAGGAAATTTCTGTGGTACAATATCCGGCAGAAACGCAGTACGCACAAAGGAGCCCTTCATGTATATCGGAAACGTAGAAATACACTCCAAACTGTACCTGGCACCCATGGCCGGTGTTACGGATCTGGCCTTTCGCCAGATCTGCCGTGAGCTGGGCGCCGGCATGAGCTGCACAGAGCTGGTCAGCGCCAAGGCTCTGTGCTATCAGGACAAGAAAAGCCGAGGCCTTTTGAAGCTGGCCCCCAACGAAAAGCCCGCCGCTGCCCAGATCTTCGGCAGCGATATCCCCTGCATGGCTGAAGCCGCCGTCATCGCCGCCGAGGTGTCCGGCGCAGATATTATCGACATCAACATGGGCTGCCCGGTGGGCAAGGTAGTGGCCAACGGCGACGGCTCTGCCCTGATGAAGGATCCGGAGAAGGCTGCCCGACTGGCCGAGGCGGTGGTCAAGGCCAGCCCCGTACCCGTGACGGTGAAAATGCGCCGGGGCTGGGATAAAGGCAGTATCAACGCCGTTGAGTTGTCCAAAATGCTGGAGCAGGCAGGCGTCAGTGCCATTGCCGTCCACGGCCGCACCCGCACCCAAATGTACAGCGGTCAGGCTGACTGGACCACCATCCGCCAGGTGAAGGAAGCGGTATCCGTGCCGGTCATCGCCAACGGCGACATCTTTTCGGCAGAGGACGCCGTCCGCATTTTACAGTTCACCGGCGCGGACATGGCCATGATCGGCCGGGGCTGCTTCGGCAACCCGTGGCTGTTTCAACAGGCCCAGGCAGCGCTGGAGGGCCGTCCCATTCCTCCCCTGCCGCCGCTGGCGGAGCGCTGGGACACCGCCGTGCGCCAGATTGAACTGGCCGTTGCGGACAAGGGCGAGCACATCGCCCTGCTGGAGGCCCGCAAGCAGCTGTGCTGGTATCTCAAGGGCGTGAGCCACGCCAACTACTACAAAGAACAGATCGTCCGCCTGACCACACTGGAGGAGCTGTACCGGGTGGCGGCGGGTGTCAGGAGGGATCTGCGATGAACAATGAACAGGACATCCTGCGCCGCGCCCAGCAGGGCGATAGCGAAGCTTTCCGCCTGCTGGTGGAAGCCTATCAGACACAGGTATACCGTCTGGCCCTGCGGTTGTGCGGCGAAGCGGCGGCAGACGACGTGACCCAGGAGGCGTTTCTCGCCGCATGGCGGGCACTTCCGGAGTTCCGCGGTACCTGCCGCTTCTCCACATGGCTCTACCGCCTGACCACCAACGCCGCCATCGACTGGCTCCGCCGGGAGAAGCGCCATCGGGGCATGGATGATGTCACCGAGCTGGAACTGCCGGATGACGGCCCCGGCCCGCAGGACCAGGCAGAGCAGGCGGAAGCACAGCAGGCCGTCCGCCGTGCGCTGTCCCGGCTGTCAGAGGAGCACCGGCAGGTCCTGCTGCTGCGGTATATGCAGGAGCTGGACTATGCCGAGATCGCCGCGGCACTGGAGATCAGTGAGGGCACCGTGAAGTCCCGCATCAGCCGGGCCAAGATGCGGCTGCGGGAATTGCTGGACGGCAGCGGGAACCTTTTTGACGGCGGGGCCGTCTTACAGACAGAGATCAGTGAAAGGAGGGAGCAGCCGTGACACAGCAGCCCTTTGACCCGATGGATAAACTGCTTCGCGAAGCGCTGGCGAGCGACGCCCTGCCGCCCTCCGACCTGACGGACCGCATTATGGCACAGGTGGAGAGAACGCCCCAGGGCGGCAGCGCCGCCTCCAATCCCAAACGCAATTATAAGAAATGGTTGCTGACCGCCGCCGCATGTCTGGTCATCGTGGGCGCGGCGTTTCCCCTGGCGCTGCAAGGCCGCGCCGGCCGGACCGATCACGCTGCAGATGACGCCGCCTCCGCCGATACGAATGCCGACAACGACATGGTCAGCAGCTACTACGGCGGAAACCGCAGCGATGTGCCAGATAGCGCCGCGCCGTCTGACGGCACCGGCGGAGACACCGAGCAGGCACAAAAGAACAACTCCGCACACGACCAACCCTTTGACCCGATGGACAGCGCTCTGGACCATGCGGCCGCGCTCCTGGAGCAGCAGGGCTGTACGCTGGAGGTCCTGGCCCGCGCGGATGATGCGGTGCAGGTGGCCATTGCCGATGCGGACACCCATCCCTCCGGCAATACGGACCTGCTGAAAAATGCCATGGTGGCCTCCGGTTTCGCGCTGGAGGGCGACTGGTATGTGTTGGAACAGGAGGAAACGACCCCGTGAAGCTACACACCAAGCAACTGACCCTCGCGGCGCTGACCGCCGCCGCCTACGCCGTTCTCAGCTATTTCGGCTCTATTTTCGGCATCACCTACGGTCCTATCCAGTGCCGTTTTTCCGAGGCGCTGTGCGTCCTGCCCTTCTTCCTGCCGGAGACAGCCTGGGGTTTGGGCGTGGGCTGCCTGATCGCCAACCTGCTCAGCCCCTACGGCGTGCTGGACATCGTGGTCGGCTCCGCCGCCACACTGCTGGCCGCCCTGCTGACCGCCCGGTGCCAAAAGAAGTGGCTGGCCCCTCTGCCGCCGGTGATCGCCAACACCGTGCTGATCGGCCTGGTCCTGGCCTATGAACAGGCGGGTACCTCCGCTGCTTTCTGGCCCACCTACGCCTTCAATGCCCTGACGGTGGGCCTGGGCGAGGCCGTGGCCTGCTATGGCCTGGGCGGCCTGCTGCTGTGGCGGCTGGACAAGAGCAATGCCTTACAGCACTATTTGCAGAACCGATGAATGAAAAAGCCCTCCTTAGGCCAGACGGCCTTTTCGGAGGGCTTTTTGCCGCAAACGCGCTCCTGCGGACCTGAAATGCGTTCCGGGCCGGTTGCAATCTGCGGCGTCTTGTGTTACCATAACACTTACTACGATGCCCCTCGGGTGCCATTAAAGGACGTATACGTTGTATGAACGAGAGAGATAGAAAAAAACATACCGCCACCTCCCGGCTGGATACCAGTTCTCTGCCTCGGGGCCCGCTGAACTGGGTGTTCTTCCCGGCGGCGCTGCTGTACCACGAGCTGCTGCTACGGGCCTTTGACAGGCAGAGCACCTTCTTCACCGGGACGCTTGTGCTGGTGGTGCTGTTCGCCCTGGGCGCAGGGCTGTTCTGGAGTCTGCTCATCAATCTGTTCCGTCACCGCCAGGCGGCTACCATCGTCTCTATCGCCGCCACCGCCCTGTGGACGGTGCTGGTGTGCGTGGAGTACTGCTGCCGCAGTTACTTCAAGTCCTACTTCGCTCTGTCCTTCATCGGCAACATGGCCAGCGATGTAGTGGGCGTTTTCGGCGACACGGTCCTGCCGGATGTCGTGCTGCCCCGCCTGCCCTTCATCCTGCTGGCCTTTGTCCCGCTGGCACTGTGCATTCTGCTGCGCCGGCGCATCGTCACCGAGCAGCGCATGGGCCGCTGGTCCCTGCTGTTCCTGCTGGTCGTATGCCTGCTGTTCGGCGGCATCGGCAGCGGCCTGGCCCGCTGGGGCACCTATCACGACGCCTATACCTACAACTTCACCACCGACACCGGCGTGACCCACTTCGGGCTCAACGCCAGTGTCCGTCTGGAGATCACCTACGCCATTTTCGGGCACCCCAGCCCCCGGCTGCCGGACACAGACACGAAGACAGATGTGCCGGATGACACCCCTGTTGTCACAACGCCGGTGGTCTACGGCGAAAATACCATGAACATCGATTTTGCCGCCCTGGCAGAGAACGCCTCCAGCAGCGCCGTGGCCCGTATGTCCGACTACTTCGGCTCGCTGACGCCCTCCAAGCAGAACGCGTACACCGGTATGTTCCAGGGCAAGAACCTCATTCTTTTCACCGCCGAGTCCTTTTCTCCCTGGTTCATCAGCGAGGAACTGACGCCTACCCTCTACCGTCTGACCCACGAGGGCTTCGTGTTCGACAATTTCTATCAGCCCGGCTGGGGCCAATCTACCACCGGCGGCGAGTACGCGGTGATGACCGGTCTGCTCCCCACGTGGGTCAACGGCAATGTCAGCTTCTACGCCACAGCCAACAACAGTATGCCCTTTGCCCTGGGCAATCAGTTCCGGGCTCTGGGCTACACCACCGCCGCCTACCACAACAATATCTACAACTACTACCGCCGGGACAAAACCCATCCCAACCTTGGTTACGACTATCAGGGTCAGGGCAACGGTCTGCAGCTGACCGAGGACGGCAGCTGGCCCTACTCCGATCTGGAGATGATCCAGAACACCATCACGCAGTATATTGACACCTATGTACAGAACGGCACACCCTTCCATACCTACTACATGACCGTCAGCGGCCACGGCGGCTACGGATGGGGCCACGCCATGGCCGCCAAAAACCGTGCCAAAGCTCAGGCCGCCTATCCCAACGCCTCCCCCCAGGTCCAGGCCTATGTGGCCGCCAACCTGGAGCTGGAGAACGCACTGACCTACCTGGTAAACGCGCTGGAGCAGGCCGGTATTGCCGGCGACACCGTCATCTGCCTGGCCGCCGACCACTACCCCTACCTGCTGTCAGAGACAGACACGGACTATTACAACGAGCTGCGGGGCTTTACGGACTCGGAGCGTGACACCTCCCGCTACCGCAACGCGCTGATCCTCTGGTGCGGCGGCATGGAGGAAGCTGTTACCGTATCCGAACCGTGCAGTGCCGTGGACATCGTGCCCACGCTGAGCAATCTGTTCGGACTGGAATATGACTCCCGTCTGCTGTCCGGCCGGGACGTGCTGGATCAGGACTACGACCCCGCCGATGCCTACGGCAGTATCCCTCTGGTGATCTTGCCCACCGCTGCCGGCAACAGCTGGGCCACCGCCGCCGGCGTGTATGAGTCCTCTACCCGCACCTTCACCGCCAACCCCGGCGTCACGGTGCCGGAGGGCTATGTCAACGCCATCAACGACCGTGTGTCCCTGCAATACTACTACGCGGAGCTACTGGTGACCTATGACTATTACGCCATTGCCCTGGGAGACCGTGCCCCCAACGCGCCGCAGCTCCCCGATCCCTCTCCGGCAGAGGATACGACACCGGATGAAGCACTGGAGCAGCCGGACTACATAGAACCGGAGACATAAGCAGCGAGCGCCGTCCTGTCGGATGGCGCTCGTTTTCCTATATACTCAGCGGCTACCCATGCCGCCCACCGTTGTCTCCGCACCGGATCTCGCATCTTCCTCGGATACTGGCTTCGCCGCGGCCGCCGCAGATATGGGACGTCCACCGTCCTCACCGCCAACGCCGAACAACTCATACACCATGCGGCGCAGGATATAGCGCCTGTGTTCACGCTCATGCAGTCTCATTTCCGTTGTTATACCCCCATTCCTCCGCCGCCCGGCTGGCGGTGGGCACTCTGCTGTCTGTCATTATAACACCGCACACGGTCGAAGCGCGGCAGAACGCGTCCGCTGCCGCTATCTCCGCCACAATAGGCGAAAGCGCCCCCCAACGGGAGCGCTTTCGTTCTTTCTGTACACCAAATTCGTCAATGCCGACCCACGCGGTCCCAGTCCGCTTCGTTTTCGTACAGAAGGCGGGTCCCCTCCAGATACTGGGAGTCCATCGGGTTACTGATAGATACCGCCGCCTTATACTTCTCCAGCGCACGGCGGGACTTTTCCGGCGGCTGCACGGTACCGGCACCGGCAATACACCCGCCGGGGCAGGCCATGCCCTCCAGCAGATAGCCGTCATACTTGCCCGTCCGGGCGATACGCAGCATCTTCCGGCACTCGTTCAGCCCCTCCGCGGCGGCGGTCTTGACCGCCACCTCCGGGTGCAGGCGGTGGATCACCTCCTCCACTGCCTTGGCCACGCCGCCGCCGGCGGCAAAGCCTACGCCGGGGGCACTGGCCTCGTAGTGGGAGGGCAGATCGGGGATCTGGCTGAAGTCGATGCCCTTGGCCTCGAACATTCCCCTCAGCTCCTCGAAGGTGATGACAAAATCCACATCACTGCGGACACTGCGGCGGCTGGCCTCCAACTTTTTGGCGGCGCAGGGACCGATAAAGACGACGCGGCACCCAGGCCGGCGGCGCTTCTGCAGCCGCGCTGTCAGCACCATAGGCGTCATGGTCATGGAGATATATGGCGCAAAGCCGGGAAACTCCTTTTTGGCCATCACAGACCATGCCGGACAACAGGAGGTCGCCATAAATGGCTGCTTCTCCGGCACCATACGCAAAAACTCCTCGGCCTCCTCCACCGCGCACAGATCGGCGCCCACGGCCACCTCCTCCAACGCGGCAAAGCCCAGCTGTTGCATGGCGGCCTTGATCTGTCCCGGCGTTACATTGTCTCCGAACTGGCCCCAGAATGCCGGTGCGATCACCGCCACCACCTCGTCGCCCCGACGGATGGCGTGGATCAGCTGGAACAGCTGGCCCTTATCCACGATCGCGCCGAAGGGGCAATTCACCAGACACATACCGCAGCTGACGCACTTGTCGTGGTCGATCTTGGCGTGGCCGTACTCATCCTGACCAATGGCATTCATGCCGCAGGCCTCCTGGCAGGGCCGGGTAAACTTGATGATGGCGTGATAGGAACAGGCATCCCGGCATTTGCCACACTTGATGCACTTATCCTGGTCGATATGCGCCTGTCCGCGTTCGATAGCAATGGCCCCTTTATGGCAGGCATTCTGGCAATGGCGGGCCAGACAGCCCTGGCAGGCATTCGTGACCTCATAGTGAGTAGGCGTGCAGCCGTTACAGGCGTATTTTATGATGTTCACCAGTGGAGGATCGTAGTACTTCTCCGCGATGGCACTCTCCTCCACCCCATCGCTGAGCAGGCTGTGCTCCGCCACCGGCCGCAGGGACAGGCCCATAGCCAGCCGTATGCGCTCGCCTACGATAGCCCGTTCCAAAAAGATGGACTCCCGTTGGTTGCCCACCTCACCGGGAACGATCTTGTAGGGCAGCTTTTCCATGCGGCGGTAGTCTCCGCCCTCATAGGCCAGCCGCGCCACCTCGGCAAACACTTGCTTACGCATATCCGCAATGGAGCATTTAAAGTTTCTCATGGGTACACTTTTCCTCCGAAACGCCCAGTCTTTTGTTACTATTATAACAAATTCATTATAGAAAACAATGTGCAGTTGCGAGAATTTCTATCGCCGCGCGAATGTTTCCTCATGCAACCTGCACAGCCTTCCGCCACAGCCGTTAAGGCGTTGTTAAGATACCTTTTATCTCTGGTCCCGCAGGGCCTCTTCCAGCTTGTGCAGCGCCTTTTTCTCAATACGGGACACATAGCTGCGGCTGATACCGTAATGGGCCGCCACCTGCCGCTGTGTCTGGGGCAAATGGCCGTCCAGGCCGTAGCGCCGCCGCAGGACATCCGCCTCCCGAGGGGTCAGCTCCCGGGCCAGCAGCTGATGTAGCAGACGTCTGTCCTCCTTGCTTTGCAGCTCCTCCAGCATGGTGTCCTCTTCTCCCACCACATCGCCCAGATACAACGCATCACCCTCCGGCCCCGTGTCCAGCGCCTCGTTCAGCGACACCTCCCCCTGCAATTTTTTCTGTCCCCGGAAGTACATTAGTATCTCATTTTCTATACAACGAGCGGCGTAGGTGGCCAGCTTGATTCCCTTGTCAGGGCGGAAGGTATTGACCGCCTTGATAAGCCCGATCGTTCCGATGGAGATCAGGTCCTCTTGGTCAGTGGACTGCGTGTAATACTTCTTGATGATGTGGGCCACCAGGCGCAGATTGTGCTCCACCAGTATATTCCGGGCCTCCAAATCTCCGGCGGCACAGCGCTCCAGGCACTCCCTCTCCCGGGCAGCAGACAGGGGCTTGGGGAATGACCCGGCGCTACCGGTCAGGTGCAGGGACAAAAACAGGCTATTGCACAGCAGCAACAGTGCAGCAGACAGCATACGCATCGCTCCTTTCACAACACCCTATGCCCTATGGGAATGTCCCTATACAAAAAGAACACGGACGGCAGCGTCGTCCGTGTTACAGTTCCTCCTCCGGAAGGACCTCACCCTCCTCGCCATTGCCGAAGGCAATGGCCGTCCTGCCGTATTTTTGGCGGATAGCGTCCACGGCCTCCTCCAGCTGCTCCTGCCGCTGACCGCAGGCCTGAGCGGTACTGTCCAGCAGATCCAACTGTTGGAAAGTGCTGCACGTCTCGGTGACGTACAGCGCCGTTACGGTCATGGAGCGAAGGCGGGCAGGCGGCTTCCACAGCTGCCGGGCCAGGTCCGCAGCCGCACGGTAAATATCCCGGACCAGATGGGTAGGCGCGTCCAAGCGGGTCTGGCGGCTGAATGTTTTGAACGATACGTCTTTCAGCGTCACGCTGACGCCGCCGGCATACAGGCCGTGGCGGCGCAGGCGGGCGGCCACACTGTCGCACAGAGGCATCAAGCCGGCGCAGATCTGTTCCCAGCGCACCAGGTCATCGGGGAAGGTAGTGCCGTTGCCCACGGACTTGACCGGATCGGCGGCGTGGCGGGGCTTGACGGGACTTTTGTCAAGGCCGTTGGCGTATTCCCACAACTGGCGGCCCATCTTTCCCAGCAGCTGCTCGGGCATGGCGGGATCGCAGGCGGCCAGCTGACCGATGGTTTCTATACCGTATTTTTTCAGGGTCTGGGTGGCGGCGCGGCCGGCGTACAACAGGTTGCCCAGCGGCTGCGGCCAAACGATATTTTGCCACCCGTCTATCGGAATGACCGTTGTAGCGTCCGGTTTTTTCATATCGCCGCCCAGCTTGGCAAACACTTTATTGAACGAAACGCCCACAGAAATCGTTAATCCAGTCTCATTTTTGACTGTTTTTCGAATTTTATTGGCCAGTTTTTCCGCGTCGCCGCCGAAGAGGTGGAGGCTGCCGGTGACATCCAGCCAGCTCTCGTCGATCCCAAAGGGCTCGATCAGGTCGGTGAAGCGCTCATAGATGTCGTTGACGCGGACGGACCACATTTTATACAGGTCGTGATGGGGCGGCAGAAGCACGAGGCCAGGGCACTTCTTTTTGGCCTGCCAGACCGTCTCAGCCGTTTGTATTCCGTACTTTTTGGCGGGTTCGTTCTTGGCCAGGATGATGCCGTGGCGGGTCTTCGGGTCGCCGCAGACGGCCACCGGGACCTCCCACAAAGCGGGCTTGTCCAGCAGCTCCACAGAGGCGTAAAAGCTGTTCAGATCACAGTGCAGTATGATGCGCTCTCCCATGCTTTTCACCTCCCGGCACAGCAAATTTCTTTGGCAGTATATGATACAATGTCTGTACCTTTTCTATATTTTCTTTATACTTTTTATGTGCTCCTCATGCGCCTTTTCATGCACCTTTTATGCGCTGTTGGGTCAGGTTCTCTTTCCCTTCCTTCCAGCCTCCCTTTTCGGGGCCAAAAACGAAGGATCGGACGGTCGTCTTCATGTGCGCCCCCTGCACAGGGGGCGCACACAGGTGGCTGTTCAATAGCCGATCCGACGGTCCACCAGACGCAGGGGCTTCTCACCCCGACCGTAGCGCTCCAGGTCCTCACAGAAAAGCTGCACGTTTCGATCGCGGGTGTAGCCCAGGCTCATCTGACCGGAGATGTGGGGGGTGATGAGCAGGTTCTTCGCCGTCCAGGCCGGGTCGCCGGCGGGGATGGGCTCCTGCTCAAACACATCCAGAGCCGCGCCGGCGAGACGGTCGTGGTTCAGGGCGTCCAGAAGAGCGGCCTGGTCGATAGCGCTGCCGCGGCCCACGTTGACCACATAGGCGGTCTTCGGCAGCAGGGCGAGGCGCGCCGCGGAGAGAAACCCCTTCGTCTCACCGGTGGCGGGCAGGGCCAGGGCCAGGATATCCGTATCCGGCAGGAGGGCGTCCAGCTCGTCGTTGGTATGGATCTCGTCAAAGGCGGGGTCGGCGGCCTTTTTGGTGCGGCGGACACCGCGGACGGCGGCAGCACCCATGGCCTTGGCGCGGCGGGCGAACTCGGTGCCGATATCGCCGGTGCCCACGATGGTGATGGTGCTGCCCATAATGGAGCGCATGGGGAGCACCCGGCCCCAGCGGCCGGCAGCCTGGTCGGCGCAGTAGGCCGGGGCGTGGCGCAGGAGCATCAGCGTGACCATGACCATGTGCTCGGCGATGGTGACACCGTAAGCGCCGGAGGAGTTGGACAGCATGACCTCGGGAGAGGGGTACAGGCTGTCGTCCAGATAAGCGTCCACGCCGGCGAAGCTGCCGCAGAACCACTTGAGGTTCACGAAGTCCTTTAATTCACCGGGCTTGGGCATACCGTAGATGACCTCATAGTCACCCCGCTTGTCCGCGGGGACGGCGGCGGGGGCCGCGTAGTAGTCCACGGTGAAGCCGGCGCGGGCCGCTGTCTCGTCGATGAGCCGGCGGTGCTTGGGCTCGGTGAAGCTGTCGTAGATGGCGATCTTTCTCATGTTGTATATACCTCCAGGAGTTTTTCCGCGCAGCGCATTCCGTCGGCGGCAGCGGAGAGGATGCCGCCGGCATAGCCGGCCCCCTCGCCGCAGGGGAATATGCCGCGTATATTGGCTTCATAGTGCGCGTCACGCACCAGGCGCACCGGGGAGGACGAGCGCGTCTCCACGCCGGTGAGCAGGGCGTCCGGGTCATCGTAGCCCCGAAGCTGACGGCCCAGGACCGGCAGGGCCAGGGCCAGCGTCTCGCCGATAAAATCCGGCAGGCAGCGGCGCAGGTCGGTATAGACCACGCCGGGGCGGTAGCTGGGGCGCACGATCCCCGGTCCGGCGGAGGGACGGCCTGTCAGAAAGTCCGCCACCCGCTGGCAGGGGGCGGCATAGCCGCCGGTGAGGGCGTAGGCCGCCGTCTCCAGCTGCCGCTGGAGGGCAATTCCTGCAAGGGGATGGTCCGAGGGGAAATCCGCCGGCGTGACATTCACCAGCAGCGCGCCGTTGATGTTCTCCCCGTCACGGGCATAGACGCTCATGCCGTTGGTGACGGTGCGCCCCGGCTCGGAGGCGGCGGCCACCACCTGACCGCCGGGGCAGACGCAGAAGCTGAAGGCGCTGCGGCCGTTGGGCAGGTGGCAGGACAGCTTGTAGGTGCTGGGCGGCAGAGCCGGGTGGCCCGCCAGAGAACGGTACTGGGCGGCATCGATGGCCGACTGGCGGTGCTCGATGCGGACACCCATGGCAAAGGGCTTGGGCTCCATATACAGTCCGACGCGATGCAACATTTCAAAGGTATCCCGGGCGCTGTGACCCAGGGCCAGGAGCACATGGCGGGCGGGCAGGTCATAGGTCTGCCCGTCCTGGCAGACGGTGACGGCGCTGACCGCGCCGTCCTGTATCCGTATATGCTCCAGCCGGGCGTTGAAGCGTATGTCCGCCCCGGCCGCCTCCAGCTCCTGCCGCAGGGCCTGCAGGGCGATGTGGAGCTTGTCGGTGCCCACGTGGGGCTTGGCGTCGGTCAAAATGGTATCCGGTGCGCCGCAGCGGACCAGCGTCTCCAGAATGAAGCGGTGGCGCAGGTCCTTCGTGCCGGTGTTCAGCTTGCCGTCGGAAAAGGCGCCGGCACCGCCCTCGCCAAACTGGACATTGCTGTCCGGGTCCAGCGGGCCGCCGGACCAGAAGCGCTCAACGTCCGCCTGACGGTGTTCTACCGGCCGGCCGCGCTCCAATAGAATAGGGCGTGCGCCGCAGCGGGCCAGCACCAGAGCGGCGAACAGGCCCGCCGGTCCCGCGCCCACCACGATGGGCCGGACCGCCGGGGCCGTCACCGGCGGCGGTAGGAAGTACACTTCCTGTTTATAGACAGATACGCGCTTATCGCGGCAGCGGCGCAGGACCTGGGCCTCGTTTTTTACAGAGACGGACACCGTGTAGACAAGGGTCAGGTCTTCGCGGGCGTCGATGGCCTTTCGCAGAACGGTACAGGCGGTGATATCCGCCGGAGCCACGCGGAGCAGCTTGGCGCACCGAGCGCGCAGGAGCGTCTCCTGCTGGCCGGGGTGCAGGCGCAGTTGGTCGATACGGAGCATGGGTGCGTCTCCTTTTTATAGGATCTGGTGGGGGTTCGCCGCCGCGGCGGCGAGTTGGCTTTCCCCTGGCGGGGAGAATTGCGCCTGCGGGCGCAAGCTGGGGCGTTTCGTGCCCCCGGCACGAGTACCTTTCTTTTTTTGTAAAAAGAAAGGTACCAAAGAAAACCA
>ERZ1106954.560-NODE-560-length-32189-cov-5.790035_pt1 | contig 32189 bp, 30 predicted proteins | sample MGYA00403678_ERZ1106954 | MGnify/ENA primary metagenome ERZ1106954 (study PRJEB35170, sample SAMEA104062445) | human gut metagenome | biome: human gut; feature: human-associated habitat; material: faeces | place: Denmark | collected 2012-08-20 ... | reverse complement strand
AACGTCCGGAAGCGGGTCTGTTACAGCTTAGAAAGGGACTTAATCTTTTTGCAAACTTAAGGCCGGCAGTTCTCTACGATGAACTGAAGGGTGCGTGTCCACTGAAGAAAGAGATCGCGGACAGAGGATTTGATCTAATGATCATGCGTGAATTGACAGGCGGTCTTTATTTCGGAAAACGAAGCACAGAAGAGATTGATGGTGTCCTTACCGCAAAAGACGAACTTACTTATAATGAAAATGAAATCCGCAGAATTGCAAAACGTGGTTTTGATATTGCAATGAAGAGAAACAAGAAGGTCACAAGTGTTGACAAAGCGAATGTACTTGACTCTTCCAGACTTTGGAGAAAAGTTGTTGAGGAAGTAGCGAAGGACTATCCGGAAGTTACATTAGAACATATGCTTGTTGACAACTGTGCAATGCAGCTTGTGAAGGATCCGGCACAGTTTGATGTGATCCTTACCGAGAACATGTTCGGAGATATTTTGTCCGATGAAGCAAGTATGGTAACCGGTTCCATCGGAATGCTGTCTTCCGCATCCTTAAATGATACGAAGTTTGGCCTTTATGAACCGAGCCACGGCTCTGCACCGGATATTGCGGGAAAGGATATTGCAAATCCGATTGCAACGGTTTTATCCGCAGCCATGATGCTTCGTTTTACCTTTGACCTTGATCGGGAAGCCGATGCCATGGAAAAGGCGGTTAAAGAGATCCTGAAAAAGGGATATCGTACCTCTGATATTATGTCAGAGGGATGTACTCTGGTAGGCTGTACAAAGATGGGAGATCTCCTTGCAGCAGAAATAGAATAGATAACAGTTCAGTCATTCCCATACATTCCGGCAAGCTGCGAATGAGTATGGATGAAGGATTACTGAGACAGATAATATGATTGGTTTAGGAGGATAAGAGATGAGAAGTGATTCTGTTAAGACAGGAACTGCACAGGCTCCCCACAGAAGTCTGTTTAATGCATTGGGATATACGGAGGAAGAACGCCGCCGTCCCTTAATTGGTATTGTGAATTCCTATAATGAAATTGTACCGGGGCATATGAATCTGGATAAGATTACGGAAGCAGTAAAAATGGGTGTTGCCATGGCAGGTGGAACACCGGTGGTATTTCCGGCCATCGCAGTATGTGACGGAATTGCCATGGGACATATCGGAATGAAGTACTCTCTGGTAACGAGAGATCTGATTGCCGATTCCACAGAGTGTATGGCAATGGCACATGGGTTTGACGGACTGGTCTGCATCCCGAACTGTGATAAGAATGTACCGGGACTTTTAATGGCTGCTGCCAGAGTCAATATTCCGACCATTTTTGTATCCGGCGGACCGATGCTTGCAGGACATGTACATGGCTGTAAGAGAAGCTTATCCTCGATGTTTGAGGCAGTTGGAAGCGTTGCTGCCGGAACGATGACCATGGACGAGCTTTCTGAGTTCGAAGAAAAGGTCTGCCCAACCTGTGGATCCTGCTCCGGAATGTATACCGCAAACTCCATGAACTGCCTGACGGAAGCGCTTGGTATGGGGCTTCGCGGAAATGGTACGATTCCTGCCGTATATTCCGAAAGAATCCGTCTTGCAAAGCATGCCGGAATGCAGATCATGGAGCTTGTTAAGAACAATATCTGTCCGAGAGACATTATGACCGAAAAAGCATTCATGAATGCCCTTACCGTAGATATGGCACTGGGATGTTCCACGAACTCCATGCTTCATCTTCCTGCGATTGCACATGAAGCAGGCGTGGAATTAAACCTGGATATTGCCAATGAATTATCCGCAAAGACACCGAACCTCTGTCATCTGGCACCTGCAGGTCCGACCTATATGGAAGACTTGAATGAGGCCGGTGGTGTATATGCAGTAATGAAGGAATTAACCGGGAAGGATCTTCTTTATACCGATCTTCTTACGGTAACCGGCAAGACCGTAGGCGAGAATATTGCCAATGCGGAAAACCGGAATCCGGAAGTTATCCGGCCGATTGACAATCCGTATTCTGCAACCGGTGGTATCGCTGTATTAAAGGGAAATCTTGCACCGGATTCCGGTGTGGTAAAGCGTTCTGCAGTTGTACCTGAAATGATGGTACACGAAGGACCGGCAAGAGTGTTTGACTGTGAAGAGGATGCGATTGCGGCCATTAAAGGCGGTAAGATCGTAGCAGGCGATGTCGTTGTAATCCGTTACGAAGGACCGAAGGGAAGCGGAATGCCGGAAATGTTCTACACATCTGAAGCAATCAGCAGTGATGCAGAGCTTGGAAGAAGTATCGCACTGATCACAGACGGAAGATTTTCCGGTGCATCTACAGGACCGGTAATCGGACACTGGAGTCCGGAAGCTGTTGACGGCGGCTCGATTGCTCTTGTAGAAGAGGGAGATTTGATTGAAATCGACGTAATGGAAAGAAAACTGAATATCATCGGTATCGCAGGAGAGAGAAAGACGATGGAGGAGATCGACGAGATCCTGAAAGAGCGTCGTAAGAACTGGAAACCGAGAGCACCAAAGTATAAGAGCGGTGTTATGAGAATGTTCAGTGAACATGCAGCAAGTCCGATGAAGGGTGCTTATATGGAAAGGTAAAGGGTGAGACGTATGAAAAATACAGAGCATAAATTTATAACAATCGGCGAGATCATGCTTCGGCTGACCCCGCCGGATTATGAAAAGATCCGAACAGCGACAACGTTTGAGGCGAGATATGGAGGCAGCGAAGCCAATGTTGCCCTGTCTCTTGCAAACCTTGGAATCGATTCAACATTTTGTACAGTTGTTCCGGACAACAGCCTTGGAAAAAGTGCAGTTCGTATGATGCGAAGCAATGATGTGAATTGTGATCCGGTAATCTATTCTACACCGGAAGAAACACCGACACACCGTCTTGGAACATATTATCTGGAAACAGGATATGGAATCAGACCAAGCAAGGTTGTTTACGATAGAAAGCACAGCGCATTCAGTGAATACGATTTTGGAAAAGCAGATTTTGAAAAAATATTAGATGGCTATACATGGCTTCATCTGAGCGGAATCACTCCGGCACTTGGAAAAAGTTGCAGCGAAATGATCCTTACATGTCTTAAAATTGCAAAAGAAAAGCAGATGACAGTCAGCTTTGACGGAAATTTCAGAAGTACACTCTGGAGCTGGGAAGAGGCAAGAGATTTCTGTACAATGTGTCTTCCATATGTGAATATTCTTTTCGGAATTGAGCCATATCATTTATGGAAGAATCCGGAAGATACCAAAGCCGGTGATGTGAAAGATGATATTCCGTATCAGCCAGATCTTGAGCAGCAGGAGAAAGTATTTGAAGAATTCGTAAAACAGTATCCGAATCTGAAATGTATTGCAAGACATGTGCGTTATGCACAGAGCTGCAGTGAGAATAGTCTGAAGGCCTATCTGTGGCTGGATGGAAAAACATATGAAAGCAATACACTTTCTTTCCATATCTTAGACAGAGTCGGAGGAGGAGATGCTTTCGTCAGCGGAATTATTTACGGGCTGATGAATAAGTACAAACCGGAAGATGTCGTGAACTTTGGTGTTGCAGCAAGTGCTGTAAAACATACAATTCACGGAGATGGAAATATTACAGATGACGTTTCATTGATTCAGCATGTGATGCAGATGAATTTTGATATTAAGCGATAAAAAGGAAGAGTTAAGATGAGTATAAATGAAAAATTTCAGGAACTTGGTGTAGTACCGGTTGTAGTAATTGAAGATGTGAAAGATGCACTTCCGCTTGCAAAAGCTCTTGTTGAAGGAGGACTTCCTTGTGCAGAAGTGACATTCCGTACAGAGGCAGCAGCAGAAGCAATCCGTCAGATGACAGAAGCTTACCCGGAGATGCTTGTCGGAGCAGGAACAGTTCTGACAACAGCTCAGGTAAATGAAGCAGTTAAAGCAGGAGCAAAATTCATTGTAAGCCCGGGATTTGATCCGGAGATCGTAGATTATTGTCTCGCAAGAGAAATACCTGTTTTACCTGGTTGTGCAACACCTTCAGAAGTAGCACAGGCAGTAAAACGCGGAATGGAAGTTGTGAAGTTCTTCCCGGCAGAACAGGCAGGAGGACTTCCGATGATCAAGGCAATGGCTGCTCCGTATCATCAGCTCAGATTCATGCCGACAGGTGGAATCAATCCAGAGAACTTAAAAGATTATCTGGCATTTGATAAGATCCTTTGCTGCGGCGGAAGCTGGATGGTAAAAGGAAACCTTTTAAAAGAAGGAAAGTTTGATGAGGTCTGTAAGCTGACAAAAGAAGCAAAGGAGATTGCAGACGCAGTAAGAAAATAAGTTAGAAAATCATATTAAGTCACCCCCTAAAAGAATACAAGTAAAATTAATCGTAGATCAACTCTTGGAAGCTGTAAAAAAGGAATTGTTACTATACTGCCATGATAGTAACAATTCCTGGATAATCAAAGTTCTTGAGGGTTTGCCGAACTAATTGAGGGTCAGTCGTGAGGGGCTGGCCCTTTTAAAATGCCAGTTTATGAGGGTTTAGATTGAGGGTCTGGTTTGAGGGACAAACTTGCCCCTCAAACCAGACCCTCAATCTAAACCCTCAAAAAGCCAGCCCTTCAAAAACTTTGATTACCCTAAACTTAATGTCAAGTCTTGCGAGGATAAGTTATTGAAAATAAGTTCAAAAGTAGATCTTTTAGATTGTTCTAGATGATAGGTCATTTTTTCAGCGGCTGCTGTCCAGTCATCCTTTAAACAGGCACAGATAATCTCAAGATGTTCATGAAAGGTATCATCTAAACGTTTGGTTGAAACATTACCTGTCATATAGCGGAAACGCTCTGCCTGAGTTTGAATCATATTATAGTTTTGCCGGATATAGGGATTAGGACAGGTGCTGATAATAAAATTGTGAAATTCTGTATCCAACTCATAAAAATAATTATGATTTTCAGAACAACTGGTATTTGTTTTACTGGAACTAAAAATGTTATAAAATCTTTTTAGTTGCTGTATGGATAGGGAAGTTCCGTAATTTAGAAGAATGTAAGGTTCATAGAGCTGTCGAACTTCGAAAATCATATTGATCGTATTAATAGAAAGAGGCATTACAAGGATTCCTTTTTTGGGCTTTATTTCAATTAATCCTTCTTGTTCTAATCGGCTGAGAGCGTCACGAATAGGGGTGCGGCTTAATCCTAGTTCAGAAGTGAGAAGCTCTTCATTTAAAAAAGTTCCAGGTGCATATTCGCAGGTGACAATTTTCTGACGAATCGTATTATACGCCTGTGTTTTCAGGTTGATTTTTGGCATATTATATTACTCCCGATATGTGAAATTTTTATTTTATTTTAGCATAGGATGGATAGAAATACAATGACGTATAAAACAGAATAAATATTATACGATTAAAATAAATGAAAAAATAGAAAAATAGATAAAATAAAAGTTTGTTAAAAGTGCATAAAAAGTATGGTTCAATTAAGTGAAATATAGACAATTGACATATAAAAACGAGTTGATTATAATATGATGTATACAACAAAGTATATAACAAAGGACACAAAAACAAAGAAACGTGCGCGTGACAGAGATGAAAAGGAGACTGCAAAATGAAAGCTATGTATATTGATGCACCGGGGAAAGTAGAAATCAGAGAGATAGATATGCCGGTGCGAAAAAAAGGTGAGGTTTTATTAAAACTTCTTTATGGAGGAATCTGTGGAAGTGATCTTGGTTCTTATCGTGGAACATTCGCTTATTTTGATTATCCAAGAATTCCGGGTCATGAATTTTCAGCCGAAGTAATTGAAGTAGATGAGAATAATGAATATGGGATTAAGCCGGGAATGATTGTTACCTGTAATCCATATTTTAATTGTGGACATTGCTATTCTTGCAACCATGGTATTGTAAATGCCTGTATGGATAATCAGACAATGGGATGTCAGAGAGACGGTGCATTTTGTGAATATATTACAATGCCGATTGAAAGAGTTTACGATGGAAAAGGAATGAACCCAAAAACATTAGCAGCAATCGAGCCATTTTGTATTAGTTATCATGGAGTGAGCCGTGCGAATGTAAAAGAAGGAGATAAAGTACTGGTAGTTGGAGCCGGAACAATTGGTGTATTGGCAGCAATTGCAGCAAAAGCGAAAGGTGGAGTTGTTTATATTTCTGACGTGTCAGAAGGAAAACTTGAAATGGCAAAAGAATTTGGTGTAGATGGTACTTTATTAAATGATTCACCGGAAAATTTTGCAAAAAGAGTAGAAGAAATTACAGAGGGAAATGGATTTGACGTTACGATTGAAGCGGTAGGTCTTCCATCAACATTCCAGAATTGTATTGATGCATGCTGTTTTGGTGGTCGTATGGTATTAATTGGAGTCGGAAAAAAGAACCTTGATTTTAATTTTACTTTAATTCAGAAAAAAGAATTAAATGTGTTTGGTTCAAGAAATGCGCTGAAAAAAGATTTTCTGGAATTGATTGATCTGGTAAACGCCGGAAAGGCTCCTTTAGAGAAAATTATTACAAACGTTTATTCATTTAATGATGCGGCAAAGGCATTTGATGATTTTGCGCATAATCCGGGAAATATGTTAAAAGTGGTTTTTGATTTTGCAGAGATCGCTAAATAATGCATAGTCAAAAGGTATCTGGAGAGAAAAAAGGAGAATTGGTGCTATGAGATTAAAAAAACTTATGGCTTTGGGTTTAACAGGAATATTAGTATTGTCAGTGACAGCATGCGGGAAAAATAATCAGACAGATTCAAAAGACAGTGCCGCCACAGAGCCGGAAATTGTATTGGATGTAGCATTTGAAAATAATATTAGTGAACCAATTGGTGCCGGATGGGAAAAAGCCCAGGAAATTATTAAAGAAAAGTCCGGTGGAAAAATGGCAATTGAAGTCTATCCGGATTCACAGCTGGGAGATAAATCATCATTGATTGATTCAATGCTTTTGGGTGAACCGGTATGTACATTGGCAGATGGAGCATTTTATGCAGACTATGGAATTAAAGATATGGGAATTTTATTTGGTCCATTTTTATTTGATAGTTGGGAGCAATGTTGGACATTGACAGAATCGGATTGGTATGAAGAACAGTGTAAGAAGCTGGAAGAAAAAGGCTTAAAAATTATTTCTTCTAATTGGATGTATGGAGAAAGACATACTCTTACAAATGTACCTGTAAATACTGTAGATGATTTAAAAGGTTTAAAAATTCGTGTGCCTTCTAATGAAATACAATCATATGGCTTTGATGTGTTAGGTGCAACTTCAACCGGTATGGCGTTAGGGGATGTTTATCAAGCATTACAGACAAAAACAATAGACGGAGCAGAAAATCCAATTGCTACGTTATATGGAAGAAAGCTTTACGAAGTAGCTCCATATTTGATTTTAGATGGACATATCAAAAACTTTACAACGTGGGTCGTATCAGCAGACTGGTTCAATAGCCTGACAGAAGAACAACAGAATTGGTTGACAGAGACAGCGGAGGAAGCAGGTCAATACAACAATGAGGTATTGCAGGAATCAGAGAAAGAATATTTAAAGAAAATGGTTGACGAAGGTGTAACGGTTACAGAACCATCTGAAGAAATATTGAAAGGATTTAAGGAAAAGGCAGCAGCTTTTTACGATATGGGAGACCAGTTTGGCTGGTCAGATGGATTATATGATACCGTGCGAAAGGCAATGGGAGCAGAACAATAGGAGAGAATAAGGATGGAAAGTAACAAAAAGAATAAATTAAGTTTTTTAGCAAATCTTGATGTTATCATAGCTTCTGTGATTCTGGCATTACTGATTGTGCTGACTTTTGCAGGAGTAATTTGGCGATATATATTCCATGCGCCGTTTACCTGGTTAGAAGAAGTGCAGACATCTTGTATGGTGTGGATTACATTTGCAGCAGCAGGAGCGGCATTTCGTACCGGTAACCATGTGGCAATTGAAATGATTGTTGATTTAATGCCAAAAAAAGCACAAAAAATTATGGAAAAATTGATTGTGATAGTTGTAGTTGTAATTTTGGGATATCTGTTTATACAGACAATTCCTTATTTGAAAATCTTTTTAGAAAGTGGACGTTCAACAAGTATGTTACATATTCCGTACATTGTAGTATACGGTATTTCGATTTTTTCTTATATAGATATGGTAATCAGTTTTATCTATAGTATTCTTCATGGTGTGAAATCAGAAGCAAAGGAGGCGGCAAGCAGCAATGAATAATATTCTTTTATTGGCAGCAATTATAATGTTAGTACTTTTGTTTTTAAAAGTACCGGTATATTTAGCAGTGCTGGGTGGCTCGATGGTCTATTTCGCTTTAAATCCGCATGTGAGTGCAGCCGTCTTTGCACAGCAGACAATTATTGGAACCGAAAAAATTTCTTTATTAGCAATTCCGTTTTTCGTATGTGCCGGAATTTTCATGAATTATACCGGTGTTACGAAACGAATTATGGATTTTTGTGAAGTTGTAACCGGCAGACTTCCGGGAGGACTTGCGCAGGTAAACATACTGTTATCTACAGTTATGGGAGGATTATCGGGTTCTAATATTGCAGATGCAGCGATGGAATCTAAAATGATGGTTCCCGAAATGACGAAAAAAGGATTTTCACTTGAGTTTTCAAGTGTTGTAACAGCAGCTTCATCTATGATTACACCATTAATTCCGCCGGGAATCGCAATGATCCTGTACGGATGTATTGCAAATGTATCAATCGGTAAGTTATTTGTATCAGGACTTGGTGTTGGAGCATTATTGTGCATCACAATGATGATATTAGTTGGGGTTATTTCAAAAAAACGTAATTATGGAAATATTTCAACTGAAAAAATGACAGGAGCTCGTTTCTGGAAAGCATTTAAGCCGGCAATTTTACCTCTGTTGCTTCCAATTATTATTATTGGTGGTATTAGAATTGGAGTATTTACAGCAACAGAGGCAGGTGCGGTAGCAATTATTTATGCAGCCTTTTTAGGTATTATCTATAAAGAGATGCATGTTAAGGATATGATCCAGGGATTGAGAGAAACTGCATGTACAACAACTTCGATTATGTTAATCGTATCAGCCGCATCCGTATTCTCCTGGATTTTAACAAAGGAACAGATTCCACAGGCTTTAACAGCGTGGATGCTTACTAATATTCATAGTAAAGTGGTATTTTTAATCGTTGTAAATATTTTCCTTTTAATAGTAGGTATGTTTATTGAAGGAAATGCATCTATGATTATCCTTGTTCCACTTCTTGCACCAATTGCAAAGGCATATGGAATTAATGAAATTCAATTTGCAATGATTTACATCTTTAACAATGCAATTGGAGCGCTTTCACCGCCTATGGGAACTTTAATGTTTGTAACTTGTTCGATTACAAAATGTAAGACCGCAGCGTTTATTAAAGAAGCTGTACCATTTTATGTATTACTTATTGTTAACTTATTGATTCTTACATGGTTTGAACCATTTACAACATTTCTTGTAAATTTAGTTTATTAAATAAAAAACAAAATAGGAATGATATCGAGGAAAGGCAATTAAAATGGAAAAATTAAATTATGAAGTATTAAAAAATTCAGGATATAAGGGCTATACATTAAAGGAAGCACCGGAAAAAGTAATGCAGTTTGGAGAAGGAAATTTCCTTCGTGCATTTGTGGATTATTGGTTTGATCTTGCTAATGAAAAAGCAGGATGGAATGGAAAATGTTGCCTGGTTCAGCCAATTGCACAGGGTTTGAGTGAGATGATTAACGAACAGGAAGGACTCTATACCTTATATCTGCGTGGAAGTGAAAATGGACAAAAGATTGATGACAAGCGTGTAATTTCAAGTGTTAGTCGATGCTTAAATCCATATGAAAAAGCAGGTTATGAAGCGATGATGGAAGTTGCAGCAAGCGATGATCTTGAAATCATTGTTTCAAACACAACAGAAGCAGGAATCCAGTATGACCCGTCATGTAAGAAAGATGATTGCCCGCCATCCAGTTTCCCGGCAAAATTAACGCAAGTGTTATATCATCGTTATCAATCAGGGAAAAAAGGAATTATTATGTTGGCTTGTGAGCTGATTGATAATAATGGAAAAGAATTATTAAAATGTGTGAATCAGTATATTGAACAATGGAAATTGGAAGATGGCTTCAAAAAATATGTAAATGAAGAATGCACATTTTGTGGTTCCTTAGTAGACCGAATTGTACCGGGGCGTATTCGTGATGCGAAAGAGGTCGCAGAACTGGAAGAAAAACACGGTTATGCAGATCCTCTGTTAGACGTCGGAGAAGTCTTTGGTGTATGGGTAATTGAGGGAGATGAAAAATTAAATGATATTCTTCCATTTAAGAAGGCAGGTTTATCTGATAAAGTATTTGTTGTACCGGATATGAGTCCTTACAAAAAAAGAAAAGTTCGTATTTTAAATGGAGCACACACAGGATTTGTGTTAGGTGCGTATCTGGCAGGTGAAAATATTGTTCGTGATTGTATGCATGATGAAGTGATAAAAGGGTTCATGAATAAAATGCTTCATGAAGAAGTAATCCCTACACTGCCATTAGATAAAGATGATTTATTAAAATTTGCAGCAGCGGTATCAGATCGTTTTAATAATCCGTTTGTCAATCATGAACTGATGAGTATTTCATTAAATTCTACATCAAAATGGAAGGCAAGAAATATGCCATCATTTCTTGAATACGTGAAAGAACAGGGAAAACTTCCGGTTTGCCTGACAATGTCACTGGCTGCTTATATTGCATTTTATAGCAATGAAATTCAGGATTTAACAGATGCTGGTCTTGTATGCAAACGCCCGGCTGGAAACGAGTATATGGTAAGTGATGATAGATGGGTATTGGAGTTTTATTATGCACATCGTGAAGATTCAGCAGAAGCACTGGTACATGCCGTGCTTACAAACGAAAAAATGTGGGAACAGGATCTGACAAAGATTGAAGGGCTTGAAAAAGCAGTGGCAGAAGATTTGATAAAAATTCGCAAAGAAGGAGCAAAGGCTGCTTATGAAAGTTGCCTGTAAGTAAGAATGAGAGTAATACAGATATCACCTGAAGATAATGTAGCAGTTGCACTTTGTCCAATTAAAGCGGGAGAAGTGATACAGATTGGCGAGCAGGCTGCTGTAAAAGCACTTGAGGATGTACCGCAGGGACACAAAATAGCATTAAAAAAGATTAAAAAAGAAGAAAATATTATTAAGTATGGATTTGCAATTGGTCATGCAACAGTAGAGATTAAAGCCGGAAGTTGGGTGCACACACATAATATGGCAACAAACCTGGCAGGAGAGATTGAATATAGTTATCAGCCGGAGATCAAATCAATTCCATCGTGTGAACCGGAATTTTTTGAAGGATTTCGAAGAAAAGATGGTCGTGCAGCAATTAGAAATGAAATCTGGATTATACCGACAGTAGGCTGCGTTAATGATGTTGCAAAAAGAATGGTTGCGTTAAACCAGGACCTTGTAACAGGGACAATAGATGGGCTATATACATTTGACCATCCGTTTGGATGCAGTCAGACCGGTGAGGATCATGCACAGACAAGAAAATTGCTGGCAGCACTGGTACGTCATCCAAATGCAGCTGCTGTTCTGGTATTGGGACTTGGTTGTGAAAATCTGACACATGAACAGTTTTTAGAAGAGTTAGGTGAGTATGATCCAGATAGAGTGAAATTTTTAACCTGTCAAAAAGTAGAAGATGAATTTGAAGCAGGCAGAAAATTATTGAAGGAATGTGCAGATTATGCCGGACAGTTTCATAGAGAGCCAATTCCTGTCAGTGAGCTTGTGATTGGAATGAAGTGTGGCGGTTCAGACGGACTTTCTGGAATTACAGCCAATCCTACAGTAGGACGATTTAGTGATATGATGGTAGCAAGAGGCGGTTCTACGGTTTTGACAGAAGTGCCGGAAATGTTTGGTGCAGAAGGATTCTTGATGAATCGTTGTATTAATAAAGAAGTGTTTGAGAAAGCAGTCGATATGATTAATGGATTTAAAAATTACTTTATTAGCCATAATGAAGTAGTATATGATAATCCAAGTCCAGGAAACCGAGAAGGTGGAATTACAACATTGGAAGATAAGTCTTGCGGTTGTGTTCAAAAAGGTGGAACTGCACCGATTATGGATGTAATTGGTTATGGAGACCCGGTTGTGACAAGAGGGCTAAATATGTTGTATGGTCCTGGTAATGATTTAGTGTCAGCTACGGCAATGACAGCAGCTGGTGCGCATATGATTTTATTTACGACAGGACGAGGTACTCCATTTGGGGCACCTGCGCCAACATTAAAGCTTTCTACGAACAGCCAGCTCGCAGAAAACAAAAAAAGCTGGATTGATTTTGATGCCGGTTCAATTGTCTATGGAGAAACAATCGATGAATCCGCAAAACGCCTTTTGGAATTAGTGATTGAGATTGCGAGTGGAAAACAAACACAGACGGAACGTCGTGGATATAGAAGCATTTCAATTTTTAAAGATGGCGTTGTTTTATAGCTCATTCCTCCCTTATAGTAGCTACTTAATTTATGCTGTACTAGTCAGCATAAGCTGACAAATTCTTCTTAAAATTGCTGAGATAGAAAACAAAATGGATAATCAAAGTTCTTGAGGGTTTGCCAAACTTGTTGAGGGGCTTTCGTGAGGGTTTCACTATAAAAACAAGCATAGTTGTTGAGGGTTCTTCGTGAGGGTCTTTTATGAGGGTCTGGCTGGGTAGCCAGACCTTTTATTAAATTAAACTATATTTCATCGGGGTATGAGATGTGATTGCTGTCCAGAATCTCCTGTAGGGTCTGAATGTATTGATTCTTGCGTTGAATCTCTATCCAGTTTCCGTGACAGAGAGAGTCTGCTTCCTCTAGTTCTTGACGTGTTATTACGTAGTCAAGCCATTTAAGGCAAGAGTGGTTTTTGCTAAATGCACAGTAGTTTTCCATGTGGTTTCCTCCTAAAAATCATCTTCTTCATAATAAGTTACAGGGTTATAATCAGTGATTCCATTAAGCACCGGTGTTTGTCTGGTTGCAAAAAGAAATCTGTTGCGAAAGTGCTCAAAGTTGCGGAAGCCTCTGCCCAGTCGCTTTAAATCTTTTACTTTGCGGTTAATGGATTCGATGGGCCCATTAGATAAATGTGCATCATAAATTTTGCCGTTCCCGATTTTTTCGACCATAATAAATGAATTAACAATAGGGTCTTCGAATTTTTTCAATAAAGATGCAAAGTCACGAAATATTTCAAACCGGGAGCTTTTGTATGTCTGAATCAATTCTTTTAATTCATTCCGTGCAAGGAGTGGATTTCCGCCGTTTCGCGAATTAAACTGTACGTACATCTCTTTTAAGCCTCGAAAATCTTTCAAGTTTGGATCAATTCGAAAGAGAGCATCTTCGTAATCATAGGTGTTCATTAATACATGAAAATGAGAATCCATGCGAGGGTCACTGTGGTACCGGATGTTGGACTGATTGGACAGAATTAACCATCTGTATTTTTGCAGAAGGTATACTTCGTCTGATGGCGGAAGTGAAACAGGTCGTTGCTGTTCATAGGAAAGCTTGTCCTGATATTCACGGTCGCGTTGCCTGTATTTTTTTAGAAGCTGCCGTATGTAGTTGTCAATAGAGCGTGTAATCCATTGAATTACATGAAAGGAATCAACAACAGGGACTGCGTTGGGGAAGTACTTTTCTACATAGGCAATGTAAGGATTGTACATGTCGGAAATAAGGTATTTTACCTGATTCCGTTCTGTTGCAGGGATTGAGACAAAGTACGGTTCCGTTACGGAAGTTCTTCGGCTGCGAAGCAAGTCAATGGGGTCACCGGTATGGAAATCCTGGATGACCAATGCGTATTTACAGTCATCATCCATATCTAGGTGAACTTCATCAATGGAAATGGCATCTGTAAGAGGAAGCCTGTCCAGCTTGACATAACGGTCAAAGATCTCATGCACATATGTGTCAGACATATGGAATCTTTTAGCGATAGATGCGGATGTTTCTAAAAGATTTCGATAGGCCTCTACAATGAGCATGTCAGTTGCATTTGTAGTTCTACGTCCCTTGTTAACAAAGCGGAAGGATTCATTAACTTCATACAGACAGTCTGGATTGGAACAACGCCAGCGGCGCTGTTTGAGTAGTAGAATCAAGGAATAACCATCCTGAAGAATGGGATGGTTAATAGTCCTTTTCTTTACACCACGAGAGTGCATGCGAAACCCACAGATTGGACAATAGCTGGCAACAGGTGGAGTTTCGATAATAAGAGTTTTGGTTTGACCTTCAATAATAATGTCTGAAATCTTTATATCAGAGTCTTCAAGGTCAAGTAAATCTGTGATATTATTCATTTGTCCTCCTTTGAAATTTTATTTCCGCAAAATAATCATAAATGAGGCAGGACAAAAAAGAAACAGGGTAGATTAGCTTGTGTAATACGAGCTAACATACCCTGTTTTTATTATAAATATAGGTTCAAACCCTAACGATAAACCCTAAAACCAGACCCTACTGAAAGACCCTACTGAAGAACCCGAACGAAAGACCCTAAAAAGTAAAGACCCTAAAAAACTTTGAATACCCATTTTTCAATTGTTATATTTCGCAAAATCCGATATACTAAGCTTTATATTGTTTATAAATAAATCCGACGTACTCACACCTGTCTTATTAATTCAGAATATTGGGGATAAGATTAGAGGACATGGTGTAAGTTTATGTCAAATGAAGGAATCAGAACTAAATTGACAATTGTAACTAAAAATAGTTGCAATAAATGGAAAGTGATGTATAATAATAAAAAAGGAGATACATGTTATGGGGAAAAAGGATAAACTGATTAAGAGATTAAAATCACGACCAAAAGATTTTACGTTTGATGAAGCAGAAACTTTATTGAAATATTTTGACTTTGACTATTCAAATAAGGGAAAGACCAGTGGATCCAGAGTTATATTTGAAAGTGAAAATCATGGATGCATTATGCTCCATAAACCACATCCACAAAAAGAGCTTAAAGCTTATCAGATCAAACAGCTAATAGAATATCTTGAGCAGGAGGATCTTATATGAATAATACTATGGAATATAAAGGCTATGTTGGAAGTGTTGAGTTTTCAGAGGAGGATGTAATCTTCTATGGAAAAGTTATGGGAATACGTTCATTAATATCATATGAAGGTGAAAATGCCAGAGAGCTTGTAGAAGGCTTTCATGAAGCTGTTGATGAGTATTTGCTAATATGTGAGCAACAAGGAAAGGTTCCGGAGCAGGCATATAAAGGAAGCTTCAATGTTAGAATATCACCGGAGCTCCATAAGAAAATTGTTATATATGCAACGGAACATGATATTACTTTAAATAGGTATGTTGAACAGACTCTTGAAAAATCTCCTGCAGCAGTGCAGATGTAATTGAAGGACATACCCTCAGGCAACTAATTTAAGATAATTTGCCTGAGGGTTTTGTTATAATACGATATACAGTCGCATATTATAAATTTACCCACACATTTATGAAAAATTCAGCTAATTTTACAATTGAGTCATTTATCCCAATGTGATAGAATAACAAAGTCCAAGAAAAGGAGCAATTGGATTTCGAAAAGTTAAAAACTTTAGCGCCATGCACCGGCAGGTACGTAAAAATGATGCCGGTTAACGAGGTTTCAGGTTATCGAAAATTCGGCGGATGCCTGGACGCATATATGGATGCGCATCTCAAGCCAAATATGATGGAGACATCAAAACAAAGCGAGAGAACCATAAAAATAAAGTAGCTATTCAGTACAGAACAGTTACGTATTTGTACATTTAAAATTATATATCGAAAAGGAGATCTAACACTATGTGTGGAATTATAGGATTTACAGGCCGTTTAGAGGCACAGAAGATTTTGACGGAAGGACTCGCAGCGTTAGAGTATCGTGGATACGACAGTGCAGGTATTGCTTATTTTAAGGATACAGGCAAGATTTCTATTCGCAAAACCGTCGGAAAGGTTAAGGATCTTCTCGCTATCTGCGATGATGAGAACAATTCAACCTGTGGAATCGGACATACAAGATGGGCAACACACGGCGGAGTTACCAATGCCAATGCTCATCCTCACAAGGTTGGAAATGTCGCACTCATCCACAATGGTATCATTGAGAACTACCACGAGATTGTAAACAAGTATGATCTTGCAGACTCTCTTATATCTGAGACAGATACAGAGGTAGCAGCTGCTCTTATCAACAAGCTCTATGACGGAGATCCAAAGGCTACTATTAAGAAGGCAGTAGCAGAGCTTCAGGGTTCATTTGCGTTCTGTATCATGTTCAAGGATCAGCCGGGAAAGATTTTTGCTGTCAGAAATGTAAGCCCGATGGTTGCAACATATTGCGATGACGGAGCATTTATTGCATCAGATCTTACAGCGTTTATCAAATATTCAAAGCGCTATTTTATACTTCCGGAGTACACTATCATGACAATGACTGCTGATGGAATCGAAATGGAGGATTTAGAGGGTAAGAAAGTTGAGCCGGATTATCTTGAGGTAAACTGGGATGTGACGGCAGCTCAGAAGGATGGATATCCGCATTTCATGATCAAGGAAATTCATGAGCAGCCAACAGCTATCACAAGGACTATCACTCCAAGAATCAAGGATTCACTTCCTTGCTTTGAGGATGATAATATTCCTGATTCGTTCTTCGAGGATATAAGCGACATAACAGTTGTAGCCTGTGGTACAGCTATGTATGCAGGAATGGTCGGAAAAGCTCTTTTAAAGAACAAGTTTGGTATTCCTGTTTCTGTTGAGATTGCATCAGAGTTCAGATATGAGCAGCCTGTTCTCACAGACAGGTCAATGGTTATTTTTGTGTCACAGTCAGGTGAGACAATCGATACCTTAGAGGCACTTCGTCTGGCTAATAAGTATACTAAAAAGACGCTTTCTATCGTAAATGTAAAGGGCTCAACAATAGCCCGTGAGAGCAACTATGTACTTTATACACACGCAGGTCCTGAGATTGCCGTGGCAAGTACCAAGGCATACACAGTTCAGGTGGCAAGCTTTTACCTGATTGGATGCAAGATTGGTCTTGTATCCGGCCGTATGACCAAGGAAGAGGCAAAGACATTTATTGAGAATCTGCAGGAGGTTCCAAATCTCATTGAGTCAGTTATCACACAGGCACCTGAGATTGAACAGCTTACGAAGAGAATGACAAATGCTACAAATGCGTTTTACATAGGCCGAGGACTTGATTATGCATTAAGCATGGAGGGCGCACTCAAACTCAAAGAGATTTCTTATATTCATGCTGAGGCTTATGCAGCAGGAGAGTTAAAGCACGGTACAATCGCGCTCATCAGCGAGGGTGTTCCGGTTATCGCAGTTGCTACACAGAGCCATGTATACAGCAAGGTCATCTCAAATATCCGCGAGGTAAAGGCGAGAGGCGCATACGTTATCCTTCTTAGCAAGGACAAGGATATTACAGATAAGTCAATCTGTGATGTGCATATCTCACTCCCACAGGCACCGGATGAGTTTGTGATTTTCGAGTCAGTTATAATCTGTCAGCTTATCGCTTACTACACATCAACAGGAAAGGGCTTAAACCCTGACCAGCCACGTAACCTTGCAAAATCAGTTACCGTAGAATAAATAATTTCCCCGGACATTTATACAATGTCCGGGGATTTTTTTTCACGCTTGTGTGATACAATGCAGCATATGTAAGACATCGATGTATATGTCAGTGATTTGCAATGCAACAACACATTTTGTTAAAAAATTGTTAAAAAAATAACGAAAACTGCTTTACACACTTCTTGCACGGTGGTATGATACATAAATGCGGGTTACTCATACGAGAATCCAGCAGCCATACAATTTTCATGTGCGCTTTTATGCCGTGTGACAGAATCACAGCATAACAGAATTAGGACGAGACCCATATGGGCTTTTACCAAAAGGAGGAAAAACAATGCGCAATTCAAAAACAAACGAACTTGTACTGACAGGTTTATTCACAGCCATTATCATTATCATGGCATTCACACCACTCGGATATATTCCGCTCGTAGTTATCAACGCTACGATTATTCACATTCCGGTAATCCTTGGTTCACTTTTCTGCGGACCTAAAAAGGGAGCATTCCTTGGATTTGTATTCGGATTTACCAGTTGTCTAAAGGCAACTATAGTTGGAGGAACTCTTTCATCCTTTGTATTTTCGCCGGTGCTTGCCGCATCCCTGGTCGGAACCTCAGGTATATTTAAGAGCTTATTCATAGCATTTGTTCCAAGAATTTTAGTAGGTGTTATACCTTATTTTGTATATATAGGCATCAAAAAGGTGCTTGCGTCAGAGAAGAAAAATCTCTGGGGAACAGTTTTAAATGTGCTCATGTCAGTATTCCTTGCATTCGGAGTATATGCATTCCTCGGCAAGATGTCAGAGTCACTTTCACAGGCAGCCGCTTTAGGAATCGGCATAGCAGTCGGAGCTGTAGTATTTATAGTAGTTGAGGCTGTATTTATCAGAAAGAGCACACAGGTTATTCCGTTTGTATATGCAGGTGTAGCCGGTGCCATGACCAATACACTGCTTGTAATGGGCTCAATCTTCGTGCTTTACAAGGATGCTTATGCAGATGCAATCGGTGTGGCAGGAAACGCGGTGCTGGGCGTTATCACCGGAGTCATCAGCTTTAACGGAGTAATTGAGGCAATAGTTGCCGCAATCATCGTATACCTTGTTGGATTGGTTTTAAATACTATCAAACCAATTGCAGCAAAATAAATTCAGATAGATTTAAAATAAATGTGAAATTGTATGTACGGCGGACTGATAAGGTCCGCCTGTTTTATAAGCAGTTGGACTAGGAATGGTAAAAAGCATTTGAGTTAAAAGAAAGGCATGATACAAGGTGAAACATATGCATGAAATAGACATAATGGATATCGGCGGCTTCAAAATAGGCCAAGCCGAGGACACTAAGGGCTTGACCGGCTGTACGGTATTTCTTTTTGATAAACAGTCACCGGCGGGAGTTGACATAAGGGGAGGCGGACCGGCTTCGCGGGAGACACCACTTTTAAATCCTGTGGCAGACGCAAAGGGTATCCATGCTCTTGTACTGTCAGGCGGCTCTGCCTTTGGTCTGGATGCAGCGGGAGGCGTGATGAAGTATCTCGAGGAGCGTGATATAGGCTTTGATGTGGGAGTCACAAAGGTGCCTCTTGTGGTGCAGTCGTGCATTTTTGACCTGGTAATAGGTGATAAAAATGCAAGGCCTGATGGCAAAATGGCATACAAGGCTTGTGAGAACGCTTCTTATGATACCTTTTTACAGGGAAATTATGGAGCCGGAATGGGTGCAACAGTCGGTAAATATATGGGGCGTGAGCGCAGCATGAAGAGCGGAATAGGAGCCTATGCAGTACAGCTTGGAGAACTAAAGGTTGGAGCAGTGGTGACACTGAACGCACTTGGTGACATATATGATATAGATACAGATAAGAAAATTGCCGGAGCACTGGATGAAAATGGGCTGCTTTTTGATGACGAGACAGCGTATTTTGAGGCAGCGGCGAAGATTCAGAATATGTTTACAGGAAACACCACAATTGGTACAATAATAACAAATGCAAAGCTTGACAAGACCGCACTCAACAAGGTGGCATCCATGGCTCACAATGGCTATGGCAGAGCAATCAGACCTGTGCACACGATGGCAGACGGAGATTCAATCTATGCTGTATCAGTGGGCAGTGTGCCTGCCGATATCAATCTGGTGGGGCCAATGAGTGCCTATGTCATGGCAAAGGCCATTGCCAATGCAGCTAGAAGTGCAAAGTCTGTGGATGGCTACAAAGCATTTTGCGATGTAAACAAAAAATGACTGCAGAATAATAGTTTTATACAGAGGTGAAAATCATGTTAAAAGGAAAAACAGTAGTTTTGGGAGTGACAGGAAGCATAGCGGCATACAAGATAGCAAACCTTGCGAGTATGCTTGTAAAACAGCACGCCGATGTCAACGTCATAATGACACACAATGCAACAAATTTTATAAATCCAATCACATTTGAAACTCTCACAGGCAACAAGTGCCTCGTGGACACATTTGACAGAAACTTTGAATTCAATGTAGAGCATGTGGCGCTTGCAAAGAGAGCAGACATCTTTATGGTGGCACCTGCATCAGCCAATGTGATAGGCAAGATGGCAAACGGAATCGCAGACGATATGCTTACCACCACAATACTTGCAGCCAAATGTCCTAAGCTTGTTTCTCCTGCCATGAACACCAATATGTACGAGAACAGGATTGTGCAGGATAATATCAAAAAGCTCGAGCACTACGGCTTTGAGATGATAAAGCCGGCTGAAGGATATCTTGCATGCGGAGACACCGGTGCAGGAAAAATGCCGGAGCCACAGACACTTTTCAACTACATAATGAGGACAATAGCCTGTGAAAAGGACCTGGCGGGCAAAAACGTACTCATCACAGCCGGAGCGACGCAGGAAAAAATAGACCCGGTACGTTTTATCACCAATCACTCAACAGGTAAGATGGGGCGTGCCATAGCAGAAAACTGTATGCTCCGCGGTGCGCATGTTACACTGGTCAACGCTTCAGTATCGGTTGAGCCACCTATGTTTGTAGATGTGGTAAATGTGACATCGGCCGCAGACATGGCAGACGTGGTGAAATCAAAGGCTGCTGAACAGGATATTATCATCATGACCGCAGCAGTAGCGGATTTTTGCCCATCACATCCGGCAGATGAGAAAATAAAGAAAAATGACAGCTCATATGAGTCTGTAATTGAGCTTGAGCGTACAGAGGATATCCTTTCATACCTCGGAGAACACAAGGCTAAGGGACAGCTCATATGCGGTTTTTCTATGGAAACCCAGAATATGCTTGAAAACTCGAAAGCAAAGCTTGCAAAGAAAAATGCAGACATGATAGTGGCAAACAACCTAAAGGTAGCAGGCGCAGGCTTTGGAACAGATACCAATGTGGTCACACTCATCACGGCTGACGACTGCACAGAGCTTGAAATCATGGACAAGAGCTGCGTTGCAGCAAGGATTATGGACCGATTGCTAAAGATGTAGAGCTTCGATTTTAGGTTGAGAGTGGGTACATGGAGCGGGTGGCGTACAGATTATATGTCACCTGCTCTTATAATTCCTTAGCCTAGTGGGAGTAAATGCCGCCATCAGCAGAGCTTATTAGGCGCGAAAAATCAAACGCGCATTTTACCTCAATATATAAATTCAGGTTGTGCTGCTTGAACGAGTATTTTCCGCGCCGCTTTTGCTGATGGCGGCATATAACTTCCACACGGCACGTCGTAAATCGAGCAGATGACATATAATCTGTACGCCACCCACTCCACGCACCTAATATACTTTTATGATAAAATTTAAGAACTACATCTGCGGTATCGTTACACCGCGCAGTCCACAGCCGGCAGCTCCCCTGTCACATCGAGGAAGAGATTTGCAAAGGTCTGCTCATAGTAAGGCTCCACCCAGAGCAGGCCGATGCCGAGCGACAGCACACAAAGCACAAGCATACCGATGAAGCTTATGTTAATGTAGATGACTCTGAGTATGTTGCCGCGAATCAGTTTTATGGCATTAGTCAGACATGCAAATACTGATAAATCATCGCGAGAGAGTACCAGATACAGGTAAAACGGAAACAGAACCAGTACAATAAAGCTGAGCACGGCACTTGCAGCATATAAAGCGATAGCAATTCCCATAGTGTCGCCGCTTAGCTTGAAAAAGTTTCTGGCTACAAGGAAAGGCGCCTTTGCAATCATAGAGATGGCATAATATATGATGTATGCTCCAAAATATCTGTTGGAGTGATTCGTAAAGCAGTAGAATACATCGCTGATACGGCACTCTTTCTTTCTTGCCATATTAAGGTGGAAACGTATGAGTCCCATCTGCAGCACGCCGACCACGATAGATAAAAGCACCTCGGCAATGTAGTAGATGACGGTCTGAACCTTTGTGGCATATACATTTCCGAGCAGGTAGGTAAACGGCAGGTCACTAAACAGATTTATGAGTGTGACAGTGAGAAAAACGCTCATGCTAAGTCTGTATCTTCCGTTCAGGTTCTCTCTTGATATTCTTTTTAATTCTTTGGATTTCTTTTTTGGGTTCATTATATTTCTCCTGAAATAATAGTTTTGAATTAATGCTTAAGTTAGGCTTAAATTAATGCTTTGACAATTGTCAGATATATAGCATATACTTGTATTCATATGGTTACACAAAATCACAGGAAGGACCACACATATCATGCAGACAGATGAAACAATCGACAGGTATTTCTATATAACGGGCTGGATATGCATAGCTATATTTGCGGCTCTTGCGGCAGTGATTGGAGTATGCGGTACGCAAATACTCACAAAGGTGCCTCCATGCCCGCTGCACGCATATACAGGCTACTATTGTCCGGGGTGCGGTGGCACGAGAGCCACATTTGCGCTACTACATGGACATCTGATAAGGTCGTTTGTACTCCATCCGTTTGTGCCGTATACAGCCGTTTTTGGAGGCTGGTTTATGCTGTCACAGACACTGCAGCGGATAAGCCGCGGCAGGCTGCACATCGGAATGCACTTCAGGCCATTATATATGTGGCTTGCACTTGCCATTATTGTGGTAAACTGTATAGTCAAAAATATGCTTATATTATTTTGCGGTATTCATCTGCTTAAGTAGCTCATTGTAGTCGATACCGGTCAGGTTCTGGTATTCCTTTAATATACCCTCTATGCTTCCGTATTCGTGAAGCATGGCGGCAAACGAACCGATATAGATAATAAGAGTGATAACAACAGCGGCAAACGCAATCCAGAATGAGGTCATAGCCATGCTGCTCATTGAGGTGGCACCGCCTTTTGACAGTAATGCAAAAATCATGGCAAGCGAGCCGCATATGATAGACACATAAATACAGCTGCACGACGCGATGGCAATTATTGAAAGCACAAGTGCTGCAACCTCCATATTGCGTGAGCGTTTATTGTAGAAATTGTTGTTGGGATTAAAGCCCGGCCCATAATTGTTGCCGAAATTATAGTTATAATCCTGATTATAATCAAATTTTTGTGGATCCATAATCAAATTCCTTTCTATAAAGTTGATTTTATTGTATCACTTCATTTATAATACGAAAAGAATAAGTTTTTTAAAGAGGTAAAAAAATGGATATTATTGCTGCAATTGCAGAAGAACTGCAGATAAAAAAAGGACAGGCCGAGGCCGCTGTCAGGCTGATAGATGAGGGAAATACCATTCCTTTTATCGCCAGATACCGAAAGGAGGCAACCGGCTCATTAAATGATGAGGTGCTCAGAAATCTCTTCGACAGACTGACATATCTACGTAATCTTGAGGATAAGAAGCAGACAGTGCTTGCAAGCATTGAGGAGCAGGGCAAGCTTACGGATGAGCTTAAGAAGGCAATCCTTGAGGCACAGACACAGGTGGCGGTTGACGATTTGTACAGACCTTACCGTCCGAAGAGAAGAACCCGTGCCACAATCGCAAAGGAAAAGGGCTTAGAGCCACTGGCACAGACCATTTTAGCGCAGGAATCGTCTGTTGATATCATGGCAGAAGCAGCTAAATATGTGGATGCAGAAAAAGACGTGGCAGATGAAGTGGCTGCACTTGCCGGAGCAAAGGATATCATTGCAGAGAACGTATCCGACAATGCCGGTTACAGAACAAAAATCAGAGAGCTTACCATGCAAAAGGGGCGTCTTATATCGACAGCCAAGGATCCAAAGGCGGAGTCTGTCTATGAGATGTACTATGAATTTGATGAGGCTCTTTCCAAGGTGGCAGGTCACAGAACACTCGCAATTAATCGTGGTGAGAAGGAAAAGATCCTCACAGTAAAGATAGAGGCACCGACAGAGGATATCATAAAATATCTTAAAAAGCAGGTTATCACAAATGATGGAGCGCCTACAGCAGCTGTACTCACTGAGGTAGTGGAGGATGCGTACGACAGGCTTATTGCCCCTGCCATAGAGCGTGAAATCAGAAACAATCTGACAGAGGAAGCAGAGGATGGTGCCATAAAGGTATTCGGAAAGAACTTGGAGCAGCTTCTCATGCAGCCTCCAATTGCAGGACAGGTTGTGCTTGGATGGGATCCGGCATTCCGTACAGGCTGCAAGATTTCTGTCGTAGACCCTACAGGAAAGGTGCTCGATACCACAGTAATCTACCCGACAGCACCACAGAACAAGGTCGAGGAGGCAAAGGCCGTAATCAAAAAGCTCATAGACAAGCATCATGTCACTCTTATCTCACTCGGAAACGGAACAGCATCGCGTGAGTCAGAGCAGGTGATTGTCGAGCTGTTAAAGGAAATTCCGGTAAAGGTGCAGTACATCATAGTAAATGAAGCAGGTGCGTCAGTATATTCAGCCAGCAAGCTTGCCACGGAGGAGTTTCCGAATTTTGATGTGGGACAAAGAAGTGCCACATCCATGGCGCGTAGACTTCAGGATCCGCTCGCTGAGCTTGTAAAGATTGATCCAAAGTCAATCGGAGTCGGACAGTATCAGCACGATATGAACCAGAAAAAGCTCTCAGAGGCACTCGGAGGAGTTGTAGAGGACTGCGTAAATAAGGTTGGTGTAGATTTAAATACAGCATCAGTTTCACTGCTTGAGTATATATCAGGCATCTCAAAGACCATTGCCAAAAACATTGTGGACTACAGAGAGGAAAACGGTAAATTCACATCACGTTCACAGCTTCTTAAGGTAGCAAAGCTTGGACCGAAGGCATTTGAACAGTGTGCAGGCTTCATGCGTATCTCAGACGGAAAGAACCCGCTTGATGCCACAGGCGTGCATCCTGAGTCATATGATGCCACAAAGGCAGTGCTTGAAAAGCTTGGCTACACAATGGAGGATGTAAAGAACAGAAATGTAGTTGGAATCTCAAAGAAGATATCTGATTACAAGGCGCTCGCAGACGAGGCAGGAGTTGGTGAAATCACACTGCGTGACATCGTTAAAGAGCTTGAAAAGCCGGCAAGAGACCCGCGTGAGGATATGCCAAAGCCAATTCTAAGAAGCGATGTCCTTGAGATGAAGGACCTCACACCGGGTATGGTATTAAAGGGCACAGTCAGAAACGTAATAGATTTTGGATGCTTCGTGGATATAGGAGTGCATCAGGACGGACTTGTGCATATCTCAGAGATATGTGACCGCTATATCAAGCATCCGCTTGAGGCTGTCAGTGTAGGGGACATAGTAGATGTGCAGGTTATGAGCGTTGACCTCAAAAAGCAGCGCATCCAGCTTACCATGAAAATCGGACAGGGCACAGACAAGGCCGGTAAGTCAGAACACAGCGGCAGTGGCAAAAACAATGTCGATAACAAGGCTGACAGAAGTAATAGAAATAACGGTGGCAGGAATAGCAGAAACGATAGAAATAGTACAGGCAGCAAGAATAATAACAACAGAAACAAAAAGCCACACTACATAAAGGGCAAGAAAAACAATTTCTTTGACAATATTATTCTTGATAATTAAAAACACCTTGACAAAACGCCACAAAGTGCATATCATAGGTTTGTAAATAAATAGGAATTCTTCAGGGCAGGGTGCGATTCCCTACCGGTGGTACAGCCCACGAGCCGCAAGGCATGATTCGGTGTGATTCCGAAGCCGACAGTATAGTCTGGATGAGAGAAGATTATTAGGTGTCATTACACTGTGATATTAAGTCCCGGAAGATTTTCTTCCGGGATTTTTTAAATCAGCTATTCAGATTTTAGATAGCTGCACTCACAATATCCTCAGGATTCCTTAAGCATCAAAGGAGTGTAAAATGGACGTAACAACAAACAACACAAAATCAAAAGTAAACATCAGACTTTTAGTCGGCACAGGAATGTTAAGCGGACTCGCATTTGTACTTCAGTATCTCGAGTTTCCAATTCCAATCATGCCGGGCTTTATTAAGTTTGATTTCTCAGATCTGCCTGCACTTATCGGCGCATTTGCATATGGACCGTTAGCAGGAGTGATTGTAGAGTTTATCAAGAACCTGCTTCACTGTACAGTAACACAGAGCTTTACGGTAGGAGAGCTTTCAAACTTTATTCTTGGAGCAGTATTTACAGCAACAGCAGGACTTATCTACAAGAAAAATAAGTCAAAAAAGGGTGCAATAATCGGCGCTGTAGTCGGTTCAGTGGTAATGGGAATCGTCAGCTTCCCGTCGAACCTGTTTATCGTGTATCCTGCATACACAAAGTTCATGCCAATGGAAGCAATCATTGGTGCCTACAGTGAACTTCTCCCATCAGTAGGCAAGCTGTGGCAGGCACTTTTAATATTCAATGTTCCGTTTACCATCGTAAAGGGACTTATATCAACACTTATCACAGTGCTTATATACAAGAGACTGTCACCGGTTTTAAAGGGCAGAGGATAGAGAAAATACCTGACACAATATATATTAGTCACAAACATAAAGAGCGCAGTCAATTGCGCTCTTTTCTTTTTTTAAAAGGAATGTTATAATAAATCCAAATATTTAGTTGGGAGCAGGATATGAAGCTTGAATTTGATGTAAAAGTAACAGAAAAGGATTTATATTCATTTAATATAGAGCAGGCGTACAAGGGCAGTCAGGGTGTCATATCATTGCTGTTTGCTGTGCTCTTGGCTGCGGCAGCAGTGTTAAGCGCACAAAAAGGCAATACGGAGTATGTGGTGCTTTATATTATAGTTGGTATTCTGGTGCTGCTATATGTGCCGTTTTCACTCAAGGGCAGGGTAAAGATGATTATGAAGACAAATGAAGTTTTTTCAAAGCCACTGCATTTTGAGGTAGACGAAAAGCACATAAATGTAAGCCAGGGCGAGGAGATGGCGCAGCTTCCGTGGGAGCAGGTGTACAGATTCGTGGCAAATGATAAGAGGATACTTATATTCAGCAACAGGAAGAATGCATACATTCTCTCAAAGGAGCAGCTGGGCGACAGCTATGAGCCGTTAAAGGAGCTGGCAGGCAGTACACTGGAGAAATACAGACTGAAAATCAAATAAACAAAACAGATATAAGATAAAATAAATAGATAAGGGTATAAGCTGGTAATATGAGTAGTGAAGGAAATATAACAGTAATAGAAAGCTTTTCGGCAGATGATACGCATGCACTTGGGGTTACGCTTGGACAGCAGGCAAAGCCGGGGGATGTGTGTACACTTGTTGGTGATTTAGGAGTGGGTAAAACAGTGCTCACGCAGGGCATAGCAGAGGGGCTTGGCATCACAGAGCCTATAAACAGTCCTACATTTACCATAGTGCAGGTGTACGAGGATGGCAGGCTGCCGTTTTATCATTTCGATGTATACAGGATTGGTGACATTGAGGAGATGGATGAAATAGGCTATGAGGATTATTTCTACGGAGATGGGCTTACGATGATAGAGTGGGCAAATCTCATTGAGGAGATACTTCCAAAGAAGAGAAAAGAGATTACTATTGAAAAAGACCTTGAAAAAGGCTTTGACTATAGAAAAATAACAATAAAAGAGGTTTTATAATGAAGATACTTGCGCTTGACAGCTCAGGGCTTGTGGCCAGTGTGGCTGTCGTATCGGACGATAATCTGATAGGAGAATACACGATAAATTATAAAAAGACACATTCGCAGACGCTTCTTCCGATGCTTGATGAGGTGGCTAAGATGACAGAGCTTGACCTTAAGACTATAGATTTTATTGCAGTCTCAGCAGGACCGGGATCGTTCACAGGGCTTCGCATAGGCTCTGCGACGGCGAAGGGGCTTGCAATGGCACTGGATAAGCAGATAGTTTCTGTACCTACCGTAGATGCACTAGCATACAATCTGTGGGGCAGTGCAGATGTTGTGTGTCCGCTTATGGATGCAAGAAGGCAGCAGACCTATACAGGTCTGTATGATTTTACCGATGGCAGGATGAATACCATTTTGCCGCAGTGCGTAGTGATGATAGAAGAGATAGTTGACAAAATCAATGAGCTCGGCCGCAGGGTGATTTTCCTTGGAGACGGAGTGGATGTGTTCAGGGATTATATTAATGAGCACGTAAAGGTGGACTATGACTTTGCACCTGCCATGTGCAATAAGCAAAGAGCATCGGCTGTAGCATGTCTTGGACAGGTGCTCTATGAGCAGGGCAGGGCAGAAAATGCAGCAGACCATAAGCCTGAGTATCTCAGATTATCACAGGCGGAGAGAGAGAGACAGGAAAAGGAGAGAGATTTTAGAATATGATAATAAGACCCATGGAGCCGGAGGATGCAGACTCGGTGGCGCAGATAGAAAAAGACAGCTTCACACAGCCCTGGAGCAGACAGGGATTTTTGGATGCCATGAGGCTTCCGGAGAATATCATGCTTGTGGCACAGGAGGATGGCGAGATACTGGGGTATCAGTGCACGTATGTGTCATTTGATGAGGGAGAGCTGACCAATATAGCAGTCAAAAAATCAGCACGAGGAAAAGGTGTGGGTGCGCATCTTATCAGATGCCTGCAGGAAAAGGCAAAAGAGTCAGGTGTTGAGCGCATTGTGCTCGAAGCCAGGGTGACTAATGAGGCTGCGATATCACTGTATCAGAAGATGGGGTTTGTAAACCTTGGAATAAGAAAAAATCTATATGAGCATCCGGTAGAGGACGGTGTCATCATGTCCTATACTGCGGAGGAAAATTTATGTTAGACGTGTGTTTACTTGGAACAGCAGGCATGATGCCTTTGCCAAACAGATGGCTTACGGCACTTTCACTAAAATATAACGGCAGCAATATACTTATTGACTGCGGTGAGGGAACGCAGATTGCGATGAAAGAGGCCGGAATCAATTTCAAGCCGATAGATATTTTGTGCATCACCCACTTTCATGCAGACCATATCAGCGGATTGCCGGGGCTTCTTCTTACAATGGGAAATGCCGAGCGCACCGAGCCGCTTACCATTATTGGACCTAAGGGGCTTACAAGGGTTGTCACTGCACTTCGGACGATTGCGCCGGAGCTGCCTTTTGAGATAAAATGCATAGAGCTCAATGAGCAGGATGAATATTTTGAGATGAACGGATATCATATCCATGCATTCCGCGTAAAGCATGCGGTGCTGTGCTATGGCTATTCGGTTGAGATAAAGCGTAGTGGCAGATTTTCCGTGGAAAGAGCAAAGGAAAAAGAAATTCCTATGCGCCTGTGGAATCCTCTTCAGAAAGGCAATACCGTTGAATTTGAGGGCAGAGTGTATACTCCGGATATGGTGCTTGGACCGGCAAGAAAGGGCATAAAGGTAACATATTGTACGGACTCAAGGCCACTTGAGCACATAGTGGAGGCAGCAGAGGGATCAGACCTTTTTATCTGCGAGGGCATGTATGCTGAAAAGGAAAAGATAGTAAAAGCAAAGCAGTATAAGCATATGACCTTTTACGAGGCAGCAGACATGGCAAAGAGAGCCGGCGTGAAGGAGCTGTGGCTTACACATTTTTCGCCGTCACTTGTCCGTGCAGAGGATTATATGCCACAGGTGAGGGATATTTTTGCAAACGCATATCTTGGAAAGGACGCAAAGAGTGTGGAACTCATGTTTGACGAGGACTGAGGAGGGACAAAGAATAACAACTAAGCTTTTTGATGACGAGCTTGCAGCAAACAATCCAAAGGATACCTACAAACAGTCTGTCACGGCAGATTATAAGATTGCGGCAGATTCTGATACGGAAACAGAATAGAGTAATATAATTAAGATTGGTGTAATAAAATGACAGAAAATACAGAAACAAAAAAAGAAATTAAAATACTTGCAATTGAAAGCTCATGCGACGAGACTGCGGCAGCAGTTGTAGTAAATGGACGTGATCTGCGAAGTAATGTGATTTCATCGCAGATAGCTCTTCATACTTTATATGGAGGGGTAGTTCCGGAGATTGCCTCAAGAAAGCATATTGAGAAAATTAATCAGGTCATAGAGCAGGCACTTTCAGATGCACATATGACACTCGATGATATAGACGCAATAGGCGTCACATATGGCCCGGGGCTCGTAGGAGCACTGCTTGTAGGTGTGGCAGAGGCAAAGGCCATAGCATATGCAAGAAACATTCCTCTTGTCGGAGTGCACCATATAGAGGGACATATCAGCGCCAATTATATAGAAAATAAAGACTTAGAGCCGCCATTTCTGGCACTCGTTGTATCAGGAGGACACACACATCTGGTGAGAGTGGTAGATTACGGCAAATATGAGATCCTCGGACGTACGAGGGATGATGCGGCAGGAGAGGCCTTTGACAAGGTTGCGAGAGCAATAGGACTTGGCTATCCGGGCGGCCCTAAGATAGAAAAGGTTTCACATGAGGGCGACCCGCACAGCATAGAGTTCCCTAGAGCAAAGATTGTGGGTGGAGTCTATGATTTCAGCTTTAGCGGACTTAAGTCGGCAGTACTCAATTATTTAAACGGCTGCAGGATGAAAGGATTGGAAATAAACCGGGCAGATGTGGCAGCATCGTTCCAGCAGGCGGTTACAGATGTGCTGGTCGGACACGCTGAGAATGCTATTGATGAGTTTAAAATGGACAAATTTGCCATTGCGGGAGGCGTTGCATCTAATGGTGTTATCCGTCATGCAATGGAGGAAATGTGTGCGCGCAAGGGTGTTAAATTCTATCGTCCGTCACCGATACTGTGTACAGACAATGCTGCTATGATAGGTGCGGCGGCATACTATGATTTTATAGCAGGTAAGAGGTCCGGACTTGATCTGAATGCGGTTCCGAATCTAAAGCTTGGTGAATGATTCTGTAATTGCTTCCGGTTACACCGGGGGGCAAACATAATGTGCAGATTTATCATGGATAGGAAAATAAAAGAATATGGATAAGAAGAAATACACAGCAATCATACTGTCAGCCGGTACAGGAAGCCGGATGAAAAGTAATATGCCAAAGCAGTATATGGAGCTTTTGGGGCAGCCTGTGATTTATTATAGTATAAAAGCATTTGAGGATAGTCCGGTGGATGAAATAGTTATAGTCTGCAGTGCGGATTATATTGAGTATTTCAGACATTCGATAATCGAAAAATATGGCTTTAAGAAAGTGAAAGCAATAGTGCAGGGGGGAAAAGAGCGCTACAACTCTGTATATGAGGGGCTTAAAGCAGCAAACGGCACGGACTATGTGCTGATCCATGACGGCGCACGCCCTCTGGTGGATAATGAAATAATAGTCCGTTCTATGCATACGGTTGAAAAAGAAAAAGCATGCGTAGCAGGAATGCCTGTAAAGGACACAATAAAAGTGTCAGATGAATTGGGATATTCAGCAAATACACCTGACAGGAAAAGCCTGTGGCAGATTCAGACACCGCAATGCTTTGAATATGATTTGCTGGCTCAGTCCTATGATAAGCTGTTTAGTGACATGTCATATGGGAAAAGTGTGCCGGCAATTACGGATGATGCAATGATAGTCGAGTATGGGAGTGACACAAAAGTAAAGCTCATAGAAGGCTCGTATGAAAATATAAAGGTCACAACTCCTGAAGATATGGGGATTGCAGAACTTTTTTTAAAGAAACGCAGAAAAATGTAAAAAAATTAGAAATTAGTGTTGACATATTGTAACATTGATGATAATATAAATCCTGCGCTGAACAAGTGCAGACAACTAAACAATTACGTGTTAATTGTGACACGCAGGGGTATCGAAGTGGTCATAACGAGGCGGTCTTGAAAACCGTTTGTCCGCAAGGGCGCGTGGGTTCGAATCCCACCCTCTCCGTTCGATACATTCGACAGGTCGAACGTATCCCGTCGATTTAGGCGCTTGTGGAGAAGTACCCAAGCGGCTGAAGGGGCTCCCCTGGAAAGGGAGTAGGTCGTTAATAGCGGCGCGAGGGTTCAAATCCCTCCTTCTCCGTTTGATTTACCTAGCCTAGATCAAAACGAACCTTTGACAAATTAATAACATGTTAACCCTGAAAATTTCTTTAAGATAT
>ERZ1106954.553-NODE-553-length-32392-cov-10.433002_pt1 | contig 32392 bp, 30 predicted proteins | sample MGYA00403678_ERZ1106954 | MGnify/ENA primary metagenome ERZ1106954 (study PRJEB35170, sample SAMEA104062445) | human gut metagenome | biome: human gut; feature: human-associated habitat; material: faeces | place: Denmark | collected 2012-08-20 ... | reverse complement strand
TTTCGTGCCGCTTCGTCAATCTTAGCGCAATACTGTCTTACGTACACCCAGCAATGGCGAGGAATTTTTCGCTTTATTTTACTTCTCAGTCCATTTCCAGTTAGCGACTTCGGGAAGGTCTACGCCGTGCTCAGCGATGTACTGAGCATGCTCGACGAGCTTATCCTTCATCTGCTGGACGAGGTACGCGCCGCGGTTGCCAAGTTGCGGGAGATTATAGACCGCAGACATGACGAGGTTGAAGCGATCCAGTCTGTTAAGGACTCTCATGTCGAAGGGCGTGGTGATGGTGCCCTCTTCGATGTAGCCGCGGACGTGGATGTTCTTGTTGTGGCGTCTGTAAGTCAGCTCATGGATGAGGCTGGGATAGCCGTGGAAGGCGAAGATGATGGGCTTGTCGGTGGTGAAGATCATGTCGTAATCTCTCTGCGACAGGCCGTGCGGGTGCTGCTCCTCGCTCTGGAGACGCATAAGATCAACGACGTTGACAACGCGGATGCGCAGTTCGGGGAACGCGCTGCGCAGGATGGTGACGGCGGCCAGAGTCTCAAGCGTCGGCGTGTCGCCGCAGCAGGCCATGACGATGTCAGGCTCCTGACCCTCGTCGGTGGATGCCCACTGCCAGATGCCGATGCCCTGAGTGCAGTGCTTTACGGCCTGCTCCATAGTCAGCCACTGGGGACGCGGATGTTTGGAAGCGACGATGACGTTCACGTAGTTGCGGGAGCGGATGCAGTGGTCAAAGCAGCTCAGCAGGCAGTTTGCATCCGGCGGCAGGTACAGGCGGACAACGTCGGCCTTCTTGTTGGCGACGTGGTCGAGGAAGCCGGGGTCCTGATGCGTGAAGCCGTTGTGATCCTGCTGCCAGACGTTGGAGGCGAGGACGTAGTTGAGAGACGCGACCTTCTGGCGCCAGGGGAGTTGGTTGCAGACCTTGAGCCACTTTGCGTGCTGCGAGAACATGGAGTCAACTATGCGGATGAACGCCTCATAGCTGTTGAAGAAGCCGTGGCGGCCGGTGAGCAGGTAGCCCTCGAGCATACCCTCGCACACGTGCTCGGAGAGCATGGAGTCCATGACTCTGCCGTCGGGGGCGAGATGATCGTCGGTGTCGTAGGCTTCGCCGTTCCAGACACGGTCGGTTTCCTCAAATACCGCGTTCAGTCGGTTGGAGTTCGTCTCGTCGGGGCCGAAGGAGCGGAAGTTGCGCTCCTTGTCGTTGAGCTTGTAGATATCGCGCACGAAGTCGCCGAGTACGGACATATCCTGCGCCTCGACGCTGCCGGGGAAGGGAATATCCACACCGTACTCGCGGAAGTCGGGCATGCGCAGATCCTTCAGCAGCAGACCGCCGTTCGCATGGGGATTCGCGCCCATGCGGCGGGTGCCCTTGGGCGGAAAGTCGAGCAGCTCCTGCACGGGAGTGCCGTTCTCGTCGAACAGCTCTTCGGGATGATAGGAATGTAGCCACTGCTCGATCTGGCGGATATGCTCGGGGGAATCGGGCTGAATGGGAACCTGATGCGCGCGCCAGTAGTTTTCGACCTTCAGGCCGTCAACATATGCCGGACCCGTCCAGCCCTTCGGGCTGCGGAAAACGATCATCGGCCAGCGGGGGCGGTTCATGTTGCCGTTCTCTCTTGCGTCCTTCTGATAGGCGAGGATCTTCTCGATGCACTCATCAAGAGTGTCCGCCATGAGGCGGTGCATCTCGGCGGGGGCGCTGCCCTCGACAAAGTGCGGCTCCCAGCCGCAGCCGCGGAAGAAGTCCTCAAGCTCTTCATGCGAAATGCGCGCGAAGAGTGTGGGGTTTGCAATCTTGTAGCCGTTGAGGTGGAGTATCGGCAGCACGGCGCCGTCAGTCTTGGCGTTGACGAATTTGTTGAGCTGCCAGGAAGTTGCGAGCGGGCCGGTCTCTGCTTCGCCGTCGCCGACGACGCAGGCTGCGATGAGGTCTGGGTTATCGGTCACGGCGCCGAAGGAGTGGGCGAGGGAGTAGCCCAGCTCGCCGCCCTCGTTGATGGAACCCGGGGTCTCGGGCGCAACATGGGAGGGGATGCCGCCGGGGAAAGAGAACTGCTTGAAGAGCTTCTGCATGCCTTCCTTGTCGCGGGAGATGTTGGGGTAAACCTCCTGATAGCTGCCGTCCAGCCAATCCTGAGCGACCATGGCGTTTCCGCCGTGGCCGGGGCCGGAGATATATATCATATCAAGGTCATATTTTTTGATAACTCGGTTGAGGTGAGTGTAGATAAAGTTCTGACCGGGCACGGTGCCCCAGTGGCCGACGATCTTTTTCTTGATGCTCTCTTCGGTGAGCGGTTTCTGCAGCAGAGGATCGTCAAGCAGATAAAGCTGGCAGGCGGAGAGATAATTGGCCGCGCGCCAATATGCGTCCAGCGTGGCCAGCTCCTGCTCGGTTGCCGGGCAACGGGATTCAATGTCCATGTTATGACCTCCTGAATTTTTATTTTGGATGTCTGCCATCCACGGCTTCATATTAGCAGGAATACATGCTGCGTTCAAGATGGACAGTTTCGGCATTTTTAACAATTTTTACGTCTGAAAATGAATTTTGTGCATCTTGACGACCAAAAATCCGATGGAATATTCCTGCACGCTGCCGTATTCTTACAAAAAATATAGCCAAAGGAATGATGCCCATCATACCTTCGGCTATACATTTATCTGTCAATTTCTATACTGCCGCCGTTTGTGAGATCGCGTCCGTCGAGCAGTATCAGCTTTTCGGACAGCAGCCGCGCAAATCCGCTTATTATCGCGGACGCCGCGATAAGCTCGTCCGTATTCTGCACGGCAAGCTCCGTGCGGTCTTCGTGATTCAGCAGGACAGCACCGGCCATGCGCACCTGATCCACAAAGTATCCCGCAGTCACCTGATGGCGCTGGGAATAACGTTCATAGCGCGCCCTCAGCTCTTCATAGGACAAGCCCATCGGGATCAGCTTCTGCACCATCGCAATGCTGAGACTCTGCTTGAGTGTGCATATCATGATAAGATACGCGATGTGCTGACGGTAATATTTCTTTTTTATCGGCTCCGGCATGACGCGCGTGCGGACGTAGTTATTTATTGTAGCGGCGGTGATTATCTGTTCCTCCTTCAGCTCCGGAGGCATATAATCAAGATACTGCTTGAGCAGCTGCACCGTCTGCTCCATGTACAGGCCAAAATCCGGAATGTCGTCCCATGCGGGGAGGCGGAAGCGCTCAAGATATTTTTCCCAGCGGCGCAGCTTTCCGGCTATAAGTGCTTTGTCGTATCCCATGTATCCATAGCTCCCTTATCGATGTATGTTGTCATTATAGCATAAAATTCACGGATTGTAAATAATCTCGTGCTGGCATCTACTTGACTTAGTGTTGAGGATATGTTAATCTAATGATGCTCATTAGATGACAAGGAGAAAGGTATTATGTATATCATAATGACAGATACATCCGCGAATCTTGAACCGGCTGACTTAAAAAAGTGGGAGATTGAAGATCTGCCGCTGACCTACATGGTGGACGGCAAGTCGCCGCTCGATTCCGGAGACGCTGCATTTGACGGCCCCGCGTTCTACGCGGCGATGCGCGGCGGCGCGAAGGTAGTCACCTCGCAGGTAACGCCGCAGACATATATTGACGCGATGACCCCGTTCCTGAAAGAAGGAAAGGACGTGCTGTTTATCGGCATGTCGTCCGGTATAAGCGGCTCGTACAACTCCGCGCAGATAGCCGCAAATCAGCTGCGCGAGGAGTTCCCCGCCTGCAAGATATACACCATAGATACGCTCAGCGCCTCGCTCGGCGAGGGGCTGCTGGTCGTCAAGGCGGCGGAGAACCGCCGCAGCGGCATGAGCATCGAGGAAAACGCGGCAGAGATAGATAAGCTGCGCCATAATATGTGCCAGGTGTTCACGGTCGATGATCTTAAATACCTGCGTGGGACTGGACGGCTTTCGAGCATCAAGGCCGCGGTCGCGTCCGTGCTGAACATAAAGCCGCTTCTCAAGGGCGACACTGAGGGCAAGATTGTCTGCTTTGAAAAGACCCGCGGCAGAAAGAACGCCATCAAGGCGCTGGCGCAACAGTATGACGAGATGGTGCGTGAGCCGTATAATCAGTGCATCGGCATCGCTCACGCTGACTGCACCGAGGACGCCGAGCAGCTGATAGAGCTGCTCAACCGCAACAATCCGCCGCACGAGATCATGCTGGTCTGCTATGAACCTGTTACCGGCTCGCACGTCGGACCCGGCACGCTCGCGCTCTTCTTCCTCGGCAGCGACGAGTTCAGAAGCAAATAAAAAGAGATAATAAAACCGCCATGCAGCTTCAAAACTGCATGGCGATTTTTTATGATAATCTGCTTCGCTTGCCGTCGGCGGGCGGGATGTACCCGTAGGCGATGTTGGGATTGATCTTTTGCAGCTCCGCGTGGATGCGGTCAACGTCCTCTTCTTTGTTGAAGATGAGGTTTGCAAACTCCTTGCCGTCGTGTACAAGAATGAGACGGTAGTAGTAATAAGCGGGGCTGTCGTCCGGCTGACACTCGCTTATGCGGGTGAAGGTACGGTCAATGTAATCGTACGGGACATAGTACTTGACGCCGAGGTCGCGGTAATACATGCACAGCTTGCCGAGACGGACGCGGCCTATCGGCTCCGCTGCGTTATAATCGTCAATATGCTCCTGATCGCTTATGCGCCTTTTGTCAACGCCTTTGAATTTCAGCCTGCCGAACAATGCGCTCCACCGCCTTTTTTCTGAAAAATATTTTTTTCATAGAATTTTTCGGGCAGCTTGCGGGAGAGAATGGTGCCGAGAACACCGGCGATGATGCCGACGATGACGCCGGCCAGTACGTCGGACGGGAAGTGAACGACGAGGTATATGCGGGCAAGCCCCATAAGTATCGCAAAGATGTACGCCGTCCAGCTCACACGCTTATCGCCGACCATGAATACGGCGGTCATCGTTGCGAAGGCGGCGGTGGTGTGACCGGAGGGGAAGCTCTTGTCGCTCTCAACGTTCTGCCCGACCAGCAGCCAGAACTGGTAGAAAATGCTGCTATCGTCCGCATACGGGCGCGGCCTCGCTATGAGCACCTTAAGGATGCAGTTCGTGAATATTGCCCCGATGGCGACGCCGAAGAGCATGGCCGTACCGAAACGGCGGGTCTTTTTGAACAGCATCAGCGCGATGGACAGCAGGACGAGGATGATGCCGTCATGGCCAAGGAACGAGATGAACTCGAAAAACGGCGTGAAGAAATCGCCTGCCCAGAGATAGAGATTATGTACTGCGGTAGTTATGCTCTGGTCAAAGCCCGCGAACACGGTGTTGATCCAGAGCGCAGCTGCGGAAGCTTGCATGAAAACAGTCCTTTCAGTTTTTATTGACTGCTGCTATCATACCACACGGATAAACAAGCGTCCACTTAAAATTTGCATAATTGCCCGTTTTATACACAAAATACCTGTGGATTGGAGGTATGACCATGAAACGATTCATTGCATCCGCGGCGGCGCTGTTAATGCTTCTGACAGGGCTGATCGCACTTGAACCCAAGGCTGAGGCTGCGGGCAGCGCGCCGGTCGCGGCAAACCTAGAGCTTACGACATACCGCGGCGTTTCCGTCGGCGGGCAGCTGGCGGCGTACGATCCGGACGGCGGCGAGCTGACCTTCGAGATAACCACGCCGCCGGTGAAGGGTACTATCGAGCTTTCCGACGGCGGCAGCTTCATCTATACTCCCGCCGGGGGAAAGAAGGGGCGCGACTATTTCGGGTATAAGGCGATAGACTCCGAGGGCAACCGTTCGCAGGAGGCAACCGCGATAATCCGCATCGAGAAGCAGAAAAAGAGCATCGAATACGCGGACATGTCCGGACGTGCGGAGGAATACGCCGCCCTGCGCCTCGCGGAAACGGGCGTGTTTACCGGCGAGAAGCTGGGGGAGCGGTACTGTTTTTACCCTGAGCGGGAGTTGAGCCGCGGCGAATTTCTGAGTATGTGTATGCTCGCGGCGGGAGAGGACGCGTTCCCGAGCGTGCTGTCCACCGGCTTCGGCGACGATGCGTCCATCCCGGCGTGGATGAAGGGCTATGTGACGACCGCTGTGATGTGCGGCGTGATAGACACCGCGGCGGAGAACGAGAATTTCTCTGCGCAGGAGACGATATCCGGCGGGGACGCGGCGCTGATACTGAACGCCGCGATGGCGTATCAGGACGTGTCATATATAAAGCTGAACGCTGAAATGGATGAGGAGCTGGCTCAGGCCTGCGCGAATCTCATTGCCTACGGCGTAGTGGAGAAAAATTTCCTCCCCGGCGAAAAAATGACGCGCGCCGAGGCCGCCGTACTTCTCGCGGCAGCGCTGGACGGCGCGGCGTAATATGACGAATATAATTTATGCGGGATGCTCTCATCCCGCATTTTTGCTATTTATTGAATTAATTTTCGCGTATTATGCCGTGCATGAAGCCGTCGAGCGCGGCGGTATGTATGTCCCCGGCAATAACTTTCCCATCTATAATATATATGGTAATTATAACGCTCTCGCCGCAGTCGGGGTAATTCGTCAGCAGGTAGCTGTACTGCTCGCAGCGCTTCCCGCAGTATGCCTCCATGTCGAAGCCCTGCTCACGCTGCATGCGGTTATACTCCGCCATTATCCCGTCAAAGCTTTCGGGAATAGTGATGCTGTGGAACTCCTCCGTGGAGGTATCTATCTCCCAGCCCAGATTTTTCAGGAACTTTTCGCGGTCTGCCAACGTCGTAAAATTTGTGCGGCTGTCGATCCGCCACTTGACGAATATGAGCGCCAGAAGCAAAAAAGCCGCTCCGGCGACTATGAGCAGCGCTTTTTTGCGTGTAAAGACTGAACTTTTTGTGAACATCTCCATCACCTCGCTTATATGCTATTCAAAAAGAGCGCGGTGTATGTTATAATGCGAGGCATATGATTTTTGAATTTCGGGAGGATGCTATGCCTCTGATGCGATTGGATAAGTTTCTGTCGGAGCTTGGCGTGGCCTCGCGCAAGGAACTGCGGCAGATAATAAAGAGCGGGCGCGTGCTGGTAAACGGCGCGGCGGTCAACGCTCCTGAATATAAGCTCTACCTGGAGCGGGACACGGTAGTCCTTGACGGCGAGACGCTCAGCTATGTGAAGTTTCGCTATTTCATGCTTGATAAGCCGTCCGGCGTCCTCAGCGCTACCGAGGACAGGCGGCAGAAAACGGTTCTCGACCTGCTTCCGCCGGAACTGCAGGCGCTGGAGCTGTTCCCGGTAGGCCGCCTTGATAAGGATACGAGCGGGCTTTTGCTGCTTGCAAATGACGGAGATTTTGCTCATCGCGTTATTTCGCCGAAATCCGAGGTGGAAAAACTGTATTATGCTAAGGTAGACGGTGTTCCGGACGAGAGCGACGCTGCGGCGTTTGCGGAGGGCATAGTTCTTGGCGATGGGACGGAGTGCCTGCCGGCAAAGCTTGAGCCGCTGGGCGGCGGGGAATGTCTTGTCACGGTCATGGAAGGTAAGTACCATCAGGTGAAGCGGATGCTTGCCTCGCGCGGAAAACCGGTGCTCGAACTGCGGCGTCTGGCAGTCGGCGGATTGGCGCTTGACGCGGCGTCGGAGCCGGGGCAGTGGCGCGAACTGGGCGAAGACGATTTGTGCAGTGTGTTTTTGGGCAGAAAGCAGTAAAAACTGCCTGTAATTTCAACGCTTTTTGAGCGTATAGGAGACAAAAGAAAAAAAGTTCACAAAAAATCTTGACGATTTCTATTGAAAATCACATAAAATGGAGTTATTATATATAAACAGATAATGCGGGAGTATGGCAAATTGGCCATAACGCAGAGGAGGCAGATTTATGTCAAGTAGAATTTTCCAGAATGTGATTATTCAGATGAAGGACGCCATCGACAGAACTATCGGCGTAGTGGACGATCAGGGCTTTATCATAGCTTGCAGCGAGCTGTCAATGATAGGCTCGCGGCTTGACGAATTCCATGTATATGAGATGGAGGCGTCCGAGCAGCCCGTGTCCATAGGCAGCAGAACCTTCTGCCCGCTGCTCTCGAACGGTTCAAGATTTGACTTTACCTCTTTTGTGGACGGCAGCGATTCCGTCGCGAGGACGCTCTGCGCCGTCGCGGCCGTGGCCTTCAACGAGGCCAAGAGCAATTATGAGGAGAAACACAACAAGGCCGCTTTCGTAAAGAACATTATCTCCGACAATATCCTCCCCGGCGACGTCTATGTCCGCGCGAAGGAGCTGCATTTCGTCACGGACGAGCCGCGCAGCGTCCTGCTCGTGCGCCAGATGGAAACTTCCGATGTCGCCGCGATCGAGACGATACAGAAGCTCTTCCCCGATAAGCAGCAGGACTTTGTCCTGAGCATCAACGAGTCCGACATCGTCGTCGTCAAGGCGCTCCCCTCGGCGGAATGCCCTGAGGTCATTGCGAGCACTGCAGCGCTCATCGAGAAGACCCTGCTTGACGAGCTTGGCATCAAGTGCGTGATCGGCATCAGCACGAACGCGCATCATCTGCGCGAGCTGGCGGATCGCTATAAGGAGGCGCAGGTCGCCATCGAGGTCGGCCGCGTGTTCGAAAGCGAAAAGACCATCATCAATTACGAGAGCCTCGGCCTCGGCCGCATCATCTATCAGCTCCCGACGACTCTGTGCGAGATGTTCCTCAACGAAGTCTTCAAGAAGAATCCGATCGAGACGCTGGACGAGGACACGCTCGAGACTATCAACAAGTTCTTCGAGAATAACCTCAATGTCTCCGAGACTTCCCGCAAGCTCTACGTGCACAGAAACACTCTGGTGTACCGTCTTGAGAAGATCAAGAAGATCACCGGCCTTGACCTCAGAGAGTTTGACCACGCGATAGTCTTCAAGGTGGCCATGATGGTCAAGATGTATCTCGATTCTCTCAACAACAGCAAGTACTGATCACCGCCGCTTTCCGACGGCAATTACCTCTCACGAGGTTTTACATATATTTATAAACGAAAAACAACACATGAGGCCGCCGGCACAACGGCGGTATCCGCGGCGCCTTGACCCGATCCTGACTGCCGCATGAGGATCGCGGTGTATCTGCGCGCGGATAGAGCGGCAGATTGGAGTAAGAGTTTATGGTTCAAATGAACGATGTGAGAAAGATCTACGACAGCAGCGGGACTCTCGCGCTCGACGGCGTGGATCTGACCATCAACGAGGGTGAGTTTGTGTTCCTTGTCGGCCCCTCAGGCTCCGGCAAGACTACTATTATAAAATTGCTCACCGGAGAGATCCAGCCCACCGAGGGCACCGTTATCGTCAATGATTTTGATCTCGGCAAGCTGAAGCGGCGCAAGCTGCCCAAGATGCGCAGAACGCTGGGCATTATCTTTCAGGATTTCCGACTGATAGATAACATGAACGTGTACGATAACGTGGCGTTTGCGATGCGCGTCGTCGGCGCGTCGGCGAAGGAAATCAAGAAGCGCGTGCCGTACGTGCTGGAGCTGGTCGGCCTTGAGGGCCGCGAGAAGCGCCTCCCGCAGGAGCTTTCCGGCGGCGAGCAGCAGCGTGTGGCCATTGCCCGCGCGCTGGTCAACAGCCCGCGCATGATAATCGCGGACGAGCCTACCGGCAACCTTGACCCTGTGCGCTCGCTGGAGCTTATGCTCCTTCTGGAGAAGATAAACGAGATGGGAACTACGATCCTTGTAGTCACCCATGAGAAGGAACTGGTCAACGCCTTTTCCAAGCGTGTCATAACCATTGACGGCGGCCATGTGATCAGTGACGGAATGGACGGGTATTACAGCTATGAGATTGAATAGATGCGGCTATCTTATCCGCGAAGGCTTCCGCAGCATAGGCACGCACGGATTCATGTCCTTCGCCTCGGTAACTATTATAATGGCCTGCCTTATAATCATGGGCAGCGTGTCGCTGCTCTCCGTCAATATTGACGCTCTTATAAAAGACCTTGAGAACGAGAACGAGGTCGTCGCTTTCGTCGATGAAAACATCGAGGACGAGGAGCAGGCCAAGGCCATCGGCACGGCGATAGAGGAGCTCCCGAACGTTATGGACGCGGAGTTTGTCAGCCGTGACACCGCGATGGACAACTTCATGAGCAACTATGACGACGACATGATGGTCGGCATAGACGCCACCGTTTTCAAGCACCGTTTCGTTATCCACCTCAACGACATCTCGCTCATGGCGCAGACGCAGAACGAGCTGAAGAACATCGACGGGATCGTGAAGGTCAGAGCGCATCTTGACTACGCGAAGACCTTCGTGACGATAAGGAACATTGTCAGCGTAGTTTCGCTCATCCTTATTGTTATCCTTGTCTTTGTCTCCGTGTTCATCATGTCGAACACCATAAAGCTCGCCACCTTCGGCCGCCGCGAGGAGATCGCGATAATGAAGATGGTCGGCGCGAGCAACGCCTTTATCCGGCTCCCGTTTATCGTCGAGGGGCTTGTCCTCGGTATGCTCGGCGGCGGCCTTGCGTTCCTCGCTGAGTGGGGACTTTATAATCTTGTCACCGGCAAGATCGTCACCTCGCTCACCGGCAACCTCATCAGCGTCATCCCGTTCAGTTCCGTGTCTCTCACGGTGTTCATTGTCTATATGGCGACCGGCATCCTTGTCGGCGCGTTCGGCGGCGTTAACGCTATAAAGAATTATCTGAAGGTTTGATTTGCCCGATTCTCGGAAGGAGAAGTAATGAATAACAAAAAAATTGTGTCCGTCATAGCGGTTCTCATGGCTGTGCTCATGGTTCTGTCCCTCGTGCTCAGCGTCCTGCCCATCGCCGCAAATGCGGTCAATCAGGCCGATATCGACGCTATCGAGAAGCAGAAGGACGCTCTTACGGACAAACGCACTACGATCCAAAAGAAGATAGACGCGCTGAAGGAACAGCAGGCGAGCGTGCTTGAACAGAAAGCCGCGCTCGACGAGCGCAACGAATACACGGCCGAGCAGCTCAAGCTCGTTCAGGAGCAGATCGACATCTATACCGGACTTATCAAAGAGAAGTCCAAGGAAGTCGATGCTGCCAAGAAGAAAGAGGATGAGCAGCTCAAGCGTTACCGCGAGCGCGTGTGCGCGATGGAGGAGAGCGGCGGCTACGGATATAACATTCTCGCCATCATATTCAACTCCGGCAGCTTCGGCGAAATGCTCTCCGCTATCGACGATATGAACGAGGTCATGCAGAGCGACCGCGAGCTTGAACAGCAGTACATAGACGCCCGCGAAGCGACCGAGAGTGTCAAGGCGGAGTACGAAGAGGCCAAGGCCGGATACGAGGAAAAGCAGACCGAGCTCAAAGCCGAGCAGGCCGAGCTTGAGGATCAGCTCAAGGAGGCCGAGGAGCTGCTGACCAGCCTCGAAGAGGATATAGAGAAGGCCATCAAGGAATATGAAGTGGCGCTTGCGGCGGAAGCCGCGATGGCTGCAGAGATGAGCAATCTTGCCGCGCAGCTTGCGCGCGAGGCGGCGGAAGAGGCCGCACGGCGCGAGCAGGAGTCCCAGAATAATGGAAATAACGGCAACAGCGGAAACACCGGCGATTCCGGCAGCACAGGAGACTCCGGCAATACCGGCGGCGATTCCGGTGAAACTCCGGAGCAGCCCTCGACGCCCGATGAACCCACGCCGACTCCCGCGCCTGCGGAGCCTACTCCGGCTCCCATTCCGACGCCGGAACCCTCGTCTCCTGTCACCGGAAGCCTTATGTGGCCGGTGCCCAGCAGCAATCTTGTCACCAGCCGTTACGGATGGCGCGTTCATCCGATAACCGGCACTGAGCGCTTCCACGCCGGTATCGATATCAACGGCTACGGCAACGCAGGCGGCGTCATCTATGCCGCGGACGGCGGCACGGTCGTGCGCTCGCGTTACAGCGATTCCTACGGCAACTACGTTATGATAAACCATGACGGCAACATGCAGACGCTGTATGCCCACATGAGCGGCACCGCCGTGAGCGAGGGGCAGACGGTTAATAAAGGCGATGTCATCGGTTATCTCGGCGAGACAGGCTGGGCAACCGGTGTCCATTGCCACTTTGAAGTGTATGTCGGCGGCTCTACCGTGGATCCGGAGGGATATTTCCCCGGCCTCCCGCATTGGAACTGCTGACGGCTGAGAAGGAGACTATATGACTAAAGCAAAGAAAAATTCAGTCATCGCGGTACTGCTCAGCCTGACTATGGTGTTCACACTCGTGCTCGGCGTCCTGCCGAACGATGCGCACGCCGTAACTCAGGCCGAGATCGACGCGCTCCAGGCGCAGAAGGACGCGCTCACCGCGCAGCGTCAGGAGAAGCAGGACATCGTTGATGAGTTGGAGAGCCAGCACGCAACCGTGCTTGAGCAGAAGCTTGCCATGGATGCGCGCAATCAGTTCACCCAGCAGCAGATAGATCTGACCAACAACCAGATAGAGCTGTACGGCCAGATGATAGAGGACAAGAAGCTCGAAGTCGAGGCCGCGAAGCAGCGCGAGGAAGAACAGCTTCAGCGCTACCGCGAGCGTGTCTGCGCAATGGAAGAGGACGGCGGCATGAACTACCTCGCCATCATCCTCCGTGCAAACAGCTTCGGCCAGCTCCTCACGCTGATGGATGACATCGGTGAGATAATGGAGAGCGACCGCAACCTTGAGGACGCTTACATAGCCGCCCGCGAGGAGACGGAGCGCGTTCAGGCCGAGTATGAGCAGACAAAGTCCGAGCTTGAGGCCAAGCAGGAAGAGCTTCGCGCCGAGCAGGAAGAGCTGCAGGCACAGATCGACGAGGCTACCGCGCTTATCGCCCAGATCGAGGACGATATGGAGAACCGCCGCGCCGAGTATGACCAGCTCCGCAGCGCTGAAGATGAAGCGAGCGCCGAGATCGAGCGAATGATCGCCGAGCTTGAGCGCCAGAAGGAAGAGGCTAATAAGAATAACGGCGGCAATACTGGCGGAAACACCGGCGGAAATACCGGAGGCAGCGGATACGCTACCGGAACATGGGGCTGGCCGTGCCCGTCCTGCTATTACATAACCAGCCGTGTCGGCAACCGCTGGCATCCGGTATCCGGCGTGTGGAAGTACCACTCCGGCCTTGATATCGGCGCACAGTACGGTGCCGCGATAGTCGCATCGGATGGTGGTACGGTCTCTCTTGCCGGAGTGAACGGAGGTTATGGCAACTGTGTCATGATCGACCACGGCAACGGGTACTATACGCTGTACGGTCACATGTCCAGCATCGCCGTGTCCTACGGACAGGTTGTCAGCAAGGGTGACACTATCGGTTATGTTGGCAGCACCGGCGTTTCCACCGGCCCGCATCTGCATTTTGAGATACGCGAAGGCGGCGTCTGCATCGATCCGGAGCAGTTCTTCGGCGGTCTGTCTTACGCGCCTGACGCGGGCGACTGATATAATTTACAACCAACCGCTGGCAGGGGAATCACCTGTCAGCGGTTGGCAATGCCTTTTTAAGGGGGAACGTATATGAGCATATGGCAGCGGCTGCTCGCCGCGATAGGCAGAGTCCTGTCCGCATTCTTCAATATCCGCATCAAGCTCAAGTATGTCTTTGTGCTCGTCATTCTGCTCGTCGCGGGCTGCATCGGCGTCACCTATAACAGGATGATAAACGCCGTCGGCGGCAAGGCGGACTATGACGAGGCCATGCGCTATATTGAGATAAAGGATCTGGTTGACGAGTATTTCATCGATCCGGCTGACCGTACCGCAATGGGCAACAGCGCCGCGGCGGCCATGATAAGCGGCCTTGGCGACAAGTGGAGCTACTACATGTCCGCGGACGAATACCGTACGTATCAGCTATATTCGACAAATGAATATTCAAGCATAGGCATGTCAATAATGCAGGATGCAAACGGCGGGGGATATCAGGTCATCTCCGTCAATCCCGACACGCCTGCCGCCAAGGCCGGCATCACCTCCGGCATGATAATCACCGCCATCGACGGTGAGAGCGTCAAGGGGCAGGATATTGACAGTGTGCGTACAAAAATACGTTCCCGCATGAACACGCAGTTCATCGTCGAGGTCGGCGGGCGGGACGAATATACCGTTGACTGCACGAAAAATTACGTCAGCCCCGTCACATACCGCATGGAAAAGACCGAGGCGGGCTATGTCAAGATAGATAACTTCGAGGCCGGCAGCGGTCAGGACGCGATAAATGCCGTGGAAACGCTGCTCAATCAGGGCGCGACGGCGCTTGTCATCGACCTGCGCGGCAACGCGGGCGGCCTTGCCGCCGAAACGCGCACCTTCCTCGATTACCTTCTGCCGGGCGGGACGCTGTTCGAGTCCGTGGACAAGGCGGGCAATAAGGTTCGCTACGAGTCGGATAACGTCTGCATCCAGCTCCCGATGTGCGTGCTCATCAACGCCGAGACTCATGCCGAAGCCGAGGTGTTCGCCGCCGTTATGAAGGAATTTCAGGCGGCAAGCCTTGTCGGCGAAGCCACTACGGGCGACACCCGTACCCAGTCTACCATCGAGATATCCGACGGCAGCGCGATGCGCATTTCTACCGGCAGCTATCTGACCGCCGGAGGCACCGACATCTCCAAGGCCGGCGGCGTGATACCCGACCGTATCATCTATAACAGCGACAGCTCCGCAACCGGCACAACGAGCGGCACTGTCGGTGAGAGCGACGGTACGGCCGTCAGCTCCAACGACGAGCAGCTCGTCGCGGCGCTTACGATGCTGAGTATGACTAATTTGAGTTGACACCGCGCACGGACGATTGTATACTATCTAAATCGGAAAAGCATTTCGGCATTTTAATTAAATTTTATTGAAGTAATTCGTGAAAAGGAGAACTGCTTTATGGCACAGCTTAGCAGATTCAAAATGAGTCAGGAGCGCCTTGACGCGCTTAAAGATGAGCTTTATTATCTGGAGACCGTCAGGGAAAAGGAAGTCGCGGAGCAGATCAAGGAAGCCCGCAGCTTCGGCGACCTCTCTGAAAACAGTGAGTACGACGAGGCAAAGACCGAGCAGGGAAAGCTGTATTCCAGGATCGCAGAGATCAAGGTTCTCATCGATAACGCGGAAATCGTCGATAATATCGACCATGACGCGCCGAAAGACACCGTCACCCTCGGCAGCATCGTCAAGGTGCGCGACATTGAGGACGACTATGAGGAGACCTACGAGATAGTCGGCTCGCAGGAGGCCAACCCCCGCGAGGGACGTATTTCCGACGACTCGCCGGTCGGCCGCGCGCTCAGAGGCCACCGTGCCGGAGAGCAGGTCACCGTTGAAGCACCTGCCGGAAATCTGGAGTTTGAGATAGTCAGCGTAGAGAATAAGTAATAGATAGAGGTAGAGTATGAGCGAAGTCAACAACAATCAGGCGCAGGATCTGTCCGAACTGCTGCAGATACGGCGCGATAAGCTGGCTGATCTCCAGCGCCGCGGCAAGGATCCGTTCAAGATAACCAAGTATGACGTCTCGCATCACAGCGAGGAGGTCAAAAAAGCCGTCGCGGAGCTTGAGGGTAAGACCGTCAGCGTCGCGGGCAGAATGATGTCCAAGCGCGTCATGGGCAAGGCGTCCTTCTGCCATGTGCAGGATCTTCAGGGCAACATCCAGATATACGTCGCGCGCGACATGATCGGCGAAGAGGCGTATGCCGACTTCAAGAAGTTCGATATCGGCGATATCATCGGCGTCAAGGGCGAGGTTTTTGTCACGAAAACCGGCGAGACCTCCATCCGCGCGTCCGAGGTCGTGCTGCTGTCCAAGAGCCTTCAGATCCTGCCGGAGAAATATCATGGCCTGACCAACGTTGACCTCCGCTACCGTCAGAGATATACCGACCTCATTATGAACCCCGACGTGAAGGACACTTTCATCAAACGCTCCAAGATGATAAGCTGCATCCGCCGCTATCTTGACGCGCAGGGCTTCATTGAGGTCGAGACCCCGATGCTCGTCGCCAATGCTGGCGGCGCCGCCGCGCGCCCGTTCGAGACGCATTATAACGCGCTGGACGAGGATGTGCGCCTGCGCATATCGCTTGAGCTGTACCTCAAGCGCCTTATCGTCGGCGGCCTTGAGCGCGTGTACGAGATCGGCCGCGTGTTCCGCAACGAGGGCGTCGATACGCGCCACAATCCGGAATTTACGCTTATGGAGCTGTATCAGGCGTACACCGATTATCACGGCATGATGGATCTGACCGAGAATATGTTCAGATACCTTGCGCAGGAGGTCTGCGGCTCTACGGTCATTACCTACGGCGAGAACGAGATCGACCTTGGCAAGCCGTTTGAGCGCCTGACCATGATCGACGCTGTGAAGCGCTACGCCGGAGTTGACTTTGACGCTGTGCCCGACACCGAGGCGGCCAAGAAGCTCGCCGACGAGCGCGGCATCGCATACGAGGCGCGCCACCAGAAGGGCGATATTCTCAATATGTTCTTTGAGGAATACTGCGAGGATAAGCTAATCCAGCCAACCTTCATCATGGATCATCCGGTCGACGTCTCTCCGCTTACCAAGCGCAAGCCCGACAAGCCCGATTACGTCGAGCGCTTTGAGCTGTTCGTCAATGGCTGGGAGATGTGCAACGCGTATTCCGAGCTGAACGACCCCATTGACCAGCGCGAGCGCTTCAAGGCGCAGGACGCCGCGGCCGCCGCGGGCGACGAGGAAGCCAACCACACCGACGAGGACTTTCTGAACGCGCTTGAGATCGGTATGCCCCCCACGGGCGGTATCGGCTACGGTATCGATCGCCTTGCCATGCTCCTTACGAACAGCCCCGCAATCCGCGACGTGCTGCTGTTCCCGACAATGAAGAGCCTTGATTCCGATAAGAAAGCCGCAAAGACCGCGGAGCCAGCCGTGGCGGAGCCGGAGAAGATAGACTCCTCCAACGTTGAGATAGAGCCGCTGTTCAAGGACTTTGTCGATTTTGAGACCTTCTCCAAGTCCGATTTCCGCGCGGTCAAAGTTCTCGCCTGCGAAGCCGTGAAGAAGTCGAAGAAGCTTCTGAAGTTCACGCTTGACGACGGCACGGGCGAGGAGCGCACCATTCTCAGCGGTATCCACGCTTATTATGAGCCGGAAGAGCTGGTCGGCAAGACCTGCATCGCCATCACGAATCTTCCTCCGCGCCCGATGATGGGTATCGAGTCCTGCGGTATGCTGATCTCCGCCGTGCACCATGAAAACGGCGAGGAGAAGCTGCACCTGCTGATGGTCGATCCTCATATCCCCGCCGGTGCAAAGATGTATTAATAGGTATAATTAATGGGCAATTCCAATCGGGCTTGCCCATTTTCTAAAATGAACGGAAAAGCAACTGGCCGAATTGAAAACGAGGAGATGACATGAAAAAGAAAATTGTTATAGTACTGTCTGTGATATTAATCTGTCTGATTGGCGTTATTGTGTGGTACAATACCCCTCTTGGCTTGACGGATTTAGCTCCTGATGAAGTCATGGAAATTGTTGTTTTTAATGGCAATAGCGGAGAAACAACGCACATTTCTGATGAACAGCAGATTCAGCATATTATACAGAATTTGAATGATGTCGAAGTGAAAAGGTCGAAGCCGTCTGTCGGATATATGGGATATAGTTTCAAAATGACCATTTATTTATCTGACGGAAACGAGGCAGACGGCTGGAACAATTTTATTATCAATTCAGAGAATACAATTAGAAAAGACCCGTTTTTCTATTCTGTTGTATCAGGAGAGATCGATTACGATTATATTGAGAGTATCGTAAAATAATCAACTTGCCCTTTGAGAAAGGCTAAACCCTTTTCTCAAAGGGCTTTTTCTGTTTTCACGGGCTGCACGATAAAGCGCAAATTCTCTCACGGGAGTGACGTGATTTGTGCAGAACGCGCGATATTGCACACGCAGAGAGAACAAAATTATGGAAAATTAATGGTTACAAAACAATGGTAAAAAAGACAAAAAGATACACAAACTTTCTCTTGATTTTTCGCCGAGATACCCCTATAATAATGTTGATCGGTGGTTAGAAGTGGTGAGAAATGGGGCAATGCCCCACGGAAAGGGGCGACGTTCCATGACGGGCGAATATCAGCATTCTCTTGACAACAAGGGGCGTCTCTTTATCCCCGCAAAGCTCAGGGACGAGCTGGGCGAGGTCTTTTTCGTCACTCTTTCCATGGATCGCTGCCTCAGCGTGTACAGCGCTGAGAACTGGCAGATGTTTTCCGATAAGGTCAACGCCATGCCGTACGTCAAGCAGAGGAAGATGCGCCCGCTTTTCGCGTACGCCGCGCGCTGCGAGCTGGACAGTCAGGGGCGCGCACTCATCCCGCAGAACCTGCGCGATTACGCAGGACTTGTGAAGAACGTCACCGTCGTGGGCTGCAATAACCACGCGGAGCTGTGGGACAGCGAGAACTGGGCGGCTGTGTATTCCGCGGAGACTACGCCGGAGAACATTGCGGCGGTTATGGAGGAGCTTGAATTCTGATGGACGAAGCGAAGCACGTTTCAGTGCTCCTGAACGAATGTATTGAAAATCTGAATATAAAACCGTCCGGAATATACCTCGACGGAACTCTCGGCATGGGCGGCCATTCCTATCAGATAGCGTCCCGCCTTACGACGGGCAGACTCATCTGCATTGACCGCGACGAGACGGCGATAGAGCGCGCCGGCAAGCGCCTTGCCCCGTTTGCGGATAAGATAACGCTTGTGCACGGCAATTTCTGCGACGCCGCGCAGATACTCGATTCCCTGAATATTCCCGAAGTTGACGGTATGCTTTTTGACCTCGGTGTTTCATCTCCACAGCTTGATGAAACTTGGCGGGGCTTTTCTTATATGCACGATGCGCCGCTGGATATGCGCATGGATTCCGAAGACAGCCTAAGTGCGTACGAAGTAGTGAATACATGGCCGGAGGACAGGCTGAACCGTATCCTCTGGGATTACGGCGAAGAGCGGTATGCCCGCCGTATCACGAACGCCATACTCGCGGCGAGGGCGACGAAGCCGATAGAATCCACGCTGGAGCTGGTCGATATCATCAAAAGCGCCATGCCCGCGGCGGCGCTGCGCGAGAAGCAGCATCCCGCGAAGAGAACGTTTCAGGCGATACGCATCGCCGTCAATGATGAGCTGGGCGCGATATCGACTATGATGGAGACCGCGCCAGACAAGCTGCGTGTCGGCGGCAGGCTGTGCGTCATTAGCTTCCATTCGCTGGAGGACAGGATCGTGAAAACCGCTATAGCCGCGCGCGAAAACGGCTGCACCTGCCCGCGCGAAGCGCCGGTATGCACCTGCGGCTTTGTGCAGACATTGAAAAGCGTAAAAAGAAAGCCGATACTTCCGTCTGAGGACGAGATAAAGACAAATCCTCGCTCGCGCAGTGCAAAGCTCCGCGTCGCAGAGAGGGTTTGATTGATGGAGAAAAGGCTGAGTCTGACCCTGTTCCGCGCGATAATTGTGCTGTTTTCGTGCGTTCTGCTGGTGTTCACAATGCTGAACACGGTGAAGCTCGCGGCGATGAACGACAGAGCCGCAAAGACCGAAAAGGCGATAAAAGAATTATCGGTTGAAAACGACGTCCTGCTTGCTCAGTATGAGAGCAGTATGGGACTTGACGAGATAGAGCAATATGCGACCGAGGTGCTCGGCATGCAGAGATGCGCTCCGGGACAGATAGTATATCTGGAGGCACCGGGGGATACAGGCTGAGCCGCGAGTGGTATTTGGATAAGCTGCTGAATATATTTATATATCTTATCAGCAGGAGAATACCATGCCTGAGAATAACGCTAAAACTTCCGTGAAAACCGGCCCTAACCGGCAGATGCTCCGCCGCACGCTGTTTTTGATGGCAGTGTGCGGCATCGCCGCATTTTTGATACTCCTTGGGCGGCTGTATAAGCTGCAGATAGCAGACCATGAATATTACGAAAAACTCGCCATAAGCCAGCAGCTGCGCGAAGCACCGACTGCGGCGGCGCGCGGGAAGATTTACGACACGAACATGAACATCCTTGCCGTCAGCGCGACGGTGGATAATGTGTACGTCAGTCCCGCGGAGATCGAGATGTATGGCGAGGACAGGGCGCTTATCGCGTCGGGGCTTGCAGATATACTCGGTCTGGATTATAATGACGTGTACGAAAAGACCGGGCAGACCGGCTCATGGTATGTGACGGTCAAGCGCAAGGTCGAGGCGGAGTACGCGGAGAAAATACGCGAGTTCAAATCCGAAAACAATCTTCGCGGTGTCCGGCTGGAGACCGACACAAAGCGCTACTATCCGAATTCCTCCCTTGCATGTCACCTTATCGGCTTCGTCGGTACGGACAACAACGGCCTGGAGGGCATAGAGGCGCAGTACGAATCGGCGCTCGCCGGTATGGCCGGTCGGACAGTACGGACGACAAACGCCTACGGCACGGAGTTGCTGTTCGGCCAGTTCGAGGAGTTCTGTGCGGGCGAGAACGGATATGACGTCGTCACGACGATAGACTCTACCATCCAGTATTATATAGAGAAGCATCTCAAGCAGGCCGTTGAGGATTACGATATCCAGAACGGAGCCGGAGCGATCGCAATGGATGTGAATACCGGCGCGATACTCGCCATGGCCTCCATAGATGGCTATGATCTGAATAACTTCCTGGCCGTGAGCGATGAAGCTCAGGCTATGGTCGATGCGGCTGCCACCCCTGAGGAGGCGCAGGAGCTTCTTGCTGCGGCGCAGGCAAGGCAGTGGCGCAATAAGGCGCTCTCGGACACCTACGAGCCGGGGTCGACCTTCAAGATAATCACGCTCTCGATGGCGCTTGAAGAGGGAAGCGTGTCGGAAAGCGACAGCTTCTTCTGCGGCGGCAACGTCAGCGTAATAGGCCGCACCTCGCCTATACGCTGCTGGAAGAGCGGGGGCCACGGCTCCCAGACGCTCACGCAGGCGGTGCAGCATTCCTGCAACGTGGCCTTCGTGAACATCGGGCAGCGCGTGGGCGCGGAGACCTTTTACAAATACTGCGAGGGCTTTGGCTTCCTGAACCTCAGTTCTGATCCGGACGCGAACCTCACCGCGAAAACCGGCATCGATCTTGCAGGGGAGAGCGGCAGTATCTGGTGGAGCCAGAATACCTTCTGCTCGCCGAAAAATTTGTCGCAGCTTGCGGCGGCGTCATTCGGGCAGACTTTTACGATAACGCCGCTCCAGCTCATAACAGCCGTCAGCGCCTGCGTGAACGGCGGAAGGCTGATGAAGCCCTACGTCGTGCGCCGGATGCTCAATTCAGACGGATCGCTTGCCTATGAGCGCGAACCGACGCTTGTGCGCCAGGTCATCAGCGAAGAGACGAGCGCGAAGGTCAGGTCGATACTCGAGCGTGTCGTCGGGGACGATAAGGACGGTACGGGGCGCAATGCCGCCGTTCCGGGTTATCGCATTGGCGGCAAGACCGGAACCTCGGAGAAGGTCAGCCTTGAGGCACAGACCGGCGAGAAGGAATACATCGTGTCCTTCATCGGTTTTGCACCGGCGGAGGATCCGCAGATCGCGGTGCTTGTCTTTCTCGATACGCCGTCGAATAAATCCGGCATATACATAAGCGGCGGCCAGATGGCCGCGCCCGTCGTCGGAAACATGATGGCGGATATACTGCCGTATATCGGAGTTGAAGCGCAGTACAGCGAGGAAGAGCGCGCCAAGATGGACGTTGCGGCACCGCAGCTTGTGGGCCTGAGCAAGGCGGAGCTGACCGCGGAGCTTCAGAACGCTGGGCTCAGATACCGCAGCATCGGCGAGGGCGAGACCGTCACCGCGCAGCTTCCCGAAGCCGGATGCAGCATAGCGGCGGGAAGCGAGATCATCGTGTACTTTGACCGCGAGCCGTCCGCTGATCTGGAGACAATGCCTGACCTCGGCGGTATGAGCTATGAAGAGGCGAGAGACACGCTGTCATATTATGGCATATATATTCGGACGGACAGTCTGGTGACCGACGCCGCGGGACAGAAGGTCAACGCGCAGAACATCCTCCCGGGGCGCAAGGTAGAGCACGGCACCGTCGTGGAGGTCACGCTCGTGAGCGGGGACTCCTCGCTGCTGGGCAGATATTAAAGGAGAAAAATATGAAACTTCGTGAGCTGATAAAGAACCTGAGCATAATAGAAATGAACGCCGACGCCGAGCTTGAGATAAGCGGCGTGAGCTATGATTCGCGCAAGACGGAAAAAGGGGATATGTTCGTCGCAATACGCGGCTTTGAGGCCGACGGGCACAAATTCATCCCGAAGGCCGTTGAAAACGGCGCGGCGGTGATACTCTGTGAGGAGAAGCCATCCTGCGATATACCCTATGTCCTGGTATCCGATTCGCGCTATGGTCTTGCGATAGTCAGCCGCGACTTCTTCGGCGATCCCGCCTCGGAGATGACGATGATCGGCATCACCGGAACCAGCGGAAAGACCAGCTCAAGCTACCTGATAAAGCACATGCTCGAGAGCAAGCTTGACGCGAAGGTCGGCCTTATCGGCACGAACGGGAACATGATAGGCGACGAGTTTCTGCACACCGAGCACACGACGCCGGAGAGCTACGAGCTGCACAAGCTCTTCCGCCATATGGCGGATTCGGGCTGCACGCATGTCGTGATGGAGGTGTCCTCCCACTCGCTGACGCTTGAGCGCGTGGCTGGAATACATTTTGACGTTGCACTCTATACAAATCTCTCGCAGGATCATCTCGATTTCCACGGGACGATGGAGGAGTACGCCGCAGCGAAAAGAAAGCTGTTCAGTATGTGCTCCATCGGCTGCTTCAATCTTGACGACGCATGGGCGGACTTCATGCGCGACGGCGCATCTTGCCGCACGATGACATTTTCGACTGAGAAGAACGAAGCCGACCTCGTCGCAAAGGACATCCGCCTCACCGCCGACGGTGTACGTTTCGCCTCGGTCAGCGGCGACGAGATAAGCATAACGAAGCTCGGCATTCCCGGCATGTTCTCCGTCTATAACGCGCTCGGCACCATGTCCGTCGGCCTTGCGCTCGGCCTCAGCCTTGCCGATTGCTCTGACGCGATGTCCAGCGCAAAGGGCGTCAAGGGGCGGCTCGAGATCGTCCCGACGGGGCGCGATTTCTCGGTGGTCATAGACTATTCGCACAAGCCCGACGCGCTTGAAAAAGTCCTGAAAACGCTTAAGCCTGTAACGCGCGGCCGCCTTATCGCGCTGTTCGGCTGCGGCGGAGACAGGGATAAGCTGAAGCGCCCGATAATGGGGCGCATCGCGGCGGATAACGCCGACCTTGTTGTTGTGACGAGCGACAATCCGCGCACGGAAGATCCGGATGAGATAATCCGCGAGATAGTCGCAGGCATGAAGGATAAGCGCACGCCAACGAAAGTGATCTGCGACCGGCGCGAGGCGATAGCCTGGGCTATTGACAATGCGGCGCCAGGTGATGTATTATTGCTTGCCGGTAAGGGGCACGAGGACTATCAGGTCGTCGGCCACGAAAAGCATCATATGGATGAGCGCGAGATAGTATCCGATTGTTTGAAGAAATGATCTGCCGCGCTCTGCGGGATAAAGTCAACACGGGAAGAGGAAAATACGATGACGATAAAGCTGATAAGCGCATTCATACTGGCCTTTTTATTCGCGACCGCGTTCGGGAAGTTCTATATACCGTGGCTGCGCAAGCAGAAGGCCGGACAGGAGATCAAAGAGAACGGCCCCACCTGGCACATGGCAAAGACCGGCACCCCCACCATGGGCGGCGTCATATTCATCCTCGCGGTGACATTTGTGTGCCTGACCATTGGCCTCCCCTCGCTTGTGAAGGGGAACTGGGTGCACATCTTTGTGCTGCTGTTCGCTCTGGTGTTCGGCGCGATCGGCTTTCTGGACGACTGGGAAAAGCTCAAGAAGAAGCAGAACCTCGGCCTGACCGCAAGCAAAAAGTTCCTGCTCCAGCTCGCGGCAGCACTGGTTTTCGTGCTGCTGATGCGCCGCATCGGCTACACGCGACCGAACCTCTATATCCCGTTCTTCAATAAAACTGTTCCCATGCCGGAGTGGCTGTATTTCGTGTTTGCGGCATTTATAATCGTCGGAACGGTCAACGCCGTGAATATAACCGACGGCGTGGACGGCCTTGCCAGCGGCACCTCCGTTCCCGTGTGCCTGTTCTTTGTATGCGTTACCGTTGCGTGGGGCGAGGAGTTCCTTGAACTCGGCATATTCGCATCCGGCCTCGCGGGCGGCCTCGTCGGCTTCCTTATGTATAATTTCAACCCCGCAAAGGTGTTTATGGGCGACACCGGCTCCCTGTTCCTCGGCGGAGCCATTGCCGCCATGGCCTTCGCGTACGATATGCCGCTGATACTCATCACTCTCGGCATCATGTATATCATCGAGACTCTGTCCGACATAATTCAGGTCGGCTACTTCAAGCTCAGCCACGGCAAGCGCATATTCAAGATGGCGCCTTTCCACCATCATCTTGAGATGGGCGGATGGACGGGCAAAAAGTGGAGCGAGAAAGAATTATTTTTGCTGTTTACAAGCATATCTCTGACCTTTGCTGTCATATCATTTATTGGGGTGTTCCAGCGTTACGCCCTGTAATGCTTGATAAAAAAGTCGGGGAGGTGGGAAAATGCGCTATGACAGTGCCCGCCTCACCGGCTTTTCGACTAATTACGACTCGAAGAGGCGCGGGAGCATTGACAGCACATTTTTCGTTCTTGTTCTGCTGCTGCTTGCTGCCGGCGTCGTTATGGTGCTGTCTTCGAGCTTTGCCCGCGCGTATTACGACCCGGGCAATATAACGGGCGGCAACGCGGCCTATTATTTCACCCGCCAGCTACTGTTCGCGGTGCTCGGCACGGCGGCAATGATAGCGGCGTCAAAATTCCCGATGGGATTTTACCGCCGCTATGCGTGGCACTTCATGGCCGTGACCGTCGTGCTGCTCATGCTGGTGCCGGTCATCGGCGTGAAGGCTAACGGCTCGCGGCGCTGGCTCGGCATCGGAGGGCTCACGCTCCAGCCGTCAGAGCTTGCGAAGCTCGGCGTGATACTCTGCTTTTCCTCGCTCATATGTCGCATGCGCGGCAGGATGAGCACGTTTAAATACGGCATCCTGCCGTTCGCGGCGATATTGGGGCTTGTCGTGGGGCTGCTGGTGCTTGAGCCGCATTTCTCCGCGTCGATAATAATCATCGCCGTAGGCGGCGTGATGATGTTCCTCGGCGGGGTAAGGCTCGGCTGGTTTATCGGCGCGGGCAGCGCGGCGGCGGTCGGGATCGGCGTTCTGCTTATGCTGTTTCCGTATGCATCCGGCCGCATCAACACATGGCGTGACCCGTTTTCAAGCTCGTCCGACGAGGGGTATCAGATCGTGCAGTCGCTCTATACAATCGGCTCAGGCGGTCTCAGCGGCCTTGGTCTCGGCATGAGCAGGCAGAAGTATCTCTACCTGCCGGAGGAGCATAACGACTTCATCTTCTCCGTCGTCTGCGAAGAGCTGGGCTTCATCGGCGCGGCGCTGATACTGCTGCTGTTCGCGCTGCTCATCCTGCGCGGCTATTGGATCGCGCTGCACTGTCGGGACAGATTCAGCTTTCTGGTCGTTGCCGGCATCACAACGCTGCTGGCGATACAGGTGTTCCTGAACGTCGCTGTCGTCACGAATCTTGTGCCGTGCACTGGCATTTCGCTTCCGTTTTTCAGCTACGGCGGCACGGCGCTGCTCATCCAGCTCGGCGAAATGGGGATTATTCTGAGCGCATCACGGGATGTCATAGAAAAATAAAAAGATAAAATCCGAAGGGACGTGTTTATATGAAGTTTATATTCACCTGCGGCGGCACTGCCGGTCATATAAATCCGGCGCTGGCGATAGCCGGCCGGCTGCGCGAGCTGATGCCGGACTGCGAGGTGCTGTTCATCGGCGCCGAGGGCAAGATGGAAATGGAGCTCGTGCCGCGCGAGGGCTATGAGATAAAGCCCCTGAAGATAACCAACATAAGCCGCGGGCACAGTCTCAGCGCGATGGTGCACAATCTTGAGACGCTGAAAAACGTCGCAGTTTCCACGCATGAGGCGAAGAAGATAATCCGCGATTTCAAGCCCGACGCCGTTATCGGCACTGGCGGCTATGTCTGCTACCCTGTGCTCATGGCGGCGTCCGAGCTGCATATTCCGACCGCTGTGCATGAGAGCAATGCCGTCCCCGGCCTCACGACGAAGCAGCTCGCGGGGCATGTGGACAGGATAATGCTTGGCCTTGAGGACAGCAAAAAGTATTATAAGCAGCAGGAGCGCGTAGTCGTCACCGGTACGCCCGTTCGCGGCGCGTTCGCGTGCTACACGAAGGACTCGGCGAAAAAGGAGCTGGGTCTCCCGGCAGACAAGCCGCTGGTCGTTTCGGTCTGGGGCTCTCTCGGCGCGGGGCATATGAACGACACCATGGCCGAGATCATCCCGATGCTGCGCGGACTTGACGAGTTCCGCCTCATCCACTCCGTCGGCAGTATGTACTATAAGGGCTTCATGGAGAAGCTCAGCGAGACTGCGCCGGACTACGCGTCCTACGGCGTCGATATACGGGAATACATATTCGACATGCCGCGCGTGATGGCGGCGGCCGACCTCATCATGTGCCGCGCCGGCGCATCGACACTGTCGGAACTGACGTATATGGGCAAGCCCGTTATCCTTGTCCCGTCGCCGAACGTCACGAATAATCATCAGGAGAAAAATGCGCGTGTGCTTGAGCGCGCTGGCGGCGCGAAGGTGTTCCTCGAAAATGAGTTCGAGCCGGAGACGCTGCTTGCCTGCGTGCGTGAGTTGCTGCACGACGAGGCAAAGCTCGACGAGATGTCGAAGGCCATGGCCTCCCTCGCGGTCACTGACGCGACCGACCGGATCTGCGGCATAATTCTTGACATCGTACACGAAAAGAACTGAGAAAAAACACATAATAAGCCCCCGCGGCATAGTATGGCATAAATCATGCGCGGGGGTGTTTTATTTTGGATATATGGCGAATAAAGGGCGGCCGCAGGCTCGACGGAGCCTGCTTTGTCCAGGGCTCCAAGAATGCGACCTTACCGATAATTGCCGCCTCGCTCGTAGTGCCGGCGGGATCGGAGCTGCTGAATGTGCCGCAGCTTCGGGATGTTGACGCAGCGCTGCGCATAGTGCGGCACCTCGGATGCACCGCCGAACAGCGCGGCGGCGACGTGTACATAGATTCCACGCAGCTTTCGTATTGTGCGATACCGCATGACCTGATGGAGGAGATGCGCTCGTCGGTCATCTTCATGGGCGCGCTGCTCGCCCGCTGCGGCGAGGCGAGACTGTCGCTCCCCGGCGGATGCCAGCTGGGAAAAAGGCCGATAGACCTGCACCTCGCGGCGCTGCGCAGCCTCGGCGCAGAGATTGAGGAGAACGGGCGTGAGATATACTGTCACGCGGCGGAGCTTCGCGGCGCGGAGATCGTGCTGCCGTTTCCGAGCGTCGGCGCGACGGAGAATACGGTGCTTGCCGCGTGTGCGGCGAAGGGCGAGACCGTTATTCACGGTGCTGCGCGTGAACCGGAGATAATCGCGCTCCAGGAGTATCTGAACCTTCTTGGAGCCGACATAAGCGGCGCTGGCACGGGGGATATATACATCAGAGGCATGGAGCCGGAGACGCAGGTCTGCTTCAGAATAATGCCCGACAGGATCGTCGCCTCGACTCTTGCCTGCGCAGCGGCCGCCTGCGGGGGCGATGTTGAGCTTCGCGGCGTGGATCCCGCGCATTTTTCTACGGTTCTCTACTTCCTAAATCAATCAGGATGTGATATAATATCAAATAAACGTTCCGTCAGGCTCATATCCGACGGGCGGCTGAAGGCCGTCGAGGAGATATCGACTGCGCCGTACCCCGGCTTCCCGACCGACGCGCAGCCGGTGCTCATGGCGGCGCTGCTGAAGGCCGAGGGAAGAACGCTTATAACCGAGAACATATTTGAAAACCGCTTCCGTCAGGCGGCGGAGCTGCGCCGTCTCGGCGCGGATATCACCGTATCTGGCCGCAGGGCGGAGATATGGGGAGTTGACCGCCTGCGCGGCACGATGCTCAACGCGACCGACCTGCGCGGCGGCGCGGCAATGATAATTGCCGGACTTTGCGCGGAAGGGGAGACCGTCGTGCGTGACGACGGGCACGTCACCCGCGGGTACGAGCGGTTTGACCGCAAGCTCCGCTCGCTTGGTGCGGATGTGAATCTTGAATATTAATACATATCCCGAAAGGAAAATGATAAATGGCACACAGCCTACACTCACAGCAGCCGCCGGAGAGCAAGCACGGCGAGCATAACGCCCCGCGGAAGCACACCAGCGTCAATGCGCTGATCGGCTTCGTCCTTGTCGTCATAGCGGCAATATTTGTGATGAGCGTCCTTTTCCGCGTGCACGATATACGTGTGGAGGGCAACGAGCATTACACCGATGAAGAGATAATAAAGGCCATAGACATAGAGGACGGCGATAACCTGTTTTTCTACGACCGTATCGCCGCTGTCAGCCGTGCGCTTGCAAAATTGCCGTACATTGAGGAGGTTTCCATCACGCGAAGCCTCCCCGACAGGATAACCATTACCGTGACGGAGAGCAAGGCTATGGCCTACCTCGTCGTCGGTGACGAGGACTGGACGCTCGACCATAACTGCAAGGTGCTCGGCAAGGCGGCCGACGGTGAGCAGGATCAGCTCATCCCGATAGTCGGCTTCGACCCCGGCACGCTGCTCATCGGCGAACAGCTCACGACCGGAGACGGAAGCATCGCGCCGGTCGAGTATCTCGCGGAGATACTGTATCAGCTTCAGGAGCGCGGTTTGGCGTCCAACGTCACGCGCATCGACTTCTCCGATCCTGACGCCGTCAAGTTCTCGTACGGGCGGAAATACACGGTGATCCTCGGCTCGTACAGCGAGGTCGAGTATAAATTTGGAATGTTTGTCTCCGTGATGGAAAAGCTAAAAGCGGGCGATGTGGGCATCATAAACCTGTCGGATACGTCCACCGCGCATTTCAGCCCCAACTGATGCTGCGTAATTTACAAAACGCTTACAAAAAAATAAAAAAAGATATTGACCGCGCGGGGAAAATGTAATATTATAAACACTACCAAGCTTAGATATATTTCACAGAAAGTGATGTAAACAATACAGGGAGGCAAGAGCTATGGATTTCAAGGCCGAAACGGGTCCGGAAAATGTTGTTACAATTAAGGTAGTTGGTGTCGGCGGTGCCGGCAACAACGTCGTAAATAGAATGGTAAAGACCGGCACACAGGGTGTCGAGTTTATTGCCGTCAATACGGACAAGCAGGCGCTGGCCGTTTCCAACGCGGATCAGAAGATCCAGATAGGCGAGAAGATGACCCATGGTCAGGGCGCAGGATCCGACCCTCAGATCGGCAAGAATTCCGCCGAGGAGAGCAAGAACAACATAGCAAAGGCTGTTGAAAATGCGGACATGCTGTTCATCACCGCCGGTATGGGCGGCGGCACCGGCACCGGTGCGGCTCCCGTTGTCGCGGATATCGCGCGCGAGGCCGGCATACTTACCGTCGGCGTTGTCACTACGCCGTTCAAGTTTGAGGGCAAGCGCCGTATGGACCAGGCAAACTCCGGTATCAAGGAGCTGCTCGGCAAGGTCGATTCTCTGCTTATCATCCCGAACGACCGCCTGAAATACGCGACCGATCAGAAGATAACTCTCGCAAACGCGTTTGAGATAGCGGACGACGTTCTGCGTCAGGCCGTCACCAGCATTTCCGACCTTATCAAGAACACCGGCTTCATCAACCTCGACTTCGCTGACGTCACCTGCATCATGAAGGGCGCAGGCTTCGCTCACATGGGCGTTGGCCACGCAGCAGGCAAGGGCAAAGCTGAGGCCGCAGCCCTGATGGCGGTTCAGAGTCCGCTGATGGAGACCTCCATCGATGGCGCTCACGGCGTGCTGATAAACATCACCGGCTCTGAGGATATGGGGCTGGAGGATGTCGAGGCCGCCGCGAACCTCGTTCAGGAGAAGGCTCACCCCGACGCAAACATCATCTTCGGCGCGACCTTCGATTCTTCCATGCAGGACGAGATCCGCGTCACCGTTATCGCTACCGGCTTCGAGCAGAACATGGGCAGCACCTCCAACGCGAGCGCAGCTGCAGCCGCGGCTCCGGTTCGTCCGGCTCCGGTGCGTGAGAAGCAGGGTCTCTTCACCGGCGCATCCGAGAAAGCGGCGGCAGCCGCTGCTCCGGCCGCTCCCGCAGAGCAGGAAGCTCCCGCAGCCGAGGATCCGTTCGACAGCATTTTCAAGCTCTTCAACTCTAAATAAACAGGTCTTATGACTTGTGACCGCATGGGCTGATCGGCGGCTGAATTAAAACTCCTCCATCCCAACGGACGGAGGAGCTTTTTACCGGAGAGATTTTAATGGTCAACAAATCCATCAGCTTTGTAAAAGAATTTGCCCGCCTGTATACGGGCAAACACATAACAAGGTCGTCAGCCGCACTGTCTTACTATCTGACCATGACAATATTCCCGCTGATAATCTGCCTGTACACTATGCTGGGCAACAGCTACAGTAAGGCGATGACGGTTCTCAGCTTCGCGGAGAAGTTCATGGCCGCAGAGACGGCGAGATCGATCAGGGATTTTCTCCTGTACGTCGCCTCAAATAACAGCAACGCCATGATGGTCGCGGGGCTTACCGTTCTGATCACGTCGGCCTCGGCCGCGTGCCGCAGCCTTCAGGCCACGATAGGGGACATGCAGGGAGGTCAGCGCTTTCAGGGGCTGTTCGGCTTCCTGTTCAGCATCGTTTTCTCGCTGCTGTTCCTCGCGGCGCTGTACTTCGCGGTGCTCGTCATGCTCACGGGACACACCGTCATTGATAAAATTAACGAGCTGCTGCCGTTTATAGATATCAGCAACTCATGGAACTGGCTGAGATTTATCGTCCTGTTCGGGATATTTTTTGTGATAATCTGGGGCGTGTACGAGATTTCGAAGCGGAGCAGCGATAATTATCACACCTTCGGCGGCGCGATACTCTCGACGGTCGCCTCGGTCGTGGCCTGCGTCGTGTTCTCAATTTTTATAAGCGCGTCGGCCAAGTATCCGCTTGTGTACGGCTCGCTTGCGTCCGTTATTTTGCTGATGTTCTGGCTTTACACCTGCTGCCTGATGATCTACTGCGGCGCGGTGTTTAATATAACCATAAGAAACATTAAAAGCCGCGAGGCCGAATAATATATCCCTGCCCATGGCAGGGATATATTTTGATAATACTATGAGATATATAAAACCAGATTTTTACGATGACTTCCGCTGCATTGCCTCCGCCTGCCGTCACAGCTGCTGTGCTGGCTGGGAGATAGATATCGACGAGGACACCGCGGATTATTATGCGGAGCTGTCAGGCGCGATAGGCGGCGAACTGCGCGCGCATATCTCTGCGGAGCCGGAGCCGCATTTTGTTATGACGGAGGACGGCCGCTGTCCGTTCCTGTGCGGGGACGGTCTCTGTCGGCTGATACTCACGCTCGGCGAGGACGCGCTGTGCGATATCTGCGCCGAGCACCCGCGTTTTTATAATTTCACGGGCGGGCGCGAGGAATCCGGCCTTGGCCTCTGCTGTGAGGAGGTCGTGCGGCTTTTGTATTCAAGCGACGCACCAATTGGCTTCATTGCCGAGGACGACGGAGAACCGGACGAGGACAGCGCAGAGGAGAACGAAATCTACCTTCTGCGCGGAAAAATCCTCCATACGCTTGCCGATAGGGCGCACCCGCTGCACCAGCGCATGGCCGCGGCCTGCGCACTGTGCGGCGCGGAGATGCCGCCGCTCGATATGCGCCGCTGGGCAGAGTTTTACTCCGGGCTTGAGCGGATGCACAAGTCGTGGGGCGCGGAATTGGATTCTCTGCGCAGCATATACACCTTTACCGTGCCGAACCTGCCGCGGTATGAGCGCCTGGCATCGTACTTTGTATACCGGCATTTTGAATCGCCGGAGACTCTGCGCTTTGCCATGCTCAGTACGGCCATCGTGGCCGCGCTCGACTCCGTGTCGCCGCCGGAGCAGCACGCGGAAAACCTGCGCATGTACTCCGAGGAGATAGAATATTCGGACGAGAATATAAAAATTATCTGTGATGCTTTGAAACAGTAATAAAATCTTTGCTTTTGCGGGAAACATATGCTAAGAAACCTCTGAATTAATCTGGATTAGCATAGAGACGGGGGATATGGTATAAT
>ERZ1106954.531-NODE-531-length-33117-cov-7.363317_pt1 | contig 33117 bp, 30 predicted proteins | sample MGYA00403678_ERZ1106954 | MGnify/ENA primary metagenome ERZ1106954 (study PRJEB35170, sample SAMEA104062445) | human gut metagenome | biome: human gut; feature: human-associated habitat; material: faeces | place: Denmark | collected 2012-08-20 ... | reverse complement strand
AATGTGGCGTATTTGAAGCGTGCAAAAAAGCCATTGGCTTTTTTGACACGCTGAAAAATGCTCTGCCAAACGGCAGAGCATTTTTGCGGTATATCAGCGCTTTTCCTGGGCGCGGATGAGGTTTTTGTAAAAGCTCACAGCGCCGGGCAGGCAGTTGTACTCAATATTTTCGTTCAGCCCGTGCATGCCCTTCATCTGCTCCGGACCGTAGATTACCGGCGCAAAGCGAATGCAGCTTTTGCACACGGGCTGATAAAACTGCGTGTCTGTAGCGCCCGTCATGACGTACGGGCTCACCGGCAGACCTGGGAAGGTATCATTTATCACGGCCTCGACCTGGCGGAATGCATCGCCGTTTATATCGACGGCGGGGGTGTAGTCGTTCGAGTGGATGACCTCCATCTCAAGTCCGTGCTTCTCGGCGAGCCTCCGGATTATATCGAGGCTCTCCTTCTCGCCCTGATGCGGGATAAAGCGCATGTTCGCGCTCACCGTCGCCTCCTGCGGCAAAACGTTGCACGCATCCGAGCCCGACTGCATGGTGAATGCAATCGTTGTTTGCAGCATCGCACCGGCCTGGGCGCTGATCCTGCCGAGCACGGGCTTGAGCAGCGGAGCAAACAGCCACAGATTGCCCATGACGAGCTTGAGCGGAAACGCGGCGTACGGCGCAAGCTTCCCGAACATTGCCGCTACCTCGGGAGGGAACTCGCGGCGGAAATAGCTGTGCGTCTCAACGTCGTTAACGAAGGCCGCAAGCCGCGCAATGGGGGTGTTCCTCGTCGGAGCGCTTGCGTGTCCTCCGGTGGAGCGCGCCGTGAATTTAACGTCGCCCTTGCCCTTTTCGAACACGCCGACCATGGCGAAGTTGCCCTTCACGCCGCCGATGGGCTCGGAGATTATGCCGCCGCCCTCGTCGCAGACAAGAAACAGCTCAACGCCGCGCCTTTGCAGCTCCCTGACTATCTTCGGCGCACCGTCGCCGGCCCACTCCTCTGTGCAGGACGAGGCGAGGTACACGTCGCATTTGGGCGTGTAGCCCTCCTTGAGCAGCTCCTCGACCGCCTGGAAGAACGCCATGACGGAGGCTTTGGTGTCCGACGTTCCGCGGCCCCACACCTTGCCGTCGGCGATATCGCCCGAGAACGGCTCATGCTCCCACTTGCCCTCGGCGGGAACAACGTCCTGATGGCTCATCAGAAGTATCGGGGCCCCGTCGCCCGTGCCCTTCCAGCGGAACAGGAGGTTCCCGTCGATGACGGTTTTCTCCAGATTTTTGTGCACCAGCGGGAACAGCTTCTCCAAAAGCTTATGGAAGCCGAGGAATTTCTCGGCCTCATCAACATTCGCGTGCGACACCGTTTCGTACTGTACCATCTCCGACAGCTTGTGCGCAAGCTCAAGAGCGTAGTCGCCGGCCTTGGGGGCGACATAGTCCGAGCGCTTGTTCGGCGTAAGAACAGTGTGCACAACGGCGGCCGCCGGCAGCGCCAGCGCCGCGGCAGCGGGGATCATAAATATGCATTTTTTCATTATCATGCACCGGCTTTCTTATAAAACTTGTATGCTATGCCGATGGCGAGCGCACCGGCGGGGATTATCATGAAGCTCGTCGAGCCCGTGAGCGAGGGCACAAGGATGAACAGTATGCTCATAACGATCAGCGGCGCTGCCGCGATCTTCATATTGCCGCGGAAATACTTATATGCCATCGCGCCGAACAGCGCGGGCACGACGTTTTCAAACGCGGGCTGAAGCGTCGGGCTCTGCAAAACCGGCTGCAGCGGCACCAGCAGCGCAACGCCAAGCGCGAGCACGATTATCGTCACCAGCGAGGACGTGGCGATTGACAGGGTGGACACGATCTCGTTTTCGGGTGTGCCGGTCTTCGCGCCGACGATGTCGCGCGCGTTGACGGCGCAGGGGATCTTCATATTTATAAGGTTGCCCGTAATAAACGCAAGATAGCCGCCGCCCGCGCCGAGCATCGGAGTATAGACGAGAAATTCGACCACGCTGCTGACCGTCCACACAAGGCCGACGGACAAAAACGCCTTACCGGCAGCGCCGATATCGGGCATTGCGCCGAGTATCTTTCCGATGAGAAACGGAGCACCAACGAGCATTATAAGAACGATGGCCGAGCTTATGCGGCCGATGACGTGCGTGCGCTTGTTGTAGCCTTCAAAATAATTATTCATTGTCCTGCCTCCTTACACAAACAGCTTGACGACGACCGCTGCGGCCATACCGATGAGCATGCTTCCGGCGATCGAGAAGCTCTCGACCCAGGCAAGCTTTTTCTTCTCCGCAAGGTAGATAAAGCCTGCCATCACGAGGCCGGAGACGAATACGACGATCAGCGGCATGAAGCTTCCGGAGAACGAAAACAGACCTCCGCCGGAGACAAAGCCGCCTATGTAGCTGCCGATGTAGGCCGAGACGAGGCCGATGAACATCGCGGTCATGGCCGTGTCGCCGAAGCCCGCGCTGCCGGAGCTCTTTTTGCCGCTGCCGAGCCTGTTCAGATAGCGTTTATTGAAAAATATCGACAGTATCATGCCCCACATGATGCAAACGCTCATCAAAAGCGCGATAGTAGCAAAGCCCGAGGGGGTCATTTCGGCCGCCGAGAGGGCAGACATGCCGACCTGCTCGGCCGCGGCCTGGGCGACCTGCGTTTCATAGTGCAGCGCACCGATGACCGAAAGCCTCAGCCACGGCCACGGAGTGCCCAGGCTGCCCGACAGGGCGATAACGCCCAGCAGAATGCCGACGCTCGGCAGAAGCGAAAACGTAGCGCTCGAGGTGATGGCTCGCCTGAGCTTTGCGCGGTCGATGCCCATTGCGAGCCCCGCGCGGTAAGCGCGCACCATAAACACGGCGCACACCACGGCGACGAACGCGATGATGCCGCCGCATATGGCGTACATCGGCGCGCTGTTCAATTGCGAAAGTATGTTCATATCCGTCTCTCCTTTTTGTCATGTGTTTAACATTATATTTCCTGCCGGGCGATAAGTCAATCACGCGGCAAATAAAATAACCGGCGGCAGATATGGACGGAATTAAGTAATATGTAAAAATGCACAAATACGGACTGAAATGTTTGGCAATTATTAATATTTGCGGGGCTAATGCTAAAGCGAATTGTACATATTGCATTTTTAAGCCTGCAGTGATAAAATATCTATCAAGCAAAAAATAAGGGGACAAAAATGGATTACGAATTGCAAATAGGCCTTAAGATTAAAAGCTGCAGAACAGACCGCGGTATGACAATGAAAGAACTGGCCGAGCAGGCGCAGATAACTCCGTCCATGCTCAGCCAAATTGAGAAGGGGCAGGCGAATCCCTCGCTTAATACCGTAAGATTGTTATCTAAAGCTTTGGACGTACCAATGTTTCGCTTTTTCATGGATGAGGTAAGTGTTGAAAACGACGTTGTGCGAAGAGATAAACGCAAGCACATTATCGAAAATGGAATTGACTATGAAATGCTTACGCCGGATATGTACGGAAATCTTGAAATGATAAAGATGACGCTTAAGCCCGGTACGGCTTCTTGTAAACAGCCTATGAGCCACATTGGCGAGGAAGTTGCGCTTATCTTGAGCGGCACCGTTGAGCTTATTCTGGAGCATGACAGCATTATACTTTATACAGGAGACAGCGTTCGTATCAAGAGTAATATAAAACACAGCTGGCACAATATCGGCGACAGCGAAATGGCACTCGTATTTGCTGTATCCCCTCCTAACTTTTAAAATGATAATCGAAAAAGCAGCTGTAAAAAATTACAGCTGCTTTTTTGTATAAGGAATAAATGGGTATTAGATATTCTTTGTGGTGGAGTTGCCGCGAATGTCTACGTGCACCAGATGATCGACTTCATCTCCGCGAATGCCTATATAGTAGCTGGTCAAGTTGGCGGTAGAGCAGGAATGGTTGGGGATTATCATAATTTTATCGCCGACCTTAAGGTCTGTGCTGCCGTCAACATGCAGCTTTCCTACTTCCTCGGACAGGCTGTAAACAGTAAGCTCCGGGTGCCCCTTTACAGTACCGAAGCCCTTGATAGAAGAATTGCCATGCGCCCCTTGATCGAGGCCGAGGCACTTCGCGCCGGCGTCGCATATGAAAAGCTTATCCGACGGATGCGATATTACGGAAGCAAGCACATACATGGCGCACTCGTCTTCGTCGGCAGTTTCCGTGGAGAGTTGGATCGTGTCGTTAAATATATAATTTCCCGGATGATAAATACCGATATTATCATCGGATATCGAGCCCCAAAAAGTGGGGGTAGAGCCGCTGGATATGATCTCAAGCTCATAACCTGCCGTACGCAGAGCATCAGCCGCCGCGGCGATCGCGCCGACCTCGTCCTTACAGTACTTTTCTATATCATCGTGGCAGCAGGCGCCGTAAACGTGGCCGGGATGAGATGAGATACCCTTGAAGCAAAGATTGTCGAAGCGTTTCATCATATCGGCAAATTCTACGGCCTTTTCGGGTTTTACTCCGAAACGGTGCAGGCCGCTGTCGATGATTATAGTATAGTTGATTGTCACGTCCGCCTTTCGGGCGCCTTCATTTATTGCGTTGGCTGCGTCCTGGCAGTCAATACGGATAATGAAGCCGGGGCATTTTTTCGCAAGCTCAACAACACGGGCTATGGACACATCGGTCGCTACGGGGTACGCATACATAATGTTATTCATACCTGCGGCGCACATGGCCTCCGCTTCGTCGAGCGTTCCGCATAAATAGCCGGTACAGCCGTATTCAGCCTGAAGCTTGGCAAGCTCTGTGCTTTTATGAGTCTTGATCATAGGCCAGATCTGTTTGGCGTATTTTGAAGCCTCGTCGCAGTATTTTTTCAGGTTATGCTCCATATAATCAAGATTCAGAAGAATAGCGGGGGTATAAATATCAGTGATTTTCATTATTTAAGATCCTTTCAGATAATAGTTTTTAGGTCAGAGCTTCGAAATTAAAGGAATATCAGCTGAAGAATAAATACGCAGGCGAGAGAGGTAACAGCCTGGAGAATACTGATGAGAGGGAAAACCCTGTATGCGATCTCGGGCTTCATATTGGATGTTGAAGTAATGACCCAGAAGAAGTCGTCGTTGCCATGAAAAACCATGAATCCGCCGGAAGCACATGCAAGCATTGCGATGACAAGTCCGATCGGGGAGTTGAATCCCAGAACATCAACAAGAGGCAGCAGCATGGAAGCGGCAGTTATCATGCCAACCGTGCCGGAGCCTATGGCTGTACGGAATATTGCGCCGATGACAAACGGAACGAGAATGCCGACGCTGGCACCGGAGAACGCATTTTGCACTATGGTCTGGAGATCTGACATCTTAAGTACAGTGGCAAATGCACCGCCTGCACCTACGATAAGCACTATCTGACCGGCGGTTTTCAGTGCGTCACCGAATGCTCCGTCAAAGGTCCAAACATTTCTGTCGTGAGGGCAAACTCTCATATAAGAGATAAAGGCTATTATCAGACCTATAAGCAAAGCAACGCTTGTATTGCCCAAAGAGTAGAGAATGCTGTAAACAGCACCATCGCCGAAAGGAGCGGATTCAAGTGATGCGACGGTTCTCAGAAGCATGAGAACGATGGGAAGAATGATAGGCAGAAATGCGGCGAGAGGGCTGGGATATTTGCGGTTCTCCTCGGGAGTTGCCTCAGCGGCAAGCTCTTCGGGCATGTAATAGTACTTTTTGCCGAGGATCTTTCCGGCAAGGTGAGCTACAAGAACGACAGGGATGGATACAAGCATACCAAGCAGTATTACCATACCCAGATCGGCATTCAGAATACCGGCAACGGCAAGCGGCCCCGGAGTCGGAGGAACCAGCATGTGTGTTGCGTGCAGGCCCATTGCCAAAGCAACAGCCATTGTTGTCATACTTACCTTTGTGTCACGCGCCATACGCTTTGCCAGAGGCGACAGCAGAACATAGGCAGAGTCACAGAAAACAGGGATTGAGACAAAATAACCGGTGAAGGCAAGACCGAGCGCAGCGTGCTTTTTACCCGTTATCTTGAGCATGGTCTTTGCCATGGTCTCTGCGGCTCCGCTTTTCTCGAGCAATGCACCCATAACGGTTCCGATAGCTATAACTATACCTATTCCGGAAATTGTCCCACCCAGACCATCGGCATAGGACGTCATAATATCGTTAATATTGTGTCCCATCATCAGGCCAAAGGCAATAGCTGAGGCGGTCAGTGCAAAGAAGGGGTGGAGCTTAACTTTAACAGTCAGAAATACGAGGATTGCAATTGAGATGATTATACAGACAATAACTAATAATGGACTCATAATATACTCCCTTTCATAATTTCCTCTCCCGAGCATATCGGGAGGCGCTGCTAAGCAACCGATAACATAGCTTTCCGTGCACAGAAGAGTATAATTAAACAGATTTAATTATACTATGATAATTGAACAATATCACGGCAATAATTAAATGTCAATAAACTTAAACGCGAATTATTAAATTTAACTAAAATCAGAGTATACGTATTATTAAAAATGTATAGACGAAAACTGCAAAAAATACAATCGGCCGTTGATAGCAAATTACCATCGAATAACATACCTTCAGCTCCCCACGGACACCGCGGGGAGCTGTTTTTGTGCCATGATTTTCTTGCCGAAAAATGTTGCCGCTGCATAGCTGGTATGGTATTATTAGCTCACAAAGGTAAAGGAGGAGAAATCAATGAAGAAACGATTTCTTAGTATGCTGCTTGCTGTGCTCATGGTATTGACGCTCTTGCCGACTGCCGCGTTTGCCGACGGTGAGCTCAGCGGCAAGTGCGGAGATAATGTGACGTGGAAGCTCGAGGGCGATACACTGACTATAAGCGGAACAGGCCCGATGGAGGATTATTATAGTCATAACCCCGCACCATGGAGGACATACAGTGACAGCGTTGTAAAAATAGTCGTTGAGGAAGGGGTAACGAGCACAGGTGTTGGTGCGTTTTTAGAGATGAGTAATGTGACATCGGTCAGCCTGCCGCAGAGTTTGGAGAGCATATACAGCTCATTTGGCCATTGCACTTCATTAACAGCTATAGATATTCCCGACGGTGTATCGGTAATTGATAGCACTGCCTTTTTAGAATGCACATCATTAAAGACAGTAAAGCTTCCAAACAACAACACCTCAATTGGGGCCTTTGCTTTCAGTGGCTGTACGGCGCTTGAAAGCATTGTGATTCCCGATGGCGTTTCATCTATAGATTTTCAAGCTTTCAGCCAGTGCACCTCATTAACAACTTTAGATTTTCCTGACAGCGTCTCAACAATTGGATCAGGGGCATTCAATGGGTGCACATCATTAAAGACAGTAAAGCTTCCAAACGGCAACACATCAATTGCAGAATTTGCTTTCAGTGGCTGTACAGCGCTTGAAAGCATTGTGATTCCGGAGGGAATGACTGAAATAGCTAATTATGTGTTTGAAAGATGCACAAGCCTAAAGGAGATATATTTGCCGCAGAGCCTTTGTGAACTTTGTACAAGTGCATTTAATTACTGCAAGTCACTTGAAAGCATATACTACGGCGGTTCGATCAGGCAGTGGAGGGAACAGGTGAAAATCAGTTACAGAGATATGGATCAAGAGAGCTATGCGCATGGCTACGGGCAGGCTGTGATCTACATTGGTGACGAATCCGACCCGTTCAAGGATGTCAAGAAAGGCGATCCGTTCTACGACGAGATCTTTTGGGCATATGGAAACAGCATCATCAATGGCGACGGTACCGGCAACTACAATCCCAACGACGGCATCACCCGTGCGCAGATCGTCATGATCCTGTGGAACGCGACAGGCAACGAGGAAGCCTACAAGCCCTCCGGCTTTGCCGACGTGAAGGACGGCGCATGGTACGCGAAGGCGGTCGCATGGGCGGTCGAGAACGGCATAACCAACGGCACAGACCTCGGCTTTGAGCCCGACCGTGTCTGCACCCGCGCCGAGATCGTGACATTCCTGCATCGCGTGAACAATGAGCCCGCTCCAACGGCGGCGACAAGCTTCACCGATCTGACTCAGGACTGGTACAAGGATGCGGTCGCATGGGCGGTCGAAAACGGCATCACCAAGGGTGTCGGCGGCAACCGCTTTGCACCCAACGACACCTGCACCCGCGGCCAGGCGGCGGCATTCATGTACCGCCTCGCCCAGCTCGCAAAATAAACCCGAATAAAGTCTCAGCTCCCCGCGGTATCCGCGGGGAGCTGTTTTTGTGCCATGATTTTCTTGCCGAAAAATGTTGCCGCTGCATAGCTGGTATGGTATTATTAGCTCACAAAGGTAAAGGAGGAGAAATCAATGAAGAAACGATTTCTTAGTATGCTGCTTGCTGTGCTCATGGTATTGACGCTCTTGCCGACTGCCGCGTTTGCCGACGGTGAGCTCAGCGGCAAGTGCGGAGATAATGTGACGTGGAAGCTCGAGGGCGATACACTGACTATAAGCGGAACAGGCCCGATGGATAATTATCGCACATCACCCTGGATGGCATACAGTGACAGGCTCACAAGGATCGTTGTTGAAGAGGGCATTACAGGAATCGGAGCTAATTCGTTTGCGCCATTGAATATGGGAGGCAATTTGATCGGCGCACTGAGCAATGTGAGCTCAGTCAGCTTGCCGCAGAGCCTAAAAAGCATAGGTGACGGCGCATTCTCGTTTTGCTCCGGTTTGGAGAGCATAGTGCTGCCAGCTGCTGTTGAAAGCATAGGAATTTCGGCCTTCAAGGGCTGCGCTGCACTTATAGAGATCAGTATACCCAACAGTGTAAATAATATTGGCGTTGGGGCATTCGAGCAGTGCAGCAGTCTTAAGAGTGTTGTTGTTCCAACCGGCGTTTTGTCGATAAGCGAGTGGACTTTTAGTTTATGTGAGCAGTTAGAAAGCGTGGAGCTGCCTGAAAACCTGACGGAAATTGGCGGGAATGCTTTCAAAGGCTGCAAAGCTTTGCGAGCTATCGCACTGCCCGCAAGGCTAAAAAGTATAGGCAGCGAAGCCTTTAGTGATTGCTCCAGCCTGCTCTCGGTCACTCTCCCTGATGGCTTGACCGCTATCGGCTACCATGCTTTTTTCAAGTGTGAAAAGCTCGCGGAAGTTAAAATCCCAAGCGGCCTTACACAAATCGGCGGAGGAGTATTTGCTGACTGCGGATCTCTCGAAAGTATTGAAATACCGAGTGACTGGACCTCACTGCGAGGTATTTACAATGGCTGCACCGGAATCAAAGAGATGGTTGTTCCGGATGGCTTTGTTGAGCTCGTTAGCGGAGAGTTTTACGGCTGCACAAACCTTAAAAGCGTAGTATTGCCTGACAGTATAAAGGCAATAGGCAAAAAAGCTTTTGGCTGCTGCTCCTCGCTTGAAAGCATCATTATACCGGAGGGAGTTATGACAATCGGCGAATACAGCTTTGAAGCCTGTATTTCGCTCACTGAAATATACCTGCCGAAGAGCATGAAAACTATCGATGTATGCTCGATGAACGGCTGCGAAGCACTTGAAAGCATATACTACGGCGGCTCATTGCGTCAGTGGAAGGAAGGAGTAGCCTTCACAGGAGAATACCCCTCTGACTATGACAGCGCCAAGGATGGATTAGTAAATGCTCAGCTCTACTTCCTCGATGGGTCTGATCCCTTTACGGATATCGATATCGACTGGTGCCATGATGAGATCTGCCTGGCGTACATGCTCAATATCGTAAACGGCACAAGCGAAACCACCTTCAGCCCCAACGATTCCGTTACCCGCGAGCAGTATCTGACCATGCTGTGGCGCATGGTCGCATCTCCCATGAGCCAGGACGAGCTCAGCTTTGCAGACAGCGCAAAGATAAGCGCTTATGCCAAGGCCGCGGTCGCATGGGCAGTCAGAACGGGCATCGTTAAGGGTTATCCCGACAATACCTTCCGCCCCGGCAGCAAGATAAGCCGTGCCGAAATGGCGACCATGACCTACCGCTTTATTACGAGCATAGAGGGGATCAGGCTCGACGACGGCCTCAAGGCCGACTTCGGCTTCAAGGATGTTGCCGCCAATCAGTATTATGCCGAGGCAGTCAACGTCATGGCAAACCTTGAGATCATTAAGGGCATGACCGCTACGACCTTCGCTCCCAACGATACCGCGACCCGCGCGCAGGCAGCGGTCATCATGATGAGAACTCTCGCAGCGCTCTTGACATGACCCCGCCCATGCAATGGCCGGCAGCTAAAATAATTGACAGGAGCAGCAAATGAGCAAAACGGCACTTATAATGATAGATATGCAGCGCGGATTTATTGACCCCGCGTCGCCGCTGTGTATAGCCGGTGCGGCCGCGACGGTTCCGGCCTGCGCCGAGGCGATACGCTTTTTCCACGGAAACGGGCAGCCGCTGGTCTACGCCGTGCGGCATTACCGTGCCGACGGCAGCGACGTCGAAAAGGCGCGGGCAAAAATTTGGACGGAGGGCGGCAAGCCCCTGTCGGAGAGCTGCGCAGAGCGCCTGTCGGATGCCTTCCCGGACGAGTTTGAGCGGCTCGAGAGCGATTACACCATCGTAAAGCCCCGCTTCTCGGCATTTTTCGCAACGAGCCTTGACCTCATTTTGCGCAGGCTCGGTGTGCAGACCGTCGTTCTGGCAGGCACGACCACGCCCAACTGCATCCGCACGACCTGCTACGACGCGCTTTCGCTCGACTACGACGTCATCGTCCTGAGTGACTGCACCTCGTCCGTGAGCGAGGCCGTCCAGCGCGCAAACCTTGAGGATATGCAGCGCGTAGGCGCAAAAATCATGACGCTCGATGAACTGAAAAAGCACGGCTTCAGCCGTGCTTTTTTTATGCTTATTCGTCTTTTGATATCATTTGAAGAGCATGCTCCAAAACGCCGATCACGGCGCTCAGATTCTGTCTTGCTCCGGTCTCGTTGCCGGGCAGGTTCAGAATTAGGCTCTTGCCGCGTATACCGGCAACGCCTCTCGTGAGCATGGCCCGCGGCGTACTCACGAGGCTGTAGTGCAGCATCGCCTGCGGAATGGCGGGTATCTCACGCGAGATGACGTCACGCGTGGCCTCCGGCGTAATATCACGCCTGCCGAAGCCCGTGCCGCCGGTCGATATTATGAGATCTGCGCCTAACTCATAGGCGCACTTTATAAACTCTGCGGATATTTCGTGCCGTTCATCGGGAACCAGTCCTCTGTATATGACTTCGAATCCCGATTCCTCGAGCATCTGCGCGACGGCAGGACCGCTTTTATCGACCTTTTCGCCGGCAGAGCATCTGTCGCTTACCGTGATTACAGCAGCTTTGTAGTCCATGTGCCCCTCCTTGTAAGTTACTTTTTAAAGCCGTCCTTAAGCGCGACAGCGCGGTTGAATACCAGATGCCCCGGAGAAGAATCCTTGCTGTCTACACAGAAATAGCCCGTTCGAAGGAACTGGAACTGCGCCGGAGCGGCAGCTCCTTCGAGCATTTTCTCCAGCTTACAGCCGGTGAGCACCTCAAGCGACTCCGGATTGAGACAGCTTATATAATCCTTGTCCGCCGCGTCCGGATCGGAGTCGGAGAACAGATTGCTGTACAGCCTTACCTCGGCGTCGGCGCAGTTATTGGCATCGACCCAGTGTATCGTCGCGCCCTTGACCTTGCGCCCGTCGGCAGGATCTCCGCCGCGGCTTTCGGGATCGTAGGTGGCGAGGATCTCTGTAACATTGCCGTTTTCGTCCTTGACGCAGCCGGTGCATTTTATAAGATACGCCCCTTTCAGACGGCACTCCGGGCCGTCGGGATAGAGCCTTTTGTACTTGGGGACCGGAGCTTCGAGGAAATCCTCGGCCTCAATCCACAAATTGCGCGAGAAGGTCACCTTTCTCGTCCCGGCGTTCGGATCATTTGGGTTGTTTTCAACATCGAGCTCCTCGCTCTGCCCTGCGGGATAATTTGTTATTGTGAGCTTCACGGGGCGCAAAACGGCCATGGCGCGCTGAGCATGATCGTTGAGATCCTCACGCAGGCAGTGCTCAAGGAACGCAAACTCGACGGTGTTCGGGACCTTGGCAACGCCGATCCTCTCACAGAAATTGCGGATTGAAGCAGGCGTATAGCCGCGGCGGCGCAGACCGCACAGCGTCGGCATGCGCGGATCGTCCCAGCCGGAGACAAGTCCTTCCTCCACAAGCCTTCTGAGCTTGCGCTTGCTTAGCACGGTGTAGTTTATGCCCAGGCGCGCAAACTCGATCTGTCGCGGTCTTGAGGGAACGGAGACATTGTTAATCACCCAGTCGTACAGCGGACGGTGATCCTCGTACTCAAGCGAGCACAGCGAGTGGGTTATACCCTCGAGCGCGTCCTGAATCGGATGAGCAAAATCGTACATAGGGAAGATGCACCACTTCGTGCCCTGACGGTGATGCTCGATATATCTGATGCGGTACAGCACGGGGTCGCGCATATTGAAATTGCCGGAGGCAAGGTCGATTTTAGCGCGCAGCGTGTACCTGCCCTCGGGGAATTCGCCGTTTTTCATACGCTCGAACAGGTCGAGGTTTTCCTCAATAGGTCTGTCGCGGTAGGGACTTATCGCGGGTTTTGTCGTGTCACCGCGGTATTCCTTGAACTGCTCTGGCGTGAGTTCGCAGACGTAGGCAAGGCCTTTTTTGATGAGCTCGATCGCATACTCGTAGGTTTTCTCGAAATAATCCGAACCGTAGAAGAAGCGTTCACCCCAGTCAAAGCCTAGCCAGTGTATGTCCTCCTGAATGGCGTCTACGTACTCGGTATCCTCCTTGGCGGGGTTGGTATCGTCCATGCGCAGGTTGCAGATACCGCCGTACTTCTCGGCAGTGCCGAAATCTATGATAAGCGCCTTGCAGTGGCCGATGTGCAGATAGCCGTTCGGCTCGGGCGGAAAACGGGTGTGCACCTGCATCCCGGCAAATCTGCCGCCCTCGGAAAGGTCCTCGTCAATAAAGTTTTCAATAAAGTTTTTGCTTATCTCTTCCATGGTTCATACTCCTGTTTGAATGGGTAGTAAAATTATAAACGAATTCTCACGCAATTACAATATAAAAAATTAATTTGAGAGATGTTGTATATGCCGTTGAGAAAACGCGAAAGCTGTGATAATATGATTACAGGTGATAAAAATGGACAATAAGTTTGACATACTCATCATCGGCGCAGGACCTGCCGGAGTATCGGCGGCGCTCACGGCCTGCAATCGCGGCAAAAAGACCGGAGTTATCGCAAACCCGCCCGAGAGCAGCAAGCTGTACCCTGCCGAAAGCGTCACGAATTACCCCGGCATATCGGGAACGGGTGCGGATATAATAAAAGCAATGACAAGGCAGCTTGAGGGAAGCGACGCCGTTATTATAAAAGGACGTGCGCTGAGTGTCGTGCCGCTCGGAAAAACAATTGGCGTTGCCGTCGGGCGCGAGTTTTACGAAGCAGGCGCAGTTATAGTCGCAAGCGGCATAAGCCGCCGCCCGATATGCCCGGGTGAGGCGGAGTTTCTCGGCAGGGGAGTGAGCTATTGCGCTACCTGTGACGGAATGCTTTATAAGGGCAAGACCGTCGCCGTCATAGGCGACAGCGAGGAGGCCGCGCACGATGCGCAGCTTCTGCGCGATATCGGCTGCCGGGTGCTGCCCTTCACAGGTAAGGAGAAATTTGATATCCGCGGCGGAATGAAGGCCGATACGCTTGTCGTTAACGGGCAGGAGCATAAGGTTGACTGTGTTTTTATTCTTAAAGACACGCTTACAGCCGAGAGTCTTGTTTCCGGTATAGAGTCCGAGCGCGGCATAATAAAAACAGACCGCAGCGGAAAAACTAACATAAGGGGCGTTTACGCCGCCGGCGACTGCACGGGAGCACCGTATCAGATAGCAAAGGCCGTGGGCGAGGGCAACGTCACCGCGCTTTCTGCCTGCGAATATATAAACACCATCGAAAAGGAGATATAAATCATGATAATGCATCTTACGAAGGATAATTTTGATTCCGTCACTTCCTCAGGCCTCGTGCTGGTCGATTTCTGGGCGACCTGGTGCGGCCCCTGCCGCATGCAGGCCCCGATACTTGAGGAGTTTGACAAGCAGATGGAGGGCCGCGTCAAGGTCTGCAAGCTCGATGTCGATCAGGTACCGTCTGTCGCACAGCGCTTCGGCGTTATGAGCATCCCGACACTCATCGCATTTAAGGACGGAAAGCAGATCGGTAAAGAGGTCGGCGTGACAAGCTGCGAGGAGCTTATTCGCATGTTCGGCTAAAAAAGTTTTAATATTTGTTGCAATTCATTTTCTGCCCGTATATAATGGGTTATCCGTTGTATACGGGCATATTTATTGATTATTGGAGGAAATTATGTCTGACTATATAATAAGCTGCTGCTCGACGGCAGACCTTTCGAAGGAGCATTTCCAAGCGCGCGATATCAAATATGTCTGCTTCCACTATATTCTCAACGGCGAGGACTACAGCGATGACCTCGGCCAGAGCATTCCATTTGAGGAGTTTTACAAGAAAATGGCCGAGGGTGCGGAGACCAAGACCAGTCAGGTTAACGTTTCCGAGTACATCGATTTCTTTACGCCTTTTCTTAAAGAGGGTAAGGACATCCTGCATGTAACGCTCTCCAGCGGTATCTCCGGTACAATTAACTCCGCACGCAGCGCAGCCGAGATACTCGCTCAGGATTTCCCCGAGCGCAAGATATACATAGTTGATTCTCTCGGCGCATCCTCCGGCTACGGCCTTTTGATGGACACGCTTGCCGACAAGCGCGACGAGGGTCTGAGCGTTGACGAGGCTCACGAATGGGTCGAAGCCAACAAGCTGCATCTGCACCACTGGTTCTTCTCCACGGATCTCAGCTTCTACGTCAAGGGCGGCAGAATTTCCAAGGCGGCAGGCTTCTTCGGAACGATGCTCAACATCTGCCCGCTGCTGAATATGGACAACCTCGGCAGGCTTATTCCCAGGGAAAAGATCCGCACTAAGAAAAAGGTCATAAAGACCATCGTCGAGCGCATGGAGCAGTGCGCAAACGACGGACTCGACTACTCCGGCAAGTGCTACATCTCGCAGTCGGGCTGTGTTGAGGACGCGAAGGAAGTCGCCGCTCTCGTCGAGGAGCGCTTCCCCAAGCTCAACGGCAAGGTCGAGATAAACTATGTCGGAACGACCATCGGCAGCCACACCGGCCCCGGCACGGTCGCACTGTTTTTCTGGGGCATCGAGCGCGGCGAATAATTCCCGGCTTGACTTTTCGGGTAAAAAGTGCATATAATAAGATTTATTAAAGGCATTGACGGACAGGAGTAAGCGTAGCTTGCTTTTCAGAGAGGGAGCGGCCGGTGAAAGCTCCTAAGCATGCCGCCGAAGGTCGGTCCCGAGCAGCCGTGCCGAAATTCAAGTAGGCCGGACGGGAGCTCCCGTTACAGAGCGTTGAGTGCCGCGCACAGCGCGGAATTCAGGTGGTACCGCGTAATACTGCGTCCTGATTTTTCGGGGCGCAGTTTTTTATTTGTTAAGGAGGAACAGATATGAAAGAGCTGCCGAAGGTGTACGACCCCGGTACGGTGGAAAAGAGAATATATGATATGTGGCAGTCGCACGGCTGCTTCAAGGGCGTCATAGACCCTGACAAAAAGCCGTTTTCGATAGTTATGCCGCCCCCCAACGTAACAGGCCAGCTTCACATGGGTCATGCGCTCGACTCGACCCTGCAGGATATCCTGATCCGCTATAAGCGCATGCAGGGCTATGCTGCGCTGTGGCTTCCCGGCACCGATCATGCCGGCATAGCAACACAGATCAAGGTCGAGGAGGAGTTGCGCGTCAAGGAGGGACTTACGCGCTACGATCTCGGCCGCGAGAAATTTCTCGAGCGCGTCTGGGACTGGAAAAATAAATACGGTGACCGCATCGTCGAGCAGCAGAAGGTGCTTGGTGCGTCCTGCGATTGGGACAGAAGCGCCTTTACCATGGATGAGACGCGTGCAAAGAGCGTGCGCGAAACCTTCTGCGAGCTGTACGAAAAGGGACTTATCTACAAGGGCAGCCGTATCATAAACTGGTGTCCGAAGTGCCGCACGGCGCTTTCCGACGCCGAGGTCGAGTATAAGGAAATGCCCGGATCTTTCTGGCACATAAGATATCCCATCGAGGATTCCGACGAGGAGTTTATCATCGCGACTACCCGTCCGGAGACCATGCTCGGCGACTCCGGCGTTGCGGTGCACCCCGACGATGAGCGCTATAAGCACCTTGTCGGCAAGAACGCCATACTGCCGCTGGTCGAAAGAAAGCTCCCCATCGTCGCTGACGAATATGTCGAGCTCGGCTTCGGCACCGGTGCCGTCAAGATGACGCCCTGCCACGACCCGAACGACTATGAGGTCGGGCTCAGGCACAACCTTGAGCAGATACTCTGCATTGACGAGGACGCGAAGATCATAAACGGCGGAAAATATAACGGCATGGACCGCTACGAGGCCCGCAAGGCCATCGTCGCCGATCTCGAGGAGCAGGGATACCTCGTCAAGGTCGAGCCGTATAACCACAATGTCGGCTGCTGCTACCGCTGCGGCACCGTCGTTGAGCCGCTTACGAGCCCTCAGTGGTTTGTCAGGATGAAGCCTCTTGCCAAAGCAGCCATTGACGTTGTGAAGGACGGAAGGATAAAGTTCGTTCCCGAGCGCTTCACAAAGACCTATATGAACTGGATGGAGAATGTACACGACTGGTGCATCTCCCGTCAGCTCTGGTGGGGACACAGAATACCGGCATGGTACTGCGACGACTGCGGCAAGATAACCGTTGCACGCGAGGATCCCTGCGAGTGCGAATACTGCCGCAGCAAAAATATCCGTCAGGAAGAGGATGTTCTCGACACATGGTTCTCCTCCGCGCTCTGGCCGTTTTCGACCATGGGCTGGCCGGACAAGACCCCGGAGCTTGACTACTGGTATCCTACCTCGGTCATGGTAACGGGCTATGATATTATCTTCTTCTGGGTCGCAAGAATGATCTTCTCCGGCATGGAGCAGATGAAGAAGGAGCCGTTCCACACTGTGTTCATCCACGGCCTTGTGCGCGACAGTCAGGGAAGAAAAATGTCCAAGAGCCTTGGCAACGGCATAGACCCGCTGGAGATGGCCGAAAAGTACGGCGCTGACGCACTGCGCTTTAACCTCATAACCGGCAACAGCCCCGGCAACGACATGCGCTTTTACGTTGAAAAGTGCGAGGCGATGCGCAACTTCTGCAATAAGATATGGAACGCGTCGCGTTTTGTAATGATGAACCTTACCGTTGAGGACAATCACCTGCCCGAAAAGCTCGAAACCGAGGATAAGTGGATACTGTCAAAGCTTGATCGCGTTATTAAAGAGGTCTGCGACAATATGGACAGCTTTGAGCTCGGCGTAGCGGCCGGCAAGATATACGACTTCATTTGGGACGACTACTGCGACTGGTATATCGAGCTTACAAAGCCGCGCCTTAACGGCGACGACGAGACGGCAAAGGAGAGTGCGCAGCGCGTTCTGCTGTACGTCCTTGTCGAGATACTCAAGCTTCTGCACCCGTTCATGCCGTTTATCACCGAGGAGATATGGCAGGCGCTGCCGCACGAGGGCTACGCGCTGATGATGCAGTCCTACCCCGTGTACGACGGGAGCCTCAACTTCCCCGAGGACGAGACGAGCTTCGGCATGGTCATGGACGCCATAAAGGCCGTGCGCGCCCGCAGAGCAGAGATGAACGTGCCCCCGTCCAGGAAGAGCCGCCTCATCATTGTGACCGATAAGGCCAAAGCCTTCACCGACGGAGAAAAATTCATCTGCAAGCTCGCCTATGCCTCCGGTATTGAGGTAAGAGCCGAGCTTCCCGAGTCGACCGACGGCATGGTATCGGTCATAACCGATAACGCACGCATGTTCATGCCCATGGCAGAGCTCGTCGACCTTGAAAAGGAGCGAACCCGCATGGAAAAAGAGCTTGCAAACGCCAAAAAGCAGCTCGACGGACAGATAGCAAAGCTTGCAAACGAGAATTTCGTCTCCCGCGCACCGGAGAAGGTCGTCAATGTCGAGCGTGAAAAGAAGGCAAAGCTCGAAGCGCTTATCGAAAATCTTGAGGAAAGCCTCAAAAATCTCGGATAAGTCCGACGGGCTTCTGCAAAAACTGCACATATAAACATTTAAACTGATGTCAAGCATAGCTTGACATCAGTTTTTTAACATTGGGGTGATAAAAATGAAAATAGCATCGGAATACTCCGACGGCAGGCTGACAGTGTACCTTGCGGGGGAACTTGACCATCACAGCGCGAAAATGGCGGTCTCCGGCATTGCCGAGGGCATCGACAGATATCTTCCGCGAGACCTTGTGCTCGACCTGACGCAGCTGGGCTTTATGGATTCGTCCGGCATTGCCGTCATCGTGCGCAGCTATAGGAAAATGCGGAATGCCGGAGGACGGATGTATATTGAAAATCCTCAGTCTCAGCCGCTCAAGGTGCTCGACGCCTCAGGCATTGACAGACTGATACCGATTGCCGCAAAAAGGGAGGTAACGACATGACGGTGACAAACTACATAAAGCTTGAATTTCCAAGCTGCAGCTCGAACGAGAGCTTTGCCCGCGCCGCTGCGGCCGGCTTTGCCGCGCAGCTTGACCCGACGCTTGATGAGCTGGGCGATATCAAGACATCGGTCAGTGAGGCAGTGACAAACTGTATCGTTCACGCTTACCCGGACAGCATAGGGACGATAATGATGCGTCTGCGTATTCTCGACGGGGAAAAGCTGGAGATAACCGTCCGCGACAAGGGGCGCGGCATAGCCGATCTCCAGCAGGCGATGCTGCCGATGTATACGACAGGCGGCGAGGAGCGCAGCGGCATGGGCTTTACCATTATGGAGAGCTTCATGGACAAGCTCAAGGTGAAAAGTGTGCCCGGCAAGGGCACAACGGTCACAATGCTGCGCACCATTCGACAGCGCAGAGCCTTTCGATGACTGAGCGCATGCTCAATGACCTCCGTTTGGCTCAAGCGGGGGACAAGGCCGCTGCCGAGCGGCTTGTTGAGGAAAACTCGGGACTGATATGGAGCGTCGCCCGCCGCTTTTTCGGCCGCGGCGCTGAGCCGGACGATCTTTACCAGCTCGGCTGTCTTGGCTTTCTTAAAGCTATAGCCGGATTTGATCCGGACTTCGGAACGCAGTTTTCAACCTATGCCGTGCCGAAGATAACTGGCGAGATACGCCGCTTTCTGCGCGACGACGGAACGGTAAAGGTAAGCCGAAGCATAAAAGAGCGCTCGCAGCGCATAAAAAACTCTCGAGGATTGCTTGAGCAGCGCCTGGGCCGGGCACCGCTTTTATCTGAGATTGCCGCAGAGCTCGGCCTTACACCTGAGGAGATAGCCTTTGCCGAAACGGCCACTGGCCCGGCCGAGAGCCTTCAGCGCGAAACCGGCGAGGAGGGCTTCACCCTGGAGCATATACTGTGCGACCTGTACGGCGAGGAGCGCATGATAGAGCATATCGCCCTGCGATGCGCCATTGAGAGCCTGCCTGAAAAGGAGCGAAAAACGCTGTATCTGCGCTATTATCATGGTTTCACGCAGGAGAAAACGGCAAGGGTGCTGGGCGTATCTCAAGTGCAGATATCGCGCCTTGAGCGCAAGGCCATAAATCAGCTTAGGGAAATACTTTCATAGTTTGAAAAGCCGCACGGGAATTGTTCCCGTGCGGTTCTGTTCTTATTGCACACGGATAATGCACTTTGACCAAAACTTATTAATAATTTATTAAATAAAGTATGAGGCCTTGAAATCCGTAAAGTTTGCGTTAAAATATCATGGTGCTTTCAGAATAGGGTGGGTGTGTATATGGAAAAAAGAAAAAGAAGCCTTGCGATAGACATGCTCAACGGCTCAATGTGGGATAAGATACTGCTCTATGCTCTGCCGGTTGCGGCAACAGGCATTTTGGGGCAGCTTTTTAATGCATCCGACGTTGCAATAGTCGGCAATTTCGCCTCGACCGACAGAGTAGCGGCAGTCGCTGCGGTCGGTGCGAACGGCCCTGTCATAGGCCTTGTACTCAACCTGTTTATAGGTATAGCTCTCGGAGCTAACGTCGTCATAGCAAATGCCATAGGCAGGGGAGACAGGGAAACGGTTTCCCGTGCGGTGCACACATCCGTCGTCGCATCCGTGCTCGGCGGCTTTATCGTCATGCTAATAGGCCAGCTGCTTGCAAGGCCGGTGCTTATGATGCTCAACGTCCCCGATGATGTTTTTCCGCTTGCCATGACCTATATGCGCATTTATCTGCTCGGTTTGCCCGTTATATTCCTTTATAACTTTGAATCCGCGATATTCCGCAGCGCAGGCGATACTAAAACTCCGCTCATAGCGCTTGCGGCGTCCGGTATTCTGAACGTTATACTCAATATATTTTTCGTTACCGTTCTGGATATGACGGTCGACGGTGTTGCCATCGCGACTGTCATTGCAAACCTTGTAAGCTCAGTTATCCTCGGAAGGAAGCTTTTAAAAAGCAAGCTTTCAGTTCACATTGAGCTCAATGAGCTGCGTATTGACTGGAAAATACTTTGGCGCATACTGAAAATAGGCCTTCCGGCCGGCATCCAAAGCGCTGTATTTTCACTTTCGAACATCATCATATCGTCGGCGATAAACAGCCTCGGCAAGGTGACGATGGCGGCGTCCTCGGCGGCGTTCAACGTTGAGATCATGGCATATTATATCCTCAACTCCTTCGGCCAGGCCTGCACGACCTTCGTCGGCCAGAACTACGGCGCGGCGCAGATAGACCGCTGCCGCAAGACGCTCAAGCTCTGCATTATCGAGGGTATCATCATTACGGGAACGACGATGCTTATCATGCTGCTTACCGGAAAATATCTCATAGGACTGTTCAACAACGACCCGGAGGTTATCGAGATCGGCTTTACGCGCCTGAAGATAGTCTATACCTCGTATATATTCTCGCTCCTGTACGAGGTCATGTCGTCATATATGCGCGGCTACGGCATATCCCTTGTGCCGGCGATCCTGACGATGCTCGGTGTGTGCGGAATACGCATCGCGTGGATATACACCGTGTTCCCCATGAGCAGGACCTTTGCGACGATAATGACCGTATATCCCGTAAGCCTTGCGGCGACGGCTGTTCTTATTTTTATAGCGCTCATTATCTACCGCCCGTCCAAACGATACGACCACATCGTGCTCGACAGCGCCCACACTTGAAAGAGCCATGCGTTCGTGGTAAAATGACACGTCATGAATAAAAGTTTTGAAGAAAGATACCTTGAAGCGAGAAAAAAAGTAATAGAGACCGATTTTGCCGGGCTTAATCCCATGCAGAGAAAGGCTGTCATGGCGACTGAGGGCGCACTGCTCATTCTGGCGGGCGCCGGCAGCGGCAAAACAACGGTTCTCATAAACAGGATAGCAAATCTCATGCGCTACGGCAAGGCCGCCGACAGCGACGTGATACCGGAAAACGCGAGCGTTGAGGATATTGACAAAATGGCGCGGCTTGACGACGAGGCTCGACGCACGGCGGCCCTTGAGCCGGTAGAGCCCTGGCGCATCCTTGCCATCACGTTTACGAACAAGGCGGCAGATGAGCTGAAAACGAGGCTATCGAAAATGCTCGGCGAGGCCGGCGCGGATGTGTGGGCCTCGACCTTCCACTCTGCATGTGTGCGCATACTCCGGCGCGATGCGGAGCGTCTGGGCTTTACTCCGAGCTTCACGATATATGACAGCTCCGACAGTCAGAGCCTTATAAAGCACATCCTGCGTGATTTTGACCTTGATGATAAGAAATACCCGCCGCGTATGCTGCTTTCCGAGATAAGCCGCGCAAAGGACGATTACTGCTCGCCCGAGCACTACTATGCCCGCGCAAAGGCGACGGGAGACGTGCGCAGAGTCAAAATAGCGGAGATATACGCCGAGTATTCCCGACGCGCCTTTGCCGCCGGAGCAATGGATTTTGACGATCTTATATATTACACCGTAAAGCTTCTCGACGAAAACGAGGACGTCTGCCGATACTGGCAGAAGCGGTTTAAATACATACTTATCGACGAATATCAGGACACGAACAAGCTCCAGTATATGCTCGCGTCCAGGCTTGCCGAGGGTTGGGGCAATATCTGCGTCGTCGGCGACGACGATCAGAGCATATATAAATTCCGCGGCGCTACGATTGAGAACATCCTCTCGTTCGAGGATGAGCATAGGGGTTGCCGCGTCATACGCCTTGAGCAGAACTATCGCAGCACGGGGCACATCCTCGGCGCTGCCAACGCGGTCATTAAAAACAATCTCGGCCGCAAGGGCAAGGAGCTGTGGACAAAGGGCGATATGGGCGAAAAGCCCGAGCTGTATGTGGCCGACAACGAGCATGATGAGGCGAGCTTCGTCGCCTCTCAGATACTGGGGCTCTACGGCAAGGGCGCTTCCTGGGGCGATAACGCAGTGCTGTACCGCATGAACGCACAGTCGCACCAGATAGAGCAGGCATTCAAGCGCAACGGCATACCATATAAAATATTTGGCGGCACGGGCTTCTTTGACCGCGCCGAGATCAAGGATATGCTGGCATACCTGTGCGTCATAGCCTCACCGGACGACGATCTGCGACTTGGCAGGATAATAAATAATCCTCCTCGCGGCATCGGAGCCAAAAGCATCGAGACCGCGTCCGCAATAGCGCATGAAAATAACTGCTCGCTGTTTTCCGTCATAAGCAAGGCGGAGCTTTATCCCGACCTCAGCCGCGCCGCGCCGCGTATGCTGCTGTTTGCCGGAATGATTAACGAGCTTGCGTCTCAGAAGGACGAGCTTGCGCCCGATCTGCTGTACGATCAGCTTGTCGAGCGCACGGGCTATCTGCGAATGCTCGAGGAAAAGCACACGGTTGAGGACGATGCCCGTGCGCAGAATATAAGAGAGCTCAAGTCCAGCATCATAAGCTACAAGGGCGAGACCGATTCTCCCTCGCTTGAGGGCTATCTTGCCGATGTTGCGCTGTACACCGACATGGACAATTACGATGAGAACGCCGACTGTGTCGTCATGATGACCATGCACTCGGCAAAGGGACTGGAGTTTTCCAACGTCTTTGTCGTCGGCTGCGAGGAGGGCATTTTTCCCGGAATAAAGGCCATCGGCGAGGCCGACGAGATGGAGGAGGAGCGCAGACTCTGCTACGTTGCCATAACGCGTGCAAAAAAGCGCCTGTTCCTTTCCGGCGCACGTCAGAGAATGCTCTTCGGCCGCACGACTGCAAACCGCGTCTCGCGCTTTATCGACGAGATACCGGAGGAGCATCTTGAAAAGCGCAATATCCCCAGGGGCTACGGCTATTCCGAGCGCTCGCAGGTGCAGAAGGAGTTTGCCTTCCGTGCACAGTCCGGCCAAAGCCTTAAGAAGCCTGTTGCGCCGCCCGCCGCGCCTAAGCCCAAAACGGCCGGGAAGCCGCAGTTCTCCGTCGGCGACCGGGTGCGCCATAAGGCCTTTGGCGACGGTAGGCTCATAAAAATGACCCCGATGGGCAACGACTATCTTATAGAAATCGAATTTGACAGCGGCACGGTAAAGAAGCTCATGCTGCGCGCCGCCGCACTGCATATGGTAAAAATATAATCAAAATGAAAGACAACAAAGCAAATATAGGGCGAGCCTGCCTCATCGGTACAACGCTCATATGGGGCAGTTCGTTTGTCATTTTAAAGTCAGCGCTCGACAGCATTACACCGATGTGGGTGCTTGCCATCCGCTTTGTCGGAGCGGCGCTTATGATGCTCATAGCCTGCCTGCCGCGCCTTAAAAAGATAGACAGGGGCTATATAAAGGGCGGCATGCTCATGGGCACCTGCCTTGCGCTTGCCTACATCGTGCAGACCTACGGCCTTGTGTACACGACGCCTGGCAAAAACGCGTTTTTGACGGCTACATACTGCATTCTCGTCCCGTTTCTGTACTGGGCGATAGTGCACAAAAAGCCGGACAGATATAATATTCTCGCGGCCGTCGTCTGCCTTATCGGAATGGGCTTCGTGTGCCTTAATAACGACCTGAGTGTAAATATCGGCGATATGCTCACTATCTGCTGCGGCCTGTTTTACGGACTGCACATCATCGTAACGGCGCGCTCTGTCGAGGATCGAGATCCTCTTATCGTGACGATGATTCAGTTTGCCGTCGGAGGCATTATCTGTCTTATCGGCGCTGCCGTTTTCGAGCCGGTGCCGCACGATATCCCGAACGGCACATGGTGGAGCATTGCTTACATGACCTTTATATGCACCGGCCTGTGCTTTTTTCTCCAGACCATCGGACAGAAGTACACGCCGCCGGCTCAGGCCGCAGTTATCCTGACGCTTGAGTCCGTTTTCGGAACAGCAATATCTGTTATTCTCGGCGAAGAGGTGCTTACATTTAACATCGCTCTCGGCTTCTGCCTTATCTTCCTTGCTATCATAACAAGCGAAACAAAGCTGAAATTTCTTAAAAAGCGCAGCTGAGGCTGCGCTTTTTTGCCGCTATGATGCCGAAATGTGTTATGATTTATACGGCGGGTGATGAAAATGATTAAAATTCTCGTTGTTGAAGATGAAAAACCCATATCCGATCTGATTAAGCTCAGCCTCGGCAAGCTGGGCTACAGCTGCGACTGCGCCTTTGACGGCATGATAGCTGCCGATATGTTCGACGAAAACGTGTATGACCTCGTGCTGCTCGATATCATGCTGCCGGAGGTCGACGGCTTTGAGCTTTTGGAGTATATAAGGCCGCTGGGCGTGCCGGTCATATTCATAACGGCAATGGGCTCTGTGAACGATCGCGTGCGCGGACTGCGCATGGGCGCGGAGGATTACATAGTAAAGCCCTTTGAGGTGCTCGAGCTTCAGGCACGGGTTGATGTCGTCCTGCGCAGATACAATAAAAAGGACAGCGTAATAACAATAGACGACCTCACCATAGACACCGATGCGATGCAGGTCGTGCGCAATAACGAGGTCGTGCCGCTCACGCGAAAGGAGTATGATATACTTTTACTTTTTGCGCGCAACCCCGGTACGGCACTCTACCGTGAGACGATATACGAGCGCGTGTGGGGAGGGGACTATGTCTGCGGCTCAAAGACCGTGGATATCCACGTTCAGCGCATGCGCAAAAAGGTCGGCTGGGAGCATAAGCTCGTTGCCGTAAGCAAGGTCGGCTACCGCCTGGAGGAATAGAATGAAATTTCGCCTGAAGATAACGCTGTGCATGATATGGCTTCTGTCAATTTCCTTCGGTATCGGAGGGAGCCTTATGATAGGAAGCTCCTTTTCCTCGGCGCTTTCTCAGGAAAAGGCCGCTGCCGAGGACTCATATCGTTTTCTTATCCGTACGATAGAAATGGTAAACAGCATAAGCACATTGCCGAACACCTCGGATATTGCCGGCATACTCAAGGAGATGGACGGCATGGGCATGACAAATTTTGATGCGCTCCGTCTGCTGAGCGGCGATGAGCTTGCGTACACGGTCGGAAATGCCGGGCTTTCATCGGATGCAAAGGAGACCGGTATAAGCATTGAGAGCACGGCCGACGGCAAGCGCTACTATAAGCTGTGCAGCGTCGTCGGCACGGAATCAACACCGCTGACGTTGGTTGCGTTTTACGATATATCCGATGTCTTCGCAATGCGAAGCTCACAATATAAGGCCTATGTGCTTATATTTGCAGCAACCATCGCTGTGGGAGCAGCCGTGTCCTATGTCATTTCAAAGTGGCTGACAAAGCCCCTGGATAAGCTCACAACGGCGACAAGGAAGCTTGCCGGGGGCGAGCTTTCGTACAGGGCGGATATCAAGACCCGCGACGAGATCGGTGAACTGTCGGAGAGCTTTGACGCAATGGCGCAGAGGCTTGAGGAGAATGTCTCCGAGCTTCAGGACTCCATGCGCCGTCAGGAGGAATTCATGGGCAGCTTTGCTCACGAAATGAAAACGCCCATGACCTCAATAATCGGCTATGCCGATCTCATGCGCACACAGTCATTAAGCGATGATGAGCATACTGCGGCTGTAAACTACATTTTCTCAGAGGGTAAGCGCCTCGAAAGCCTGTCGCTGAAGCTTCTGGATATAATTGTTCTTAAAAACACCGAGCTTGATATGAAGCTCGTTTCACTCGATGAGCTAATATGCCAAACAGCGGATTATCTCCGCCCGGTGTACGCCAAAAGCGATATCGGCATAGAGTGCTCGTGCGAGACGGGACAGTGCCTGTTAGAGCCCGAGCTCGTAAAGTCGCTGCTGTTTAATCTTCTCGATAACGCGCGCAAGGCCATAGGTCACGGCGGGCTTATCCGCGTATCGTCACGCCTTACGGACACCGGCTGTATTATCCGCGTGCGCGATAACGGGCCGGGCATACCGCCGGAGGCCATGGCGCACCTGACGGAGGCGTTTTACAGAGTCGATAAGTCGCGCTCGCGCGCGCAGGGCGGCGTGGGGCTCGGCCTTTCACTGTGCAGCGATATTGCTCATCTTCACGGCGGCAGCATCGAGTTTGAAAACTGCCCCGAGGGCGGCGCATGCGTGACGGTTTATTTGAACGGAGGTGCAAAATGAAAAAGAAAGTGATAGTTATATGCTCGATCGTCCTTGCCGTGTGCATCGGCCTCGGCATACCGCTCGTGACGGCCAGTATTCAGGACAGTGCCGTTTTGAACAGGAAAGAGAGCCTTTCAGATGCCGATGCCGCTCTCGGGCTCAACGGCCGCGGCAGCACGAGCCTCGCTGATAAGTACAGGCTCGTAGCATCGGAAACTCAATATGAATCCGAGCTCAGCTCCGGCAAATATATGCTGGCTGACGAGGTTCAGTCAAAAGCCGAGGAATATGACGCGATGCTGCGGCTCTACGGTGCACGCAGCGTTGACACACAGTCGGAGGATTATTTCTGCACAGCTCCGCAGCCTGTGATGATAGGCGACGAGAGTGCGCAGCTGCCGTCTGTTGTTGCGTGGAGAGTGCTTATGCACGATGCCGATGGCATCATTGAAATGATGATCGACGATGAGACCGGACTGCTCCTTAGCCTGCAATATCGGGATATTGAGTATCTCGGCTGGGAAAAGGCTTCGAGCATTGAGCCTCGCTTTGACATAATATGCACTATTGCCGCCGAGCTTGCCGCGCAGGGCGGCGCTGAGCTGGCAGGCGCATACGAAGATGACGGCTATATTTCCGAGCATCTGAATCTTGTGTACATTGAACTCCGATTTCCTGTCAGCGAAGGCGGGCAGCAGGAAAATGCGCAGGATGACGGAGTAGTAAAGCTCGGACTCAGGCTCAATAACGGAAAGTATGCCTTTAACGACCTGTCTTCATTCTGACAGATGTGAAAAATCACCCACGCAGAAATTCCTGCGTGGGTGATTTGCGTGTATATGGAGAGATTCGTTATGCTTCGATTTTCTTTTCCGCGTCCTTTGCGAGCTTCTTCTGAAGCCAATCCTTGCCGTTGACAAAGCGCTCGACGATGAAGGAGACAACATAGTCGCCCGCCGCGTTTACCATCGTTGCGGGAGGATCGACGAGGTTGCCGATTGCCAGCGCGATGGGGAAGGCGATAGCAAGCTGATCGGGGAAGAACAGGGTGCACAGCACCAGCTCGCCCGTACCGCCGCCGCCGGGGATACCGCTCATTGCAACGGATGAGAACACCGCAACGATGATTGCCAGTATCGCCTGACCCGTGCCGAAGTCCATGCCGAATATGCCGAACAGGAACGCGACCTTGATAATGGCGCTCATTGCCGAACCGTCCATGTGCATAGTTGCTCCGAGGGGAACGACTATGTTCGAGACCTCCTTGGAGATGCCGGTTTCCTCCGCGACCTCAAGGTTCGTGGGGATTGTAGCCACAGACGAGCAGGTGCCGAAGGACACTGCCGCCGGACGGAACAGGTGCTTCCACATGACCTTTGCGCCGCCCTTGCCGCCGCCGAAGCGGGCGTAGATCGGGAAGAAGATGAGCATGTATGCAAAGCACAGCGCATAGTAGATGATAAGCGTGCGGCTGTAGTCGCCGATGAGATCGGGACCGTAGGTGGCAACAAGGTACGCGAAGAAGCCGAAGAAGCCGATGGGGGCGTAGTAGGTGATGATCTTGACCACGTTCATGAGAACGGCGGTCAGATTATCGAGGAGCTTTGCGACCATACTGTCCTTGCCGCCGGTCATCTGAATGCCGAAGCCGAAGAAGACAGCGGCTATGATGAGCGGCAGGATAGCCTTACGGCTCCACAGCTCGCCGAAGTCGGGCTTGGTAAAGAAATTGATGATCATGTCGGTTACGCTCAGGGTCGAGCCGACCTCTCCCTCAACGACGGTGTAGTCACCGGTAACGACGGGGAAGAAGCGAACGATGACGTACATGATGACCGCCGCTATTGCGGCGGTGGTAAGAAAGGTTCCGATGGTGATGCCCATTACCCTTCCCGCACGTCTTGCGCTGGACATATTTGCGATAGCCGATGCTATCGAGCAGAAAACCATGGGAACGACGACGCAGAACATGAGGTTTATGAAAACCGTTCCGATGGGCTCAAGGACGGTAGCTCCCCTGGAGATGACCTCGCCGGAGGCGTCCTTGACGACGGGGTTGAGCGCACCGACGATACAGCCGCCGATGATACCGGCCAGCATGAATATTATAAATCCGTAGGTGTTGAAAAATGATTTCTTCTTTGCCATGACATGACTCCTTATAAGTTTTTCTGAGGCAATTATATTCGCATGTAATTGCCAAGTAAATTGATATAAGTGCTTGAAACATTGCAAACAGTGCTATATAATCTACTGCAAGAACATTTCGGAGGCATTATGATGACAGAGCGGTATAAATACTCAAATGACGGCTATCTTAACGAGAATTTTCGCCTTTTTCACTTGAATGACAGCTCGGGACAGGAAAAGGACTTCCACTTTCACGAATTTGACAAGCTCGTAATTCTCATATCAGGTAAGGTTGATTACACCGTTGAGGGTACGACATATAAGCTCGAGCCCTGGGACATCCTGCTGGTGCGCCATCATATGATCCACAAGGCGGCTATTGACCTTTCCGTTCCCTACGAGCGGATAATAATATACCTTGACTCCGCGTATGTCGAGCGCTTTGCGCCCGAGTCCGGACTTATGGACTGCTTTGCCGCAGCGGAAAAGCGGAGATACTGCCTTATGCGACCGGACGCAGACGGAGTTGGGCGACTGAAGGATGCGCTGCACCGACTTGAAAAAACGCAGGGCGATGAGCTTTTCGGCGCACAGCTCCTTCGCGGAACTATGCTTGTACAGCTTTTGGTTTTGATTAATCGCATAATGCTCAGCGACAACAGCCACGAGGCGGATTCCGCCGAGACAGGGGGGAAGATCGCCACTGCGCTGTCATATATAAACGAAAACCTGACGCGGGAGCTGAATATCGACGATATGGCCGCCATGTGCTACATTAGCCGCTATCATTTCATGCGCCTTTTCAAGGCGCAGACAGGCTGCACGGTACACAATTATATACGGCAAAAGAGGCTCGTTCTTGCAGCACGCCTTATCCGTGAGGGGATGAGCGCGTCGGCTGCTGCCGCAGAATGCGGCTTTTCCGACTATTCGGCTTTCCACCGTGCATTTACAAAGACATTTTGTATAAGCCCCGGAAAAATTAAAAAGCAATAGAGTTATGTAAACCGCAGTCCTTTGCCTGCGGCTTTGCATATTATGATTATGCCATGGGAGTGGAGAATTTCTGCTTAACCTGATCTATGCGCTGCTGCTGCGCCTGCTCGACGGAGTACCAGCCGTGGTCGGACATCTCCTTATAAATACTGTCCTGCATGCTCAGACTGTTGCCGAGAGCCGAGCAGAATGCCTGATGAACGTTTGCGGTGCTCGATTCTATGGCGCCGTGCATGAACAGATCGCACACGCCCTTGGTCGTAAGCAGCAGGTTTTCCATGATGTCTCTGTCGTTCATTCCGTTCCCTCCTCAGACAAGGTCATAAAACTGCGTGAACAGCTTCTGGTTTCCGTTAATGAGCTGCTGCACCCGGCGCTTAAGCTCCGGGTCGGTCAACTGGTTTGCAGCCATACTGCACTGGGTCATGAGAAATCTCGTGTGACCCAGCGCGTCTTCGATATACAATAATTCCTTTGGCGTCATTTATTGAACCTCCCATAAAATTTGTCCGCTATTATTATCTGAACTGTAGGCCGTGTTATTCATGGAGGTAAAATCTTTTAACAAATTGACATTTTAACCTGCTCGTCAGTCTTGAATTTGACAAGCACTTGTGATATCCTATACTCAAATCAAAAAACATACAGGGGGTATAGTTTTATGTTCAGCGCAATAGTTTACAAGTCCACGACCGGTTCCTGCAAAAGATATGCAGAGCTTCTCTCGGCACGCCTGCACATTCCGGCATTCCCTCTCGGCAAAGAATACATTCCTGCCGATACGAAGATAATTTTCGTCGGCTGGCTGTTTGCCGGCAAGATAATGGGCTACGAAAAGGCAGAGAAGAAGTATGATATCGGTGCCGTAGTTCAGGTTGGCATGAGCCCGGCTTCCGCAAAGAGCGAGGAGATCGGCCGCAAGAAGAATGCGATAAGTCCCGATGTTCCTCTCTTCACGCGTCAGGGAGGATTTAATATCAACAAGCTGCCGCCGCACTTCAGATTCATCATGAAGATCAAAAACAAGGAGATCGCCGCGCGCTTCGAGGGCAAGACCGATCTGACCGACGCGCAGAAGGCGACCTATAAGATGGCCTCCACCGGTATCGGAGAGCCGCCTTGCTGGTGCGTTGACGATATCGTCAAATGGTGCGAGCAGCACTGATAAAGCAGTATTTCATTTATTGGGAGGGCGCGAGCCCGACCTGTTATTGAGATAGCCGTCATGCGCGTTTGCGGATCGTTTTCGGAGCTGTGATACGCCGGAGCCCACATCGGAGTATCTGCTTCCCGGTTTCGGAACGAACAGCGGCACGTTTGGCAAGACCTGTTTCGGAATTGATGCGGGGGGACTGACGCAGACTGTCCGCAGCGTCATCTGCGAAACGAAATAGCGAGCGCCGAAAGCACGGCGCCGGGAGGAATTGAGCACTCCGCCCGGCAAAACGCTTTCGGCGCAGGGGTACAATAAAGCAGGAGTCAACGACTCCTGCATAATGTGTTGCCTGCAATTCGTAAGTTGTCATGTTTCTGCCGGGGCAAGGGGCAGCAGCATATAGGTATTCACTACGTCGCCTTCCTGCCGGAAAGTCAGCTCTCCACCGTATTTCTCTGCAAGCAGCTGCATGCTGCGGATGCCGAAACCGTGGTTTGCCTTATCCGACTTTCCGGTAACAGGCAGGCCGTTTTCCAACCGCAAGGGTTCCTTTGTATAGTTTTGCAGATGTACCGAGCAGAAACCTTCCGTTGACCGAACGGTAAGTGCAATCTGTTTCTGATCGGGGTTGCTAAGCTGTTCGGTTGCCTCGACTGCATTTTCCAGCGCATTACCAAACAATGCATATAAGTCTGCCGGTTCCATATGAAGCAGTCCACGACCATCTGCCATGCAGGTAAATCCGATCTGCTTGCTGCGGCACATCTGGCTTTTTTCGGTCAGCAGCACATCCAGCGCGGGATTTCCGGTTTTAATGATCGTATCATAGGCGTCCACGGCCTTTTGCATGTCTTTCAGCACGGACTCGTCAATACGCCCCTCGCTGCGGAAAACCCGGATCTGGTGCCGCAGATCATGGCATTTTATATTGACTTGTTCCATATTCTGCTTGGATATCTGGTATTGCTTGCCGCTTTGCTCCAACAACAGGTGGATTGCCTCATTTTCACGCTCCAGGCCCAGCGTCCGGTAAATGCTGTACTGATAAAACAGCACAACCGTATCAATCAGCAACAAGGCAAAATAATAGGCGCCGCCGGTGTTGCCGCAATAGCTGGCATAGCTGTTCAGCAACAGGCAGGCCAGCAGCATCAGGACCCAGCTTGGGAAAACCGTCCGGCTGTGGATGCGCTCCAGAACAGAGGCATCCACCTTGCGGATCAGCAGCCCGTACAGCAATAGGGCAACAGCAAGCAAAGTTCCTATGCTGGTAGCGATCCCCTGATAGGTAGAGAAGTTTTCCCCGGTAAGGATGCAGGTCAGGCTGCAGGAGGCCTGCTGGGTAAACCAGAAAAGGGTGCCCATATACAGACAGGTCCAAAGGTGCATCTGCACACAAAGATAAACACAGAACAGTGCAATCAGAAATTGCCCCAAAAAGCCTGCGGCTTGATACAGCAGATACAGGAGCAGCGGCTGCGGGCTGCCGCCAAACAGTGCTGCCCAGAAAGAGGATACCAGTATGCCGAAAGCGGTGGTTGCAATAACGCGGGGCAGATAATGGGACCGTTTGGGAAAATTCGAGGTATACAGCAGCCCCGTAAACAAAATCATCAGGAAAAACAAGCATCGGAACAGATACGCTATCATGGTTATCGCCCTCCTTTGCCGTAAAATCCGGTCATCTGCTGCAGAAAATCCTTGCGGCGATTGCGGCTGATCTGCAGCGGATGTCCTCCAAAAAATCCACATGGCGCAGATTGACAAGATAGCAGTAATTGCAGCGAAAGAATCCTTCTTCTGCCAGCTGATTCTCTACCCGCTTCAAAGTGCCTGTGGCGGTCAGATCGCTGTATTGTGTGTGGTAAATCAGGCTGTGATTCTGCACCTCAATATACAGTACATCTGTGCTGCGTACATATTGCGGCCCGTGCTCGCCGGAAATGGTAAGCATGATACCGTGAAAGTGGTGTACGGCCTCCAGAGCTTTTTGTATCTTCAGCTTAAAGGAATAATAATTAATAGGCTTTAAGATATAGTCCAGGGCATCTACCTCATAACCGGCTATGGCATACTGCGCCAGATTGGTTACAAACAAAAGC